>MDSZ01217188.1_pt1 | contig 28644 bp, 23 predicted proteins | sample 811201 | NCBI WGS metagenome assembly MDSZ01 (sample SAMN05326647, study PRJNA326480) | marine metagenome | isolation source: seawater | place: Indian Ocean: North | collected 2010 | reverse complement strand
TAGTTAGTCTTCTGGGTTAACCGCTTGAGCTTAAATGTGAATTTAAGCCTAGAGAAATGACATCTTTAATGACAGAACCCGGCTTATAGATTATCTGGCTAATCACCTTAAAATTGTTCTACTTTTGTACTTTTAATTGTTTACAATCTTGTTGACTATTTTTTTAAAACCCATACTATCCCAAATAATCCCAAATTGGAGGGTGGATTGAATATAAATATAGAAAATAAATTTTTATTTACGCATGTTTTTATCAAGTTACGAGAACAAAATAGACAAGAAAGGTCGGGTATCAGTGCCAGCTACATTTAGATCACACCTAAATACGTTGGGTTATAATGGATTTATTAGCTATCCTTCATTTAGTCATCCAGCATTAGAGGCATGTTCTCAAGATAGAATAGAAAAATTATCTAACGCTATAGACTCACTCAATCCTTTTGAGGAAAAGAGAGATTTTTTTGCAACCTCTGTTTTGTCTGAAAGTGAAAATTTACAATTTGATACAGAAGGAAGAATATCTTTATCTGAAAAATTACTCAATCATGCAAAAATTAAAAATAATATACTATTTGTAGGACTCGGAAAGACATTTCAAATTTGGGAACCTAAAAATTTCGAAAAATTCAAAGATGTAGCTAGAAAAAAGGCATTTCAAAATAGATCAAAACTAAAATGGGAAGACAAACTGAAAGGGGAGTTATAATGAGCATAAATGTAGGAGGAGGAGAGTTAAGAGAATTAAAACCTAGAATACTTGTAATTGGAGTTGGAGGAGCGGGAGGTAATGCAATAAATGCAATGATAGAAGCTGGTATGCAAGGAGGTGAATTTGTTGCAGTAAATACTGACGCCCAAGATCTTAAAATGAGTAAAGCTGATGCAAAAATACAAATCGGTATGAATTTAACAAAAGGTCTTGGAGCCGGTGCTAAGCATGATATTGGTCAAGCAGCTGCTGATGAGTCATTAAATGAAATAATTAATTATATTCAAGGTAGCAACATGGTTTTTATTGCGTCAGGAATGGGTGGAGGAACTGGCACGGGAGCGTCACATGTAATTGCTAAGGCTGCAAGAGAGATGAATATTTTGACTGTAGGAGTGACAACACTACCCTTTGCTTATGAAGGACCTAAGAGAATGAGGAGAGCAGTTACAGGTTTAGAGCAACTAAAAAAACATTTAGACACTACTATTGTCGTTCCAAATCAAAATCTTTTTAAGATAGCAAACGAGTCCACTGGTTTTGAAGAGTCATTCAGTTTATCAAATGATGTTCTAAAACATGGCGTACAAAGTGTGACTGATTTAATGGTGAGGCCCGGGATGATCAATCTTGATTTTGCGGATGTTGAAACTGTGATGAGTTCAAGTGGAAAAGCCATGATGGGAACTGGAGAAGCTGAAGGGGAAAACAGAGCAATGTCAGCTACTGAGTTAGCATTAAACAATCCTTTAATAGATGAGTATACACTTCAAGGCGCAAAAGGTTTATTAGTGAATATAACTGGTAGTAGCGATCTCAAACTTTTCGAGGTTGATGCAGCTGTAAATAAAATTAGAGCGGAGGTAGACCCCGAGGCTGAGTTAATATTTGGTGCAATTAAAGACGAAAATATGAATGGTAAAATAAGGGTGTCAATAGTTGCAACCTCTTTGCATGGATCATCATCGAGTAAAGATACAAGGCCAGTATTTAATGTTGTAAATGGTTCACAAAGCTCAGGAACCAATTATTCCGAAAATTTATTTTCAACAAATAGCATCGAACAAAATGTTATTAATTCTATAGACGGTGCAACAGCTTTAAAACTTGATGAAAGCTATGAAATAAAAAACTCTGATGAGCAAAACGCCTTAATAGATAAGTTTGAAAGCAGTGAGGAAAAAATGATTTCGGAGGAAAAGACGAACGAAATAAAAGTTTCCAAAGAAATTCCGGCTGGTGTTTCTATTGAAAGCGCTTCTTATATTGAAAATTATTCTGATAATCAAGAGCAAGTAAATGACGTTAATCAAGAAAATTTTGACGAAGAGGGTACACCAAAACTTTTCTCAGATGACACTAACTCAGATGACACTAATCAAGTAGATGTCGAGACTAATAGAGTTGAAGCTGAAGAAGAAGGGCAATTATTTGAAAAAGATAATAACGAAGAGGAAGATTTTGAAATACCTGCCTTCTTAAGAAGACAAAAATTTTAATGATTAATTTAAAAATAAATGAATTTTCAAACTTCATCACTGGAATTCTCTCATTTTCCAGTGATGCTGAGTGAGGTAATCAAAACTTCATCACCTGAAAAAGGTGGCATTTACGTTGATTGTACTTTCGGTGGAGGAGGTTATTCACAAGCAATCCTAAGATTCCCAAAAACAAAAGTAGTAGCAATAGATAGGGATAGCGCTGTGATGCCAACAGCAAAAAAATTAAAAGATAAATTTAAAACTAGATTCACTTTTCATAAAGTTAAATTCAGTCAGTTAAACAAGGTAATAGAAAATAATGTAGATGTAATAATTTTCGATCTAGGTCTTTCATCTATGCAACTTAATAACTTTAAAAGGGGATTTTCTTTTAAATCTAATCAAAAATTAGATATGACCATGGGTCTTTCAAGTACTTCTGCTCAAGAAGTTGTTAATAATTTGAGTGAAACAAAACTTAAACTGATAATAAAAACTCTTGGAGAAGAAAAAGATGCATCTAAAATTGCCAAGAATATCGTGAGAGCAAGATCTATTAAACAAATTACAAGAGTAGATGAACTAGTAAAAATTATAGAAAAAAGTAAAACAAAAAGTTTTTCAACTAAAATAAATCCATGTACAAAAACTTTCCAAGCTTTAAGAATTTTTGTAAACAAAGAAATTACAGAGCTTATAAGCGGAATTATTAAAGCCACAGAATTATTAAAACCCGGAGGAAAAATTTTAGCTATAAGCTTTCATTCTATTGAGGACAAGATTATAAAATACTTTTTTAATAACTTTTCTAAAAATAAATCAAAACCATCAAGGTATCTTCCTGAAGAGAAAAATTTGGAATATTTATTATTTGAAAAATATATTAACAAAGCCATTAAACCATCTAGTGCAGAAATTAAAAAAAACAACCCATCCCGCTCAGCTAAACTTAGATTTGCAGTCAGAAATAGAAATAGTTTTTCATATCCAAAAGATTTAGTTGAAAAATTTAATAGATACTTAGAAATAGAGGCTATGGATGTTCAAATTTAAATCATTAATTTCAATTTTTATTTTATCTTTTTTACTTATTGGGACATCAGTAATCAAAAATCAAACTAGAGAAATAGAAAAAAAAATTGTCAATTTAACTAAAAAAATTAACTTAAAAGAAAAAGATCTTAATGAGGCCCAATTAGATTATTTCTATTTAACCTCACCTTTTATTATTGACCAAAAAATAGAACAAATAGATCAATTAAAATATCTTACTATGGAATATTCAAATATATACTTAAGTATCTCCGATTTTTTAAATTTAAAAAACAAAGTTGTTGAAGAAAACCAATATGAAAAAAAAATACAAAAAAAATAAAAATATTAATGACAATCAATCTAGTTTCTTTTTTGAAGATTATCTTGAAACTAATAAAAAAAATAAAGTCTTACAAAAAAAAAATATTTTTCGAGATAGAATTTACTTACTATTTTTTTTATTTTTTTCATTAATCCTAATTTTTAGTATCAGAATTATTCATGTTTCCTTGAATAAAATTCAAGTCTACGACTCAGACAATTCACCTCAAAATTTCAAATTATTAAGAAGAGATATAGTTGACAGGAATGGATCGTTAATTTCAAGAAATGTAAGATTTTACCATGCTGCGATCAATCCAAAATTAGTTAGTAACAAAAATAATTTTTTGATAAAATTAAGATTAATTTATCCTAAATTGCCAATTAAAAATATAGAAAAAAAACTTAAAGAGGGAAAATATTTTTATTTAAAAAAAAGAATAAGTAAATTAGATAAAGAAAAATTATGGAGACTTGGAGAAAAAGGTATAATTTTTGAACCGTTTCAGTCAAGAATTTATACTCACTCAAATTTGTTTAGCCATGTAATTGGTCAAGTAGATTACGATAATTACGGTATTTCAGGCTTAGAAAAATACTTTGATAACGAACTTAAAAATAAGAAATTAATTAAAAATCCCCTAGCGCTTACACTAGACTCAAATATTCAGTATTTAATTAGCAGGGAATTAAGTAAAGCACTAGAAATATTTAATTCTACAGGGGGAGGCGCATTACTAATGGACATAGATAACGGAGAAATCATATCCCTGGTTTCTCTTCCTGACTATGACATTAATAAAAGAGCAAGTATAAATGATAAAAAATTTATAAATAAAATTACAAAGGGAGTATATGAACTTGGTTCAATTTTCAAAACTTTTACTATTGCATTAGCTTTGGAAAATGACATAGTTAAACCAAATACATTAATCGAAGATATCCCGCGTTCAATAAAATGCTCCAATCATAAGATTTCAGATATAAAAGAATTTCCGAAAAAATTAACAGTTGAGGATATTTTAATCAGGTCATCAAATATAGGAACATTATTAGTAGCAAGAAAGGTAGGAGCAGAAAGATTTAAAAACTTTATTGAAAATACGAAATTGCTTGAAAGCCCTGATTTACAAATTGAAGAGGTTGGAAATCCAATTAATTTTGTATGGAATAAATGTAAATTGGAGACTATTTCATTTGGTCATGGAATCACAACTACACCTCTACAGGCTACAGCTATTTATGCTGCATTAGCTAACGGAGGTAAAATTGTTAAACCAATTTTAGTAAAATCTAAAGATGAAGGAACTAATTTAAGGATAGTTTCTGAACAAACCAGTAAACAAGTTGTTAAAATTTTAAGAAAAGTGGTAACAGAGGAGGAGGGGACAGCAAGCCTTGCTGACGTTCATGGTTATTATGTAGGAGGTAAAACTGGAACAGCACAAAATTATCAAAATAAAAAAGAAAATTTAAATACTTTTATATCAATATTTCCCTCAAAAAAACCCAAATATGCATTATTAGTAATGCTTGAAAATCCCCAGATAGCTAAAGATTTAATTTACGATTACAGAGGTATGAAAATTAAAGGTTCTCGGAATGAGGCAGGCTGGAATTCAGTTTATGTTGCCGGCCAAATTATAAAGAAAATTGGACCAATTTTAGCCATAAAAAGTAATAATTTTAATAATAATAATTATGTTGTTAAAAAAATTAATCAATAACATTCCAGAGGAAAAAAAAAAAATTAAAATTCGAGGGCTATCAATAAATAGTAAACAAAATAATAAAGGTTTTATTTTTTTTGCAATAAAAGGCCATAGATCAAATGGTGAAAAATTTATTGGCGAAGCAGTTAAAAACGGTGCATCAGCTATTGTCTGCTCAAAAACCTGTAAATATAAAAGTGAGACAATACCTGTTGTCAGTACTTCAAATGTCAGAGAAACTCTCAGTATAGTTGCCTCAAAATTCTACAAATTAAAACCAAAAAATATAATAGCTGTTACAGGAACAAACGGAAAAACGTCTGTGGCAGATTTTTTTTATCAAATTCTAAGTAATAATAATGTTCCAGTAGCATCAGTGGGTACGCTTGGAATAAAATTTAAAGGTAAGACTTATAACTCTAGTCTTACATCACCAGATACAATTGCACTCCATAAAATTCTAGAAAAGTTAAAAAAAAACAATATAGATAATGTTATTATTGAAGCATCAAGTCATGGTTTAAAACAAAAAAGAATGGATCATTTAAATTTAAAAAGTGGAATATTTACAAATTTTAGCCAAGATCATTTAGATTATCACAAAACAATGAAAGCTTATCTTAATGCTAAATTAATTTTATTTAACAATTTACTTTCAAAAAAAAAAAACAATTATTTCTGATAGTTCAATAAAACAATATCAAATTTTAAAAAAAATTTCCAAAAGAAGAAAGCTGAATTTAATTGATTCAAAACCAATAGAAGAAAGAATTGAAAATAAGAAAAATTTAAAATTAATTAAATTTCAACGTAAAAATCTCTCAATGGCAATATCTGCAGCAAAATTGTGTAAATTAAGTGATAAAATGATTTATTCATCTTTAAGTAAAATTAAAGGTATTGATGGTAGACTAGAACTCGTCAGAACTTTTTCTAATAAAATCAATGTGTTTGTTGATTATGCACATACTCCTGATGCACTATATAAATCTTTAAATTCATTAAAGGATATATTTGGAAACAAAATCTCTATTGTCTTTGGATGTGGTGGAGACCGGGATGTTAAAAAAAGACCTATTATGGCAAAAATAGCTGATACTTTTTGTAAAAAAATTTACGTTACAGATGACAATCCTAGAAATGAAAAACCAGATAAAATTAGAAAAGAAATTATTAAGAACATTAAACATAATAATTTTTTTAATATCGGCAATAGAGCTAAGGCTATAAAAACATCGATCTCAAATGCTGAGCCAGGTGAAGTGATTTTAGTAGCAGGTAAAGGCCATGAAATTAAACAAATATACAGAAATAAAACTTTATTAATTTCTGATAAAAAAATAATTAAAAAACTAAAACTAAATATAAAAAGAGTATCAATTAAGAAACAGAACTTTTTACAAAATAAAAAAATTATTAAAGATATGGGAAATAACTTTAAATTAGATAATTTCCATGGAATTTCAATCGATACAAGAATTTTAAAAAAAAATAATCTTTTTTTAACGCTTAAAGGTAATAAGAATGATGGAAATAAATTTATACCTCAAGCTTTAAAAAAAGGTGCAAAATATATTATTTCTACAAAATCAAACAAAAATTTTAGAAAGAAAATAATTAAAGTAGATAATGAGATAGAATTTTTAAATAATTTTGCAATTAAAAAAAGGGATTTCTCCCAAGCAAAAATCATCGCAATTACCGGTAGCGCTGGAAAAACCTCATTAAAAAATTTGATAAGTAATTTACTTAAAAATTATGGCAATACTTTAAGCTCACCCAAATCTTACAACAATTACTTAGGAGTTCCTATTAGCCTGTCACAATTAAAGATAAGTCATCAATTCGGTGTCTTTGAAGTAGGAATGAGTAAAAAAGGTGAAATCAATGCACTTACTAAAATTATAAGACCTCAAATAGGAATTATCACCAATATTGGTGAAGCTCATATAGAAAATTTTGAAAATTTAGAAAGTATAGCTAACGCTAAAGGCGAGATGTTAAATAATATTAAAAAAGGAGGTACAATAATTCTAAATCGGGATGATAAATTTTTTAATCATTTAAATAAGAAAGCAAAATTAAAAAATTTAAAAGTCATATCTTTTGGTAAAAATAAAAGCTCAGATGTTTATCCCGTCTCCATAATTAAAAGTGGAAAAAAAACAATAGTCAACGTAAAAATAATAAATGAACTTTTGAAATTTGAAATATCCAATGTCAATATTTACAACTTTTTATCTTCTCTAGCTTTATTAAAAGTACTTAATTTAAACGTTAAAAAAATCATTAAATCATTTAAAAAATATACACCGATAGAAGGTAGAGGAAGAATTTATGACATTAGAAGATATAAAAAAAATTTTAAATTAATAGATGAAAGCTATAATGCAAATCCACTATCAATGAAAAATGCCATAAATAATTTTAATTCAATAAAAAAAAATAAATCAAAGAAATACCTGCTTTTAGGTGATATGCTTGAATTAGGTAAAAAATCAGAGATCTTACACAAAAATATATCAAAAGTTATTAACAGCTCAGATATTGATAAAGTGTTTATCAAAGGCAATAAAACTCTCATCACTTACATGAACATTTATAAAGAAAAGAGAGGTAATATTTTCCAACAAGATGAGGATGTAGATTTTACTTTGAAAAGTATTATAGCTAATAATGATTACCTTATGATTAAAGGATCTAATGCAACAGGTTTAAATGATTTAAGTAAAAAAATGATAAAAGGTTATTAATGTTATTTCATATTTTAACATCTTTAATTGATCAATTTTCCTTTTTAAACGTTTTTAAGTATCTGACTTTTAGAACAGGTTTATCTGTTATGACCTCTTTAATAATTGTTTTTGTAATTGGATCACCTTTAATAAAAATTTTCTCTGAGAAAATGATCACTGGGCCCATAAGACAAGATGGACCTATCGATCACATAGTAAAAAAATCTGGCACTCCAACCATGGGAGGAGTAATTATTATAATTGGAATTATTTTTAGCACTTTACTTTGGTCAGACTTAACAAATATTTATGTTTGGACACTAATTTTTGTATCTTTAAGTCTAGGTGGTTTAGGGCTTATCGATGATATTTTAAAAATTAAGTTCGAAAATTCAAGAGGATTAAAATCAAGTTATAAATTTACAGGTCAACTATTGATAGGTGCAATTACTTTACTTATCTTAATAAAATACTCCGATCACCAATATTTATTAAATCTTTATTTTCCTTTTTTTAAAAATTTAATCTTATACATGGGCTTATTTTTTATACCTTTTGGTTTATTTGTAATAATAGGTGCATCGAATGCAGTAAATTTAACTGATGGTTTAGACGGGTTAGCCACAGTGCCTGTGATGTTGGTAGCTCTCTCTTTTACTTTGATTTCATATGTTGTGGGAAATACAATTTTTTCTGAGTACCTACAAATACAATATATTCCTGACGTCGGAGAGCTTTCAATTTTCTGTGGTTCTATAGTGGGATCATGTTTAGGTTTTCTTTGGTACAATGCTCCTCCAGCAAAAATATTTATGGGCGACACCGGTTCACTCTCTTTAGGCGGTTCATTAGCAGCTATTGCAATCATAGTTAAGCATGAAATAGTTCTGGCTATAATTGGAGGCTTATTTGTATTGGAGACTGTGTCTGTAATTATTCAGGTTATTTCTTTTAAACTAACAGGAAAAAGAATTTTTAAAATGGCGCCTATTCATCATCATTTTGAGAAAAAAGGTTGGGCTGAGTCTACTATCGTAATTCGTTTTTGGATAATTGCTATTATTTTAGCCTTAGTTGGATTAGCGACCTTAAAACTTAGGTAACAATGAATTCCATTAAAAACTTGAGAGAATTATCTTTTTTGGTTTATGGGCTAGGATTGACCGGTAGGTCAGTAGTAAACTTTTTTAAAAAAAATAAGATTAAAAGTTTCCAAGTGTGGGATGATAAGAACAAAACCCTATACTTAAATAATAGATCAAAAAATTTAAATAAAACATTTGAAGAAGTTAATTACATAATTCTAAGTCCCGGGATAAATTTGAAAAAGACTAAAAACGAATTAATAAAATATAAAAAAAAAATAATTACTGATTTAGATTTAATTTTCCTCACAAAAAATTTTTATAAAAGCATTGTGGTTACGGGAACAAACGGAAAATCAACAACTTGTAAAATTATTAACCATATGCTGAAAAAAAACAAATTTAAAACTTTACTAGGTGGAAACATTGGCAGACCTCTTCTAAATTGTAAGATTGAAAAGAAAAGTTTTTTAGTAATAGAGGCGTCATCCTTTCAATTAGCCTATTCTAAATTTATAAAACCTGATTATGCTTTATTACTTAATATCACAAACGACCATCTGGATTGGCATGGATCGATGAAAAATTATGTAAACTCAAAATTAACAATTTTCAGGAGGCAATCAAAAAATCAATTTTCTATTATTAATGGTAATTTAAAGTATTTAATTCAAAAGAAAATTTATAAAGGCAAGCTTGTAGTGTCTAAATATGAAGATTATAAAAAATTTAAACATATGTGTAAAAATTCTTACTTAAAATTAGAAATAAATGATGAAAATATGTCTTATGTTTTTACATTATCAAAGTTAATTGGAATTCGAAAAAAATCTTTTTTTACTTCACTTAACAATTTTAAAGGGTTATCTCACAGATATGAGATTTTTTATAAAAAAAAAAATTGTATTTTTATAAATGACTCTAAGGCAACAACTTTCGAAGCCTCTAAATTTGCATTAAAAAATTCAAAAAATATTTTTTGGATTGTTGGTGGATTACCTAAATTAAAAGATAAAATTCTTTTAAACCCAATAAAAAAAAATATAGTCAAGATTTATATTATTGGAAAAAATATAAATTTTTTCAAAAAACAGATACAAAATAAGAAAAGCTACTCTGTTTCAAAAACTTTGAAAAAATCAATTATTCATATTTTAAATGACATTAGAACTTATAACCTGAAAGAAAATACAATATTATTGAGTCCAGCATCAGCCTCTTTTGATCAATTTTTAAATTTCGAAAAAAGAGGAAATGAATTTAAACAATTATGTAAATATTATGCAAGCAAATACATTTAAAACTCTAATAACTAACTATTGGCGAAATATAGATAAAAAAATTTTTTTTTGTTTTATAATATTATTTCTCCTTGGATTATTTTTTTCATTTTCCTCCACATCTTCTCTTGCTGGAGAGAGACTTGATAAAGATTTTTATTTTTTCTTCACTAAACATTTAATTTTTACGCTCTTAGCTTTAACAATAATGTTTTTTATATCAATTATAGAAACGAAATTACTTCAAAAATTAATTATACCTACATTTCTTATCTCTTTATTTTTTTTAATATTAGTTCCATTTATTGGTATCGAGGTCAAAGGGGCAAAGAGATGGCTAGATTTATATTTTTTTAGATTACAACCTATTGAATTGCTTAAACCTTTTTTTATTTTAGTAACCGTAAAAATACTTACCATAGAAAGATTTGATAATAATAAAATTAAGTATTCTTTAAGTTTTTTATTATTGTTAGTAATTATTACTTTATTAATTGATCAGCCGGATCTAGGCCAATCCATTTTGCTAATTGGAAGTTGGATTGCTACAGTATTCATCTCAGGAATTAGTTTTTATTTTATACTTATTTTTTTTTTAAGTTTTCTAATTTCTGTAGGCTTAATATTATTTTTGATGCCAGAGAAATTCGGATATGTAATTAATCGTCTTGTTTCTTTTATAGATCCAAGTAAAGGTGATAAATTTCAATCGTCATCTGCATTAGACGCCATTAAACTTGGTGGTTTAAAAGGTCAAGGTATGGGAGAGGGCATTCTTAAAGAAAGAGTGCCTGAGGCTCACACAGATTACATTATTGCTATAATTTCAGAAGAGTATGGTTCTATAATTTCAATTGTTATAATTTTATTGTTTTTGTATATCGCTTTTAGAATTATAAAAAGCTGCATTATTCAAGAAGACCAATTAATCAAATTTTCTTTATGTGGTTTAGCAACATTAATGATATTTCAGACATTCATACATATTGGAGTTAATACAAATTTATTACCAACAACCGGAATGACCTTACCTTTCCTAAGTTACGGCGGCTCTTCCTTGATCGGTAGCTCAATACTTGCAGGAGTTGTCTTAAACTATACAAAAAATAAATCTTTTCTTTATGACTGAAAAACAAAAAATATTTGTCGTTGTTGGAGGTAGTGGAGGTCATGTCTTTCCTGGGTGCAATTTAGCTGACCATTTAATAAAATCAAACTTTGACGTAAAAATTTTATGTGACAAAAGAGGTTTTAAGTTTTTAGAGAATTTTACAAACTTAAATACTCTAATTTTACCAGCATCGCCAATAGTTAATAAAAATGTTTTCACTCAATTTTTATCAATAATTAAAATATTTTATTCATTTTTAATTTCATTTATTTTTTTAATTTATAGACGGCCATCAGCTATATTTGGAATGGGCGGATATGCTTCATTTCCTATTTGTTTTGCAGCTAGTATATTAAGGATTAAATTCATAATTTATGAAAATAATCTTGTTATTGGAAAAGCTAATAAATATCTCTTGCCATTTGCAGAAAAAATTTTTGTATCACATAAAGATTTAATAGGAATAAGTGAAAAATACAGAGACAGAATTGTTGAAATTGGAAATATTATTAAGAAGGATATTATAAAAATTTCTAAAAAAAAATACCTAAAAAAAGATTATAAAAAATTGTCAATATTAGTTTTAGGTGGTAGCCAAGCAGCTAAGATTTTTGCTGATTTATTGCCAGAAATTTTTTATAAATGCTCCAATCATGGGATTGCTCTCAAGATTTCCCAGCAATGTTTACCACAACAAAATGAAAATCTTACATCTTTCTATAAAAAAAATAATATTGAGTTTGAGATATTTAATTTTACAAATAAAATAGAAAATTATTTTTCTAAAATTAACCTTGCAATTACAAGGTCTGGTTCATCTATCTTAGCAGAACTTACAAATGCGCGCGTTCCATTTATTTCAGTTCCATTACCTTCTTCGGCAGATAATCATCAATTCCATAATGCAATGTATTATTGTAAAAATTATAATACATTTTTAGTAGAGGAAAAAGATTTGGAAAATAAGTTATTAAATATTTTTAAAGAAATTACTAACGATCATCAAATATTGAAAAATATTTCAGACAGACAGGGTCAATATTCTGACATAAATGTCTACGAAAATATAAACCAGGAATTGCAAAAAATATTATAAATGAAGAGAATTAATTTGGGTCAGAAAGAACTTATTCATTTCGTTGGTATCGGAGGTATCGGTATGAGTGGGTTAGCTCAAATTATGAAAAATATGGGATTTAAAATTCAAGGCAGTGATCAAAGCAAAAATAAAAACACTTTGAGCTGTTCAAAAGCTGGTATTAAGGTTTTTATTGGTCACTCTAAAAAAAATGTAAAAAGTTCAACAATATTAGTTAAATCTTCAGCCATAAAAAGAAATAATAGCGAATTAAGATATGCAAGACTTAAAAAAATACCAATTTATTCAAGAGCTGAAGTTTTAGCAGACGTAGTATCATTTAAAAAAAATATTATAATCACAGGCTCCCACGGAAAAACAACAACAACTTCATTAGTCTCAAAAATTTTATCTGATCAAAAATTAGATCCAACTATTATTAATGGTGGTGTAATAAACTCGCTTAATAGCAATGCAAAACTAGGAAAAGGCGAATGGGCAATTTTGGAAGCAGATGAGTCTGATGGAAGTTTTCTAAAACTACCTATAAATTATTCAATCGTTACAAACATTGATTATGAGCATATTGATTTTTATAAAAATTACAAAAACTTAGAAAATGCATTTATCAAATTTATCGAAAAAACTCCACCAACAAGCAAATCAATAGTTTGCATCGATAATAGAAATATTAAAAAGATTCTTAAAAAAATTAAGAATAAGAATATTCTTACTTATGGTGAAAGCGAAAACTCAAATTATAAAATTTCTAATATAAGATACGAGATCAATTATTCTATTTTTGACTTAAACTATAAAGATATCAAAAAAAAAGATAAAAAGATAAAAAATATCCATTTAAAATTGCTTGGCAGACATAATGTACATAATGCAACTGCTGCTATAGCTGTTTGTTTAAACTTGGGGGTTCATCAAAACATAATAAAAAGATCATTAAAAAAATTTTCTGGTGTTCAAAGAAGAATGACAAAAATTTTTTCAAAAGGAAAAAATGATTTTTACGATGATTACGCGCACCACCCTACCGAAATTAAATCCATTTTAGAAAGTGTAAAAAATGTTTACAAAGACAGAAAAGTAATCTCAGTCTTTGAACCTCATCGTTATTCAAGAATTCATTCATTAAAAAAAGAATTTTCAAAATCTTTTTCAAAATCTAATTTAGTTCTTCTATGTCCCTTGTATGCAGCTGGTGAAAAAAAAGATCCGGGGTTTAAAATGATAGAATTTGCAAGACAAATCTCTAAAATGTCTAAAACCCAAGTTATAATCATTGAAGATTATAAAGATTTAGAAAAATATTTTAAGGCAAATTTATTAAATGATGAAATAATAATTGGAATGGGAGCTGGTACAATTTCAAAACACATGAGGAATTTAAAAACTTCTTTATGAATTTAAATAACAAATTAATGAAAAAATTTAGTGAAAATATTTCAAATAATATAAAACTTTCTAATTACAGCTGGTTTAACCTAGGAGGCCCGGCTGACTATTTATTTAAACCTAAAAATAAAGAACAATTAATTGAATTTTTAATAGAGAACAAAAAAAATAAATTAAAACTAACTATTTTGGGAGCTGGTTCGAATACATTGATAAGAGATAACGGTGTTAGAGGTGCAGTAATAAAGCTTGGTAAGGGTTTTTCAGAAATTAAGTTAATTGAAAAAAATATAATACAGGTCGGAGCAGCAGTTTTAGATCGCAAAATTGCAAATTACGCAAAAGACAATGGTATAGCTAAACTAGAATTTTTGTCATGTATTCCTGGCTCTATCGGAGGTGCTGTAATAATGAATAGTGGATGTTACGGGAACGATATTTCAAAAGTTTTAATATCAATAAATGTAATTGATACAAAAGATTGCAAAGAGAGAGAAATAAAACGAGAAGAAATAAATTTTTTTTATAGAGGCACAAACTTACCTGGTGGGTTAATAATCACCTCTGTTAAACTTCAAGGTAAAATTGAGTCAAAAGATAAAATTGCAAATAAACAAAACGAAATGATCGAGAAAAAAAAATTGTCTCAACCTAGCCAAGTTAAAACGTGTGGTAGTACTTTTAAGAATATAGATAATGATAAAAAAGCTTGGAAATTAATAAAACAATCAGGATGTGACCAACTAAGTGAAGGCGATGCAATAATTTCTAAAAAACACTGTAATTTTTTTGTTAATAATGGAAAAGCTAATTCCTCCGACATAGAGAAATTAATTAATAAAGTAAAACAAACAGTAAGCGAGAAAGCAGGAGTTAATCTAGAACTAGAGATTAAAATTATTGGTGAATAAAAGTAAAAGATTTAAAAAAGTTCTAGTTGTATTAGGAGGAACCTCAGGTGAGCGAAAGGTAAGTCTTGATAGTGGTAAGGCATGTATAAAAGCATTAAAAAAAAAAAAATTTAAGGTTTCAAAATTTGATCCTAAGTTTAAAAGTCTTAACTTAATTAATAATCAGAAAGTAGATGTAATTTTTAACGCATTACATGGAAAAGACGGAGAGGATGGAGTAGCACAAAGTTATTTTGAATACTTAAGAATTCCATATACTCACTCAGGTATCATTAGTTCATTTAATTCAATGAACAAAGTTATCTCAAAAAAAATATTCTCTAAAAATAAAATTTTGACACCAAAGTATTTTGAAATAAGCAAGAGAGGATTTAAAACAGGGCTATTAAAAAATTATCTTAAAAAAAGCAGAATCACTTTTCCTTTAGTTGTAAAACCGATAAATGAGGGTTCAAGTCTAGGAGTTGAAATAATTAAAAATTTTAAATCTCTTAAAAATTCTATTTTATTTCTTTTTAAAAAATATAATGAATTAATGGTTGAACAATTTATTGGAGGGCAAGAAATTCAAGTAGCAGTGTTAAATAACAAACCAATCGGAGCAATTGAATTGGTTCCAAAAAGATTATTTTATGATTATAAAGCCAAGTATTCAAAAGCAGCAAAAACAAAACATATAATGCCTGCAAGATTAGAAAAGAAAAAATATTTAAAAGTTCTTAAAATTGCAAAAAAGGCACACTTTGCTCTAGGATGTAAAGGAGTTTCAAGAACAGATTTTAAATTTTATAATAATAAATTTTATATTTTGGAAATAAATACCCAGCCTGGTATGACTAGCTTATCTTTAGTACCGGAGATAGCCAATTATGTAGGTATAAGTTTTACAAATTTAGTAGAGAAAATCTTAAATGATGCAAGTCTGAATAGATGAAAAAAAGAATTTTCGTCTCAATAATATTACTTTTCGTTTTAACTACTTATACTCTTAACAAAGATTTTAAATTTACTGAAAGATTAAAAGTTAAGAAGATAATTATAGAAAATATCTCTATTCTGAATGAAAAGGAAATTAAAGAGAGTATTTCCAACATTTATGACAAAAATATTTTTTTTTTAAAAAATCAAACAATTAAAAAAAACTTGACCAGAATAGACATGATTGAAAGCTTTAAAATTAAAAAAATTTATCCTGATACAGTCAAAATTGAAATATTTGAAAAAATTCCAATAGCTATTTTGCATGATAAAAAAAAAAAATATTTTTATACCAATAAAGATGAAATAATAAATTTTGTATATATAAATGAATATAAAGATCTACCAATTGTCATTGGTGATAAAGAAAGCTTTCAAATATTTATACGAAATTTAAAAAAAATTGATTTCCCTATAAACTCGATAAGGTCATTTTATTATTACAAAATAAAAAGATGGGATATAATTACAAATAAAAACCAAACTATAAAATTACCAACTAAAAATTATAATAAGAGCTTAAAAAATTTTATGAATATTATTAAAAATGAGAGTTTTAGTAAGTATAAGGTTTTTGATTATAGAATAAATGAACAACTTATTTTAAAATAAGTTATGCTGAAAAATCACCCTTTAATTTTTCTAGAAGTAAAAAAAAATCATTTAATTTTTTTTGCTTATAAGATAGATGACAATTTCGATCTTAAATTATTACAGACAATTTCTATCCCTGCTCAAGGTATAGAGAACTGTCAAGTAACAAATTTTGAATTGGCTTATAAAATAATTAATGAAAATATATTTTTAATTGAAAAAAAACTTAATCTTACTTTTAAAGATTTAATTTTAATCATAGATGACTTTTCTAGTACAATAATTAATTGTACGGGATATAAAAAATTAAATGGCTCTCAACTTGTAAAAGAAAACATCACTTATATTTTAAATACAATTAAATCAAAAATTGATGAAAGTGAAAACAAAAAAATTATTTTGCACATTTTTAATTCAAAATATTTTCTTGATAAAAAGAAAATTGAAAATCTGCCAATTGGTCTATTTGGAAATTTTTATTCTCACGAATTGTCTTTTTTCTTAGCAGATGAAAATAATACTAAAAATTTTGAGCAACTAATAAATAAATGTAATCTGAAATTAAAAAAAATAATCTCAAATAGTCATCTTGAAGGAGTTCATATGATAAATAAAAATCCAGAATTGGATACATTTTTTAAAGTAGAAATTAATAAAAATTACTCGAGAATTTTTTATTTTGAAAATTCTGCTTTAAAATTTTTACAAGATTTTAAATTTGGAAATGAGTTGATAATTAAAGATATATCGAAAATATTAGGATTTAACAATGAAGCTATAACTAATATTTTAGAAAATTTTAAGATAAATGAATTGATAGAAGATAATGGGTTTATAGAGAAAAAATATTTTAAAAATAAAAATTTCAGAAAAATAAATAAAAATTTAATTTTTGAAATTGCCAAAGCAAGAGTAAGTGAATTTTCAGAAATTTTTATTAAAAAAAATATTAATTTGAGTAGTTTTTTACGTAAAAATATTTCAATTTATTTATTGGTTCGTGATATTGAAAAGATCCCAATTTTAGAAGATATTTACAGGTCACAATTCTCAAATAATAATGATTATAAAGTAAATTTAATAAAAGATTCTTTTTTTAAGGACAAATCCAATACAGCATTTAAACTTGTTCAATATGGGTGGAAAAAAGAAGCAGTGCCTGTTGTGAGAGAAAAAAAGTCAGTTATTGCGAAAATCTTTGATTTTATTTTTAATTAAACTTGTCATTTTTAGTAACATTAGTTGTTTTAAGTACTTTGAGCTTTTTGGTTATAAACCTTAAATGCTTAAAATCTACCAACAAACAATTTCAAAAGCCATCAGTTTTGAAGGAATAGGCTTGCACTCAGGATTAAAATCAAAAATCACAATTCTACCTGGTATTGAAGATCAAGGTATAGTTTTTAAAAGAATAGATCTTCAAAAAAAAAATTTTATTAAATCTAGTTTTAAAAATGTCTCAGCATCAAGACTCTGCACCACTTTGGAAAATGAATACGGATCAAAAGTCTCTACAGTCGAGCATTTGTTGGCAGCACTTTATATCGCTGAAATAGACAACGCTGTTATAGAAATAGATAACGAGGAAATCCCAATAATGGATGGCTCCGCAAAAATATTTCTTAATGTACTCGAAAAAACTGAAGTAAAAATATTAAAGAAAAAAAGAAAGTATTTAAAAATTTTAGAAAAATTTGAGTTAGTTGATGGTCAAAAAAAGATTTCAATTGAACCTAGTAATTTTAATTTCGAGGTAAATTTTAAATTAAATTTTAGAAATAAAGTTATCGGAAATCAAAGTAATAAGGTTAATTTCTCAAAAGATAATTTAAACGATATTATAAATTCAAGAACATTTTGTTTATATGAAGATATTGAAAAAATTAAAAAGGCTGGTTTTGCAAAAGGGGGATCTTTAGAAAACGCTTTGGTGGTTGATAAAGAAAAAGTTTTAAATGAAGACGGTCTTAGAAATCCAAAAGAATTTGTAAATCATAAAATTTTAGATTTAGCTGGTGATTTTTTATTATCAGGTTTTAGAATTTTGGGGAAAATTGACTGTTATCAGGGCGGCCACGAACTTTCAAATATGTTTTTAACAAAACTTATTGCTAATAAATCAATTTTTGAAATTTTTGAATTAAAAGAAACATTTATTACTAAAAGGTTAAATTCAGCGCATTCATCTAGAATTGCTGTAAACGCTTAAAAATAAAATAAATTTACCTTACAAATTTTTTTTAATCTGATATTACTTCTAAGATGTTGCAAAGAGTATTAATTATTTTTTGTCTATTTTTTGCCTTTAGCTCGTGTTCTAAAAAAGAAGAAGTTTACACTCCAACATCAATTAAAGACCCTTTCACACTTTATCAGGAAGGTCTAGATGCATTTGAAAGTTTTAATTATTTTCTTGCTAATAAAAAATTTTCTGAGGCCGAACTTAATTTCGATAATCCAATTTACGCAGCTAAATCAGCGATCATGTCTAGCTACTCTCTTTATGGTATAAATTTTTATGATGAGGCTGAAGAAAATTTAAAAAGATATCTGAGAAAATATCCAGCTGATAAAAATGTAATATATGCACATTACTTGCTATCTATAATTTATTTTGAACAAATTAGTGATGAAAAGAAAGATTTAAAACCTTTAATTTTAGCAAAAGAAAAGATTGATTATTTTATTAAAGAATATCCAGACTCTGAGTATACGATTGATTTAAAATTTAAAAAAGACCTAATCCGTAATCAGCTGGCCGCAAAAGAACTATATGTTGCAAAATATTATATATCAGTTCAAAAATGGGTTCCAGCAATCACTAGACTTAAAAACATAGTTAGAGATTATGAGACTACAGTATTTATAGAGGAAGCTTTACATCGACTTGTGGAAATTCACTATCATTTGGGTTTAGAGGAGGAAGCTACAAAGTATGCTAGTTTATTAGGGTATAATTATAATTCTAGTGAATGGTTTAAGCAATCTTACAAAATAATAAATAAAGATTATAAAATTTCTAAATTACCAGAAACTAAAAAAGATGACAATTTTCTGGATAAAATCATAAATTTAATAAAGTAAATTAATGAATGAAAAAAAAGAAATTATTAACAAATATAAAAAACTTATTAAAAATTTAAAATATCACAATCATAATTATTATAATAACGATAACCCAAAAATAAGTGACAGTGAGTATGATAAGTTAAAAGTTAAGGCGTTAGAACTTGAGAGTAATTATGAATATATTAATGATCTAAGTTTAGTACAAAAACTAATCGGATCGCCACCTACCAACAAATTTAAAAAAATAAAGCATTTGATTCCAATGCTTTCCTTATCAAATTGTTTTGATAAAAAAAACATGGAAGAGTTTTTAAAGAAAATAAACAATTTTTTAAAAATTGATAATTTAAATTTAGAGCTTTTTTCAGAACCAAAAATTGATGGAATTTCAGCCACTTTAATTTATGAAAATGGGTTGCTGAAAAAAGGCCTTTCAAGAGGAGATGGTATAACCGGAGAGGATATTTTAGAGAACCTGAAAACTATAAAAAATTTACCACTTGAAATAAAATCTAAAGAATTTCCAAAATTAATTGAAATAAGATGTGAAATATATATTGGAAAAAAAGATTTTTTTAAAATCAAAAATAAATTTGCAAACCCACGAAATGCTGCTGGTGGTTCTTTAAGACAGAAAGACCCCAAAGAGACATCAAAAATTCCTTTAAAATATTTTGCTTATGGTCTTGGAGCTATTGATCCAAAAATTTTTATCAAACAATCTGAATTTTTAAAGAAAATTGAAAAATGGGGCTTTATTGTGAATCCTTTGTCAAAAGCAGTTAATGGTATTAACGAAATTGAAAATCACCACAAAAAAATTGATAGTTTAAGGTCAAAACTAGATTACGACATCGATGGATTAGTTTTTAAAGTGAATGATTTTAATTTACAAAGTCGGCTAGGTAATACTTCTAATTCACCGAGGTGGGCTACTGCTTATAAATTTTCAGCGGAGAAAGCTATCACAAGAATTAAAGATATAAGTATCCAAGTTGGGAGGACTGGGGCAATTACTCCAGTAGCTAAGGTAGAACCGGTAAACGTTGGCGGCGTTGTAGTATCGAATGCAACCTTACATAACGAAGATGAAATTATTAGAAAAGATATAAGAGTTGGAGATACTATTACAATTCAGCGTGCTGGAGATGTTATTCCGCAAGTAGTTTCAGTTGATGTAAACAAAAGAGATAATCAAAGTAAAAAATTTATTTTTCCTACTAAGTGTTTATGCGGTTCAGTTACAAAAAAGGAAGTAAGTAAAAGCACAAAGAAAGAGGATGCAGTAAGACGATGCTTTAAAGGATATGATTGCAAATATATAGCAAAAGAAAAATTAAAACATTTAGTTTCTAAAGAGGCTTTAAATATTGATGGTCTAGGGAAAAAGGTGATTGATCAGTTTTGGAATTTAAAAATGATCAAAGAGCCTTCTGATATCTTTAAACTTAATTATCAAAAAATAAAAGATCTAGAAGGTTGGGGAGATCTATCAATTAATAATCTAAAAAAAGCTATTACAAGATCAAAAAAAATTGATTTAGATAGGTTTATTTTTTCAATTGGTATAAGGCATATCGGACAAGAAAACGCAAAAATACTTGCTGCATTCTTTGGTTCAGTAAAAGAATTTTCAAAACTATTTAATCCAAAAGAAAATAAGAAAATTTTAGGTAATTTACTAGAGTTAGATGGAATTGGAGAAACTCAAATTTATGCTATTGAAAATTTTTTTCGTAATGAAAAAAATGTTAAAATTACACAAGATTTGGTGGCCCTATTAAATGTTAATAATTATTTAGTTGATCTCAAAGGAGGAAAATTCTCAAATAAAAAAATAATGTTTACTGGAGGTTTTAAGAATATAAGTAGATCTGAAGCAAAATCTATTGCAGAAAAAAATGGAGGAAAGGTTTTAGGCTCGATATCAAAAAAATTAGATATACTTGTTGTTGGAGAGTCAAAACCGACTAAAAAAAAGATAAGTCTTGCTAAAGAATTAAAAATAAAAATAATTACTGAAAAAGAGTGGAATAAAATCTTAAATAGCTGAGCAAGCTTTTTTGAGTTCAAGGAGCTCGAACTTATTCATGAACCTTTTTAAATTTTCAAAAACAGTGTGATGGTAATTATTAAGCCATTTTTTCTCATTTTGGTTTAATTCAATTTTATTAATTAGATCTTTATCGATTGGCGCCATTGTTAAATTTTTAAAATATCTTCTATTGTCCTTTTTTTTTACATAAAGAAGATTTTCGATTCTTATTCCAAAATTATTTTTTTCGTAATAGCCTGGCTCATTAGATATAACCATTCCTTCTTGAATTTTTATTTTATTATTTTTTGATAAAGCTTGAGGACCTTCATGAACATTTAGAAAATACCCAACGCCATGACCAGTTCCATGAGAATAATCTAAACCAATTCTCTTTAAATATTTCCTAGCAGATTTGTCAATTTCAGATCCCGAGGTTTTGTTTTTTAATTTATAGTCTGCTACTGCGATATGACCTTTCAGAACTTTTGTAAAAATATTTTTTACTCTTTTACTAGAATTTTGTAATGAGATAGTACGAGTGACATCTGTTGTTCCATATTCATATTGTCCTCCTGAATCCACTAAATAAATGTCTCCTTTATTTAATCTTCTGTTTGTCTTTTCTGTTGCTTTGTAATGAATAATTGCACCATTTGGCCCAGACCCTGAAATAGTAGGAAAACTAGAAAATTTAAATTTCATATTTTTTTTTCTAAACTCAAAAAGTTTTTTTGATGCACTTAATTCAGTAATTTTTTTTTTACTAAAATTCTTTTTTAACCAAAATAAATATTTAGTTAAAGCTACACCATCATAAATATGAGCTTTTTCAATATTCCTTATTTCTCTTTTTCCTTTTATAGCTTTCAAATAATTAATAGGATCATGATGTTTCAAAATAAAATTTTTTTCTGAGATAATCTTTTCAAAATAAAATGAGCATGATGAACCATCTAATATAAATTTTTTATTACGAATTTGAGAAAGAATTTTTTCTGTATGATTAATTTCAAAGAATGCTACTTTGTTTAAATATTTTTTGAGAGATAGTGAAATTTTTTTTAAATCACAAAAAAATTTTATTTTTCTATTTTTATCAATAAGTGAATAACTATAAGGAAGAGGAGTAAACTTTGTATCTTTTCCTCTAATATTATATAACCAAGCATTGTTTTCGCTAGACGAAATAAATTGATAATCTCCGCCTTTTTCTCTCAAATTAGAAATAATTTTGTCTATTTTAGATTTATAGCTTTCATCAACCGCATTTCTTGGCAAACTAAAAAATTGTCTTTTGTTTTTGTGAATTTTTCTCTTCCAAATTTCATCTATAATATTTTTATTTAAAGGTTTTAAATTTAAAAGTTTTTCACTGAAAAAAACATTTAATGTTTTTTTAGTAAATATCTTTGGATCAAAACCAATAATTAATTTTTTTTTTAAGATTTGAAAAGGCATTTTATTCGGGAATGTAATGATCTTAAAATATTTTCCACATTGCGCTTTTGCCTGCAAAGTATATCTTCCATCAACGAATAAGTAGTTTTTGTCTCTCAAAATTAAGGAAAAACCATACGAGCCAGTAAAATTTGAAATAAAATTTAAGCGATCATTGTGACTTGGAGTGTATTCGCAGAAAAATTCGTCATTTTTAGGTATTAAATATCCATCCAAATTTTCCCTTATTAAAATTTTCTTAAGTTTTTTTATTTTTTCCATTTGATCATTTTATTTTTTTTATACCTGTCCCATCCAGGGCTTCTATATTCCTCATCAAATTCAATAGTATTATCTTGGTTGAATTCAAAATCTTCTGTTTCATTTATAGGAATTTCATTTTTTTCTAAACTTTCGTCAGGAATTTCATTTATAAATCTTGATGGCAAAGCATCCATCCAATCACCGTGAAAAGCTCTTTTCATAGCAAATGATAAGTAAGCTTCCTTTTTGGCTCTTGTAATCCCGACATATGCAAGTCTTCTTTCCTCTTCGAGAGCAAAGTCTCCTTTTTCCTCTAAAGATTTTTGGTGGGGAAACAAACCTTCTTCCCAACCAGGGAGAAAAACAACATCAAACTCTAAGCCTTTAGCTGCGTGCATAGTCATTAGATTTACTTTCGCACCCTCCCATTCTTGATCAATTGAAGTTGCAAGAGCGACATGTTCAAGAAAATTTTGTAAGCTATCATAATCTTGCATAGCTCTTAACAATTCTTTTAAGTTCTCTAATCTATTTTCATTTTCAAGATCCTTCTTATTTTTTAGCATCGTAGAATAACCTGACTCGTCTAAAACTAATTTTAATAAATCATAATGTTTCATAACCTTTGAATCTTTACGCCATTTTTGAATCATCTTTATTAATTGATTTAAAGAGTTGTTTATTTTTGGCTTAAAAATTGCATCTTCTAACATTTTTATAATTGAGTCTTCTAAACATAATTTATGATTCTTTCCGAAACTGAAAATCTGATTTAAAGTACTTTCTCCTATTCCCCTTTTAGGTGAGCCTATAACTCTTTCTAATGCTAAATCATCTAATTTTTGATTAATTATTCTTAAATAAGATACTGCATCTTTAATTTCTGCCCTTTCATAGAATTTAATTCCACCAAGGACTCGATAGCCGATACCAACTTGCAGAAATCTTTCTTCAAATTCTCTTGTCTGATATATAGCTCTTACCAATATCGCTACGTTATTTAGTGAATATTTTTCCTTTATTTTTTTTTCGATAATATCGCTGACACCCTGGGCTTCTTCTTTGCCAGTTCTATAGCAATTTAAATTTACTAAATCACCTTGATTAGATGAGGACCACAATTTTTTCCCAACCCGATTTGAATTATTCGATATTAAATTTGAGGCGGTTTCTAGAATATTTTTCGTTGATCTATAATTTTGCTCTAATTTAAATACCTTACAATTTTTATATATTTGATCAAAAGTTAAAAAATTTTTTATTTCTGCTCCGCGCCAACTATAAATTGATTGATCATCATCTCCAACGCAACAAATATTTTGATTTTTATTGACTAACAAGTTTAACCATTTATTTTGAATAAAGTTTGTATCTTGAAATTCATCAACTAAAATATATTTGAAATTATTTTGATATATCTCTTTTATATCTTTATGCTCTTCAAAAAGCTTAACACAGAAAAGTATTAAATCTCCAAAATCAAATGCGTTGAGATCCTTAGCTTTATTTTGATATATTTCGTAAACTTTTAAAATAGATTTTATAATTAAATTATTTTTCTCTAATTTTATGTCTTTAGGTAATAACCCCTTATTTTTCCATTGATCAATATGGTAAAGAATTAATTGAGGTGAAAATTTTTTTGCATCTAAATCTTCTCCTTTAACTATATTTCTGATCAATTTTTTTTGATCGTCAGTGTCTAAAATGGTAAAATTACTTTTGTACCCTAAAGCCTCAGCATGTCTTCTCAAAAATTTTACACTAATAGAGTGAAATGTGCCTAACCAAGGGATTGCATTAGATGATCCTTTTATGTGTTTAATAACTCTATTTTGCATTTCTTTTGCAGCCTTATTTGTAAAAGTCACACATAATATTTGGTTAGGCCAAGCTTTTTTTTGATTAATTATATGAATTAATCTTGTTGTTAACACTCGAGTTTTTCCTGAACCTGCACCTGCCACAATTAAGTTGGGTCCCTCAGTGCTTAGAACCGCATCTTTTTGTTCCTTGTTAAGAGTTTCAATTAATTTATCTATGTTATTCATAAGTAGAAATTTTCATTTATATACTAGTTATAAAAATAAAAAAAATGATAAATATTAAAAACAAATTTGTTAACACTAAATTTATAAGACTTTTGAAATTTGTTTTTCACCTGCGTTATCTTTTCCTAATTTTATTAATTTCATTGTTATTAGCCGTAGGTTTACCCAATTTTTTTGATTTTAACAAAAAAAAAAAAATTATATCAAAATTTTTATCTCAGAATTATAATTTGGAAGTAAAAGAAATTGGTGATATCCAATTTAAATCTTTACCGCTTCCACGATTAGAAATTAATAACCTAGATATTAGTTTAGACTCAGATCAAGAAAATCTCAAAACAAAAAATTTAATTATTTTTACTAAATTAATTTATATTTATAATTTTAGAGATTTTAAAGCGAATAAAATAATTTTAAAAGATAGTACAATTAAGATAAATTTTAAAAAAATTAACAATCTTAAAAAATATCTTCTTAAACCACAAAAAAAAATCAGTTTTGAAAATCTAGATTTGTTTTTAAATGATAATGATAAGTCCTTTTTAGAAGTTAAAAATATAAATTTTTCTAACTATGGTTTTAAAAAAAATATTATAAATGGTAAAGTATTCAATGAAAAATTTAGAATTAAACTTAAAGATAATTTAAAAAAAATTGATTTAGATTTATTAAGATCTAGTATCGCTCTCTCTATTAATTTGAATAAATTCAAAGCAACAGAAAATTTAAGCGGAAACGTAAAAGGAAAATTTTTTAAATCAAATATAAAGTCAGATTTTATTTTTGATCAAAAATCACTTGCAATTAGTAACTTATTTTTTAGAAATAAGTCTCTATCTTTTAATTCAAACGGAAAAATGAAACTCAGTCCATACTTTAAATTTAAAATTTTTACTAATATTAAAGACATCGATAAAAGATTACTTAAAAATGTGGATATTCCTTCATTATTAGATTCTAAAGAAATAATTAAAAAAATTAATGGGGAAAGTATTTTCTTTTTAGCTCCCACAAAATTTATTAAAAGACCAGTAGAAAAAATTAAAGTAAAATTAAATTTTGAGTATGGAAGACTCAACTTTGTAAAAGAACTTTTATTTTCTGATACCAATTTTTCATGTTCCGGAGATATTAATTTATTATTAGAATATCCTGTTATTGAATTTTCATGTTTCATGAATTCTCAAGACAAAAAAAAATTTCTCAAATTATTTGATATTAATTACAATGAGAAAAAAGAGGAATTAAGATTAAATTTTGATGGAAATTTAAATATCTTAAATAATAAAATTAATTTTTACAATGTTGAAGATAATAAATTTTATAAAGCATCTCAACAAGAATTAAAATATTTTAAAAAATCTTTTGAAAGTATTATTTTAAATGAAAATTTTATTGATATTTTTAATTTTTCAAAATTTAAAAATTTTGTTCGTGAAATTTCTTAGCTGTTGGGTTTTGTCATTTTTAAAGGATTCATTATTTTATCGTAATCCTTAGCTTTTATTAACCCCGACTTTATTACCTCTTGTTTAAGAGTTGTTCCGTTTTTAAAAGCTGCTTTAGCAATGATAGCAGCTTTATCATACCCAATTTTAGGAGCAAGAGCAGTAACTAACATTAAAGAGTTTTCTAATAAATGTTTAATTTTTTTCTTATCAGCTTTGATACCTTTTACGCAATAAAGTGCGAAGGTTTTGGCTGAGTCACTCATTATTTCAATTGATTGCAAAATATTATGAATAATTAAAGGTTTGAATACGTTTAATTCAAAATGACCATGCGAACCCGCCATTGTAATCCCATTGTGATTTCCAATTACTTTTACGCATACCATGGTAACCGCCTCAGATTGAGTCGGATTAATTTTACCTGGCATTATAGATGACCCAGGTTCATTTGTTGGTAAAATAAGTTCACCGTATCCTGCTCTTGGACCAGAGCCCAAAAATCTTATGTCATTTGCAATTTTCATTAAGCAAACTGCTGTAGTATTTAAAGTTCCAGAAAAATTCACTATTTCATCATGAGCTGCAAGTGAAGCAAATTTATTAGTAGAGGGTTTAAATGGCAATTTTGTAATTTTGCTAATTTCTTTAACAATCTTTTTGTCAAAATTTTTTCTTGTGTTTAAACCTGTACCAACAGCAGTTCCCCCTTGCGCTAAATAATAAATTTCTTTTAAAGCTGACTCTATTCTTAAAATACATTTTTTAAGCTGAGCATGATAACCAGAAAATTCTTGTCCTAATGTTAAAGGAGTAGCATCTTGTAAATGTGTTCTTCCAACTTTTACAATTTTTGCAAATTCTTTAGATTTTTTAGCCAATTCTCTTTCTAAAAGTTTTAAAGAGGGTAAAAGTTTTTCCTTAGATTTTAAAGCAATCGCAATATGCATTGCTGTAGGAAAAACATCGTTTGTTGATTGTGATTTATTTACATGATCATTTGGATGAATAGGTTTTTTAGTCCCCATTTTCCCACCCATCATTTGTATCGCTCTATTGGCAATTACTTCATTAACATTCATATTAGTTTGAGTGCCAGATCCTGTTTGCCATACTTTTAAAGGAAAATGTTTATCGTGTTTCCCACTTATAACTTCCTCAGATGCTCTAATTATATATCTACTTAATCTAGGCTCTAAATCTTTGTTTTTAGCATTAACAACAGCTGCAGCCTTTTTTACTATTGCTATCGCGTGGATAACTAATGGTCTGACTAAAAAATCACCAATATTAAAATATTTGTTTGATCTCTCAGTTGATGCTCCCCAATACTTATCACCAGGTACCTTTATTTTTCCAATACTGTCAAATTCTATTCTGTATTTCATCTTTGATTCTTTGTTATAATACACTTTATTAAGTAATTATAAAATGCAAAGGATAAAAAATGAGTAATTTTGAGAGTGTTAAGAAATTTATGGAAACTTTTGGCCAGGAAGTAAAAGAAAAAGCTGGGTTCCCAAGTGATAAAATCATTTCTTTAAGATATGAGTTAATAAATGAGGAATTAGAGGAGCTTAAAAATGCAATTAATAATAAAAATATCAAAGAGGTAGCCGATGCCTTAACAGATATTTTGTACGTAACTTATGGTGCTGGGCATGCTTTTGGAATTAACTTAGACAAATGTTTTAAAGAGGTGCAAAATTCAAATATGAGTAAACTTGGTAATGATGGTAAACCTATATATAATGATAAGGGCAAAGTTATGAAAGGTCCTAATTACTTTAAACCAGACTTAAATAAATTTGTGGCTTAATGAAAAATAATTATCATTGGATTCTTTTAGGTGTTGCTACTGGAATTGTTATTTATATGATTGATAAATATATTTTCTAAT
>MDSZ01269811.1_pt1 | contig 28648 bp, 23 predicted proteins | sample 811201 | NCBI WGS metagenome assembly MDSZ01 (sample SAMN05326647, study PRJNA326480) | marine metagenome | isolation source: seawater | place: Indian Ocean: North | collected 2010 | reverse complement strand
TTGGAAGATTTATTTGGATACTATGTGATGATGATTTACCTTGTGAAGGAGCTATTAAGGAAATCCTAGAAATAATTAAAAATCATAGTGATGATTTAAGCTTCATTTTCCTAAATAATATCAGGTATTTTGAATCAGGTAAATTAAAAAGGGGTCCTTTATATCCCTCTAGTCAATCAGGCATCAGAAAAGCTAATGAGATTATAAATTTAATTAGAGATGATTTAATAGGTGCTTCTTATTTAATAGTTGATCGTAAAGCATTCAATGGAGAATTAACTAAAATATTTTCTAAAAGTAATATAAATTACTACAATTCATGTATGCCACTCTCATTATCTCTAGATGCACTTTCTATAAATGGGGCTGGCTTTTTAACTGCTCAACCTCTTTTAAAACAAATTACTGGGGATTATGCCAACTGGACTGAAAATTGGATTAAGATATGGTTGATTTTTATACCTATGGTTTTTGTAAGATCAGCTGATATATATGGATATAATATCAACTACTTAAGCCCTAGGATATTGAACTATAAGAAAATAATATCAATTTTTTACTTTTTAAGGAACCCAAATTTTAATGATGTTAAATTAGTTGACTGGATTTGGTTTATAAACAATATTTTGTTAAGGCCAATAAATATAATTAAATTATTTACGGTTTTTTTAACTTTCTTTCCCAAAAAATTAATAAATAAATTTCGTAAATTGAGATTTTTATAAATTTTTTTTAACTTATTTATCTTGCCATTCTTTAATATGAAAAGTTAATTCACTATAATCTTGAAAGGAATCTGGAATAAAAAGAAAATTAGTTTCAATTGTTTTATCATCAATACCATTACATTCTTTTAAAGTATTATTTGAACAACTTGAATAACATTTATATCCATAACTAATAATTTCTTTAAAAAATTCAGTAGCAGAATAACCAAATTCTCTAGACCATTTACGTAATATTTCAATGAATAAAATAGGTTTTTTCTTTAATAAAATTAATGAATTATGAAATCCTTCTATAACATTCTTTTCAGCACCCTCAACATCAATTTTGAGAAAGTCAGGTTGGACTTTTTTTTCTTTAATATATTTATCTAAAGTCATTGTCTCAACGTCAATTTGCTTTGCACTTTCATGTCTAACTAAATTTTTAAAAGAGGAACTCCCACTTAATCCTGGTACATAAATAAATTTTTCAATTCCGTTTTTATTTGATAATGCAAAATTATTTATTTTCTGAAAATCAATATTATTCAATTTAAGATTTTTATTAAGTAAATTTGCTATTTCAGGAACTGCTTCGAATATATGCAAATCAACATTCTTAAACTCATTAATAGAAGCAATTGAATAGAAACCCTCATTTGCACCAATATCAAAAAATGTAAATTTTGAATTCTTATTTGAAAGATATGAGAGAGTACCTAAGATCAAATTAGAGTCATTTGGTTCATATCTAGAGAAATTAATCGTTTCAATTGAACATGATCTTTCATCCTCTATATTGATAAGAAGAGAAATATTTGGTCTTTTAAAATTAGCTATAATATCATTTTTGTTTATTAAAATAGAATTTATATCAGTATCAAATATAGAATTTTTTAAGAAGGAAATAGATTTACTTATCTCGTATTTTTGATTTTTTATATAATCAGCTTTTCTTTTTATATTTTTCTCATTATTTTCTGTAAAATATAATTCTTTTTTGTTCATAATAATATTTATACAATTAACAATAAGATCATTATTTTAATATAGTAATTAAATTATAAGGTAAAAATAAGTAAATCTTTTTAATAAATTTATTTGAAAAAAAAATTTATCTAAAAATTTGAAATATAATTTACAAGAAATATATATTCTCTAGTATTATTTTTATTCAAAGTTTAATTTTTTAAAATTTAGCTATTATTTTTAACTGATTTATATTAATTTGCCTTTTATGAAATCACAAAAAAGAATATTACATTTAATTCCAAATCTTTCAGGGGGAGGAATGGAGAGAAGAATGGGTATAATAGCAAAAGAATCATGTAAAAATTTTTCAGTTCATGTAGCTTATATTTCTGAAGGACCTAATAATAAAGATATCTCATTGGGTAAAGTTAATCTTCATAGGATAAAAATTAAAAATAATTATGATCCGAGATTATTATTTGAGATTTTCTTTTTAATAACTAAATTAAGACCTGTTTTTATACAGACATGGTCTATTCAAATGGATATAGTTGGAGGTTTATTAGCTCTAATCACTAGGCATAAACATATTCTTATGGAACCAATATCACCTCAAGATAATAATTCTAAAAAATTTGATTTTAAGCAATTTTTTAAAGAAATTATCGCTAAAAATGCGATCGTAATTTCAAATTCTAATCTTGGGAAAATTTATTGGGAAGCCAAGAGAGCACGCAAATCATTACTTATTAGAAATGGATTTGATATAGAAGAAATTATTAATGTAAAAGAAAAATTACCAAAAGATTTAGAAAGATTTTTGTGCGAGGATAAATTTATTGTGGTTGCTTCAAGACTCTCTAAAACATCAATACATAAACAAATTAATGTAATACTAAAAACCTATAAAAATATAATTAATATAAATCCAGATTTAAAGCTAGTTATTTGTGGAGGAGGACCACTTCAAAATAAATATGAAAAAATAGTAATAGAATATGGTATTAAATCTAAGGTTTTTTTTACAGGATTTATTAAACGCCAAAAGCTATGGTGTATTTTTAAAAAAGCATCTTTGTTTATCTCATTAAGTAGATTTGAAGGTATGCCAAATTCTGTTATTGAAGCTGCCTTATGTAGAACCCCCTTATTTTTATCTGCAATCCCAACTCATTTAGAGGTCATTCCAAAAAATATGGCTTATTTTACCTCAAACTATAATTCATTAGATCTTGGTACCCAAATTTTAAATTATCTCGAAAATAGTAAAATGATAAAAAGAAGAGCTGATGAACTTTTTAAAAAAGTTAATAAATACTCTACTGAATTTATGATCAAAGAATATATTAATATTTATAAGCAATTTGAAAGCTGAATTCTTTATATGTTTTTTATTTTTAATCAAATTTCTTCAAAAGATCTATATAAAATTTTTTGGAATAATTATTTAATTGAAACTAGTAATTTTGATAGATCCAGAAATCTTTCTAATAAAAGTTATTTATCTTATTTAATTAAAGTTAGTGTTCGTTTTATAATCAAGGACTTAATTTGTTTAATAAGCCTTTTTTCATTTATTCTTAGCTATTTTTTTAACAAAAAAATAAAATTTCAAGGAAAAGATATTTTTTTGTTTACGCATAATTCCCAATTAAAAAATATACCAAAATTTTATATAAAGTACAGAGTGAATCTATATCCTTTTATATCTATTGAAAAATCTTCAAAACATATTTTTGTATTTCTTAATTTAAAAGAAGTTTTATATTCGACAATATTCTCTTTTATAAATTCGCCTAATGTTTACTTAGGTATTTATAATATTTGTAAAAAAGAAAAGATAAATTTTATAAAATATATTTTTTTTAATAGTTTAAATTTAACTAGGATTTTAGAATTAAATCTACTATATTTATGTTTAAAAAAGATAAATAAATCAATCACAATATCTACAGCATCGCAATTTTGCCCATTTCTTCAATTATTGTCAATTTATAAAATATCTAACAAAAATAATAGTTGGTATTTGCATCTTTTTCAACATGGAGTATATGAATTGGATAGATTTCAAAGATCATATTCAAAGATTTATTTAGATGAACTTTCATATAAATTTAATGAATCTGTAAAATGGGTTACGGAAAATTATATTTTTAATAAGAATTTTATTCTTAAAAAATTGCACTATGAAAATACAATTAATTCTTACTTTAAATCAAACAAAAAAAATAAAATTATAGCCTATGCATCTTCAGGCTTTTATGAAAGAGATCATTTGATACTTCAAAAGTTAGATTCCTTACGAAAACAAAATAATATTTTGGAAATTATATTTTATCCTCATCCAGCTTTGAGGTTTGATGATATTAGAAATCAATTTAAAAGGTATAAAAATCTTATAATTGAATTTAAAGAAAGATATAAAAATATTGATCTTTTGATAACTGGATATTCATCTATTGGCCTAGAGCATTTAAACCTAGATATTAAGGTTTTATTTATTCCATTTGACGATTCGATTTGTGCTTTTCAGGACAAATATGTAGAGGTTTTAAGAGATAATAATCATATAACTGATAAAGTTAAAAAAATTCTAAATATCTGATTACGATAATATAGTTAATTAATATTTAGTTAAATGTTAATTTACACTTAAAGTGTAATAGATTAAATATAGTCTAAATTTTTTAGAAGATTGCGACAAGTTGTTCAATATTTTTCAAAAACATCTCCAGAAGTTATCGATGTCCCATATCCTTCTGAGAATGATAATAAAATTATAATAAGAACCTCATTAAGTTTAATCTCTTCTGGGACTGAGAAGATGCTTGTTGAATTTAGTAAATCTAATTTTCTTAAAAAAGCGCTAAATCAACCAGATAAAGTTAAGCAAGCTTTAGAAAAAAGTAAAACCGATGGATTCTTATCAACTTATCAATCTATAAAAAATAAATTAGACGATCCTATTCAATTAGGTTATTCAAATGTTGGAGTTGTTGTATTTGTTGGTAAAAATATTAAAGGATTTTCTCTTGGCGATCGGGTTTTGTCGAATGGCCCTCACTCAGAATATATTTCAATATCTCCTCATTTATGTTGTTTGATTCCTCAAGAAGTTTCTGACGAAAATGCTGTCTTTACTGTCCTTGCCTCTATTGGTTTACAAGGGATCCGACTTGCTAATCCAACACTAGGGGAAACTTTCTTAGTAAGCGGACTTGGCTTAATAGGTATTCTTACATCTCAATTACTTATTGCTAATGGTATAAAAGTATTAGGTATCGATCCTGATCCCAATAGAACAAAATTGGCATCCTCTTTAGGTATAGAAACTTTTACTCTAAAAAGTAATTCAGATCCAGTTTCTTGGGCACAAAATAAAACTGATAATGTTGGAGTAGATGGGGTTTTAATAACTGCAGCAACAAGTTCTAATAATCCAATTGAAATTGCTGCAAAATCCTGTAGAAAGAGGGGAAGGATCATACTAGTAGGAGTAACAGGATTAAATTTAAATAGAGATTTATTTTATAAAAAAGAAATTTTATTTCAGGTAAGCTGCTCATATGGTCCAGGAAGATACGATAGTAATTATGAAGAAAATAATCAAGATTATCCAATAGGATTTGTAAGGTGGACTGAAGAAAGAAATTTTCAGGCAATAATTCATCTCCTTAAACAGAAATTAATACAGCCTAGTATTTTTATTACTCATAGGTTCTCAATCAAAAAAGCTACCGATGCTTATAAACTTCTATTAGAGGGGGATAGTTATTTGGGTATTTTGCTAACTTATCAAACTAAAAAAAATACCAGTCAGATATTAAAACTTTATAATAAATCTTTACTTAAAAGTTTTGATAAGAATAAGGTCATAAGTTTTATAGGTTCTGGAAACTATGCTAAAAAAATTCTTATCCCTTCTTTTTCAAAGTCAGGCGCATCATTTCATACAATTGTATCTAAATCTGGTTTAGGACCTACTCAAATAGGTAAAAAATTTGGATTCTCTTTTTCAAGCACTGACTTAAATTCAATCTTGAAGAATAAAAAATCGGGAGCAGTGGTTATTGCAACTAGACATGATAGTCATGCCAAGTTAATCATTGATTGTTTAAAAGCAAAAAAACATGTTTTTGTAGAAAAACCTTTATGTTTAACAAGAAAAGAACTTTTAAATATCAAAGAAGTCTATACAGGTGAAAATATTCTTATGGTTGGATTTAATAGAAGGTTTTCTCCTTTTGTAAAGGAAATAAAAAAATATTTAAAAAATGAAAGCGGTCCAAAATCTTTTGTTTACATGTGTAACTCAGGTTATATCCCATATGAACATTGGACACAAAGTACCTCTATAGGCGGTGGAAGATTAATTGGAGAGGCTTGTCATTTTGTAGATTTAATAAGATTTTTAGCTGACAGCCCAATAGATAAAATAAAGTTATTTGAATCACCAAATAAGAAAATACCTTCTGATATTTTTTCTTTGCAAACTATCTTTAAAGATGGATCAATAGGTACTATTCATTATTTCGCTAATGGCAATAAAAGTTATCCAAAAGAACGATTGGAAGTATTTTTCTCTGGCAAAATTGTGTCTCTTGATAATTTTCGTAAATTAAAAACATGGGGATTGCCGCGGTATTCTTTTGGTAAATCTTTTAAACAGGATAAAGGTCAAGATAATTGTGTTAAAGCTTTTTTGGATGCTATAAGTAATCAAAAAGAATCACCTATTCAATTCAGTGAACTAATTGAGGTTCAAGAAAAAATTTTTGAGGCTTTGGAAAATAAATGAAATCATGTTGTGTAATAGGTTTAGGTTATATAGGTCTTCCTACAGCAATTATCTTGGCTAAATCTGGCTTTTTTGTAAACGGGGTTGATATAAAAGAAGATTTAGTTAGAAATTTAAATAAAGGCCAAACTCATTTTAAAGAGCCTGGTCTTGGAAAGAATCTAAGAGAAGTAATAAAAAACAAAAAGTTTATTGCTGATATAAACCCAAAAGAATCTGATGTATTTATTGTTGCAGTTCCCACTCCAATTAATAAAAATAATAAAGATATACCCCAACCTAATGTTAAATATGTTTTTGAAGCAGCAAAGTTAATTGGTAAATATATAAGACCGGGAAATATTGTAATTATTGAATCAACCTCACCTGTTGGGACCAGTGAAAAAGTTCTTGATATAATAATTGAAATTTCTGGACTGTCTTTAAAGGAAATTTATTTATCCTACTGTCCAGAAAGAGTTTTACCTGGAAACATTTTAGAGGAACTTGTAAAAAATAATAGGATAATTGGAGGAATAAATATTGATTCTGCTAAAAAAACAAAGCAAATTTATGAGACTTTTTGCAAAGGTAAAATAGAGTTGACAAATGTTAAAACTGCAGAACTTGTAAAACTTACAGAGAATGCTTATCGCGATGTTAATCTTGCATTCGCAAATGAATTGTCTTTAGTTTGTAATAAGTTTGGTGTTAATGTTTTTGAGTTAATAGAACATACAAATTTGCATCCCAGAGTAAATATACTTAATCCTGGTTGTGGTGTAGGAGGACATTGTATAGCTGTAGATCCTTGGTTTATAGTAAATGCAGCACCAGAAATTACTCCACTAATAAAAACATCGAGGGAGGTAAATCAAAATAAAACCATATGGGCTATTAATTTTATTGCTAAAAAAGTCTTTGAATTAGAAAAGCAAATTTCAAGAAAGCCAATAGTTGGATGCTTTGGTCTTACATTTAAAGCTGATATAGAGGATATTCGTGAATCCCCAGCTTTGCAAATTACAACTGAACTCTACAAGAAAGGATTAGATGTTATGGCATTTGATCCAAATCTGATCTCTTTATCTTCAATAAAGTTATCCTCTTTGGAGGATATTCTTGAAAAAGCTGACATATACGTAATATTAGTAGGGCATAAAGAGTTTAAAAAATTAGTTTTTAATAAAAAAAATGTGATTGATTTTTGCGGAATTTCAAATAATAGTCATATATGATAAAAAAGTACTTTTGCTTGTATGTAAAAACACTTATAGATATTGGTCCTTTAAGGATATTTATCAGAATAACAGAAGAAATAAAGAAATTAATTGTCAAAATTGCACCTACTAAAATTTTATATAATTTTGCTGGATTTTCATCTAAACCCCCTCAATTTTTAGATTTGTTGGGCGATTTTAAAATTGAAGAAAATCCTGATGAAGTTTTTGTGAAAAATATAAAATTTAAAAAAATAAAATTTAAATTTTTAAATGAAAAGAAATTGTTAAAAATACCTTTTAACTGGAATAATAAAGAATGGTCAAAACTTTGGCAATTTAATTTACATTATTTTGATTGGTCAAAAGAATGGTTGAATAAATGTCTTGCGAAGAATAATTGTAAAAAAGAAAAATTACTTTTAGGAATACTTATTGACGAGTGGATTAAATCAAATCCGCTTGGTAAAGGTTATGGATGGCACAGCTATACAATATCTCTTAGGATCAGAAACTGGATATGGATTTTTAGATTTTTCCCAGAATTAGCTTCAAAAAAAAGAATAGAATCTCTTTGGCAACAAATTATTTGGTTATATCTAAATCCTGAAATTGCGAATGGAGGAAATCATTTAATTGAAAATCTTATATCTTTAATTATTGGATCTCTTCAATTTGATGGTATTAAATCAAAGCAAATCTATTCTTGGGCATTAAAAAAGCTTAAGTTTGAGTTAAATGAACAAATTCTTGATGATGGAGGTCATTTTGAAAGGTCAGCAAGTTATCATTTTTTGATTTTAGAAAGGTTGGTTGAATTAGCTTGTGTTATTCAAAAAATAAAATTTAACTCTCCAATTTGGTTGGTAGAAAAAATATTAATAATGAAAGTTTGGGGAGAAAAAGTTTATGGTAAAAATAAAATTATTCCGCCTTTTAATGATTCTGCTTCTGAAATTTGTCCTGATATTGAGGCAGTTATTAATTTTGCTGAAACATTTTTATACAAAAAAAAATACATCTACAATGATATAAGGAACTTTTTTTTAAAAAATTTAAACAAATTGAAAGTAAATAAATTATCTAAAAATAGATCTCAAAAGAATAATTTTGTAGATGATTTAAAGGATACTGGATGGACAATTTTGAGATTTGATAGTAACTGGGATCTATTTTTTAAAAATGGTATTGCTTGCCCTAAATATTTACCTTCTCATGTTCATTCTGATCTTCTAAGTTTTAATTTGTACTATAAATCTAAACCAATATTAATAGAAACAGGGACAAGTCTTTATGAAAATGGTTCAATTAGAAAATTTGAAAGATCAGGAGAAGCTCATAATGTTATACAGTTCGCATTACATAATAATCAAATTCAAGAAGAAAATTGGTTGGAGTCAGTTGAAGTATGGGATAACTTTAGAGCAGGAAGAAAGGCATCACCTATAAAAAGAGGATATGGCTTTTTGAATGATGATGGATTATGGGTTAATGGAAGTCATGACGGATTTAATTCTATAGGAGTAAAGCATACAAGAGAAATCAGAATAAAAAAAATCTCTACTTTTGAAATGAAATTATGTATTTTCGACTTTATAAATACAAGTAAAATAATTAATTGGAGATTGTGTTTCCATCTAGGTCCTAGTCAAAGTAAAGAGATTCTTAAACCTACAATAAAAAAAATAAAAGAACAATTTAATTCCAAATACTATTGGAAAAAAACTTGGTATTCCAAATCCTTTGGAGAAAGATATAAAAGAGATAGTCTTTTTATTTGTGGCATTCTTAATCCTGGATATAGGGTTATAAAATCTGAAATAAAAATTGGCTCAAAAAATAAATAATATCTCTAAATTTATGAAAAATATAAATTTTTTTTAATCTTTTTAAATAATTAAAATGAAAATTATAAAATGGGAAGATTATTTTTTTTCAGCTAAGGAATATTTTTTTATCAATAAAATAAATTAATAATAAACAATATTTTACTCCTAATCAAATTGAAGTTTTTCAATTCCGCGCAGTATATAAACTTTTAAATGAGGTTTGCATAGATATATTAAATTTAATCAAAAATTATTTTTTGATTAAATCATTGTGATTTGGTAAATTATTTCAATAATAACTTTATAAAAAAACAATTCTTCTTAAGAAGATATTATTAAATATATTTAATGCAATTAACTTAATTTAGGGAATTAAATTGAAAATAAAAAATAGCTTAGTTAGTCCTAATTCAAATTTATTGGAGGCTTTAGAAAAGTTAGAAAAAACAGCTTGTAAGTTGATAATTGTTGTAAACAAATCAAATAAAATTTTAGGAATTTTAACTGATGGCGATTTAAGAAAATATGTTTTATCTAATAAATCACTAACAGTTTCTGTAAGTCAAGTAATGAATAAAAATTATTTCTCAATAAATGTTAAAGATAAGACGGAAAAGGGATTTTTATTAATGAAAAAGCATCGATTAACTCATATACCTGTATTAGATGACCAAAAGATTGTTAGAGACATATTATCCTTCGATCAACTTATAAGTGAAGAGCAAGTTTCTAATCCGGTTGTAATTATGGCTGGAGGAAAAGGAATGAGAATGCGTCCTTTTACTAATGACTGTCCGAAACCAATGTTAAGGGTTAATGGTATACCAATTTTAGAAATTATTATTAAGAAATTTATAAAACAAGGATTTGATACATTTTTTATATCAGTAAATTATCTCAAAGAACAGATAATTGACTATTTTAAAGACGGAGAAGCATTTGGAATTAAGATTGAATATTTAATTGAAGATGAACCTTTAGGCACTGCAGGGTCATTAAAATTGTTAGACATAACTTCTAACGATCCTTTGATAATAATGAATGGAGATTTATTAACTGAAATTAATTTCCGAGAATTGATCAATTTTCATAATGAAAATCAATCTGAAGCAACAATGGCAGTCTTGGAATATGAATATAGTATTCCATATGGAGTTGTAGAAGTAGAAAAAAATAATTTAGTAAACTTCAAAGAAAAACCATCATATCAATATTTAATAAATGCAGGAATTTATATTGTTCATCCAAGGAGTTTAAAATACTTAAAGATTAATGAATATGCTGAGATGCCTGATTTACTTAATAAATTAAAGAACCATAATGCAAGAGTTTCAGTTTATAAGTTGAAAGAATTTTGGTTAGATATTGGTAGTAAAGAGAGTTATCGTGAGGCATATAAGTATTTAGGTTAGCCTTGAAGGAAGAAATATTAAATTATGAATAAAAAATTCAAAACAATAGCATTAATACCTGCCAGGGCTGGATCGAAAGGGTTGCCAGGTAAAAACTTAAAGCTTTTATTAGGCAAACCTTTGATTGCATGGACTATTGAATATGCATTGTCTTGTGAAAATATTGATTTGGTAATGGTTAGTACAGATTCAGAAGAAATTGCTGACATTAGTATTAATTGTGGAGCAGAAGTACCTTTTATTCGCCCAAAAAATTTAGCATCTGATACTGCAAGTAGTTACTCGGTTGTAGAACATGCTATTAAATTCTATTCTGATGAGAAAAATATGATATTTGATTTTGTGGTCTTACTGGAGCCAACTTCTCCAATTAGAAATAAATCTGATGTAGATAATATGATTACTAAATTAAGTGAGGGATATCATGATAATGATGCTATTGTTAGTTTAGGAGAGGTTTCTACCCCACCTGCATTTTTAAAAAAATTGGATGAAAATAATTCTGTAATACCCTATAACATAAATGACTTTAATAATAAAAGAAGGCAAGAACAAGAAAAAGTTTATTTTCCTTATGGTGTTGCTTATATTTCTAAAGTTGAAGTCCTTTTGAAAGAAAAAACTTTTTATCCTAGGAGGACTTTAGGATATTTGATTGAAAGATATCAAAATTACGAAGTAGATGATATTTATGATTTTGTTTGTATTGAGTCAATCTTAAAATATAAATTGGATAAATTATGAAAATTCTTATTATAGTGATAGTCTCAATTGCTGTTAAAGATTTTGCTGGCGCAATTGCCTATTTAGCTTCCGAGGCTTCTAAATATGTGACAGGTAAGTATTTGATAGTTTACGGAGGATTTAGTTCATGGTGAAAAGAGTTTTTGTAACTGGAGCTGATGGTTTTATTGGCTCGCATTTAGTTGAAAAATTAATATACCAAGGTTACAAAGTTAAAGCTTTTTGTTTATATAATTCGAACGGATCATGGGGATGGCTGGATAATATAGATCAATCTATTAAAAATGAAATAGAAGTTAATCTGGGAGATATAAGAGATTTTAATTGTGTTAAAGATGCAATGAGAGGATGCGATATTGTTTTTCATCTTGCATCTTTAATAGCTATTCCATATAGTTACATAGCCCCTAGTAGTTATGTAGATACAAATATAAATGGAACTCTAAATGTTCTTCAATCAGCTAGGGAATTAGATGTAAAAAAATTAATTCATACATCAACATCAGAAACCTATGGAACAGCAAATTTTGTTCCTATTACTGAGGATCATCCTTTAGTAGGACAATCTCCATATGCTGCTACTAAGATTGGTGCAGATCAGTTAGCGCTTAGTTATTGGAAAAGTTTCAATCTGCCTTTATCTATTCTTAGGCCATTCAATACATATGGACCTAGACAAAGTGCAAGAGCTGTAATACCTACGATAATAACTCAAATAGCAGCAGGGAAAAATTTAATAAAACTAGGATCCCTAACTCCCACTCGAGATTTTAACTATGTTGGGGACACTTGTGATGCATTTTTGGCAGTTCTTGAAAGTAATCAAGTACTGGGAAAAGTAATAAATTGCGCTAGTAATTTTGAAATATCTATAGGTGATACCCTTGATCTAATTGCTAAGATAATGAATAAAAATGTTAATGCTATCTCTGAGAATGAGCGACTAAGGCCACAAAACTCGGAAGTTAATCGCTTATTTGGCTCGAATAAATTACTTAAATCTATTACAAATTGGCAACCTCGATATGAGGGTATTAAAGGTTTTGAAAAAGGATTAGAAAAAACAATAAAGTGGTTTTCAAATTCTAAAAATCTTGAATACTATAAAACAGGAAGATATACGATATGATTAGCGACTTGTTTTTGAATAAATTAGTAGATGAAATTTATAAATTTGTCTACAAAACAAATTTAGAAAAATATCCTATTAATCTTCACGAACCTGACTTGTCAAATACTAAATCTTTAACATATCTAAAAGATTGTATTGATAAAAATTGGGTTAGTTCAGGAGGCGAATGGGTTAAAAAATTTGAAAATAAATTATGTGAATATACAAAATCTAAATATGCAATTGCATTATGTAATGGAACAAATGCATTAAGACTTGCTTTGCAAACTATTGGAGTCAAAAAGGGCGATGAAGTACTTGTTACTCCTGCAACTTTTGTGGCAACAGCTAATGCAATTTCTCATTTAGGTGCTATACCGCATTTCGTAGATATTGAACCAAAAACTTTAGCTTTATCTGCCTCTAAATTAGACGAAAGACTTGAGCAAATTTCTCATAGAAGTAATGGGTATGTTTTTAACAAAAATACTCAGAACAAAATCTCAGCAATTTTACCTGTCCACGTATTTGGAATGCCAGCTGATTTTGGTGCACTGGAGGTTATTTCGAAAAAATGGTCGATTCCAATAGTTGAAGATTCAGCAGAAGCTTTAGGTAGTTGGTATAAAAAGAATGAGAATTTTACTCATTGCGGATTGCTTGGAGAAATTGGTATTTTAAGCTTTAACGGTAATAAAATTATAACTACTGGTGGTGGAGGGGCAATATTAACCAATAATAAAGTTTTTGCTGATAAAGCAAGACATCTATCAACAACTGCCAAGATCCCCCATCCTTGGGAATATTTTCATGATCAAATAGGATGGAATGATAGGATGCCTAATATTAATGCTGCAATTGGGTTTGCACAACTTGAAAAAATAAAAAATATTTTAGAAATTAAAAAAAGAATTTACTCTAGATATATTCAAATTTTATCTGATTTTGATTTTGTTGAAATAATAAGTCCCCCTAAAAATTCTGTTTCTAATAATTGGTTAATAACTTTAAGAATACTTGTAGAGGATGATAATCATGCCATTTCGATAAGAGATAAGTTACTGAGTATGGCTCACAAAAAAAATATTCTTTTAAGACCAATATGGAAATCCTTACATAATTTACCGATGTATTTAAATTCTCCAAGAGGCGATTTAAGTGAAGCAGAATTTCAAGAGAAAAGATTAATCAATCTGCCTAGTAGTACAAAATTATTAAGCTAGTATATAAAAATTTAGATAAATACAATTATCCAACACACAAATTTAGAATTATTTAACTTACAAGAAATTTGGCTAACTCTTTTGCTTTTTGTTTAGAAATAGTACCATAACTTATATTTGTCATATCTAATCTAAAACCATACTTAATAACTAAGGCAATATATTTTTCAACTTCCTCTTTTGGAGTGGTAAATTTTTCTGGGTCAACAAAGAAATTGAATAATTGTTCTGGATTATCGGGATTTATGAATTTAGGAATAAATTTGCTATAAATTGGATTCCCAAATATAAGTGTGGGCTTATTTAAAAGCATTCCTTCAAGACCCGAAGTACCAGATTGGACAATTACACCTTTAGAATTCAAAATTAAATTCAATGGATTATTTTGAATATTTGAAGTTACTTTTTCGCCAATATAATAGAAAGAATTAAATTTTAAATTTTTTAAAAACTTCTTTTGTTTATTACTTCTTTCACTAATCATAGATCTATGTTCCTTTATAATGATTTTTGTTAATGGATGCATAAAAATTCTTAATTTATTAATTATTTCAAAATCAGATAAAATATTTCCCAACGTAGATCCGGAAACATTTTCAATAGTGTAACCCAAGGGGAAATAATAATAATTTTCAAAATTTTGTTTTTCTTCTGTATTAATTTTTGCTTGTGAAAGTTTAAAAATACATCTTATATTATATAAATAACCCTCCATTAAAGAAGGATTTATAATTTTCATAAAACCAGAATCCCTTTTTGGCAATTTTAATTTTAATGATGTTCTTTTGAGAAATAATTTTAAGGAAAATCTTGTTGCTCCATAAACACTTTTGAGAAAATATTTAATTAAGGGTGTTTCTAAATTATTAGAATATTCTATTTCATCTTTATTTAGTATGGATTTTTTCTTTAGGAACAAATTTATCTTTTCTCTAGCTTTAATAATATCGCCTTCTTTCAAAGATGATGTAATATATTCATCATTAATTTTTTCACCAAGACTAGTACTCGAAAAAACAAAATCTTCGAACAAGCTGGGAATGATTGTTTTATATTTTATTTTTCTCTTTTCGCTTATAAAGTATAAAAGTTTTCTATTGTAGCTTTCATAATTTAAGTCATAAATAATTTTAGGTTGATATTTATCTAAAACATCGTTATAGTATCTAATTAAAAAATCAACAAAATTAAGAATATCTAATTTTGTTATTCCTTTGTGATAACTTCTATTTGAGAGATCTGATATTTGAGATTGATCAACATTGATATGCAATCCTAATTGTCTTATTAATTCATTATCTAAATTTCCAAAATTAAAATTTTCGTTATAAAATTTAAGTCTTTTTTCGATAGAATCTCTCGAATAAATACTCCAAAGGTTTATTCCTTTTTTTACCCCATCTTCATCCATTCGATTTATAAAAGAATGCCAAGGTGTTATGTAAAAAGGCAATATATCTCTATTAGTTATTTTATTTATTTCTTTGCAAACTTTACTTGCAGCATAAGAATTATCCTCACTACAGACGAAAAGATCTGTCATTAAATTTATGAATAATAATTTAGGCCTAGATTATTCTATGATAAAGAAATATAATTTCCATTAATTATTAATTTTATTTTTTCTTTAAAATAAAATTAAAAAATATAAATATAATGTTAATTAATTAATACATTCTTTATGAGGATTTTATTCATAACAGATAATTATCCTCCTGAATCTAACGCCCCAGCTATTAGAACTTATGAACATATATCAGAATGGTCAAAAAGTGAAGATATAAAGATTAAAGTAATAACTTGTTTCCCAAATTTTCCTTATGGAAAAATTTATAAGGGTTATAAAAATAAATTAATTTCAAAAGAAAAAATAAATGGAATAACAATTTATAGGGTTTGGAGCTATATGTCACAAAATACTGGATTTTTTAAAAGGATTTTAGATTTCTTTAGCTTCTCCTTTATGGCTGGGATAGTTGGATTGTTTATTGAAGCAGATGTAATAATTGCCACATCGCCACAATTCTTTACGACTTGGTCTGCTTTCTTTATATCTAAAGTCAAAAAAATACCATGGATATTTGAATTAAGAGATTTATGGCCAGAAACGATAGGTTCAGTTTCTTTAATTCAAAATAGAAACTTATTAAAATTATTAGAAAAAATAGAGCTTTTTTTATATAAGGATTGTTTAAAGGTTATAACTGTTACAAATTCTTTTAAAAGAAATTTAATTTCTAGAGGAATAAATAAAAATAAAATTGAGGTGATAACTAATGGAGTTAATAATAATTTTTCTATTACCATTCATTCATGTCAAATAGACGAATGTCTTAAAAGTAAATTAAAGGATAAATTTGTGATTGGGTATTTTGGAACTCATGGAATGTGCCAAGGACTCGATTTCATTTTGAAAGAAATAGTTGAATTGGAAAACAATGATCTATATTTTTTATTTATAGGTGATGGATCAGAAAAACAAAAACTAGAAAAATTATCATTTGATTTAAAAATTAAAAACTTAACATTTCTTGATTCTGTAGATAGAAAAAATCTACCTTCTTACTATAATTTGATAGATGTAGCACTTGTAAGTTTAAAAAGACATAACACTTTCAAAAGTGTAATTCCATCAAAAATTTTTGAAGCGTGTATTATGCAAAAACCAATCTTATTAGGTTTAGAAGGAGAGTCTAGGGATTTAATAGAAAAATACAATGCTGGTTTAGCTTTTATTCCAGGCGATTCAATGGATTTTAAAAAAAAAATTAACTTAATTTCGGATAATAAACTATATTCTAATTTTCAAAAGGGTTGCAAATTATTAGCTATTGATTATAGCAGAAATAATTTAGCTAAAAAAATGTTGAACATTATAAGAAAATTGAATTAGATATTTATTTACTATGAGGATAATATTAGTTACACAAGATGAACCTTTTTATCTTGCAGAAAATCTTGATTTTCTTTTTAGATCTCTATCTAAAGATGATTCTATAGTTGGAGTTTGTTTGGCAACTACTTCACCTTATGGCAAAAATGATTATTTTTTAAAAAAAGTATTTAGGACATTAAGGATATTTGGATTGAAATTCTTTATTTTTTATTTTTTTCAATATCTTATAAAAATTTTTAATAAATCGAAAAATGTAAAAGCTACTTTAAAAAAATATGATATTAAATTAATAGAACTTGAAAATTCTATAAATCATAAAAAATCTATTTATAAAATATCAGAACTTAGACCTGATCTAATTATTTCTGTATTAGGTAGTGAAATATTTAAGAAAGAGATAATAAATTTACCTACACTTGGAATTTTAAATTTACATTCTTCTCTTCTGCCAAAATATAGAGGTTTAATGCCAACTTTTTGGGCACTTAAGAATAATGAAAGGTATACTGGTGTAAGTTTATTTTTTGTTGATGAAGGAATTGATAGCGGTCCTATTATTTTTCAGAAAAAAATAGAAATAAAAGGATATAGTCACAGGGAATTAATTTATTTAACAAAGAAAATTGGCATGGAGTTAATAATCCTAGCTTTAAATAAATTGAATAATAATGAAAAATTTGATTACATCAATAATTTCGATAATAAAATGACTTATTATTCATTCCCTAATAGAGAAGATGTGAAAAGTTTTGTAAAATCTGGTAAAAAGTTTTTTTAATGAAAATACTTACTTTTGATATAGAGGAATGGTTTCATATCCTTGATAATGAATCTACAAAAAATGAAAGGCAATGGGTAAATTTTGAATATCGTTTGGAGTCTAATCTCGATAGGATATTAGAATTGTTAAGTAGTAATAATCAAAAAGCAACTTTTTTTTGTTTAGGTTGGATTGCTAAGAAATTTCCAAATATTTTAAAAAAAATTGATAGATATAAATATGAAATTGGTACACATTCTAATTTACATACTCTTGTCTATGAGCAAACTCATTCAGAATTTAAAAAAGATTTGTTAGATTCTATTTATAATATTGAAGATATTACAGGCAAGAAAGTTATATCTTATAGAGCGCCAGGATTCTCAATCTTAAATAAAAATAAATGGGTTTTTGAGGAACTTATTGATGCAGGTATAAAGTTTGATTGTAGTATTTTTCCTACAAAGAGGGCACATGGTGGGTTTAAAGATTTCCCATCAAGATATCCATCAATTATCAAAGTAGGTGATAAAAAAATTAAGGAATTTCCAATAAATACTCTTAGCTTTGCTTATAGTCAAATTGTTTTTTCAGGAGGAGGATACTTTAGATTATTGCCTTATTCTTTGATATATAATTTTACTAAACATAGTGATTATGTAATGACATACTTTCATCCAAGAGATTTTGATAATTCGCAACCAATTATAAAAAATTTAAGTTTTTATAGGAAATTTAAATCTTATTATGGAATAAAATATGCTTTTACTAAATTAGAAAAATTAATAAAAGATTTTGATTTTATTGATTTAGAGAATGCAAATAAATTAATCAAATGGGATTCTTCTTTAGAGATTAACTATGATGATTTGTAGAAATATAATTTCTTATTAAGGATACTTTTTTTTTAAAAAAAAACTAAAGAAATTTATCTTTTGAGTAATAATTATTTGCTACTTTTCGTAAAGCACTAAAAGTATCTATTGGTGGATTCCAGTTTAATATCCTAAAAGATTTAGACGAATCAATAATTAGCGATTCTGAAAGCTTTTTGAATAAAATTCCTTTCCCAATTAAATAAAAAAATGCTTTTAAAATAAAGATTGGAATTTTGTAGATGTAATTTTTGTTATGCATGCCAAAATATAAATTTTTTAATAAATTGTATGTTGATAAATCATTACGATCACTGCATAAAAAAATATTGTTAGCTGCTTTTGGATGATGAATTAAAGTTACTAAAAAATTCAAGAAATTTTCTAAATAAATTATGCTTCTGCGATTATGAATAAAACAACCAAATGGTAATGGAATATTTTTTTCTATAATTTTTAGAATTATACCAAAATATCCTTTAGCATCTTCTGAATATATTAAAGGAGGCCTTACAATAACAATTTCTAAATTTGTTTTTTTAGATATTTCTTGTAGGCCTAGTTCTGCTTGATGCTTAGATAAAGCATAATTATCCTTTGGATTTGGAATATCACTTTCAATAAAAGGATCTCTATTATTGGTCGACTCTCCATTTACTTTAATAGAACTTATAAAAATGAACCTTTTAACATTAGCTTTAGCAGAAACTTTTGCTAATTTTAAAGTCTCTTCTACATTATCCTTGAAATATTCATAATAAGAACAATTTTTTTTGTTTTCAATGGATGTCCTTCCTGCTAAATGAATTATGCAATCAATTCCTTCTAGTGATTTTTTTGTAGAAAACTTTTTTGATATACTTTCTCCTCTAATAATTGTTATTTTTGCTGGAAGTTGACAGTCTGCTCTACTAAAAGCAAAAATTTCATATCCAATATTACTTAAATATGTACATGTTTTATTACCTACAAAACCTGAAGCACCAGTAATAAGAATCTTCAAAGATTTAAAGAGTATTTATGTAAATTATAATTTTTTTCAATGTAATTATATAGTTAAAATGATAATAAAAAATATTTTTTATTAATTCAATTAATGAATTAATAGATTTTATTTATTGCTTTCGTTTTTATCACGGTAATTCATGAAGGTGCTGATAAATCTCAATGTGTTTTTTAACGATTAGGTCTATGTTGAAAAAATTTTCGGCTCTTATTCTTGCAGAAAGAGACATTTTATATAAAAGTTCTTTATTTTCAATAAGTTTAATTATTGCCTTGGCTAGTTCCTTTTCTTGTTTGGCTTTTATTAATAAGCCAGTCTGGCCTTCTTGAATAGCAATTTTACATCCAGGCTGATTTGTAGTAATTATGGCTCTACCGCATGCCGCGGCTTCACAAAGAATTTTGGGTAAACCTTCTGGATAGTAAGAAGGTAAAACGACGATATGCGCATTGGGAATTATTTTTTCCATTTTATCCTTAAAACCAAGATATTCTATAATTCCATCTTGAACCCAATTTTTGATCTCACTTTCCGAAATCGCTAATGGATTTGCTTTGTCCGGTTTACCTGCTAGTTGAAATTTTACTTTAAAACCTTTTTGTTTCAAAATTTCCGAGGCTTTAATAAATTCATAAACTCCTTTTGATTCTAATAATCTTGAAGCCATTAATACTACAGGAATACCTTTGGGTAATTCAGAATAGATAAATTTGTTTAGATTAACTCCTGATCCATAAATAATAGCGACTTCTGAATTGGATAATGAACATTCTTTAGAAATTAATTCCAAATCATGTGGATTTTGAAAAATTACAAATCTATTTCTATGTTTTAAAGCTAAACGATACAAAAAAACTATAAAGAAACGTCTTAATAAAGAGGTAAGGTTTTTTGATAAGAAAGTGTGACCTAAACCAGAAATGGCAAAAATAATTTTTTTTGTTCCTATTAATCTTGCTGCAATTCCTCCAAGCAGAATGGGCTGAATAGTTACAAGATGCAAAATATCTGGTTTTATTTTAAAAAGTAAGAGAAGGATTTGTAGAAATACATAATTTAGATTCCAAAAACTTTTACCGCTTCTATCAAAAGATAAATTATGAACTTGTAGACCATGATTGACCAAAATCTTCTCGCAAGTAAGGCTTGATATCTTTGTCGCTATATGAACTTCATAACCTTTTCTTTTTGCCTCAAGAGCAATTGGCAATCTATGAGATATAAAAAACCAATCAACATTAACAACAATTAAAATCTTCAAAATATATGTAATGATAAATAGTTTTTTAGATTAGTTTTCTTTAGCTTTATTCTGCCAAATGAATTAACTTATCTATTAAAACACTACCGTAAACAAACATATTTTTAAAATAATATATCTACGAAATTTATTTATGTAAAAAATAATTTATTTAATAAAAAAACATTTTTTAAGAACTTTTAATTAATTAAATTTTGAGAATTTTTTTTTGGAGCCAAGATTGGAACATAAGTATTGTCCAAAGTTGTTTAGACCAGTCGTGCTTTCCCGATATATGTTCATCCCACTTAGTTTTTATTGAATTATAAGAAAAATATTTCTGGCTAGAAATATTTTTTTCATCGAGAAGTTCATTAGCCCAATATTTTAGGGGCCCTCTTAGCCAATCACCAATTGGAACTGTAAACCCTCTTTTCGGTTTGTCTATTAAATTTTCTGGAAGATATTTTTTAAGAACCTCTCTTAATAACCATTTACTACGACTATTTTTTAATTTCATTTCTAGAGGAGTGCTCCAGGCAAACTCTATTATCCTATGATCAAGAAAAGGTAAACGTGTTTCTAAAGATGAGGCCATTGCCGCTCTATCTAGTTTTACGAGAATGTCATTTGGCAAATAATTCTTTGAATCAAAGTACATCATTTGATGATGAGAATCATGCAAATTCAAATTACAAAATTCAAAAGAACTATTGTTCAAACTTGAATCATAATTTAAAAGAATATTTTGTGGCGATGACCATGAAGATAGCAAAGATAAATAAACCTCATAAAGAGTCTCAGAATTTATAAGATCAGATATTTTGTAAATCTTCAATCCTGGCAAATTAATTCTAAGATGGTTTGGGAGAAAAACTTCGAATAGATAATAAAAATTGTCCCACGTTGTGGGAGATATTTGATGAATAAAATATGCAATAGCTTTTCTTAACGAATAAGGAATCTTATTTAAAATTCTCCAAATTCTTGGCCCTACAATATGTCTAGAATAACCACAAAATAATTCATCTCCACCATCTCCAGATAGGCAAACTTTCAATCTATTGGCAGCAAATTTGCTAATTAAATAAGTTGGAATTTGTGAAACATCAGAAAAAGGTTCGTCATAAATTTCTGCTAAATCTGGAATAATTCTCATTGCATCATTTGGAGAAACAATAAGTTCACTATGGTTAGTGCCAATCAAAGATGATATTATTTTTGCTGATTTTGATTCATCAAATTCAACCTCTTCAAATCCTACAGTAAAAGTATTCAAAGCATTTCTTGATTGGCTTTGCATTATTGAGACAACTGTGCTGGAGTCAATGCCTCCAGATAAAAAAGCTCCTACAGGGACATCTCCTAAAAGTTGTCCTGAAATTGTTTCTCTTAATAGACTTTCGAGATGATCAATTGCATCTTTATTGGATCCTAAGAATGGATAAGCTTGTTTTTTTTTAATTATTGATTCTAAAGACCAATATTTTTTGCTACTGGGAATTAGGCCTGCATAGAAATCCTTCATTGAAAATTCTAAATAATTTCCAGGAATTAGTTTGTGAATTCCTTTATATATTGAAAGTGGAGCAGGTATATAGCCATATCTTAAATACATTTCAAGAGAATTCATATCAATATTGGGGGAGGTATCAGGAAATGCTTCAATTGATTTAAGTTCTGAGCTGAAAATTAATGTTTTTCCTCTAAAACCGAAATATAGAGGTTTTTCTCCAAATCGATCCCTTGCTAGAGTTAATTTTTTTTGTTCTCTGTCCCATACAGCGAAAGCAAACATACCTACAGTTTTGCTCAAGGTTTTTTCTAATCCCCAGTGTGATATTCCATTAATAAGTGTTTCTGTATCAGAATTTCCTTTCCATATTATCCAATCAGGAAGTTTCTTCCTAAGTAATTTATGGTTATAGATTTCTCCATTAAATACAATTAAATATCTTTCACATGAAGAAATCATGGGCTGATGCCCAGCTTTTGACAAATCAACTATAGAGAGCCTACTATGAGCAAGAGCAATTCCAGAACTATAATCAAACCATATTCCCTTATCATCAGGCCCTCTGTGTTCTAATTTACTAATCATCAGAGTAATAGTTTCTTTCAAACTATTTTCAGACAAATTAGGTGAAATAAAACCAGCAATACCACACATAGAAAATTATTTTATTTTATTCAACACTATTTTCTTATGACATTATACAAAAGATGTTCCCAATAATCTCCAACTTGTTCATCAGAAAATTTGTTATTTATAAATTCTTTAGCAGCCTTGCCAAGCTTTTTTCTTAACTTTGCATCTAAAAGCATTCGATTTAATCCATAAGCTAAAGAAGTTGAACGATCTCTTGCGCTTTCAACAAGTAAGCCTGTTCTTCCATGAATAATTAATTCATTAGTTCCTGGACAATCAGCGAAACCTAAACATGGGATACCATAAGACATCGCTTCAGCAGTAACAAGTCCAAAGGATTCAAAAATCGAAGATATAACAAAAACATCTGCTTTAATATATTCAGATTCAATTTTTTTAGTAAAGTCTTTTAGAAATATTCGATTATTTAAATCTAAAGATAGGATTTCTTTTTTTATTTTCTTTTTTAGTGATCCCTCTCCTACAATTATTAGATCCCACTCTGGAAAAGAATTTGCAACTATTGAAAAGGCTTTGATAAGAGTTAAATGATCTTTTTGATGTTCTAATCTCCCTATATTTAAAAGAATTTTTCTGTTGCATTCGTTTTTAGTTAATTTTTCACCTTTTATTTCATCAATAGGATTTGGAATGATGGTCATTTTCTTTTTTATGCAATAAGGGTATTTTTTCTTTATTGAGGATGATAGGACTGTATATCTTTTAATAAAGAAAGAAGAAATAATTAAAAGAAAAAATTGGAAAGGCCTTTTTTTATAATATTCAATTACAATATGTTCACTAGCTACAATTGGGAATGCAGTTCCTTTAAGAGCAAAAGCAAGCAGAATATAAATTGAATGCATAAAACCTATTACTACTGTTGGCTTCTCTCTCTTTATTACTTCCCTAAGAGCTATTATTCTTGAACATGATTCAAATAGATTTGCGCTTGAGGAGCTATCTCCAATAGCAAGATCTATCCTCTTAATTTTTGAATCTAATTGGTAGAAACTTGAAGAACCCACTGAATCAAAAGTTATTATTGCAACTTTATGCCCACGTTTTACTAAAATGGAAGCAATTTTACATAGAACTTTTTCCGCACCGCCTATCGAAGAAGAAAGGTTTTTTATAGTAAAAATTATCTTCATCAGTTATTTATTTTCTGATAAATTTAGAAATAAGTTTTCCCAATGATCAAAAATTATATTTGGAGGATATTTTTGTATTGAAAAACTGGCTTCTTTTCCTGCTTTTTTTCTAAAAGATTCGTTGTTAATCATTTCTTCCATGGCTGATGCAAATGCGTTTTCATCACATTTAACTAAAAAGCCATTTCTTTTGTTTTTTATTAATTGGTTAACTCCAGAAGTAGAAGCAAGTCCTATTGCTGGAAGACCTTCTCTGAAAGCTTCGACTAAGGCATTTGGGAATCCTTCCCATAAAGATGGGAAAACAAAAAAAGAACTATTTTGATACCAATAATCAACATCCTTAATAGCTCCAATTAACTGAATACGCTGACTTAGACCGTATTTATCAATAAACAATTCTAATTTTTTTCGATATTCTCCTTCTCCTACTAATTTTAAATTCCACTTTGGATATTTTGATGAAATTAAAGAAAAAGCTTTTATTAGGAGAAGTTGATTTTTTTGGTAAGAAAGTCTTCCAACATTAAGAATTATTTTGGGATTTTTAATCTTTTCATTAGGAAATGCTGGATTATTGTTTGGATAAACTGGGTTTGAAATCGTTAATATACGAGATCTTAAGAAAAAGGGATATTTTTTTTTATAACTTTCAAATTGAACCGTAATGACATTAGCAAATAGGAGTGCAAAAAATGCAAAAAAGCGATGTTTTTTACCATTTTTAACGTAATTATATAAATCGGGGGAATTACGTTCTGCCGCTATAGTAGGTATAAAAAGACCCAGTAAAGCAAGACGAACAGCGATAAATGTACCCACTTGAAAACCAATCAAAACAGTAGGGTTTATTTCTTTTACAATTTTACGAATGCTTAGTTGCCTTTTTAATCTTAATTTCCAACTAGCTTTTGTATAAGGAGAACCTAGATCTAGCTTTTGCCAATTAATCTCAGGACTAAGATCATAATAAGATTTCGAATTTTTTGGGTCCCAAGTTAATAAAGTTACCTTATGTCCTCTCCTTACCATTTCATTCATAATTATTGATGCCATGCGTTCCACACCTCCAGCCATATTATTGAAATTACGACAAGCAAAGAGAATCGTAATCATTTTTGTTTAGTGATGTAAATATCAAAGTAAAACATAATAATTAATATTTAGTAACGTCAATTAGAAAACTTTCATTAGTGTTAATGTTATGCGTATATTGTTTTTTTCTGAAGAAAATATTTAGAACCTTCCAAATTAAAGGATTATTTCTTTTCTTTATTTTTTTTGGAAGTTTTAATCTCATTTCTTTATCGCATATTTTATCTATTCGGGCAAGACCTGTTGATCCTTTAATTAATGTAAGGTCAACGATATCTAAATTTGAGACAAAAATTGATTCGATTAATTCAAGAATTTTTCTATTTGATATCTCAATCCCTACGTTATCTTTTCTTTGGCCTCTCATATATGGGTTCGAATCAACATCATCAAAGAAGATAACTCCCCCTTTTTTTAAAAAAGGAAACCAACCATAAACCTCTTTAAAAACATGAGCTGGAGTATGTAGTGAGTCTATATAAATAACGTCTATACCTTTTTTTAGGATTGGTTCTGCTTCTAAAATTTCCAAAACTTTAGTTGAATCCTTCTTAATGAAAGTCCAATGCTTTGAATCTGAAACATCAGAACAATCTCGAATATCTACTGAAATTAAATGTGATTCTGATTTATTATGAATTGCATTTAAAAAAACTTTGGTACTTTGACCTCTGTCCACCCCTAATTCCAATACTATAGGTGATTGCCTTGAGGCTATCTCACTATGCATTCTTAACAACTGATTAGCAACAAAGCGAGTTTCGTTTAATTTTTTTGAATAGATTTTAAGATCTTCTATATATTTTTTATATTGAGAGGAATTTTTATTCATGGCTGAAAATATTAATGAGATAATTTAGAAATTTAATAAAACCTTTTCTAATCATAAGTCCTTTAGGTCTAGAATTTATCAACTGCTCATGTAAAAATCTGTTAATACTTGATCTAGAAAAATGTTTAAATGTTCTACATGGATATGAAATAAAAATTTTTATTAGTAAAAAAAAAGCCTCAGCATCATTTTTATTAAGATGTAAAAATTTTAGTTTCATCCACAATTTCATATATTTATATAATCCTTTAGATGTTAGATATTCCCTATTTTTTTCTATTAATAAAATTGAATTTTTGTACTCATTGAGAACACTCTTATCATCACTGAGAGATACATATTGATTGATAACTGGTTCTTTTATTCCAATAAAATGACAACCTTTCATTGCAAGTCTAATAGCTAAATCAACATCTTCTTGGCGTCTTATTTTTGAATCAAAACCACCTATTTCTTTTAGAATGGAAGTCCTTGCAAGTAATGAGCAAGTTGGTACTCCAGCTCCATAATCAATGTGCTTAATACGTTCATTAAATAAAAGATAATTAGCCATTTCAAATCCAATTGGAGGAGTTCCAAATGCACCTACAGCTTTTATACATTTTTTATAAGTATTTGGATAAATTCTTGAACCAGAAGCAAAACAAAGGACCAATTTAGTTGATTGCTTTAATTCATAATTAGTAAGGTGTTCATATTGTAACCTTATACGATCAGATCTACTGAAATCATCGTCATCAAAAAAAGCAATAAACTCTCCTTTGGCTTTGGAAATAAGTAAGTTTCTTGATGCGGCGCAACCTTTATTTTTAAGTTGGTAAAAAATTTTTAAATTGTTATTTTGTAACTCATGTTCTTTAAGTATTCTTTTGGATGAATCTTTTGAAGCATCATCAACAACAAGAATTTCACAATTTGACCAGTCTTGATTTAAAGCGCTCATGAGAGCTCTCTCTATTGTCTTTTCAGCATTAAAACAGGTAATAGCTATTGTAATTAATGGCTTTTCTTTCAATCTTTTAGATTTATCTTTTTATAATAATATATCTTTTAAAAGAAGAATTATTTTTCTAGTAAAACATAAGATGTTCTATTTAATAATTCTTTATCTGTATAAATATCAAAGTCTTTATGTATACTCGATCTTTTAGTAGGTAATCTCTTCCACTTTCCAAAAGATTTACGTCTTAATTTGAATCCAACTTTTATAAAAATTTTATTCATCTTTACAGCAGGTATTCTATTAGTGTAGAAACCTGAATTTACAAAAATATTTGATTCCCATATCTTTTCAGAGAATCTCAAATTATTTAAAGCATAATTAAGATGATCCTGAAAATCTATACTATGAGATACCAATCCTGATGGTTTTAATATTCTTATTAATTCTTTTTGCGTATCATAAAATTGATACTTACGTATATGTTCTAGTACTGAATGTGACCATACAAAATCAATACTGTTATTTTCAAGAGATTTGAGACTTGAAAGACCTTCTGTTAAATAGATCCCATTACATGATTTTAGTATTTCTTTTATAGAAGTTGCATTTGAAATATTTGGAGTTTCCAATCCTCTTGCTTTTAAAAATAAAATAAGATTTTTATAGAAATTTAAATTTTTAGTCGCATAATTATTAACATCTACTAAGTACGTACATTTAGCTCCGTAAGCAAATCCAATTATTGCTGAGGCTATACTGTCTCCAGGTCCTAGTTCAAGTATTCTTAAATCTGAAGGAATATTTTTTGGGAAAGCTCTATTAAAATGCAATTCAAATATTTTTATCGCATATTCATAGGAATCCATTTTCCCATGTTTGAATATTCCAGTTATTTTCCAAAATGAGTATGCAATTGGTAAACGACTAATAAATAATTTTAATAAAATTTTGAGAAACCACTTCATTATTTCTAAGTTTATATTGGATTTGATTTAGCTCTATTTGTGAAATAAGGAGTAATCTAGATTTATATTAATTGTTCTTAATGATTGAAAAAATCGAATTAATGTTTCTTTTGGATATTTAATTATTAAAATAAAAAATAATTTTAAAAATTTATAAAATTCTCTTTTATAGAAAATATATTTTGTTTTTTGCCATTCAAGGCAGAATTCGTAATTTCCATTTTTATTTATAAAGATTTTATGTTTTTTAAGAATCATATTTGCATATTTAAACTCAATGTCTAGATTCTTATCAAAAGTTTTAGTCATTCTCTGCAAGACAAGAGGTTTTTTTATTCCAACAAAATGAGCTCCATTTAAAGCTAATCGAATACAAAATTCAGTATCTTCAGAACGTCTAAATTTACTATCGAATCCATTGACAGTTTGATAAGTTGAAATTCTTGCCATTTGGCAACAAGTAGGGCATGCACCATAGCCGTCTTTTAAAGGTTTTCCCAAAAGTATTCGCTTTGCAACTGAAGATCCAGAAGGATTAGGAAAATTTATATTTGAACCTAAAGTTTTTTCTATGCGCATCTTTCCACTTGGATAAATTACTTTTCTACTACTGTGGCAAATAATTAAAGATGGTTTGCATATATGCTTTTCATATTCGATGATCCTTTCGTGCTGCATCTCTAATCTTTCTTTAATACTTTCATCATCATCATCAAAGAATGCTAAGAATTCTCCTCG
>MDSZ01046984.1_pt1 | contig 28661 bp, 32 predicted proteins | sample 811201 | NCBI WGS metagenome assembly MDSZ01 (sample SAMN05326647, study PRJNA326480) | marine metagenome | isolation source: seawater | place: Indian Ocean: North | collected 2010 | reverse complement strand
GGGGTAAAACCTTTTCGCAAGATTCTATCAATTGGTTTCGCAATTCTTGATTTTGTGCAATTCCATATGTATTGCCGACGATTCCCAAAGGTTCGTTTGTATCGGTTCGGATAACGGCTTTTTTGTCGTTTATTTTGGTTGCAAACCCGCTTAATTCAATCGGATGAAATTTTGCGGTAAACCCCGTTTTATCTAATTCGGGAAAATTTGCGCCTGTTGCATTATTAAAAGAAATTACATTTTGCATGTTCATTTTTATGGTTCCTTGTGTTTGCCCATTATGGGCGGTTTGGTTTGTGTAGTAATGCGGGCAACAAACGCCGCCCGCAAAATTGATAATAAACAAATCGGTTTATATTGCAACCCCTAATTATTACCCATAAGTAAGAACGTCAATTAAGGTTAATAGCCAATATAAAAACGCGATATAACCGACTATTGCAAAAAAGGTTTTAGTCATTAAAAAATTACCTGTTTTGGTCCGGCAATTGTTATTTGAATTTTTGAGCGAACACTAAAACATTTAATGCACAACCAATAATTCGCGGGCGTAGGTTTCGATAACTTACAAAACGCCGCCGCCTTTTTATATGTATCGAACGAAGTTAAATAAATTGGTATATCCATTTTATGCGGCTTATCTTTTCGCGGTTCTGCCATATAGACGCGATAACTTAAATTATTGCTCATTATCGCCCCGCTTTTCTGGATAGACGGTTTCATCTGCTAAAATTTTAACGTGAACATATCCGCCCGTCATACTTGAAACCGTAATTGGAAACGGGCATTGGTCGATATAGTCACAAATTGCTTTAATGGTTTTCGTTTGTTTACGTTCGAACATTACGCAACCCCCATTAATTCAATTTGTTTAGTAGAACGGACAAACCCGCTTTTATCGTTTATCGCCTTACCCTTTGCCCGCAATCCAATAATACATCCGGCGGGGTCGTTTGGCCTGTAGTCGGTTATATCCCCGTCAATAACCTTGAACCATTTACCCAATATCGGGAATTGATCCGGCAACGGTTTATTTCGTTTGGTATCGAAAACAACCGCAACCGAACCCGTTTTATTTTCCAAAAATTGTAATGCATCGGCGTCATTATTTTCGGCTAGTGAAAACGTCAAATGATATCCGGCGGGCGGTTTTCTATTTGGGTTTTTCGTGTAGTCATAAGGCAACCCGCCGCGCTGCAAAATATAATCAATTACTGATTTATTTTTAAACGCATTTGAACCGCGCCCTAATCGCTCATAATTTAAATCGCTAGTACAATTTAAACGAAAACCCGCGCTGAATTGTTTTAACGGATTTTCAAGGTTCATTTTTTCAACCTTTTTAAATGCGGCGTCAATCTCAATACGCAACAACTCATAAAACAATTCACGATGTAAAAAGAACAATAACGTTCTTTGAATACGGGCGTTTAATTTTGCGGGCAAGTAAAGCGGGTTTCCGGCGGTATTTAAGCAAGCCAGTGTACAACCCGCCGTTCGTTTTGGGCATACTTCGAACCCCGATTCATCGGCGGGGGCCAAATTTAACGGGTATGTGATAACCAAATCTTTTTTATTTTTTTTGGTTTTTGGGTTTGATTCTGGGTTGCCTAAAAGAGACGCAATTTTAATTCCCTTTGCTCGAACGTCTCTCAAAACGGCGGCGCGGGTCCGTTGTTCGAATCCGGCTAAATTTATTTTAATTGGTTTATTCATTTTATTGGTTCCTTATATTTAACCCCTAATTAGGGGCGGGTTTGGTTTGTGTAGTATTGCGGGCGGTTAACCCCGCATTGATAAGATAAAACTATTTTTCGGTATTAGTCAAACGGTTTAGTTAATTGTTTTTATTGGTTTTTTTGCATAATAATGAACGTGTGCGGGTGCATCATGTGGATAAAGTAGTGGATACATTACTGCCCAATAAATAAGCGAAACATTATTTTAATTAGGGTTGACGCGCAGGGGAAAAAAACTATAGACTGTCGGCACTACAAGACGAAGGGAACCATCTTTAATGCAAGCAACGTGGAATATGACTAAAGAACACGCAGAAGAATTGGGTAATGCCTTGTTAGATGCAGCCGCAGACAAAAGCGATGTCTGTCAGATAGTTAACGTGGACGGGAAGATGGCCTCTGTGCCTGTCGAGAATGGAGAATACCTAGTAGGTACAGGATCGATATTCGTTCACACAGACAATCTCAGCCCCATCAGGCAAACATATGATGATTCGGATGAAAACGATTCTGATAATGTGATTAGTTTTTACGGAAGTTAATTACAAGAATTTGTAATCGGTTACATACTGTAAGAAAAGAGGCTCTTCGGGGTCTTTTTTTTATTTAAATTATCGCGCAGGGGAAAAGAAAAACCCCCCAACGATTGCTCGAAGGGGGGAACAGGAGGTGCGTCAGGTACAGGGAGGGAAACCTGACAAAAGCAGTAGAAATCGGGAGGGGTCTTATCGATTTGCTACTAGGGGATAGTATAAGGGTATATAAAAAATGTGTCAACTAAATAAATAACTAATTGACTTATGTATAACCCCTAATTAATGTCTGTTCACATAACTAAAAAGGATGTGTGAACAATGACAGAGAAATACGTGGAGAAGGTTGTAACTAAAACTGGCATCAAGTGGGGTGTATATCCAAAGAAAGATGTTAGGGATGCAACGGGCTATTCAGGCGAACGCTTTAGCCGTGAAGAGGACGCCAATCGCTATAGCAGACAAATACAAGAGGCGTACCGCGCTCATAAAGATGCATTACGGGAGTCTATACATATCGAGACGCATACAGTCGATTACCTTATAGCCTACTATTATACGACTAGTGAGTTTAAAGAGCGGTTAGTGGGTACTAGTAAGGAACACTACAGAATTGCACTTCGAACAGCATCAGAGATTGTATTAGAGAAAAGCACTAAACCATTTGGCAGTTATTACTTTAATAGAGTTACGGCTGAAATGGCTGATAAGGTTTACTTATCGATTAAAAAAACTTTTAGCGCACACAGAGCGGCAATGTGTATGAAAGCATTACGCCGCGTTTGGTATGTTTGTGCTAGGCATGGTCGTACACCGATAGATAAGAATCCCTTTAAGAAAATGGGCATCCCCTCTCAACCCTCTAGGACAATTAGATGGACGCCGGAACAAATAGATCATTTTATTGCAACGGCTGATGAAATGGGGCCAAAGTATTCGGCTGTAAGTACATTGGTTTTAATGTGCTACGAACTGTGTCAACGGCCCGTAGACATGCGTAAGATTGGTTGGGATAAATTACATTACCCAAACGGTGATAAATACCCTACGTTTGTCTTTACGCAGCAAAAGACGAATACCGCAGTAAGTATTCCTTGTAGCGACTTGCTTGGTGAGCGTTTGAATAACGTTCCAAAGTCAAATGAATATAACGAGATTGTTATAAATCCTGCTACAGGCAAGCCATTCGATAGAAGGCTCTATAATAAGTATGCAGCGTTAATACGCAAAAAAGCAGAATTACCTGACCAATTAAAGGTCGGTGATCTTCGCCGTACAGGTGCTACAGAAATGGCACATTCAGGCTGTACGGACGATGAAATGCGGGCGGTGACAGGACATAAGTCGCGTGACGTTCTGTCGATCTACATCATACCAACCGCAGCAATGGCTTCCACTGCAATGCAGAAGCGGCGCAGAGAAGCATTCTAAAACTACTACAACCAAAGAAAGGAACCAAAATGGGTTACCAAGAAACGAGCCGTGAGGCATACGAGTACGTTAAACCAAAGATACCATCCATTCGTGACGAGATAATCAAATGTATTATCGTCAACGGGCCAATGACTTGTGAAATGATCGAGGATTTGCTTGAGAAGTCTCACCAGACAATCTCTGCCTGTATTACGAATTTGCATAAGGATGGTTCTATTATGGATAGCGGTGAGAAGGGCAAAACCAAGAGTGGTCGAAGAGCGATCAAGTGGGGTATCGGCAACGCTTCTCAGTGTGCAGCGCGAGTGATCGACACGCCGGAGCAACTTAAACTGGCGTTTGGCGATCTTCCATACACTGCCTGACAATAACAACGGGGGGTTATTCCCCCCAATTACCATAGAGGTCATTAATGCAATTAAGTGCAAGAGTTATCGCTGTTACGCAGCCGCTCGAAGATACAAAGATGAAAGACTCTGAGCAATTACTGGCGTTCTGCGCCCGTGTGAGTAACCCTTCTAATCAGAACAATCACCACACTGCCAAACGGTTGTTAGACTACTGTGTGAGGAATAAACATTGGTCTGTGTTCGAAATGGCGAATGCTGTTGTGGCAATAGAAGCACCCAGGGATATTACCAGACAATTACTGCGCCACAGATCGTTTTCTTTTCAGGAATTCTCTCAAAGATATTCTAGTGAAATTGGAATGACAGAACGATCCTTCCGAAAACAGGATGAAACAAATAGGCAGAACTCAACCCAAGACCTTCCGCCCGAAGCAATGAAGAGAGCGTTAGATTATTCTTGGAAGATTGCAGAGACTACTAGGGCTGCATACAGGACTATGATTAAGGATGGAGTCGCAAAGGAATGCGCCAGAGTGGTGCTACCAGAAGGGCTTACAATGTCCAATCTATACGTCAATGGAACACTGCGGTCTTGGCTGCACTACATCGATGTACGTGACTGTGAGAGCGTAACGCAATGGGAGCATGTTATTCTAGCGAGAGAAGTTAAGAAGGCTCTAATTCCCCACTTCCCCATTTTGTTTAAGCCCCCTAACTCTGAGCATACATTTGGAATACCCATGAATGACTGACACTACGTTAAAATTCTATGAGGTTTTATTAGTGGACGTAGACGCCTTACCAGTGACTACGTTCATTGTACAAGCACACAGTAATGCATGGGCCGTAGTAGAGGCACTCAAGCATATCCCCGAAGACCTGTACATAAGAAAGGTTTGGGAGCATGGTAAGTTGGATAGTGAGTGGGTTACGATACTTAGAAACCTAGGAATCGAAGTAGATATTTTCCATAAATAGGCCGTGAACGGCAGTGTCCATGAACTTGCCATTTTTTTATTCAATAAAATCAGTAAGTTGGTTGCGGGGAGAGGATTTGAACCTCTGACCTTCAGGTTGGGTGATTATCTAAGTATTTGAATTACTTACAAATAAACTCACTGCTAGGCCCATAACTAATATCCCTTAATAAGGGGCTTGACGAATATACATTTCGCATGTACCCTAAGTCCGTCCTTTGGCGGGCGTAATATACAAACAGGGTATAAAAATAGTGACAACTTATGCAGATCAGAGACAGATCGTTTCTCAATATAATATTGTAAACGGTCAGAACCTTCGAGTTAACTGCCCGAATTGCGGTGGCAAAAAAACGTTATCCATAAGCAAGTTTGATGGAAAACTTGTATGGAATTGTTTTAAAGCAGCGTGTGTAATTGGCGGTAGAGAAAATGTAGGTCGAAGTCGGAATGAAATAAGAAACACTTTAAACGGTATTCAAAATAAATTTGAAAGAAAGTCACCAGATATTCCAACTGTTTTAAGTAATCCATATTCTAGTAATGCGACAATTAAGTACTTAAAAGATAACAACTCTTTACATGCTTTTGAATCTGGATTAGTGCGGATTCAGTACCATCCGGCGGAGAATAGGGTTTTGTTTTTTAACCAATCTGAAAAAGGCTGCGTGGGTAGATCAATTTTAAAGGGTATTAAACCTAAGTGGAAGGCTTATGGCGATACGTCCGAACTATTTACCGTAGGAAACTCTGAACACGGGGTATTAGTAGAGGACGCTGCTAGTGCCTGTAGTGTTGCAAGTACAGGACACTATTCAGGGATATGTCTTTTAGGTACGCATATGAACCGTGAACAAAAGCGAACAATAATAGAACGTTATAAAACTGTGATAATAGCACTTGACAAAGACGCTACCAGGAAGTCTATATTATTATTACAACAACTAAGGGGTGCAATTAAAGCACACGTAAAAATGTTAGAGGCAGATCTAAAGCAGTACAAAGTGAAACAATTAATGGAGATACTTAACAATGAAAGTAAGGGCGGTCATGTTGGTCGATCTTGAACTTGATGGATTCATCGAAGTTGCTGATAAGCAGCAAGAGATGAAGTCTATGCTAGAGGGTATGAAGGAGAATGACCCATCTATCGTAGGCGTTGCTATCGATTTCAAAGAGAGACGCGGATCTGGAATGCCGGATCTGAAGAACATGAAATTACGTGGAGCATAAATTAGTATGAAAAGAAGCCCTGCACATACTGATGTAAGAAGACCTGACCCAAAGTTCAAATGGAATTACATAGTTACTCGTTTTCACGATACTTACGTCCATAAGTCTTTGCAAAAGTTTCTTAACATCGTTCGATGTGGTGTGCCTCAATCCGATTGGGTGAGCGGCGACATCTGGGGGAGCAAAGTCATAAGGACAGGTCCACCCCGATCACGAAAATTTTTATTATTTTTTTATTCCGGCATCGAGCCACCAAAGTAAGAACCCGCACAATCAGTAGCGGGTTTTTTTATATCTTGTATAAATTTCCACTATGTCCACTAAATCAACCCCATTGACTTGACCCCTAGTTAGGTGATACTGTGTTCGAACTACACAAAACCAAACAAGGGGTAACCAAAATGAGATTGTATAAATCGAAGACCAAAGGGCAATGGGTTGGAACACAACGAGATGCTCAGAAATCTTTTCCTAGAGATTGGGAAGAAATCAATGTTCCTGTTTCTAAGAATGGACTACTCGAATTCTTAAACATTTTCGAAGTCGGTGCAAAACGAGAAGAAGTTAAACCGACTGTAATCGAAAGCGCACCACCTAATCCCGCAGACCTTGATCCCGAAGCCCACAGTTGGGTTACGTGGGCATACGAAACTCTAAAAAGAGGTGATAAAGCAGAAGCAGAGAAAATGCTCCTGAACGGACTCAATAAACAAACAAGGGGGTAAAGAAATGGAAAAATCCATTCTACGAGCATTACTCAATAAAGAGTTCTTCGAAGAGAATAAATACAGGCTACATACAGGACTCTTCGAAGCAGAAGCAAAAGACGTTTATAAAACAATTCGTACAGCGCATGACAAGTATGAGCATGATCTTAACTTTTCAGAGTTACGAGATTTGTTTGATAACGAAAACCCTATTGCTACTAATGCGTACAAAGCAGACGTTTACGAACTAATGGCAGAAATGCAAGTTTCAGAACCAGTGCATCCAAGTGTTGCTATGGATCTGATAAAAGGACTGTGCAAACGTGCCGAATGTACCACATTGGCTAACCTCGCTTTAGAGGCAAGTGAAGGCAATGACGATGCATGGATGAAGGCGTTATCACTTATCGATAAGAACCGTGATTCATTCTTGCCGGAAGAGAATGTTGAATTTGCATCTGACGATATAAAAGAACTTCTCGAAACATCGACTGACATAGGTAGATTTAAATTCAACCTTAAACCATTGCATGAAAAAGTTTACGGAATTGGTCGAAAAGAATTCATGGCGGTGTACGCCACTCCCAATGTCGGTAAGACTGCATTCATGCTTACACTTTGCGCTGCGCCTGATGGATGGGCGGACCAAGGTCTAAAGGTTTTATATGTAGGTAATGAAGAAGACGTTAATCGTTCGAAGTTAAGAGCGATCATGGCCTATAACGGAATTAGTATAAAAGACATCGAACTTGATCCTGAGATTGCAGTTAAGCAATACCTCGATAAAGACATAAACCAGAATCTGAAATTTCTGAACTTTGTCGATGGAGATATTTCTAGGCTCGAAGCAATACAAGCCACACACTGTTTCGATATTGTTGTCATTGACCAATTGGATAAAATCAATGTCGGCGGTAAGTTTGCAGCAACCCATGAAAAACTTAGAGAGATATATCGACTAGCGAGAGAGTTTGCGAAGCGCGGTAATTGTGCAGTTGTTGGTATGTCTCAAGCATCGAACGATGCGCGGGGTAAATTAAGAGTATCCCCTTTCGATATGGAAGGTTCCAAAATTGGCAAATTCGCAGAACTTGATCTTGCGATAGGCATAGGGGCCAACGAGCAAGGGGATCAGCCTGACACTGAGCCTGACATGACACGCTGCCTAACGATAGGCAAAAACAAATTGAACGGGTGGCATGGCCCGATCATGTGCATGTTAGACGCAAAGGTGTCTCGCTATGTGGTTTAAATCTGTACTGGTATATGACCTCGAAACCAAAACCTCATGGATTGGCGAAGAGAATAACATTCGAGATAACAGTCCTAGGAATCCTGATAACTTTGTTGTCTCGATCCATTGGAAAGTTTTAGAGAACGTCAACGATCCAATTCTTCTCGATAATGATTTAAAGAAACCCGTTAATTCAATCGTATTAAAACACGATGATAAAAAGGAGCCGGATGATCCTAGTGATTTTCTGGCTGATCTAAAACGGGTTGATTGCCAAGTTGCACACAACGCAAAGTTTGATTCAGGTTGGCTAGTCGAGATAGGCTTAAAGTTACCCGAATTCGTTTGGGATACTATGATTGGCGAATATATATTTGCGCGGGGTAACCCAATTGCAAAGTCGCTGAAAGAAACAGCCGAACGCAGAGACGTTACCAGAAAGAAATCTGATCTGATCGATGCTGAGTTTAAGTCTGGAAAAGAATTCTCTGAGATAGAACTGGCAAAGGTAATTGAATACGCCGAAGCAGACGTTCAATCTTGTGCAGAGATATTTGTCTCACAATTAACTGATTTGCGGCAACCAAAGAACATAGGTCTAACTGAAACGTTTAGGCTTATGAATGAAATGCTATTGTTCTTAGTCGAGATTGAAAAGAACGGGATTAAAATAGATTTAGAAGTCCTGGGTCAGGTAGGTCGTGAGTATGAGGCAGAGAAGGCCGCAATCGAGAAACGTCTAGAAGCGATTGTAAGAGAGGTTATGGGAGATACACCCATTAATCTTAACTCTGGACCTGATCTTGTAGCGGTTGTTTATTCACGAATTGTTTTAGACAAGACCCTTTGGAAAGCAACATTTAATCTAGGTACGGATTGGAGAGGCAAACCCCTCTACCCGCCTCGAATGAAAGAAACACGCTTTAACAAAGAAGTTAGAGCAAATACCAAGGTTGCTAAACGAACCACTGCTATGCACTGCCATGAATGCAGAGGCACTGGCTACATACAAAAGACTAAAAAGGATGGAACACCCTACAAGAATAAATCACCCTGCCACACTTGCGATAAACAGGGTGCTATCTACGTTCCAACCGACAAGGTAGCCGGATTGAAAATGATACCAGAGGGTGTCAAAGATACGTCCGTTCATGGGTTCAAGACTGATAAGCAAACACTCGCTCGATTGATCGAACAGGCTAAGTCTAAGAACAATCTGATAGCACAAGAATTCCTTGAAAAAATTGTACGACTAAATGCCGTTAACACTTATTTAGATTCGTTTGTTAACGGGATCAAAACGTATACTCGCAAGTCAGGATTCCTACATGCGAACTTCAATCAGACGATTACTCGAACGGGTAGACTTTCATCTTCTCAGCCGAACTTTCAGAACCAACCCAAGGGCCACAAATTCCCTGTTCGAAAGGCTGTTGTATCTAGATTTAAAGACGGATGGACTTATGAATTTGACTACTCTGGATTAGAATTTAGAGTTGCCGGAGAGATAAGTAATGATCCTCAAATCATCGAAGATATTCTAACTGGTAAAGACGTTCATAAGCAGACTGCTTCGATCATCAACCAGATACCAGAAGATAAAATATCTAAAGAAATCAGGCAATTAGCAAAAGCATATACATTCGCGCCCCTTTATGGCGGACGCGGATTTGGCGAGAAACCGCACGTAAAAAGGGATTTCGATGAATATTTTTCCATCTACGAAGGGTTAGCAAAATGGCATCAAGATCTGTTTACAAAAGTTCTAGAGGACGGGATCGTAAAAATACCGTCAGGACGGGAATACAAGTTCGAAAATGTAAAACGTTTAGCGGGTGGTCGAGTAACGAACGCTACAAACATCGTGAATTATCCCGTTCAAGGTTGGGCTACTGGATGCATCGTTCCTCTGGCTTGTGTAAGGGCATTAAGGAAGTTTAAGGAACTCAACCTACGATCTAAATTAATCCTTACAGTGCATGATTCAATTTGTGTAGATGTACATCCCGAAGAGGAAAAAGAGGTAACTGACGCCCTTCAATGGTCCATGACAGGCGTTACTGATGAAGCCAAACAAAGGTGGAATTACACCTTTAAATTGCCTCTAGATATTGAAGGCTCAAAGGGAAAAAATTGGATGGAACTGGAAGATATACCATTGACTAGTGGTCTTTGTTAGGGTACTCTGTAAACTCAACTAATAAAAGGACTCAATAAAAAATGAGCAGTGAAATTACTACAGTAGACCAAACCGAAGCAAATGCACTTTTAGCACAATTAGGAACTGTTACCAGTGACCAAATCAAAGTGCCTTTTCTTAATACTCTATATAAACCAGATGATAAACAGGGCCGTGATGTCAATGCACACAGAGGTTCCTTTTATCTAAGTAATCAATCCAATCCCGTTTACGCAAAAGAAGTAAAGGCACGATTTCTGTGTCAGCATTTTCAATACCGCGTAACTAATCCCGAAACATTTAAAACAGACAACAAAACTGTTTTGATGGAAGACATTCGTAAAGTTGCGGAACCACGGGATATGAAGGGTGGTGTTCGATGCGGACGCCCTGAACCAAAAGTTTGGCGCAATTTAGATGATACCGATAAGAAAAATTATTCGCATATTAAAGCGTATAGGATTCTTAAAGGTGTTGTCTCCTATACAGGCGTCACTGCGGATGGTGATGAAGTTACCGTTGAGAATGAACCATTTCAGTTATGGCACAAAGGCATGAACTACATGCAGTTTGATCGTGAAGTTACAAAGAACCTTAACGGTGGTCACTTCCATACAATGTGGATTGATCTGTCTAATAAAAAAGATGGAATGGCTTACGTCACCAACTTTAACTTGGACTTCAAAACTCCGGCTCCAATGACCCAAGAGGTGGTTGATACCCTAAGAACGTTCTTAGACATGGTGCGCCAAGAAAACGATTTAATTCTATCGTCTTTCGATAAAGCGCAGCATGGTGGCAATACCATCGATGGTGCAATGGATACTGTCCTAGAGCATATGCCAGAGGAAGCGGACCTAGAAAAAGACTTCGCTTAAACCTTTCGATTTTAACTTAGAGGGGCTTCGGCCCCTTTTCTAACCTCGAAGGGGGATGGCATGTCTTTGTCTGTTACAAAAGCACAAATTGAATTAGTTATGGAACGTCTCTCCAATGGAGAAGAAGTAGACGTTTCCGAAGATATTATAACGCAAGCGGTTGAAGAATTTGAGGCTGTTCTGCGTAAGCAATTGGGAAGAGATTCTAAAGAACCATTTAGAATTCGAATGTCCAACATGGGCCGTAATTCTTGCCAATTGCAGATGGAAAAATCTGGTCAGCCCGCCACTCGAAGGCCATACAATCACATTTTAAGAATGATGATAGGTGATGCAGTCGAAGTATATGTAACTGCGTTGCTGCGTATTGCAGGAGCAAATATTACTGGCGGCAAAGACAGAGTATCATTTGATATAGGTGATATTACTGTCCAAGGTGAAAGCGACATAGACCTAGATAATCAGGTATGGGATGTAAAATCATCATCATCCTGGGCATTTAAAAACAAATGGAAGTATGGTTTTCGAAGCCTACTAGAAGACGATACGTTTGGTTATATTGGTCAATTGTACGGATACTCCAAAGGCCAGAACAAAGAAATGGGCGGGTGGATAGTAGCCGACAAATCAAGCGGCGAAATACTATTTGTAGAAGCAGAACCAGAGCCGCACCATTTAAAAGAAATACACCAATCGATATCAAATACCATTCATAAGGTTTCTAATGATGCACCTTTCGAACGGTGCTTTGAAGATGAAGTTGAGTATTTCAATCGAAAGCCTACTGGAAGCAAGCGGCTGCACAAGACCTGTACCTTCTGTGACTACAAGCACACTTGTTGGGGTGACATACAGTACAAGCCGCAGACTAAATCTAAAGCACAAAATCCAAGACACTATTGGTATACGGAGTACAACGATGAAACTAATTGATGGCTTCATTCGTGAGCATGAACTCCTAGACGAAATGCTTAAAGACGAAACGTGGGATACATTGCCTGACGATACAGGTTGGTATCTTGGATGGTGGAGACAACCCGCAGCAACCGTTTGGCATCTTCTTATCCAAAAGATTTGGGCAACGTTACCGAATGTACATGACGTAAAAGGATTTGAGTATTGGGGTAATAATCTAAAGTCAGATCATAACGGCATTCTACAATGGCATCAGGATAAAGATGAACGTCTCTTCGAGGAAACGGGAACAACTATCTGCCCTGAAATAGGTGCAGTTTATTATCCTTACCCAAGCCAGTTTAAAGGCGGGTTCCTAGAGATTGCTAATGGTAATGACTTTGATCGATTAGAGAGGATCGAGCCTGTATTTAATCGGCTTGTAATATTCAATCCCTCGAACTTCCACAGAGTAAGCCGTGTCTATGAAGGATACCGAAAAGCCTTCGTAGTCAACGTGTGGAAGGATCATACACCAAAGATAGGATCACTAGTAGAATGAACCGTATCTTAAACAGACGGGCTTTGATGGCAGGGTATCGAAGCGGACTCGAAGACAGAGTTGAGAAGGAACTAAAGAAGGCAGGATGTAAGGCAGAGTATGAGCCGTTTAAAATCCCGTACACTGTTCCTGAGACTGACCACAAGTATACGCCCGACTTTGTTTTAGAAAACGGTATCGTCATTGAGACTAAAGGTCGGTGGGATATTGATAGCCGGAAGAAACATAAACTTCTTAGGCAGCAATACCCTGACCTCGATCTGCGGATGGTTTTCTCTAACTCCAAATCAAAAATCAGAAAGGGTGCAAAGACCCGATACTGTGATGAATGCGAGAAACTAGGAATACCCTACGCCGACAAGTCTGTGCCTATCGAATGGATACAAGAAAAGACCAATAAGAAGTCTTTAAAAATTATAAATTCGTTGAGGAATTAGATGGTAAAAGATCCTAAAGAATTAGATCCCGATACAGTATCTATTACACTCAACATGATACAGGATGTTGATCTTCGAGCAACCCTAGCATGGCATTTTTCCGGCAAAATGGGTGAAAAGATGGAAGACGATATGCGGCAAGTTGCCGAAGGTATCATGTTCCTAATTGCAAACCAAATGGACGATCTAATTCAAATCGGCGCGAACGTTGAAGAGGGCCGCAGAAGAGAACCGTTCAATGAAAAGGGAAACATAATTCCTTTCCCTACTACACCAACCAAACACTAAGGAGAAAAATATGGTTACAGCGCATATGCCACCATTTACCAATGTGGATCAGAAAGAGGATGATGATCCCGTTAATAATCCATCCCACTACAATCAGGGAAACATGGAAGCAATTGAGGCTATCGAGGCAATGTTTCCAGATCCAGAACACTTCAAGGCTTACTGCGAAGGCACAATCCTAAAGTATTTGTGGAGACATAAATACAAGAAGCATCCAATTCAGGATCTCGAAAAAGCCGAATGGTATTTGAAATTACTATTACAAAAACATGGGAGAATTGAGCATGGACATTGATGATTATCAATCTCAGGCAAAGAAGTTTGCGATCTTTCCAGAGCGGTACAATGTTATGTATCCTGCTTTGGGTCTTGCGTCTGAGGCAGGGGAAGTCTGCGGTAAAATAGCAAAGATTATGCGCGACAAAAACGGGCAAATATCACCAGAAGACAAAGAACAAATTGCAAAAGAAATAGGTGATGTCCAGTGGAATCTAGTCTTACTAGCAGAAGGTTTAGAATTAATGTCTAGCGACATTTTACAGGGGAATCTGGACAAACTTAACAGCCGACTACAGCGCGGCGTTCTAGGTGGTTCCGGCGATGACAGGTGATCTACTATGTTAATCGAGTGTTCTGTGACTCTGATTGCCAGAATTTTGAATGCTACCGCTATTTCGATGGTGGAGTCAGGCATGATTTAGAAAACCAAAAACTGCCATACGAACTCCATAATTATTCTCGCTCATGCGAATACTACACCAAACCTAAGAGGGAAAAAAATGAACAATTATTTACCGACTGATTACCAATCCTTTATCCACACTTCCAGATACGCTCGTTGGCTTGATGATGAAAACCGCCGCGAAACATGGCCTGAAACTGTAGAACGATACATTAGTAATGTCGTTCGCCCCGTTGTGAATTCTGCGGTTGCTAATGAAATACGTGATGCAATTCTCAGCCTAGAAGTAATGCCAAGTATGCGAACAATGATGACTGCGGGTAAGGCGGCTGATCGAGACAACACTTGCATGTACAATTGTTCTTATCTGCCTATTGACGATCAGAAGGCATTTGATGAAGCCATGTTTATTTTACTTTGTGGAACTGGTGTAGGCTTCTCATGCGAACGTCAGTACATTTCTAAGTTGCCGGAAGTGCCGGACCAATTATTTGATTCAGACATGACGATCATAGTTAAGGACTCTAAAGAGGGTTGGGCTAAAGCATATCGTTTACTTGTCTCTACATTGTATTCAGGTGAGATCCCTAAATGGGATATGTCTAAGGTTCGCCCTGCGGGTGCTAGACTTAAAACATTTGGTGGACGGGCGTCTGGACCCGCTCCATTAGAGGAATTGTTTAACTTCACCATACAGGTATTCAAGAACGCTCAAGGTAGAAAACTATCCTCAATAGAGTGCCACGATATTATGTGTAAAATTGGTAATATTGTTGTGGTAGGTGGTGTACGCCGCAGCGCAATGATTTCACTAAGCAATCTATCAGACGATAGAATGAGACATGCCAAGTCTGGTGAATGGTGGGATGATCCTGATAATAACATATTCCGGCAAGGCTATCGCAGCATGGCTAATAACTCAGTTGCGTATACTGAAAAGCCAGATGCTATGTCTTTCCTTCGAGAGTGGACTGCACTAGCAGAAAGTGGCTCTGGTGAGCGCGGGATCTTTAATAGACAAGCCGCAACTAGACAGGTTGCTAAGAACGGACGCCGTGATCCAAATTACGAATGGGGAACCAATCCATGTTCGGAAATTATTTTGCGCGGACCTAAGATCGATCCTAAGTCAGGTGAGCCTATTGCGGGAACTGGCGGACAGTTTTGTAATCTTTCGGAAGTAGTAGTTCGAGCCACCGATACTAAAGAAGACCTTGTTCGAAAAATTAAAATAGCAACCATACTTGGAACAATCCAATCAACCTACACTAAGTTCCCATACTTGCGTAAGGTCTGGACAAAAAATACCGAAGAGGAACGCCTTCTAGGTGTCAGTCTGACGGGCGTCATGGATAACACTCTTACTAATGGTAAAGAGGATGGTTTAGAATTCCTGCTACAGGACTTACAAAAGACCGCAATCCAGACAAACTCGAAGTATGCACAGATGCTTGGAATACCAGTATCTAAGGCAATAACGTGTTTAAAACCATCGGGAACTTGCTCCCAACTTGTTGACTCAGCCTCTGGGATTCATGCGCGACATAATGAATATTACATTCGAACAGTACGCGGGGATAACAAAGACCCACTAACTGAGTTTATGAAGGCGCAGGGAGTACCGCATGAAAAGTGCGTATCCAAACCAGATAACACCACAGTATTTTCATTCCCGATTAAGTCACCCGTTGGCTCAATAACTCGTTCGCAAATGACCGCAATCGAGCAACTTAAAATGTGGTTAATCTATCAGGACTATTTCTGTGAGCATAAACCAAGTTGTACAGTTTCGGTTAAGAATGATGAATGGTTCGAAGTAGGCGCATTTGTCTATGAACACTTTGATAAAATGTCTGGTGTTTCCTTCCTGCCCCATACTGAGCATGTTTACCAACAAGCACCCTACCAAGACATTACTAAAGAAGAGTATGAAGCGGCACTTAAAAAGATGCCAAAGAAAATTGATTGGGCCGCTCTTTCAGAGTTTGAAACAGAGGATACAACTAAATCAAGTCAAACTCTTGCTTGTACTGGTGATGTCTGTGAGGTGGTAGATATATCGGCATAAACTTAATTTAGTGCTTGCCAACAATACCACTTAGTTATATCATTTAATTATGTTCCTTACTACCTGCGATAACCCCATTCCTTATAATCTAGAAATAGAGTTAGATAGGCTTGGGGTTATTAGGTCTAAGAACACCCCCGTCACTCCACCCCAAACTAAACAACGATACGAGCGGATAACTGTTCTCGATGAAAACGGTGAGCCGCCATTTTAGGGTATAGACTTGTCAAAAAACGCAAGACGTTTCACACGAAGAAACAAATCGCGTTCAGAACAAAATTTCCAAAGAAAACATTCACCAGAATTAAGAGCGCAGACTCCCCGACAAAAGGAGTATATCGATGCACTTAAACGAGATGATTTGGTATTTTGTGTTGGATATGCAGGAACAGGCAAAACGTACATTAGTGCCACTTCCGCAGCAAAATTCTATCAAGAACGTGTTATCAATAAAATCGTTATCACTAGACCGAATATATCATCGGGTAAGGGTTTAGGATACTTCCCAGGAACTTTAGAAGAGAAGATGTCGCCTTGGGTATCGCCAATAATAGAAGTTTTAACAAAGCATCTTGGCAAAGCCTCAGTCGAAATAATGATGAAACATGGTGATATTGTAATTGAACCCTTCGAAACATTGAGAGGTAAATCATTTGAGAACTCTTTTGTTCTATTAGATGAAGCACAGAACTGCACTTATCACGAATTAAAGATGTTCCTTACAAGACTTGGAAACGGCTCGAAGACTGTCATTAATGGTGACGTTATGCAGACTGACTTGGCCCAGAATAGCGGTCTTCGAAAGATTATAAATTTAATCAAACAACAAATGCTTCCCTTCCCCATCATAGAGTTTCAGGAAGAGGATATCGTTCGAAGTGACTTGTGCGCGGTTTGGATAAGAGCATTTAACAAATACGAGCGAAAATGATTATATCAGGATATAGCCTTGCACTAATACTGTACCTACTTGGCGCACTATTTATACTGACCCTTTTAGAGTCTACAGAAGGCAAGGCACATAAACTAATCTTTTTAGCACTTACTTGGCCTGTAGCCACAGTATACATGGTTATTATGGATATTTTTACCTCAGAGTGATAGGCACAAAAAAACCCGCAGATCATTGACCTACAGGGTAATTAATTCTATAATATAATTGACTAGGGGGTGGTTCCCTTGGTTCCTTATACGTGAACATTTGTTTGCGGTTTGGTAAGGCTTTAAGGTGTGGTAACCTTATTGCTTTGTGTAGTAGCCCCCTGGATATAATCTGGGGGGTTTTCTATTTCACAACCGACTGAATTGAGTTCAATTCTTCTAATAATTCTTCTTCTTCTGAGACTGTAGTATTACCCGTTAATTCATTCACAGTATCATTTATCATAGCCTCTGTTTCAACAAATGTATTAACTACAGTTTCTATGTCTGCGTCTTTCCATACTGAATTTTCGCTCGAATTATAGAGGCCGGATCTAAGCAAAAATTGGATGAACATTGTCTTTTTGATTTCATCCATAGGAGTGTCTTGAGCAAACACACGCCTTGCTACCCGAACGAAATCGTCTGGATTAGCAAGCATGGCAGACATAACCTTCCGCATTTCTTCTGGTTGTATTGCCCGTGTTACTAGGTTCGATCCCAATGCTCTTACTTGTGCGCCGCGTCTATTCAAAGGACCAATGACAACATTTACCATTGTGTTAACAGCGCGAATTGCTTCCGCTTTCTCCGCCGTTACAGAATTTATCGGTGAAGACTGTGATGATCTTCGGCGGATTGTTAAACCACCCTGTTCGAGCAAGGCTCTAACGCCCTGTACAAATTCAGGACTATCAGAGAATACTGCTTCCATTTGTTGAAATGTAGGATTTAAGTCTCTCTGCAATGCTCTAATTTTTGAATTAGAAAGTTGGGCCGCACCAAGATTGTCCAAACCATTTGTTATAAATACTTCATCAAACCGTTTAATCATGGCGGCTTTTAGGCCATCGATCAGTATAGGATCACCCGAAAGTCTAATTTGACTAACAATATCGTCAAAACGATTTGTCATTCCGGCTGCAAAAAGATTGTTGAAAGCCTTTTGTCCAGACTCTACAGGAACACCCTCTCTCTGAAAGAAGTCTCTAAGTTTATTATTAAAAATATTATCCGCTACTTCATCTGCTTTAGTCTTAGCCTTTTCTAGGCTGCGAAGTAGAATATCATCTTTAGCATTTGCTTTTAAAACTTGGTTCACTAACGCATCTATTTCTACCGCCGCTTCTGGGAATTTATCCTTTAATACTGCGGAATAGTTTTGCATCCCTGCAACTATTTCATCGACTTCTTTTACGGTTAGTTTTTCGCCACTATTCATAAGCCTTATTCCGATAGGCTCTAGGCTTTTATAAATAATATAATCCTTAACTGCATTAGCGTTTTGACCAGTTTGTGAAAGTACATCAACAAGCCGGATACCATACTCCCGCGTATTATTCGCAAGACTAGGTAGAATTGTTTCTCGAACACCAACTTGAAATTCATCTGCTAAAGGAACTGCGTTAGTCGTAGGACTCATGTTTGTTCGCTCATACAGATCCGCCACCTGTTTTAGTGGACCTTGTTTAAAGTTTGGAACAAACACTTCCCTATCAAATCTTTTCGCCGCAGCAACGGCGTCCTGCACTGTTTCATCAACTTGGCTTAGTAATCCGCTTTCAATATCGTCTACAAACTTAACGAATTCGTCAAACTGTCTCCCTGCGCCTAATGCTGCAACGTCTCCCCCCGCTTCTCCTGCTTTAAATAAATCATTTTTGACTGATGCTATTGGTGATCTTATCTGAGTGTAGAATGATCCGAAGTCGGTGACGCCCGCCTTGGCTAGTTCAGCCATCATCCTTGCTCTTATTTTTGCTTCATCTTCCGCTATTTCTTCGGCTGTTTTGCGTACAGTTGCCCCATCAACTACTTTTGTAAGAGATGGTGGTTTTGCCAATAAGATCATTTGTCTTAGAGGACCGTCCGGCATTGCAGACGCGGCTATGTCTAACCTTGCAGGATCGATCTGACGCAATTGCGTTATTAGGCTTTCCTGCATTTCCTCTGTAAAATCACCGCCTCTGATTGCAGCATACAGATCATTTCGTTGTTTCTTAGTTATTTCATACGCTTGAGATACTGCGCCCACTATACCATCTTCGGCGGTCCGCGCTTGGGCTGATATATCAAAACCAATATCGTTAGATATTTTATTTATTTGATTGGCAATTGCAGGGTTTTCTTTAATCAGTCTGTCTAAAGCAACCGTTTGTTCTGCAATAATTTGCTCTATTTCGTCTACTTGAAGTCTTGCAGCCCCAACCTCTAATTCACCCGCTTCTCTTACCGCCGCCGCCGTATTATCTACAGCAACTTGACCACCAAATACCTCTTCAGTCTCGTCTATTACGCTCGACATTTTATCCAGAGGTTTGTTAGCCACCCCTTGAACGTTAAACATACCCGAACTTATAGCACCCTTCTCAATAGCCCTTGCTTCAGCAATTAGTTCCGCAGCCCTAATGTTATCGCCTTTTGCTAATGCACGTTCGAGAGACGCCATTGTAGTATTAGTAAATGTAATTTCATCTACAACGTTACCCATAGGAATTAGGACATCTTTATTGGCTTCAATAGCGTCCACAATCTCCATAAGGATTGCTTTCTTTTGCTCCGGCGTAGATGCGTCAGTAGCACCAACTAATCGTTGGGCAATTTGTCGTACAACAATCTCTTCTTTAGAGCCATCTCTTACCAAGCCAAGAAGAGGCTTTGTAGTGAATGAGTGTACTAAATATCCACCCCAAGTTATTCCCTCGACACCCCATTGCAGAGGCTTCGTAAGAGCGGCTGCTTCAATCAAAAGATTGAGTTTATTATTCATCAGTGCTTCATATTCTTCGGGTCCAAAATCATCCCCGATCTGAACACCTTCTAATAACGGAAAGTACTTTTGTGGCGTCTCAAAGAATGGATCTTTACCTACAAATAATCCCGAAGTGTCAGAACTCATAGACGCAGCGGCTCCCGCTTCAAATCCTAGAAACGTAGAAAGACTCGCAAACCATTTACCAGATTTATAGGCTCGAAGACCGTTTGTAGCCCATCGAACCGCACTTGCTAATGCGCCACCACCAGTAACCATTGCAGCACCTTCTAAACCAATTGTTTTAATGGTACTGTCAGTTCTGTATTTGGCTTCTTCTTCTCTGAATTCTTCTAAAAGACTATTTTCAAGTTTTTCATCTTCTTCGAGACTTAGGCTTCGCGCCCAATCAGTAACGCCTAAACCTAGTTCGGCAATGTTATATGCAAAGTTCCATACACCCGCCTTTAGAAAACCGTCTGCCTCTTGCATAAAACCTTCTGCGGGTTCGGGTACTACAGTATTTTTGTATTCAATACTAATAATATCGCCGTTGTTGTTCCGCAAAACCTTCGCGTCAGGGTGACTAGCGTAAGTCATGTACAATTCTTTTTTAGCGGCTAGTCTAGCGTCTTCATCTTCTACAAACGCATCTATAGAATTGTATAGTTCTAGCGTAGGTATCTTTAAGTCTGGAATAGGTTCTGGCGGTTCAGTTGACTCCGCATCAATAGGAGCATCTTCTACAGCGTTCAGTTCAAGTTGTTCCGCGTTACTGTCTGTCGATACTGGTTCAATAGCGGATGCCGCCTCCTGAGTGTTGGTTTCCTCGTTTGCACTTGGATCACTTAGGGGCTGCACCTCACTTATTACCTCTGGGGCAATCTCTTTAGGCTCTTCATTAGGTGGCGTTGCTGCAAGATTTAATGACTGATTATTTATAGTATCGTCTTCTACAGGGTTGACTAATGATGATGTTGGAGCGTTGTCTGTTTGAACTTCGGATGGCGCATCCGGCAAAAGAAAGTTAAGTTGCTCATCTTTCATTGCATCAGACTGATCTTCCGAAAGAAACTCAGAATCCAAAAATTTATCGTCAGTTTGTCTATTAGTAATCATAGAACTCTTGACCGAACTAATTGGATTATTTTCAGTTCTCAGAGGATCTTTTTCTGAATAATTTTCGCTTAATATTTTATTAAAGGAATCCAATTCCTCTTGCGTAGGCTGTTCACCCGCAATATTAAACTCAACCCACTCGCCGTTGGGTGCTTCTAATTCAATCCAATTATCCATTTATTTTGCTACCCGCCATGTTGCTGTACCATTGGTGTAGGTAATATGGGTGTCAGTCTCGCTGACTATCTTTGTTTCATTGGTTGTTGTGGAAGTTTGTTCGGATGGATTAATTTCATACGATTTATTCACAAAAAACTTATATCCTGCTTTCTGAATATCAGTAGCATTTTCATCCATGACTTCTTCGAAAGTCTTCAGTTTATCCGCACCACCAAAGAAATCTATTCCGGCTCTATTCTCCCATGAAGTAATCATTACGTTGTCTACAATACTTGCATGGCGTTTTTGGATTGCCGCTACATGACTAGTTAGGTACTCGCCAAGAAGTTGTCGGTATGTCACGGGATTGTTAGTCTCGAATGTTGTTCTCAACCTATCAAAATCTCTGTTAGACATTGCCTGACCGCTCTGGCCTTCCAGACCACCAATGCGGAATGTCATCAACACCGCTTTAGCGTTCATAATATCTCTGGCTTGTGCTACTGTTTGTAATGTACCTTGAGGGGTTGCTTCGGCTTCTGCAATCAGGGTTTCTAGTCTCTCCAACCTAGCCATTACATCTTGGCTATCGCTAGGAACAAAGGTCTTATTGCCACTAGTCTCAGACTGTAGAATGTCGATTAAAAATGCGGCTTCCTTTTGTAGGGCGTTAACGCCTTTAAGTGCCTCTGCTACTTTTGGTGCTTTCAGTGCGGCAAAGGCTTGATCATTGATTTCTGTACTTGCTGCATCGAACATAGTGAAAGCGTCACCCAATGCGTTCTGTAGATTTTCAACACGATTTTGATAAATCGGACTTTCTTTATTTATTACTGAAAGAGCGTCCTGTCTTTCTTTCAACAAACTAGGATCGAGATTATGTATAGTTGTATCTTCACCCGCTTCAAAAGCAGAACCATCTAATCTTTGATATCCATTACCTGATGGATCTGTTCGTACCTCAGTCGCAGACCACGTTCCATCTTCATTCTCAACAATGATTTCCACCGTCTTAGTATCTTTAGCAAGTGCCTCTGCCCTACTTGCTGCTAGAACATTTTCAATTTGCTGATCTATTTTATTAATTTCGGTTGTATCTGGAGTTGTTGCACTTTGAAGTAATTGCTTCTTAGCAAACAAATCTGCCAATTCAGGAATTTTAGGATCTGATGGATTTGCGGCTTCTATGGCAGTTAGCATAGAGGGCATTGTCGAGTTCTTGAAAATGTTAAACGCTGCAACGGCGTCTTGATCACCGCTTTTTGCAGCCTCAGATAAGTTATAATACTGAGTAGCAATGTAGCCACGGGTTAACTTCTCTTGTCCTGAGTCCTCATACGCAGCATAAATACTTTCTACTGTAGATTTATATCCTTCAGGTAGTTCCTTAATCTGAGTATCATTAAGGTTTTTCATTGCATTGTAAGTAGCAATCGCTTTGCCTTTACTATCGATGTCTTGTATTTTTGGAAGATCAAGCGAGGTTAAGGTTGCAAACTTAGTTTCTAATTCAGTTAGTGCAGCATCGTACCCGTCCGGCAATGGTATACTAAATGCTTTAATTTGCGCTCTTATTGCATCTATATCATCTTGGCTATCCACACTTGATAGCGCGGGCGGTTCCTGTATATCCATTGCCATGATTGTTGTGTCGTAACTTAGCAAACCAGATGCCGGAACAATAGATTTTGTACCCGTTCTTACGGCGTCATACAAAGCCATTTCATTGTTAGCGACAAGGTAATCTTTGAAACGCTCATTCGCATTATTAATGTAAAAGTTTCTGTCTAATCCAAGTACTGTTTTCAGACCTTGGCTAAACCTTGCGCCAAGACCCAACTCTTCGGATTCTGCTACGGCTTGTTCGTTTATATCTGGTAGTGTCGATGTTGTTGCAGACTTGGCTGCATCAGGACGTAACTCAACTTGCCAAGGCTCATGCGCCATACGGAAGTACAAACCATGCTTTTCAGCAATTTCGTGTATTCTGGTAATATCATTTGCATCCGCATAATCTAATCTTTGACCATCTAGTTTAAGGTCGGCTGCAATACCTTGTTGATGCTTAGATGTTCCTGGGAGTGCTACAAACTTGCGTATTCCAGATTCATTAAACCTAGAAGTCCAATTTGCTGTAGCAGCCTCTACACCATTTTCGCTAACTTCTTTCTGCCATTCGGATACCTGTTCCTTAGAGAAACCATACTTAGGCATATTGTCCGCAATCAACTTGGCCTGATAGTTTGCATCACGATAGCCGGAATATACTTCTACTCTGCCTTTAAGATCCTCTGGCAGATTTGCCATCATGCTATTTAAATTTGTCTTAAATTGAGTGTCTAGTTTTTCTATCGAGTCAGGATTATCAGCCGCCCCGCCCGTAGTTATGATAGAAGACATTTCAGTATCAACACTTGTTACAGGGGCAAGTTCTGTACGATTATTTATAAATGCACCGCGCTGTATTGCAGACGCAAATCGTTCAGCAACAAACTTAGGGTCTTCATAAATCATAAGTTCATTTGCAACTAAAGAAATTGCATCATTTTGACTAACATGAACTGGAAGTTTAGTGTTTGCTACAATACCTTTTGCTTGCTTTACTAAAGCCGCATCTTTAGCATTTTTCTCTGATGTCTTTTTCTTCTCACTTTCCCAATTGCTAATATTGTTACGGAGAAGATCGTCTTCTAGTTTTTGGTTTTTATCTAACCGCGCACCAAGAGACTTTGTAAAACCCGTGATTAAGCCTTCGCCAAATTCTTCTAAATTACTCATCCTCAACCTCATTCAATCCTAGCATAGCGGCTTGCTCTTCTTCGCTTGCTACAGTTTCGGGCGTAGAGGGGTCCATCAAACCAGTTGGTTCTGGCGTCTCTTCCTCTGTAGATTCCATAAAATCATCATCAGGAATAATGTCTGGATCATTTAGGGCCATTCGAACCATGTTTGGTGAGATACGCTCAAAGTCATCATCCACACCTAGATCGTAATCAAACCCCGCATCTTCCGCTAATATTTGTAAGAGACGGGCTATCGGACCCGCAGCCAAAAGAGCCATGTCTATTTGGAATTTACCTTTGCCTATATTCGTAAGCATCATGTAGGAAGTTAATGATGATATAGTTGCTCCCGCACCAATGAAAGACATTATGCCGTTCATAGTTCGAGGCTCCATAATCTGCCCGATCATGTATTCTACTATTTCATCGTAATCGACAAGATCCGGCGGACGATGCCAAGGATAGTTTTTTGTATCACTAGTTAGGTTTTCTCCTGGGATAGGACCATCAAATGCTTTTACAGGATCAGTTATCATCTTCGCTCTCCTTTGACTTAGATGATGCTAATTCTTCAGCAAACGCATCCATATATTCCGGCGTATATTTTATTCCACCTTCTTTAGTCTTATTTAAATTTTCAGGAATTTTTCCATCCATGAATGTCTTAATTGACTTTGCAATTGCATCTTCAAACTTCATTATACGATCATCCCATAATTAACCCGTAGGTATCCATCCGCCCCTTCTTCAATTGCATCTGGAAAGATCTCCTGTACTTCCTGCGCGAGTACGCCAAATGCAGGATTAGCATCTGCGCCTAGACGCTTGCCTTCCTCATTCCATTTCCATCTGTAAACATTGATGCCGTTATCTAGTTTAGCAAAGAGTTTAATGTCTTCTTTAAGCCTTACGTCTGAGAACCAACTAAATACTTTTGTTATTCCAGAAATAGCGGCTGTAGACCCTGCCTCAGTACCCAACAACGTTCCGGCTAAACTTCCTAACGCACCCCAAAGTCCGCCTTTTTTCTTACCGCCTTGGATCTGTGCAGCCATAAGTGTTGCTTCTCGATCCAGTGCTTTCTCAGAGGTCTTCCATGCGTAATCTAAAAGAGAGTCCGCTCGATCCCATAATCTGGTAAGTGACTCTGTGGTAATATCAAATAAATTCTTTACATCGAGAGCGGCTGCTTCGAATGTCATTTCTGCATTTTTAAGAGTAACGTCCTGACGCCACTTAGCATTAGCCTTGTCTAGGTTGAATTGCATTGTAGTGTAGTACTGTTCTCTGTTATTTTCGAGATTTGCATTAAACTCGTTATTGTCGTTTATCTCACCCGCAGTAAACTTAGCCATTTGGTTTAACTGGTCTGTGTTAAATCTGGATACGACTGACTGAAGGTTGTCATAGAACATTGCCAAATCATTCTCAGATTTTGCTGCAAAGGCTTCCGCAGCGTTAGTTGCTTTAGCATCTTCGAAGATTGACTGTACTCTGGCTTGAGTATTAATAACTGCCATTTGTTGTGCATTATCTAAATTCTTCAAATCCATTGACATGAAGTTTTTAGAGTTTTCGATTGCAGCCTGTAACTTATAATCTGCGTTTAACTGATCCATCTTAGATAGAACGTTCGCTTTGTTAATCGTCATTTGCTGTTTATTATCTAAATTTTTCAGCGTAACAGTTTGGAAGAATGTTGCCTCTTGTTGAGCAATAGGAAGAGTCGCTTCCATAATCGCTGTACTCATTGCCGCCGTTGCAGCCGTACCTGTCATACCTTTAAATGCAGCAATCCTTGATACGTTCCTAGCCGTACTCTGCGCCCATGATGGTATAATAGGCTCTCCGTTCGGGCCTTCGAACTGTTCAGAAATTACTTGTAGTTGGCCCATGACTGTAGCCTTGGTGTCAGTATAATTACCTTCACCAAGAGTTTGAGCCAATAACTTACCCGCCACAGTCGATGTATCGATCATGGTTGATATGTTCTGGGATGCGAATTGTGTGAGTGCTTGCCCCGTATAGTTTACAGTACCATCTTTATTGATACCTGTAGCAGTGCCTTTCATATCGATCTCAGGGGCATCGATCATGGCTTCTTCGCTAACCACGCCTTGTTCGGCTGTTCCGGCTGCGTCTGCTACATCTTCAGTTGTTGAGACTGCCTCGTAAGTAACTGCACCAGGATTTGTAGGAGTATCATCTACTGTTTGAGCGGTTGCTGTAGAAACTTCAGTATTCAAGCCGCTAGTATCCATAGCGTACTTATCGGCGTCTGCATCTATCAAACCAGATTCAGCGTCAATAGTTGGAACGTTATCTGATAAAGACATTTCAGGAGTCAAAAAGGCTGCGGGATCTCCTACGATACCTTCCGCACTTTCAAGTCCTGCATTATTATTTTGATTAAGGTTTCCCGCACCCTCAACAACAGACAGTGCATCACCTACTGCACTATTACCACCCGCAGCCGCAGGAACGGCATCATTGACCATATCCTGATAGCCCTGAGTACCTTCGTTTGCCACTACGGGATTTGTATCTATTACTGTCTTTACAGGAGCCGCCGTAGATGCGCCGGAAGTTGTATTGTTAAGAGTTACTATTTCAGCCATCCCGTTTATCCCGTTCCTTATAACAAGCCCTAATTTTGTCTCTCAGAGACATATAATCTATTAGAGCAGTTTCGATTGCAGTTCCCTCAGTAGGAAGGGCCAAGAGTTCTTCTGATAATTTCTCGTTATAATCTTCAGAATACTTCTCTATTGGGGGGCAGTATATTTCTAAGTCTGTCTTATAGACCGTTCCCGCGCAGCCGCTTAATAATATCATTACGGCTAGAAGGGGCATTACCTTCAATCTCATTTGAATCTTGCTCCATAGATTTGTAGAATTCGGAGCGGTCTTTCTCTAGTTCTAGAGAGTCTTCTAGGGCTTGTGATCTTTGAATCTGCTTCTGATCTCTTCGCCCTAAGACATAAAGAATGGGCAATAACACTGCCAACGCACCGATAATGTAAGTTTTAAGTTTTCCTGTTAGAAAACCAAACATTAGCGTTCACCTTCGTTATGATCTTTTATTCTAGACCATGCGGCTAAACCAATCCCTGCCAATGCTACGACTAAAAATATAATTTTAAGGTTTTCGCTATAATGGACTAATCCTTGGAGTTGCCCCGATATTTCGTTAGCGATTGTCGCGCCACCCGCGAGGCCAACCCCCGCCATTGTTTTACTTTTCTTGAGGGGTTTTGGAGCCGCTTGCTCAACTTTTTGCGGTGGAAGATCACCGCCATTGCTAGGTAAGTCCGCATCCATAGCGAAAAGGGCTGCTTCCGCAGTACGGCGGCGAGTAAGTCCACGAACGACACGTAATTCTCCCTCTACACGGGCCTTGTTCCATCTGAGTATTTGCTCTGGAACATCTTGATACAGACCTTTGTTTAATTTTTTTAGAAGGGTACTTTTCTGGAAGTTAGGTCCACCAATGTTGAAAATTAGAGACACAAGACCGTCAAACTGGTTTTGAGTTAAAGGCACTTCAACATTACGTTTTACAGTGTCTTCGCACCACTTTAAGTCTTCTCTAAGTTTCTGTTCGGCTTCGTCTTTGGTAATACGTTGACCAGACCTTACGCCCTTCGTACTCCCGAATCCTATCGTCCACCGTCCTGCCACGCAACGGTAGGAATGGACAAGCCCATCGTCTCCAACTTTATGAAGACCTTCAAATGATTTTATAAGATTAATACCCGTCTGAGACGTTGTTTTAGGGTGCATAATTTTTCCTTTCGAAGTGACCCCCCCGAAAGATTAACCAAAACTCATTGAGTACGGCTGATCCATTAAACCGCCACCTCGTCTGCGCCTTGCCGGAGACAGTCTACCCATTCGGTAGTTTCCGCCGCCTCTAAATGATACACGATCAAATGCAGCCATCATTCTGTTTATGTTGAGGCTGTCTTGCATGATACGTTGACCAGTTGCGTCAAATGCTGCCATTAACAAATTACCTTGTTGATCGATTGCGCGGGCCATTTGATTGCCGTTTTGATCTACTTGCGAACTAATAAGGCGTCCACTTTCATCAAACGAATTTGTTAACTTTTGATATTGGTCAACCATCCGTCTGTCCATGTTCTGCCCGTTAGCAGCAATCAATTGACGAATTGTATCGAGTTTTTGTGAGAACATTTCTCCATTTGAGAAAGACTCTGTGTTTGCTGTATTTGCGCCTACAGAAACTTCTTTAGCAATTCGAGCATAATCAATTTCTACGGCTTGTGCATTTGGCCCTATTCCTTGACCCGCAACTGCGGCGGATGGGGCTGCACCTTCAGCAACACTATCTTTTACACCAGAAACGGCTGACGATAGATTTGTTTGTCCTGTTCGAACGTCACCAAACCCTTGGACCATTTGTTGACCAAGATCGCCAACTTGACCCGCCATCTGTGTTGAGTAATCACCAAAATCATCACGAAAACTTTGCAGTCCAGTTTGTAATCCG
>MDSZ01061289.1_pt1 | contig 28664 bp, 44 predicted proteins | sample 811201 | NCBI WGS metagenome assembly MDSZ01 (sample SAMN05326647, study PRJNA326480) | marine metagenome | isolation source: seawater | place: Indian Ocean: North | collected 2010 | reverse complement strand
TAGAAGGTGAAGTAGACCAAGTCACTCCATATCTACCAGAAGAGGAGTAAATAATGCCAGACTCAACAATGATATGGAACTTACTGCTGACACTAGGATGCGGTAGTTTCGTATGGTGGATACGTGGTCTATCAAATAAAATAGAATCACTAGAAAAGAATCTCTTTGAGACCAAAGAAGATGTTGCAAAAAACTACGCTTCAAAATCAGATATGAGGGTTAGTATGGACGACCTAGCCAAAAGATTTGATAAACTTGAGGAGAAACTTGATGCTATCTTACTTAAGATACGCATTGATAAATAAACCAAAAGAAGGAGAGATAAATGCCTTTACGTTCTACATATAAAAAGTCTTCTACTGCAAAGAAGAAGGGTTCTTCAAAGAAAACTTCAGCTGGTGCAATGAAGAGCAAGAAAGCTACTATGTATTCTAAAGCTAGAATGAAGTCAGCTAGACGTAAATCACTTAGCAAAAGCTAATACGATTTATAAAACTTGTGTATCCTGCGGACGGAAACTCCCTTTAGACAAATTCTATGTAGACAGTCGTAAGGATGGTATTCCATATAGACGACCCACGTGTGGGGTCTGCCTCGGTAGAAAACGAAGGGCATCAGTAAGTAAGTCTCCAGAGAGATTCATCCGCAGGCTACTATCTCAACTAAAATCTTACAGATCTAAAACAGTCAGCTTCAAACTTACAAACGATCAAGTCGTAGACTTGTATTATAAACAGAATGGCAAGTGTGCTTTATCTGGTTGTAAGCTGACGTTCTTTTCCAATACTGCAAAGGGGTTTCATAGTAATCCACAAAATATAAGCATTGATAGGAAGGTTACGACAAAGCCATATACAATTGATAACATACAATTAGTCTGTAAGCGTGTGAACTTAATGAAACATACTATGACAGACAGAGAGTTAAGAATATGGTGCAAAAGAATTATGAGAAATCGGATCCGTTAGTGCCTCACAACTTGGAAGTGCCTTTACCCCAAGTAGAAGTGGCACCCCAGTCAGTGATTGTGCATTTCCCCACGAAGGTAAACGGAAAGGTATTGTGGCAAGGACTACAACTAACACCCTTTGAAGCTATGGAAACTGGAGCAATGTTATTAGAAGCCAGTGAAATGGCTCAAGAAAAAGAGATGGACAGCTAGTTACGTAATATCGCCGTGCAAGTTCTTGCTATCGCCGTGGTAGTATTTTCTTTTTTTTAATAGGAATTTTTTTATAAATATAAGTCTTGTCTACGTTTGCCCAATCGCGTGCTGTGTAACATTTGACAGCTTCCAAATCTGTTTTGTATTCCTCAAATAATTCAATCGCTATTGTCTCGCATTGCTTGTTCGTAGACCCCTTGTCAATCATCCATAATCCATCGCTTGTTTTTATCCAAGCTACGACAAATAAAATTTCAAACATTCTTACTCCTTTTGTTTTTATTGTAAAAAAATCTTGCGTTATTCAGGCTTGCAGTAGACCTCTTTGACCTAATGCAAGGGTAGTCCTTAGGTAGAAAAGCCTTAACCAATATACCTATGCCACTCTTAACCACCATTTAGGTAATGCTCTCCCCTTACCCCAAGTCGCAAACCTAGACTTGGCTTGTCTGTAATATTCTCTATAAGCATCCACAACGTGGTCGTGATAATATGGAAGTTTCCCAGTTTTGATGTGCTTGTAGTCTTCACCGAAACACATTGGTGGTGGCTTACAAGTCTCCTCGTCTAACTCAACGTAATCTTTTACAAGTGGTTGTGGTATGATTGTTAGGCTAGGTTGAAGCCTTATACTTCCGTGTTCCTTTCCATACCTTTCTAAATATATGAGTTGCATTGTACTCCACATCGTGAACACATATCCGTATGCCCACGGATGGCTACGTGTCCATAGACTTGATGGGTGTTTGACGTGAGTTGGTTTATATAATTTGTTATTCATTGCTCGTTCTATGTCATCATCACTAGTTGATAACCAATGAGCAGTTGATAACATTTGTGCATACTCAATTAACATCTTCCTCAAGTGAGCATCACAATGGTACTCAGCCGATACGACTGGGTCTCTGTCTAGGTAAAATACGTTCATCCTCTTCCTTCCATTTCAAATTAATAGTCCCACCACTAGCCTCAACAAGTGCAACGAAGTTGCCTAGCAATGGTTCGTGTCTACGCCAAGACCTGACTGTTGACTCACTCAGTCCTGCCTTTTTGCACACGTCAGTCATAGTCATTCCCCTCTCTCTAACTTGAGAGAAGAGTTCGTCCACTAATCTTTTTCTACTCACTTCACTAACTTGCGAAGGAAAGAGTCATCAGATTTGCAGTGCTTAACTAGTATATCTATAATCTCAATCCTTGGCTTCCCAAGTATGTGAGATAAAGAAGTTATATAGTCATATGATTTTTGACCAACACCAATAGTGGTAGTATTCACATTAGTATGGATAGGTTTTTTAGTCATAGTATCTTTACCTCTCTGTGGATTAAGTATCCACAAGACTTGCTTTTCTGAGATATTGAAATGGTCGGCTATGTCCTGATTGGACAGACCGGCACTTGAGAATTCCTTAATCTCATTGATAGTTGCATTAGGAATGTTCTCAGAAGTTGCTCGCTTAAGGGCAAGCTGACCTTTACTTAGATTTATGGTATTACTCATAGTTATAGTTCTCCATTAGGGTTGTATTATATATTAGACAAGTCATTCAGAATGTCAATGCCTTACTAATATTTTGTTTAGCTCTGCTCTCTACCCACCCTCTATACCTCATAGTCTGAGATATATCTGAGTGACCTAGCAGAAGTTGTAAGTCGCCTATGTCTGCACCATTTTGTGCAAGAAGATAGGCAAAGGTATGTCTCAAGTCGTGAACCCTTATATCTCTCGTCACTCCGATACCTTTCAACAAGGCTCTGAGATGAGTATTCAGGTCTTTACTTGAAACTTTCTCAAGAACATCACCATTCCTCTTAGAATTGAGATGGTCTATAAGAAACTGGTTGGTTACTGGAATTGAACGGCTCAGGGTTTTAGTCCTGCCGGTCGTAGACTTGGCTCTCTTGTGGATAGTTATACTAGATTTAGTAGCATCCCAGTCCGTATGCACAAGTGCGAGTGCCTCGCCCAAGCGTAGACCAGTAAGCGTAAGCATATGTATATGCTCACAAAAGTGTTGCTTTTTTGCAACAACTAGTAGCTTGGAAACCTCAATGTTCGTAAGATGTTCTGTTCTTTCATCGTGAACGTACGGATTTACGATCCGGGGTACATTCGTAGACCACATCTTATTTGCATTGTTAATGATTGCATTGACTACATTTCTGTATCTGCGAAGAGTTCCACCACTCCAATTCTCTGACAGAAAAGAATCAATCTTGGTAATCGTGTCTACTCCGTAAGCCCGGTGGGCAAAACTATGTAGACTTTTACATACCCTATATTCTGTCTCTGCTCTTGAGTTTGTAAGGTAGAGTTCTACTGCATCTCCAAACTTTCTGCCTTTGGTTTTTACATACACCCCATCGGCAATATCTTTTTCAAGTTGGATACGAAAATGCTCTGCTTGTGATTTGCAATGCAAAGGTAGTTTAGTCGTCTGTCTTACTCGTGTCCCTAGAAGAGTCCCCATTATCCACAGAGTGTTCCCCCTTGCTTTGACTTTTAACATCTTCAAATTCTCCTTTAAGTTCAAGTTCAGTTATGTACTCATCAATAGGATTGGCTACATCATCAGGCATATCTGATAAGGTTCTGAATCTCCCATTGCTAAGTTGTAATAGTAATGTCCAGTTAGAGCATTTGACTTTAGGCATTAGCAACCTCCTTAGCTTGAGCAACACCAAGTGTTTTGCATCTGTCTACAATTGACGAGTATGCACCTTCAGGAAGTTCTGAATCAGACTTGAAGTGTTTGATGTCAAAGTTATGACCATTAGAATACTTGGAAGTGAACACCTCTCCGTGTGCTACCTCACCAAGAAACAGACCACCATATGGGATAGAGACCATAACAAGCGTACCATTTGAGTGCTTGCTTAGGTCGTAGACATTCGCCCATCCACCCTTGATAGCATACCCAGTTGGCTTGGCAGTATAATCAATGGCTTCAATTATACGTCCCCACTTCTTAGGTTTCTTAATTGGCTTGACGTTCTTGGCATTAGCACCGAGCGAAGTCTTTGGCACTAACACGTACTCTTCTCCGTAGACCTTGGTCACGGAATCTACAATGACCATTGCCACTTTTTGGATGGTTGATTTATCTGCACCACCGAGCAGTTTCTTGATAACGATTGATACATCAGTCATCTATTTTCTCCTTAATGTTAAGTTTAGTTTTAAGCAACGTACTTGTTCGCTTGATTAGATTCTCTGTCCATTGTTTATTCTCAAGACATTTCATCAAACCAATTGCAAGAAGTTCTGTTGCAGTTAGTGTGTGCTTATCCTTGGGGCATATAGTAACGACTGCTTCCTCGTGGGACTTCAGTACAATGACTGACTGCCCTTTCTCTACTACGAGATTTTCGTTGCTCTTATCTTCCTCAAGAACTTGCGTAGGTTGTGAAGCTATCCTCTTATCCAAGTCACGTTCCTCTTTCCATTTGAGATAACGTTCATCAGTAGGGGTTAACTTCTTCTTCACTTAACCACCTTGACCTTCTTATAGGTGGCAGTGTCTCCATCCATATACAGAACCTGAGTTCGTATGTATGCAGATAGAATTTTCTTAAGACGTTGTGAAGCCTTACCACTCTTGTATATGAGTTGGTACTCTTCAAGTTCGTCTCCAAGAATACGAGATAGTTGGTCTACAATTTTTCTGAGTTGACTCTCCGGGATTTCTTCCACGAACTTTTCTTCCTTCGGTGTCTTACGTAGGAAGTCTGGAATCTCTGGAAACTCGCCGTGAATCTCATTGTCGTCTACCGATTTTTCATCTCGCTGCGTGTCGCAGCTATCATCGGCAAGGGTAGACTGCCAAGTTGGAACGTCATCATCAAAGTCAAACAACGAACCATTCTCGTAATCTATATCTGAGTTGGTGGATGAATAGCTTGTGTCAGGGTACACAAGTTTAGGTTTCTTTGCTTTGATACCTAATTTCTCTAGCTCGCTTTGAGCTATGTCGTCTTCATATTTTTTAGTCATAGTTAGTCCTTATATTAAAGTTAAACATAGAATCCTTTTATAGATTCACTTCTTATTATAACACATTCATTGTGTCTGACAAGTGATACAATAGAAGAATCTCCTTGTATGGGAAATTCTAGGGACATCACTCCGTCAATCTCGTTAGAAACCTCCCCTTGTCCGTCAGATAACTTGAATTTTGTGTCTGTTACGATAGTCATAACAAACTCAGGGTCGTTATCTGCTTTCTTAAGTAGGTGGTCTTCAAGTGCTTGTAGCATTGGTGATTTAAGCATTATCTATCTCCTTTATTAGTGCTTTTACTTTGTTAACATTGAGTTTGGATATACCCTTGCGTTCACATTGCTTGGCAAGATTGAACCAATACGCATATCCTGAGTTAGGACGTAGTGAGAACCACCAACTTGGGATTCTGTATCTACGCTTAGGTTTGAATGGCATACTACTTTCCAATCAACTGGCTGTTGTCTACGTTGAATCGCTCACCCAGAATCATCTTAGCAATCTGGTCTAGACAATTCTTAGCAAGGTCATCAATCTCATTGACAACTACATAGCGTTCAAAGAACTTGGACACCGAATCACAATTGATACCGATACCAACTGCTTTGACACCATACTTGTTTTGTATGAGTTCAACAGCCTCACGAGTCATAGTAGCTTGACATCCGTGGTCGCCTGACCAAGCAGGGTAGCCATCTGCAAGTACCATCAGGATCTTGTTTCTCTCCTGCCTCAATCGTAGACGCTCAGTAGCCATCAAGATAGCTTCGGCATCTGCATTGGAATTGTCAGAAGCAGTAGGAATAAAACCCATTGTGTGTTTGCATTGACGTAGGTCTTTCTCAAATGGTTTGAACAATGGCATATAGATTGCACACGTTCTAGTATAGCGATGCGATATACCATCCGAGTTGTACCTTTCGTTGTATAGGTTATCTCTGTTGTGATGAGACAACCTCATTGTCGTATGACCAATGACCTCAAAGGGGATACGACCTTGGTGTAGACATTCTGCAAGTGCGATAGCAGATTGACCGGCAAGTGCCATAGGCTGACCAGACATTGAACCTGAGCAGTCAACAAGCAAGCTCACTGCTGTGTCAATCTCGTTGCCCTCAACTCTACGTCTACGAACAATGTCGCTACCAGATATGATTGATGAAGCCTTACCACGTATGTTCAGACGACCATTCGTAGATGATTCATAGTCAACATCTACTTTGGTTATCAATGCTTTCTCTAGCTTACGTCTCATCGTTGCAAGTCTACTACCCATCTTCCTCGTAATCTTGTCGTAAGTCTTACGATAAATGTCAGGTGTTGCATCCACTTGCCTTGGCGTTTCTATCTTGTCGTCATCTGTTGTGTACGGACAGAAGTGCTTGATGCTAGTACCATTCTGCTTGGTAGTGTCATCAGCAATGTGTGAAACAACTTGGTCAAGTTCAGGATTGAAAGGGTGTGGCTCAGTTTGAATCAAGGTTTTCTCATAACTACCTTGGCTCGCCCCGTGGCTACGTTCGGTTGAAGTATCTTGGGTGGCTTCGGTATCCTCTCCCTCATCACCTCCAGTACCTTTACCCTTGCCTTCCCCCTCGGTGACGTCCTTGCCATCTCCGTTGCCTTCGCCCTCTCCTCTAGGGTCAGGTTGGATTTCAGGTGGGGGAACATCCTTGGCTAGTTCATTGGCAACTCTCTCTGCCAACTCACTACCTTGTTGCCAACCCTTGTAAGCCTCTACTTGGTTGACTTGACCAACACCAGTGACTCCGTGTGGGATGCTCAAGACTACATCTGCAATCTTGTTGGCTCTGTCTTGGATGTCCTTGGATAGGTTGTCTAGGGCTTGCTTGATTGTCTCACTTGGATAACCAAGTTTGATCCTGCCTGCCCACGTGACAGCGACTGGTAGAACTTGCCAAGGGTCTGAACAGATTTCAGGTTGTTGCTCTGCAACTTTCTTGAACTCTCTGCACACTTGCTCGGCTGTCTTGTCTACCGATTTGCCGATACCAGAGTACAGCTTGAGACCACCATTCTCAATCCTCACATCCTCAATGGCTTGACCCATTGAAGCAGTGAAGTGCTTGCCACTCTCGTGATGCTTACGCAACCAAGCCTTACCATTGTCAAAGTCAGTAAGTAGCTTGTGTAAGGTCTCGTGGTTTGCATAGCCACGACCAACCTCAACTTGTCTATGCGTCATCATCTTGTCGTGTGGTACGTTTGGCAAGATAACTCGCTGTCCATCTGTCTTCGCCTGATTACCGGCAAAGATTACGTTGGTGTCAAAGTCAGACGATAGGGTACGAACTGCTGTTCGTGTACCTTTCTGAAAGTCCTCGCCACTTATGTAATCCCTATCCATATCAGGGTCGTCAGGTGGTAGATAGAATGTATCAGTCATTCTCATTTTCCTTTCTTAGTATGCCTTGTTTGTATAAACCATCAACATAGTCGTAGGCGTCTTGTATGGATGGGTTGAACCACTTGGTTCTGTATTCACTGGGGCAGTCTTCATCAGCGTGTTGGCACACCCTAATCAGGTGGTCTACACACTTCTTCAGTTCCTGCATCGCCAGTGAATCAGGGTCAAATCTCATTGCTACCTCCTATGATAAGTAAAAGGTTTCAATGTTTTCTATCTTGTCCTCAAGATAGGATATGACATTGGGTTTGTTTTCGTACTCGTTAATCATAAGCTTGTGTCCACAAGGGAAGTTATCATCATCTTCCTCGTTCCACATATCAGAATGGTCATCGTCTTTGCTTACAACTAACCAATCTCCAACGCTCTTCAAATCGCACAGCACATCGTCTTTGTACTTTGCAATGAAGTCGTCAAAGTCTTGTTCGCAAGTGATGACATACGTTTCTCCGTCTGCATCACCCATTGGTTTACTTCTTGCCATTGTAATTACCTCCTTTCCTAGTTGAATTTACAATCAGCAAAGCAACGAGATGCCAACTCAACCAATCTCTGCTTGTTGTCAATCGGACAACGAGACAAGATTGCATTGTCTATGGCGAACTCAATCGCTTGTGTCTTGGTTGTTAGTATGGTTGAGTAATGACAGAAGAACTCTGCAACAGCCATTGTATCTCTAGGTGATACTGGAACAGATGTTTCTCCTGACTTGAACGCCTTACGACACAGCTTGGCGAACTCAACTAGATTTGCACAGACATCATTGGGTAGGCTGTACATCTTGGTAAGCATTGCACCCTCTTCCTCGCCTGACATATAGTCAACCTCAATGAACATTGGGAATCTGTTAAGCAATGCACCATTCATTGGACGCACACCTGCGTAGACGCCATACTCATCACCTTGTCCACGTGAGTTAGCAGTCGCAACGAATCTGAATAGTGGATGTGGCTTGACCAATCTGCCACCATCTTCGGTAAGCAGTAGACCTTTACCCTCTGTTGCTCTCTGAATAGCGAACAGAATGTCAGGCTTACCGGCATCCATCTCATCCAATACAAGGAAGCAAGGTTGTATCATTGCTCGTGGCAAGATACCCTCTTCAAACTTCGTAATGGTTGCACCATTCTCTTGGATTAGATTGGTCTGACCAGTAAGGTCTGCCCTCTCCAGTTGTGAGTCCAAGTTGAGTGGGAACAATGGAAAGCCAATACGACTAGCGATTTGCTCTGGCAATGTAGTCTTACCAGTACCAGTATGTCCGTGACACCAAACATTCTTACCCAGTACGAACGCAGTCAAGAACTTGATAAGATGTGTCGCTCTGAACTGATAGTTGTCGTTAGGCTCAGGACACATTGGATGCCTGACCTCATTACCCTTGTCATCTGTCCATACAAGCGTTGGTATCTCAAAGTTGAGTTGCTTGATGATACGACCAGACCTTGGGTTCTTGAAGATGTCAGATGCTTTTGCCATCACAACTTTGTATGACAGCTTGGTCTCGTCTACCTCGGTAGTGCCTGTTAGATTTACAGGTGCAAGCGTTGACCTAGTCTTGAGTGCTTGAATGTCAGCCTCAAGTTGCTTGGATTTAGTCTGCAACTCTGCAACAAGCGAACTATCTGACAACAACTTCTGCACATCAGATGCTTTACCACCAGTCATAGTAGCCAACATTGAATCCAACGCAGGCTTCATCGTGGCGTCTACAATCTGAATCGGCTCGGCTGGGGTTGCAGGTGTTGCTGATGTCGCTTCAGCAGTAGACGGACTTGGTTTGATCCTCGTGTGTATTTGCTTCAGGTCATCTTCTGATAGCGATTGAAGGACAAGCTCAACGCTTGCCTTGAGTGAGACACGCTCACTTGCAGTCAGACCCTTGTCGGTTGCATACTTGTCTAGCAATCCGTCATTGACTGACTTGGCTACAACCTTCTCAGCACTCTCAACGCCTGCGTCTATGTCGTCTAGCGACTCCTCGTAGGCAAGAGCAATGACTTGGTCAGTAGCTTCATTGACATTGAATCCACTCATATTCGTACTCCTTTTAGTAATAGTGGTTGGTGTTTTGGTTTGTGTCTGATTGAAGAATGGTCGTATGGAATCAGCAACTTTCTGCCTTTCCATTGGACTGAACTTGCAATCAGGTCTGTGCATCTGCTCATCAAATGTATGAGTCTGTATGCTGAACGGAACGCCGAACGCAAATAGCTTCTTACCATTGTGTTCTTCGTTGTTCGTAGGGTCGTCTATGTTAGTCTGCAACAACTTGATAACCGACTTCATCACATCCAAACCTGATGTTTCTTCAGGTGTTGGTGTAGTATCAGTGTCTCGGTTGTGTATGAACTGAACAATATTCAAGATGAGATGAACATTCATCTTGTCTACTGCCTTTGACAGCGACTTCCCTGTGCCGTCAAAGTTAAGTTTTGTTAGCTCGTGTCCGTCAGCCAATAATTGTGCAAAGATACGAAACAAAGACTTGGTCATCACTCTGTCGCCACCATACTTGGCAAACAACTTGTGAAAGTCTTGTGTGTTGATACCTCTACCCTTGGCATCAGGGAACAGCGTAGCCAACATAACTTCATCCGAAGTGTATGTCATTGGTACTCCTAATGTTAAGGTTAATGTTATGAAGAATTTTTTTTCAAACTCTTCAGCTTTTTCTATTCCCCCTTTCCCCCTTTGGGGGAATCGTGGGTGTAGAAACTTTATTCTGTCTTGAGATAGCCTCCTTTCATCATCCACTTGTCTACTTGGATTCTCTCAAACCAGTCAGACATCTTGGGTATAAACCCTAGGTCTTCTATTATGTGTCGTTCTGCAATCAATCTGACAGGAACTTTCTTACCATCAGAGTTTGTGATTGTAGTGCCGAACTTCTCTTCACACGCAAAGCAACCCTCTGCGTGATGTCTCAATGCTCTGTGTCTGAAGTTAGCCATTATCTTCTTGGACTCATCAAACCAATCGTGTATGGCTTGATAGTCTTCAGGCTTACCTCCAAACTTCTTCGCAGACGAGACAGAATGGTGATAACAATTTGCCATTTACTCCTCCCATTTCTTTTTGTCGGTGTTCATTACATAGCAGTTGTCGTAGTCGCTAGATGACATCTCAAAGATCCTGTACTCGTGCATCCATTTGTGGGGTTCTTCTGCTTTCCAAATCAGGTTGCCCTCGCTACCATCATTAATTTCCCATCCCGGACACTCACGAGACAACTGGTTGTAGACATAGTCTTCCAACTTGCGTTCCAATGTATTCTGAACCATTGGTGCTTCTTTGTTGTATGTGTTCTCTGGTATCTGTCCAGTGGATGCTTCAAGCAACTGCTTACGCTTGTCTATCCAACTCAACAACTCATCCTTGTCTGCTTGGGACAAGTCTGTGTATCTCTTGTCATTGGTTGATGATGCCTCTGACTTGCCAGTCAGGTGGTCTCCCCAATATCCAAGGTCAACTTTCTCTCCGTTGTGAGTGCCTTCTATCAGAACATAATTACGCTCTGTGTAGATGCTCATATTCTTCATCCCCATAATATCACCCTTGAAGTTCACCTTGATGTCTTCAATACAGCCATCATCTCCTGACCCGTGATAATGTATGTCTATGGACGCAAGGTCTGGAAACTTTGCCCTTGCATCTTCCATAGCGATAAAGAGTATGCCCTCTTCTTTCTCTGCCATTCGTTGTCGTATCAACTCTTGGCGTTTGTAGTCGTTCATATCATAATCCATATTATTTCTCCTTTTTGTTAATGTTATGAATACGCCCTGCGTCCACTAGCAATTCGTCTATGTGTTCCATATACATTTGCGAGTAGACATAGGCGTGGGTTATGATTTCTTTTAGTTGCTTCTCGGTAAGTTTCTGCCCAAGCAACTGCTCAAGGTAGGGCTTGTCAAAGGTAAGCCTTAATTTATCATTGGCTTTACTCATCTTGACTACACGAGACCACACATCCATTGGTTTCATTTGCTCTTGAGTGGTCGGATGTTATTTAACTGAACAAACTCGTTCCACACATCCATATCCCCAAGTCGTGGGTTTGGGCTGTACTTGTATTTGTTCTTGAATTGAGAGATACGAGTTTCTAGTTCTCGCATCATTGTTTCTGTGTCAAACACAGGGTCTCCCGTGATGTTATCTATCTTGTAGACCACAGGAATTTCTACACTTTTGGGTATTGCTACCATAGTATCTCCTTGTTGATGTTTATAGTAAGATTGATACGACTGCCCATATAATGACATTCGTGATAAGGATTGCACCTATCTCCATTACTTCCACCTCCCTTCGTATATTTCGTTATCTTGAAAGACGCACTCAATCGTACGCCAAGTTCCGTCTGCGAAGTATTCACGCTCTCCACAGCCTGCTAACCACTCAATCAGCACTCCTGCGAAGAACATACCTATCAATGCACACATAATTACGCCTAGTACCAAGTCCCAAAATGGACTGATGACGCACTCTCGTGGTTGTGATTGATGTATCGCAGGATTGATTGCAATGGGTTTCAAGTCTCCATTCTTATTTATGTATAGAGTTGGCTTACCCGTGTCGGGGTCGTAGATTATTGTTCTGCCACCCCTTTTTACGCTTGATATTTTATCAGGCATAATCTTCTCCTTTCTTGGTTTGCTATCCGAGTGTATCATATGTGGGACAGATGTTAAGTAATATTTTATTGTTATCATCCTTGTATCCCAAACATAGACTTACACTCCCGTACTGGCAGACCAGTCTGCATATGATACTTGACCATTTTCTGCCAGTTTTGGTAGTTCTTGCGTCTAGCAATCTGGTCTTTGATTTCCTGTGGCGTACCACCATTTCTCTCCAACCATTTTTGCGTAGACAACGAGCAAAGTATTGCGTTCTTGTAGTATGTGAGTGCCTCTGTTGGCGTAACTGCATCAGTCATTGTGCTTTTTCCTCACGATAAGTTCGCAATCGTTTGTGCTGATAGTCGCTATCGCACTCTCAATATCGCTCTTCACTTGCGTGTCATTGCACCCAAGCATTTCAAGTTTATCCAATGATTGTGCGAGTGTGTTGCACAAGTCATCAGCCGAGTACGATTCAAATGTGAACCACTCGTTGGTGTTTGTGTCTTTTGCTTTTGGCATAAGACCTCCTTTCGTGTTGTGGTTATGTTGTTGTGGTTGTGTGTTTGTGTTTGCGTAGCTGAACTTCGCTACCATTCATCACAAAAAAAACCCCACATCCGATACACGGATGCAGGGTTTTGATTGGATTGCGTGGGCTTACTTGCCTGCTCTCGCTCTAGCGTCTTGCTCGGCTTGAGCCTTCACGCTCGCAGGTGCGTTAGATTTCACCAACGCAAGCGAGACACCACCTTCGGCAGTCAGGAAGGGATATACCTCCGTAGCCAAGGGCTTGCTCGCGTATGTGATTGGCTTCGGTGCTGAAGTCCTGTCTACGACTGCGAACTTGGGGTCTAACGCGAGCATACACGCGTCTGCTGTCCCAAGGTTTTTGGTTAGGTTCTTATACGCACGCCCAAGGGAATTATTATCCTTACGCTTGTTGAACCTACGCACTAGTTCGCCGTAGAATGGTTGTGCTTCTGCAAGGGATTTCGCAGACTGCACGCCTGATACTAGCTCAACGCTAGTGTACTGATTTATAGCTTTCATATTACACTCCTATGTTAGTTTATGTTGCTATTGTTTCGTTGATTGCTGACCAACCAACTGCCCTTATTATTACCCCCTCCCCCTTTTAGGGGGAAGGACGACCACCGACTTAAACCCTTGATATGATTAGCTAAAGCTAATCAAGGACGATATTTTGACGACTTCCCACTAAAGTGGGAAACTAGGTTGCCAAAATGTCCCTAGATAGGACTAAATTTGGTAGTAAAATCAGTAGTTTATGTCGTATATTGTACAAATTTGTGACACTATGGGGGGTAATAGGCGACCCGCCGACCATCGCGTGTGTGTCATCGCTGTGGTGTCCGAAATTTCGCACCAATTTTTCAAACTAGGAGTAAAAAATGCCCAATGTTAGAAAAAATCCTAACCCAGTAAAATCAACTGGCAGCTTACCTCCAGTAACTCCAATAGAAGTAGACAGAGTTCGTAGATCCGTGCTGGATGTAGTAAGAAAGAACATACCAAAGGTACGATCTGTGCTGGATGGCAGTCAGAACTGGAGTAATCAGCAGGTTAGGTTGTTTAGTGTTATGTTAAATAAGGTAATGCCAGACTTACACCACTCATTTAACGAGCACAGCATAGAACATAAGAACGTAGACCAGTTATCTATCCACGAATTAGAAGAAATCGCTGCACGGGCAGACGAATTAGATAAAGATGTGGTAGATATAGAAGAATATAAAGAATCTAAAGGAGAAGTGGATGGCGAAAAAAGCAAAACGTAGCGGACCCTGTAAAGGTAAGTCGCTCAATAAACCATTTAGAACTCCCGGTGGACCCAAGAAGTCTGCTGTGTGTGTAAAGGCTGGATCTAAAGTGAAGATAGTTCGCTTTGGGGATCCAAAAATGAAAATCAAAAAAAGTATTCCAGCAAGAAGGAAGTCATTTAGGGCAAGACATAACTGTGCTAACCCCGGTCCAAAGACCAAGGCACGTTATTGGTCTTGTAAGGCGTGGTGATATGGCAAAATTATGTGCAAGAGGTAAGGCTGCTGCTAAAAGAAAGTTTAAGGTATATCCTTCGGCATATGCAAATATGTACGCATCAGCAGTTTGTTCGGGAAAAATAAAACCCGGAGGCAAAAAGAAATCTAAAACAAAAACCAAAAGGAGAAAAAAGAAATGAAGTATAAACCAATGGTTAGTGGATGTAGTGGTGGAAAGAAAATCCCCGTAACTAGTAGAAAAGATACCAAGAAAACTGTTCAGGCAAAACCACAATGAGTCTCCGTAAGTGGGTAAAAGAAAAATGGGTAGATATAGGTGCTCCTAAAAAGAATGGGAAGTACCAACCCTGCGGAAGAAAGAAAGGTGATGGTCGCAAGTATCCAAAGTGTGTGCCATTGTCTAAAGCAAGAAAGATGACCGCATCTCAAAAACGATCTGCTGTAAAAAGAAAAAGAGCAGCAGGGAACAAAGGACCAAAACCTACTAACGTTTCAACATACGCAAAAAAGAAAAAGAAGAAATGACGATTACAAAGATAGAAGCCGCTAGAAGGCTTCTTAAGTTAAAGAAGGCTCAAGATAGCTTTGTGGAATTCGTAAAGCTTATGAATCCAGAGTTTACTTTTGCCGACTTTCAAATAGAACTAATGGAGAAGTTAGATGCACTTGAAAAGGGAACTCTTGGAAAACAACGACTACTTATTACAATGCCACCAAGACACGCAAAGTCGTTTCTCGCTACTGTGCATTTTCCAGTCTATTATCTATCACGTAAACCGAATCGCAACGTACTCTCTACCTCGTACAATCAGGACTTGGCGAAGACATTTGGTCGTCAAGTACGCGATCTGGCACGCGAACCTTTTGTTAGCCAAGCATTTCCTGACTTTGCGATGTCGGAGGAAAGCAGAGCGGTAGATGACTGGCGTACTACAATGCTTGGTACGTATTATGCTACGGGCATTGGTGGTTCTACTACGGGTAGGGCTGCGACTTTACTTATTCTTGATGATCCAGTTAAAGCACGTGAGGAGGCAGAGAGTGCGACCCAGAGGAATAAAACGTGGTCGTATTATGTATCGGCTCTTACAACAAGAAAGCAACCTGAGCCTGATGGAACTAAAAGCATTGAGATTGTTATTCTCACGAGGTGGCATCCCGATGATGTTGCGGGACGTCTTATGGAAACAGAAGACTGGAAAGAAAACGAATGGGAACACGTCAACTTCCCAGCAATCAAGAAAATTGGCGGAGGGAAAAAATCAGTAACTGACCTACCTCCTGACGACCCAAGGTTTGTACCCAGTGGTAAGCTAAGTACTGTGTCACCGGGGAAAAGATATTATATAGACGAGAAAGAAGAACCTCTTTGGAAAGAGCGATTCCCATTAGAAGAATTATATAAAAGAAGAAGATTAGACCCACGAGAATTTGCCTCCCTTTACCAACAAACACCATATGTTCAAGGAGGAAATCTTATAAAAAGTTCTTGGTGGAAAAGTTACGATCATACAACTCAAGAGTATATGTCTATTATAATAGCTGCTGATACAGCTTTCAAGAAAACAGAACAAGCAGACTATTCAGTTCTTATGGTTCTAGGTATAGACCAAGGCGGTGACATATACCTTATTGATTTAGTAAGGAATAAATGGGACTTCCCAGAATTAAAAAAAGCTGCAATAGGAATAAATACTAAGTGGAGAGGAAAAGGTCTGAGAGGTATATATGTAGAGGATAAAGCTAGTGGTCAGTCACTAGTACAAGAATTAAAAAATCAGTCTGGTGTTTCAGTTATTCCTTATAAGGTTGTTGCAGATAAGGTTGCAAGACTCAATGCCGTAACTCCAATGATAGAAGGTGGTAGAGTTCACCTACCTAAAGAAGCACGTTGGTTAGATGACTTTATGGAAGAGGCTCAGTCGTTCCCTAATGGTAAACACGATGACCAAATAGATGCACTGTCTCTAGGCTTAGATGTGTTAAGTAGGATGTCTGGCTTTAATCAAGATGCTATGAATGTACCAATAGAAGTAAGTGGATCACTAAACGCTTCATTTAATAGAGATGTACCTAACGAATGGAAGAAAAATCTAACTGACTCTAAATCTAAACGCTTTGTCGGGTGGGGTGAGTTATAGGACGATTTACAATAAGAACTAATGTATAAGGGATAATTATGGACTATAGAAACCAGACAACAGACCCCAATGATATTGTAGTTGACCTTTCCAAACATATGGCAAAGTTAACTCAGTATGAAGACATATCTGATGACTTGTCACAGCAAGAAGAAGCCAAGCTCATTGATTATGTCAGAGCCGCATCTAAGATGTCTTTTGAAAGGATATCTAGACGATACGACCATTGGAGGGATGCTGATAGAGCACACGATGTGTGGGTTCCGGCAGACAGCACGAAATTTCGGGAAAAAGCTGTTGTAGCGGACACACGAGCAATCGCAGACACTGTGCTTACGTATATGATGGCTGCTTTGACTGGACGTAATCCAATGTTTCAGCTTGAAGGTATGAACCGGAAGTCCAGACGCTCAGCATTAATATTAGAAAGATTACTACACCAACATATGCGTAGAACTGCTGGTGAGGCAAGACTTGCTCAAATGCTCTTAGATAGTATTAGGTACGGATTTGCACCAACTAAAGTTATATGGGACGCTAAGAAGAACACTAATCACATAATCAACTTTGATCCAAGGCGTGTGTTTCCTGATCCTCGCGTTAACTGGGGTGATTGGGATAGGATGCAGTTTGTAATCTTTGGAGATTATGTCTCCACAAACGCTTTGGTATCAAGTGGTCTATATCCAAAACTAAATAAGTATCCCGGTCTAAGACGTAAGGGTGGTAGAAAATCATCTTGGGATGCACACAAACATTGGAGAGAAGAAGGCAGAGGATTATCAATTAATCCAGAAGAACCTGTAGGAAGCGAGAACGGACATCATTTTGTTCTGGATAACGCTCGTATAGTAGACGAGATGTGGGTTCGTCTACAGGGCTACGAAGTGGGAGTTCCGAGTGTTGAGCAGTTATGGATGTGTATAACTGTAGTTGATGAAGAAGCTATTATCAGATGTCAGCTAAACCCTTATGGACAGCAGTTTCCAATAGTAATGGGTGGTCTGTTTCAAGATAGTCACAAAACATTTAGCCAATCTTTATATGATTTATTACTTCCATTGCACGAAGTATCAAGCTGGTTACTACGTTCACGTATAGACAACGTACAGGCAGCACTAAACAATTTAATGTTCGTAGACCCAACACAAGTTTCTATACCAGACCTTATAGATAGAAACCCTTGGGGTGTTGTTCGTACGATGCCGGGTGCAAAACCGGGTGATGGGGTGTTTATAGCTCAGGTTCCAGATGTAACTAAGGGACATTGGAATGACATTGCAGCTATGTCAGATTTAAAACAAAGAGTTTCAGCCGCTTCTGATGCACAACAAGGTGTGCCAACAGCAGACGGCATTAGAACTGCAACAGAGATTGCAAGGCTTACACAGCTTGGCTCACAAAGGTTAGGTGTATTAGCACGTATTATGTCAGCAACAACTGTAAGACCTATGGTAAGGATGATGGTTCAGAACTTACAAGACGCATTATTCTTAGAGGGTTCTCTAAAAGTTGATGTAGATAAAGCTCCGGGTATGCTTCTTGCTGATGCTCAAGACGGATATGTAGATTTTGACGTACAAGGTCTACAGGGAAGCGTAGACTACCTAGTCATAGACGGAACTTTACCAATTGAGCCTACAAGAAACGCAGAGACTTGGATGAATATGCTTCAGATTGTTAACCAATCTGGTCTACAGATGGAGTATAAAGCAGGTAAAATTGTTGAAGAAGCTATCAGAGCTATGGGTGTTTCTGACCTTGACCAGTTCAGAATATCCGAAGAAGAAAAACAGATGGGTATGACGCCATCACAACAAATGGCTATGATGGAGAAACAAAGAGGTGTGTCTACAGGAGCACCACAACAAACAGAAACTATGTCTCAAGAACAATTAATGAGAGAGGCAGAAGCTGGGAACATAGTTCCAATGCAGGGAGGAGGGCAATAATGAAATCAGGTCAGCTAGAAAAACCAAGTAAATTAGAGCCTTTGGCAAAAGATTATATAAAAGCTTTAATTAAAGAAGCAGTAGAAGCTTTAAGGGAAGAATTAAAAACAGAAATAATCTCTTCTATGGCGGGACGACAAATTCAGGAAAAAGGTGATACCAATGCAGATAAGTTGCGAATGGACGACTTAGAGTCAGAAATTGGTAAACTATGGGCACGATACAAAGAGGATGATAAGTTCACTATGACTCGTGCAAAAATTGTTAATTGGATGGAAAAAAACAGGATTGAATAATGACAACAGTACCTACAACGCCTAAGTCGGAACAGATACAATTCAGGTCTGAAAAGACAGGAACGCATAATCTAGATACGTACTTAGAAGCTTGTGAATTAGGAACGGCACCTAATGTAAAAACGTTACCTAATGTATTGGGAACATTATTTGATAACTCTACAGGAGCAGTAAATTCAAGTGCTGTTCAATTTAGGATTAAACCTAATACTGAAGAGAACATCCTACAAAATAGATTTGGAACATACACCAACGCAAATGATGGTTGGGTTGATATGGACCAAACTATTTTCAGACAAAAAGGAACTTATGCTGGTGGTGTATCATACAACAGATTAGATATGGTAGAGCATCAGGATAAATTTTGGATCTGCAAGGTCGCACATACAAGCACAGGAACATTAGATACAAGTAAGTTTAATGTTGTGTTTGATGGTAACAACGTTCTTGCAGCAATAACAACATTTAACCAAACCACTGCACCAAGACTAAAGCGACTAGAGGACGAAGTTTTGTTACAGTTGGGCGTAGTATAATAGAAGGAGAGGTCTTATGGCTATGAACACACTAAAGGAGTTGGTTGAGGCGATAAAAACGCGAAGTAAAACAATCGCTGAAACAACTACCGGAACAGTCGCAGGGTCAACTGCGAACGATATGGTTTACATCGCAAAGGCGGTGGAAGCTATCACAGGTGCAGATGCACTGCTTCAACTATTTGATGAAGCAAACGAACCATCAAAAGTTTTTGATTACTCAGTAGCGACAAACGGAGTTTGGACGCTAACGATAGACGACATTTCTAAACCAGTACTTAAGTTTACGCAGGCATCCTCTCCCAGCCAAGCTTCACTTACTGTAGTGGTGCCGAATCGTGGTTTCACACAAGTCATTAAAAACGAAACAACTAAAGACATTTATGTTCAGTACTCTGGTGAAACGAACAATGCTAACAAAGCAAAAGTTCAACCCGGAAAAACTGGATGGGTCTATGGTGATTACGTTGCTAGTGGCACAAACAAAGTACAACACGTAGTAGACGTAGAGGCTATCACAGCTTCTTTGACTACTGTCACTACTGACCAAGGAGATATGATCTACAGACAGGGAGCACCAAGCGGAACAACGTTTGATATCCAAGTCCAAGTACAAACAATCTCTGGTAGTAACAGATTTGTATTTAAATATCCGGGATATCAGAACTATGCTTCAGATCAAAGCTTCTATATCTATCCGGGAAAGACTTATAGATTTGATACTTCACACTCGTCCAATGCTGGACACCCACTAAAATTCAGTACAACAAAGAATGGTACTCACGCTTCACCAGCAGGAACAGAACTTTTAGATATTGCTCCTACTGATAGCACAAACGACATTACTTACACAGGAACACCGGGACAAACTGGTGCTCTTACACAGATTGCTGTACCATCTGACGCAACTGCTGATGTGATTTATCCTTACTGCTCTAGTCATTCTGGTATGGGCGGTAATGCTCAACTTGATCTAGTAACAGCCACAGGCGAAGCAAGGCTTGGTTTAGGTGCTGCTGGAACCTCGTTGATGGTGAATCATAAACAAGGGAAGCCAGAGTGGGATTTTGCAGGTAAGCTTGGTGGGTTTGCATACCGAGGACACACAGACCTTGAAGGTCGTGTTGCTGACCCAAGGCATCCGGGATATCCGGGAACAAGTGGTAATGGTTATACACGAAGCGACTTCTCTATTCTTAAAGAAGTAACAGATTCTTCTAGTTTTTCACTACACGCTAATAAAGGTATCTTCCCAGTTGCTTTTTCTCAAACACAAGAAAGCACTTATCGTGGAAGTGCAGCTGTAGTGCAGCATTATGATAACGGACACAAAGTTCCAATGTTCTGGGGTGGGTCAACAAATTACTCTCTGCCAGATCCGTCAAACGGAAATTATAAATCATTTACGCCTAATGCGTATCGTGATGCAAATAAAGGTTATGACATTCCTAATGTAGAAGATCAGTTGGGTGATTGCCTACAAGTTTGCCGTACTTACTCAACTTCATACTATTTAACAACAAACGGAAAAGTGTGGGCAGGTGGATACAATAATGTTGGAGCAGTCGGAAACGGCGGGACTTCAAATGAATATCGTATGCGTCCAGTTTCATTTCCCGGCTCCGCTGGAAAAATTATCCAGTTGGCAGTTCCGGGGTATGCTTCCACTAATATTACAATTATGGCTCTAGATGAAAACGGAAAAGTTTGGGGATGGGGCTATAACGGACACAACCAACTTTCATCTAGTAATACCACTAACCAAACAATCCCAGTTGAAATGACTGGTATTAGTGGCAAGGATGTAAAAGGTATTGCTGTTATTGATGCAGGTTATCCAACTTGCTACGCAATAACTGGACCAGTAGACGGATATAAGGTCTACGCTTGGGGTTATAACGGAAACAACCAGTGTGGTAACGGAACAACAAATAACGTTCCTATGGGTTCTCCACAGCAACTAGAAGCTGGTTCTGGCAAGAAGATTGTTAAGTTCTCTGCGGCAGGTGCTAATTCTGCTGGAGGTATTTTTCTCTTAAATGAAGACGGAGCCTTATACTACAATGGTTATAACAACACAGGTCAGGCTGGAGATAACAACGCTACAGGTAATAAAACTACTCCAAATCTAGTAAGTACATTTAATACAGCGACTGCTGGACTAAAAGTTCTAGATATGTGGTGTGGTGGATTTAATCAGGGAAATGCTGGAGCAACTACAGATAATGGAGATTTCTATATCTGGGGTTCAGCAGGAAACGGACAATGTGGTAATGGATCATCTTCTGGATCGCAAGCCGTTCCACTAAAAGTCAATGGTGTTCAATGGGTATCTAAGATGATATTCCCATTTAGTGTAACAAGTACATCATACTACTACGCTATGACTTTATGTATTGCACACAAAAACGAGGAAGATTGGTACAACAAAGTTAATGGGCACATTTTTGCTACTGGTTATCCACAAGCAGCAAAAGGTATTTATGGTGTTGCTACTGGTGTTACAACAACATCTTGGACTCCTGTAGGTATGCCTTATGGCTACCAAGGTAAAGTCAGAGATATGTGGGCAATGGGTTATGGCTCAAGTAATACTCAGGAATCAGGAACTTGTATATTAATGATGGATGGAACTCTATGGACTAATGGTTATGGAGGAAGTCAGCAAAGAGGTTCTTTTGATACTAACACTTCCTATGCTTGGCATAGAAAAGGCACATACTCTTAGAAAGGATGGAAAATGTTACCAGATAAAGCACTAAAAATTTACAAAGTTTCTGAAGAAGACGCCAAAAAAGTTGTTTCTGGACCAGTCAATAAAAAAGATTGGGTTTGGTCTGGAGGTTTTATGATTGAAGGTCAAGGTATGTATTGGCTTCAGGAAGGAACCGCAATGCCGAAACATAAGGATGATATAAAACCTACGGCTGTTACTAAGCTAGACGAAGTCGCTATGCTTGCTACCAGCATTGGTATAGAACATTATCCACTTATGTTAACTGACGAAAAAATTGAAGCCTTTAAAACTTGGGGATACGATTTAATTAAAGAATACACTGACAAACAAGGAATCCAAGAGGCAGCAGAGAAGTGGCTAAGCAGTCAGTAGAAGAGATTAAACATAAGTTAGCTTTAGTAAAAAAGCTAAAAAAAGATGATAGCTGGAAGTATCTTGAAAACGTAATGAAAGAAGAGATATTATCAGCTGCATACAGTCTTTCTAGTGATCCCTCTATCACACTAGAAGAACTGCATTGGAGGAGAGGTGCATTATGGGCTTCTCGTAAATTGATAGAGTTACCTTCTGCTCTAGAAGTCAAACTAGAGAATGAGCTAATGATGGAAACATTAGACGAGAAGGGAAAAAAATAACCGGACGCTTCGGCTTCCACAACACTCGCTACGGCTAGGAAGGAGAAAATAAAATGGCACTAAACGAAAAAGACAATCAGGCAATTGAACAATTAGCAGCTGAAAAGCTGGGACAGGCTGAACAGTCTGTTGTAGACGCAGTTAACCAACAACAAGTTGCGGCTGGAGACCCAAATGTTGCGGGAAAAGACCTGACAAAAGAAACTGCAAAACAAAATCCTATTGAGAAACCAACACCACAGGAACAAGCTGCTGAAGCAGTATCTCCTAAAACAGAAGGTGATATGGCTAAAGAAGAGTCATTTATCAACGTTATGTTTGGTGAAGGGGATCAGCGAACTCTGTCTGACAAACAGATCAAAGACACATACGATAGGTATAGAAACCTGAACTACAAACATCAAACTGAGATTGCTCCTATGCAACCAATCTTGGACTTCGCTAAGGCTATACAAGCTCAAGTAAAATCAGAAGGTGTTAACGCAAATGCAAGCGATATAGTTCAGTTCTTAAGTGCTGCATCACAGGCTTATATGAAAAACCCAACAATGGGAGGTCAAACAGACCCAACTCCAGATACAATGGGTGTTCCTATAGGCGAGATTGAAAAAGATATGGCACAATGGGAAGAAGAAAACGCTATTACTCTTCCACCCAAATATAAAGAAGCTGCACAAATGATGCAGAACCTACAAAATGAAAACCAAGAAATTAAAAAGTTGCTACAACAAGTGTCCCAAAATGCACAAGGATTGCAGCAAGGTGCACAAAGCAACTTACAAAATGCACAACAAGCTCAAGATATGGGGATGAGGCAGTTAGCCGCTAACAACCTAGATCAAGCACAGGCAAAATATCAGTTACCTGATGATATGCAAAATCAGTTCTTTGACTTTGCGTATGGTAGAGGGTACACAATGGAAGATTTTTTAGACCCTGCGTTAACTGATACAATAGTAGGAGATTTTAAAAACAATCTAAATAGCCCAGAAATGGCTCGTTTAACGGAGATAGCGAAACGTAGACAAGCATTTACAGGCTCTTTAGGAGCAACACCGGGAGTGCCGGGCGATGCCCCCGCACCTAACCCAGATGAAACTTTCATCAATAATGTTGCGGATAACTTTATGAAGAAACGAAATATGGGCTAGAACAAGGACGACACTTGGGCTACCTATATAATAAATATTAATATACACGCTACGGCTTGTATTTGGACAACAGAACACAGATTTCGCTGTACGCTAATCGGTGGGATGAAGTCAAAGAAACCAACAACACGTAAACATTGCAACCAAATAGGAGGTTATTATGGCAGCAATACAAGGACTACGTGGGACGGGTCAATTTGGTACTGACTTTCGTCCTACAAATTACAGGGAGTTGTTTACTCTTCTAGAGCCAAATGGTACTGCACCGCTTCAAGCGTTGCTTGCTATGACTTCTAGTGAGTCAACTGACGACCCTAAGTACAACCATTTCAGAGACGAACTCCCAGAGAGGACTATCGTTGTAAATGGTGCATTAACTAACTCAGCTACTACGTTAACATTTGATAACGACTCTAATGATGAGGCGTTCATTGTTAAGGGTACTGTTCTTTACAATCCAGCAACTGGTGAGAACCTACTTGTTACTGCTGATTCTAACGTATCAGCTAACACAGTAGCCATCTCTAGGGGCTTTGGTGGATCAACTGCGGCGGCTGTCGCGGATGACCAAGAGATAGTGATTGCAGGTTTTGCCGATCAAGAAGGTGGAACATCTCCAACAGCTATTTCTTTTGATCCAACTGTAGACTTCAACTTCACTCAGATCTTCAAGACTGCTGTATCAGTATCTGGTACTTTGCAGAACACTTACTTGAGAACTGGTGATAAGGAGCAAGAGCAACTAACTAAAGCTCTTAAATTGCATATGGGTGACATTGAGCGTGCTTTCTTCTTCGGAAGCAGAGGCATAACTAATGGCTCTACTGCAACTCCAACTAGGTCTACTGGTGGTTTGTTCAGTATGATTACTAACGTAATTGACTGTGCATCTGCAACTGCATCTGCTAATAAGATGACTGAGAAAGAGTTTGATCAAAACTTGATTGAAACTATCTTCTCTCACGGATCTAACGAGAAAGTTGCTTTCTGCGGACCACGAGTTGTATCAAATATGATGGAGATTGGTAAGAACAGGTGGCAACCAACTCAGATTGACAATGCGTATGGTGTGGCTTTCACTAGGTACACTACTTTCGCTGGAGATCTATTGGTATATATGCACCCAATGTTCCGTCAAATCTCGGCTCTGTCTCAAGAAATGATTATCTTAGATATGAACCATTTGAACTATCGTTATATGGAAGGTAGAGATACCTCTCTTGTTAGAGATATCCAGAACAACGATTTTGATGGTGTGAAACATATGTATATGTCAGAGTGTGGATTAGAAATGACCCACTCTAAAGTTCACCACAGAATCAAGAACTGGTCTGCTTTAGCATAGGACGACACGTTCTAAGTATAATGTAAACTAAGGGTCAGGGTATTTAACTCTGACCCTTTTTTTTGGAGAAAAATATGACCGATAAAGACGTAAAAAAACAAAAATCAGCCACAAAAGCAAAAGCTGCAAAAGCTAAAGCAGCTGCCCAAGAAGAGAAAGTAACTCTCGGAAAGACAGGCAGTAAGTGGGCTTATTATGTATCAGCCAACGAGGAGTCAGTTAAGTGGGATATGCACCTAGCTGGCAATATATATCGTGGCTTATGGAATGGAGATCATACTCACATTGTTTGGAGAATACCATCTGATCTAGCGGGAAGAATGGAAGCACACGTTTTCTTTGAACAAGGTAGGATTATCCGTGGAGATGATGATTAATGGCAAGCTATACATCTACATCTTCAACAGGGAGTTACGGCAGTTCCTCTAGTAGTACTTCAACGTCTACTAGTGGGAACGGCAATCCAGCGACTAAAAAGACTGACTATAAAGATATGCCTAAGGTTACTGGGGAACCAACTAACCGAGACGCAGATAACAAAGTTAGACCGGGTCCAGTAGACTTACGAAGAACTATTGATAAGGAAAAAGTCAGCGATAGTACAGATGCTACCCTAAAATTTTTAGATGAAAATATAGGTGATCGTAATAGATACTCAGCATCTAATCCTCATCTTGGTGAACCACACTCATCTCTACAAACATTAGCTTTCCAAGCTCTACGAAGATACGGGGATATGCACCCCGGTACTGTAGACGGCGAAGTTATTATGATGTTTGTTGAGTTTGCAAATCTAGTATTGGAAGATCTAAGGTCTCATCCATACTTTGATAATATTGAAATAGATTACTATACACATCCAACAGAAAATAGGGATGTTCCTGACCAGATTATGGTGGCAGGTTTATTGTACAATTATGCGGTACAACAACAGAGCAACAAAGTAGAAGCATATGGTCCTATGTATTTCCGTACTATGAATAGGATTTTGTATAATAGGAAGTTCGGAAACAGTAAAATAGAGTTGAGTCCTCACGATAGAGGATCTGCTAATCTCTGTGGAAATAGGGCTTATGATGCAGGGAGAAAGTAAATGTCAACAGCATACGCACCATCTGGTGTAAAGGTAAAGGTTTACCCATACGAGGATTTCCAAGGTGTTGATGCGTCAAGAGATAAAGCTGCCCTAGATACAGGACAGAAACAGCACTTACTCAAAGTAGATAATGGTTTTGCAGATTGGCGAGGATCTATTGTTAGAGATCCCGGAGCCTCGCAAAGAACTTCAGGTGATAGACTTATAAAACACGTTACGTTTTATGGTCGTAATAGACTTGTATGGGCACAAAAAGATGGAGGTGGTGTTTCATTAAAATCAGATGAAGATCACTTTGCAGAAGAAGTTTATCCTAAAAACAATGTTGTAACATCTACTCTATTTAACGATAACGTTATTTTTATGAGTAGAGACGAACCAATGTATCGTTATGATGGGTTGGGATTTAAAGAAATTAAAGCTGGGTCTAATCCAAGACCAGCATTTGGTGTCGCTATTCAAAGACGTTTTGCAATTGCTGGAGCACCAGATAAAAGAACAACAATAGATATAAGTCGTGTAGACGAATTTGGTGTATTCCCAGATGATGAAGATGCGGCTGCAACAGCTGTAACAAAAGCAGCAGACATAAACGTAGCCAACATTATTGGTACTGCTGACGAGATAAAAGGGCTAGGTGTGTTTGAAAATAACAGGTTGGCTGTTTTTACTAACGATCAAACTGTTGTCTACTCATTACATCCAGACTACACACAATGGACAATTGACGATAAGGCTAACGTAAAGGTTGGAACTATTAGCCACAACACTATCACCCCTGCTGGTTCAGACTTGATGTTTTGTTCTAGGGATGGTGTTCACTCACTAAGAAGGTCAGATACCAACGGGGTAACAATTTTCTCCATTCCTATGTCTAATAAAATTGATTTGACCTATAGAGAGTTAGTTAAACAAGTTAAAAACCCAGAGGATATCTCTGCGTTTTTTGATCAAGATGAAGGACAATACCACGTATTCTTTCCTATATCTGATCTATTATGCACTAGACTAACACTTACACTAAACCCTATGTCGGGTGGTGAAAGTAAATGGTCTACAGGAACTTTTCTCAATGCTATGAATGGCAGACAGCTAGGTGGTATCACTGTAATGGGTACTCCCGGTGGTGTTTGGGAAAGAGCTAGGATTGAAGACATAACTGACTTTAGTCCAGAGATGACTGTCACTACGCCAATATTATGGCAAGGTGCTATCAATGACGTAAAAGAAAGTTACTCGTTTATTCTTCAGGCTACAGGTAAAGGTGAGCTTACAGTAGAGGCTTTTGATGAGCGAGGAAGATACCTGAGTTCTATGGTTTTCTTGATAGAAGAGGACGGAGCGGACGACAAGTTCCCCGATGTTCCGTTATCTAGACAGTATGAAAGAAAATTTGAACATCGTTACAGAGGTGTTCAATTTAAATTAACAACGAAAGGCAAAGGCTTGTTAAAAGTCATTGGCTTCGCAGTAACAGTTAGGACGGGATAATATGGCAAGACTTAGACAACAACACCCTCAAAATTATGTGTCTAGCGGTAACATCCACACAGATTTTGAGAATATCGTAAGATATATCAATGCTGCTGAGTTCGGTGACAAAACAATTGGAGAGCTTTTAGCAGTATTATTTAATTCAGAAGGGACGTTCCAAGGACCTATTGAACTACGTGTAGACAACGTTAATGGTCTACAATACAGGGTCGGCGTTTACGCTGGTGCTGATGACGGCTGGATTGACTTGATTGATATTTCAAGTTTGAGGGGTCCGGGCGGATCAAACGTAGGAACAGTTGAGGGACCATTCTTTTTCAATAGACAGGATAAACTAATTGGAACAGGGGTAGCCACTACATTTACCATCACTCAGGGTGGTAGCGGTTATACAAGTGCACCTACAGTTAGTTTCTCTGGACCACAGGCAACAGACGGAACTTCGGCAGCAGCAACAGCAACAATAACGGCTGGTGCAGTAACTGCAATTACACTTACAAACGCAGGATCTGGATACACTTCTGCTCCAACTTTAACTATAACACCACCAACATCTGGTACACAGGCGACAGCAACCTGCTCTTTGGCAGCTTTGGCAGGGACAGCAAATGTTCTTTCTTATACCTTTGATGCCAACACAGAAGATGTTGTTGTTTATAAAAACGGACTTCTATTAGCTTTAGCGACAACAGGATCTGCCGCTGAATACACAACTAGCTCAGCTAACAACACCATCACTATTTCAACTGGAACTGGTGTAGCAGTCGGAGATAAGTTTAGTATATACAGCATACGTTCTCAGTCTGTAACAAACTTCCGTAGACAAGATACACAAATAACTTCATCTACAAACTCAGTAGCATTTGTCCACTCTTCGGACGAAACTCTACTAGTTTGGAGAAATGGTATTTTACAAGAACCCGGAGGTGGTGCTGACTACATTGCTTCATCTCAAACAGCAACTATTACATTTAATACTTCGTTAGCAACAGGAGATAAAATTGTAATTATTACAGTTGAAAACCAAGCACAAAAAACAATT
>MDSZ01179913.1_pt1 | contig 28669 bp, 29 predicted proteins | sample 811201 | NCBI WGS metagenome assembly MDSZ01 (sample SAMN05326647, study PRJNA326480) | marine metagenome | isolation source: seawater | place: Indian Ocean: North | collected 2010 | reverse complement strand
TTGAAACAAGAATTAAATCGAAATTTTTCTTAGCTAATCCTCTGGCTGTCTCTAAACCAATACCTGCTGATGCTCCTGTAACTACAGCGATCGGCATTAGGTATCCGCTTGCTCAATGATATAACTAAAGATCTCAGATAGTTTATTGTCTTTTTTTGGAAATAGTTTGTTAAGGTATTTATCTGCTTTGACTTTATATTCATTACACAACAACAATGCATCCGCTTTACTCATGTAGTTTAGTATATTTTTATTATCCTCATCTTGATCTTGATCTATTATGTCGTCGATAATCTGAAATGATCTTCCCAGCAAATTACCGTATTTCCTTGCGAAATTTGTCTTATTCTTATCACCTAAGTCTATAAATGGTGCTGATACACAAAATTCAAATAACTTAGCTGTTTTTAATTCATGAATGTGGAGAACTTTATTCAAGCTAAGTTTTTTTGACTCAAGCGAGATGTCAATTGATTGTCCTCCCGCTAAACCATACGCACCAGATACTTTTGAAATTTCATGACATATTTTAGAATCATATTTCTTTGACAGAAGCTCGAATGCTAGGGTTAAGAGGCCGTTACCGGAAAGTATTGCTTGTGCTTCATTAAATTTTTTATGGGTGGATAGTTTCCCTCTTCTGTAGTCATCATCATCCATACTTGGCAAGTCATCGTGCACAAGAGAATAACAATGAATTAACTCTGTTGCTAACATCATATTTAGGTATCGACTCTTCTTGTGTCCAAGTGCTCTTGAGACTTCAGCCAATATGATGGGACGTAATCTTTTCCCACCATTACTTAAGCTGTACCACATTGCTGTTTGTAAAATATTCGTTGTTCTATAGGTATCGAAGAACTTTTTTAGGTCTTTGTTGAATAACTTTCTCTGGTTTGATATGTATTTTTTTATCATCAGTTAGTCTATTATGACAGAAAGCTATAGTGATATGAAAAGTAAAAAATATGTATATGCTGTATTCCTAGTGTCTTTAATAATTATTGCTTACTTTTATGATTCATACTTAGAATCTTTAATTATTAAAAATATTGTTCTCCTAGAGAATTATTACTCCCAAAGCCCGAATCTCTTTATAATCATATTTTTTTCCACGTATATATTGTTTACAACGTTGTCATTACCCGTAGCCTTGTTTTTAGGATTATTGTCAGGATTTATCTTTGAAACATATATAGCTGTGATAATAGTCTCTTTTGCTTCTACTATAGGTGCAACATCTGCCATGCTAGTATCGAGATATTTTTTTAGAGACTATATTCAAAAAAGATTTAAAAAACAGGTTTTAATTGTAAACGAAGAATTGATAAAGTACGGATCATACTATCTCTTTGCTCTCCGAATGTCACCGATCTTTCCTTTCTTTGTAATTAATGTTGCTTTTGGGCTCACAAACATAAGAGCAGTTACGTTCTATCTCATAAGTCAGATAGCAATGCTTCCTGCAACTTACGCGATAATACTAATCGGCTCTGAGTTAAACAAGGCTATAATACATGGTGCCTTTTTGAGTATCGAACTGATCATTTATTTAACTATACTAGGTCTATTACCTTTGATTTTCAAAAAATATACTAGAAGAAATTTTCATGATCATCAATAAATCCTGCACTTGAATCTTTTTCAGATAATTTATAGTCAAGTGGGGGCCACTTAATATTAATTTTTGGATCATCGTATCTTATACAATGTTCGTGCTTTGGTGAATAATAGTTATTAACTTTATAAACGATTGTAGCATTTTTACTCAACACTAAAAATGCATGGCCAAAACCTTCTGGAATAAATAATTGGTTATGATCTTCAGATGATAGTTTCTCACCAACCCACTCACAATATGTGCTAGAGTTCTTCCTGAGGTCTACTGCGACATCATAGATTTCCCCGTCAATTACCCTTATTAGCTTAGCTTGAGGCATAGGATTTATCTGAAAATGAATGCCTCTTAAGGTCCCTAGCTGAGAAAATGACTGATTATCTTGAACAGGTACAAACGATCGACCAATCAATGAGGAAAATTTTTGTTGATTGAAGCTTTCATAAAAATACCCTCTTGAGTCAGAGTGAATATCAGGGGCTATTAAAAGCACATCCTCTATCAAAGTTGATTTTATTTTCATCTACAAGCTAACTGATGAGGTTTATTAAATATTTACCGTAATCACTCTTTATGTATTTTTGAGCAAGTTCAGTAAGTTTTTCACTTGAGATGTAACCTTTTTTATAGGCTATCTCCTCAGGACATGCAATTTTTAAACCTTGTCTTTTCTCTATAGTATAAACAAAATTACTTGCGTCCATATAAGATTGATTCGTCCCAGCATCAATCCATGCATATCCTCTTCCTAGAATCTCACTATATAAATTATCGAGTTTCATGTACTCTATATTGACATCAGTTATCTCAAGCTCCCCTCTACTTGATGGCTTTATTTTCTTAGATATCTCTGCTGCGTTTTCATCATAAAAATACAATCCAGTAACTGCAAGATTTGATTTTGGTTTTGTAGGCTTTTCCTCAAGACTTATCACTTTCCTATCTTCTGTAAGTTGACAAATCCCGAATCTTTCCGGATCACTCACTGAATAAGAAAATATTGTGTTGTGTGACGACTTTGATGCACTTAATAGCTTCTCACTAAAACCGTTACCATAGAAGATATTATCTGCCAACATAAGCGCGCAGGGAGAATTCTTGATGTGTTTTTCTCCTATTATCAATGCTTGAGCTATCCCTTCAGGGTTAGGTTGAACTTCATATGTAAGTGAAATTCCCCAGTCCGCGCCATCTCCGAGAAGTTTTTTAAATGCATCCTGATCACATGGGGTGGTGATAATTAATATCTCTCTAATATCAGCGAGCATAAGTGTACTAATAGAATAATAAATCATCGGTTTATCATATATTGGTAAAAGACATTTAGTGGATGCCAGAGTAAGTGGATACAGTCTGGTCCCGCTACCACCTGCAAGTATTATGCCCTTTCTATTCATAATTTTGATTTAACAAATTGATTAGCGCCATCTTGCCATGATGGTAAATCAATATCAAATGTAGAGCTGAGCTTTGACGAATCGAGTACCGAAAATAATGGACGCTTGGCTTTGCATTCAAAGCTACTTGTTTTTATGGGTTTGATTTCAAATCTACTAGCATTTATGCCGTTAGCACAATACTGATCTAAAATATACTCCGCAAAGTTATACCTGCTTACACTTCCGATTGATGACATGTGGTATATTCCATTTATATTTTTCCTCATATCGTCAGAACATGAGAAATACTTCTCTATACAGGCATAAGTCATGTCTGCAATTTGATTAGCATGATTCGGCACCCCAACTTGGTCATCTACGACACGCATGGATTTTTTTGCATTAAATCTCTCTAGAATTTTATTAGGGAAATTATTGTGTGTGTTATTGTATACCCAGCTAGTTCTGAATAGTAAATAATTAATACCAGATAATCTAATTATATTTTCACCCTCATATTTTGATTTGCCGTAAGCATTAATGGGATTTGCTCTATCTGTTTCTCTATATGGCCTTTTACTCTCGCCATCAAATACATAATCAGTGGAATAATGTATTAACAATGTTTGTGAATTTTCAATACATTGAGATATATTTTTCACTGACTCACAATTGACCAGCTTCGATAGCTCATAACTTTCTTCGGCTTGATCTACATTTGTATATGCCGCAGCATTGATAATACAATCATACTCACTATCACCAATAAATTCTCTCAGTTGGTATAAATTGGTTATATCACATTGCTCTTTAGGTAATGCAGTAATCTTAAAGATATCTTGTTTATATAATTTGCTCAGTGCTTGACCTAACTGACCGTTCGCTCCAAAGATTAATACTTTAATAATTTTTCACCATCCAGTTTTTATATTCAGAGGAATTTACTCGAGTTCTAAGCCACTCTAAATTTTCTTCGTACCATGAGATAGTTTTCAAGATTCCACTTGAGAATGTTTCTAGAGGTTCCCATCCCAACTCTTCAAAAGATTTACTAGAGTCAATAGCATAACGAACATCGTGACCGGGTCTATCAGGAACATACTCAAGAAGCTCCTCAGTATTTTTGCCTGGGTCTATAGACTTAATAATTGATCTTAGGCAATCAATGTTTGTCATTTCAGAATTACCTCCAAAATTATAAACCTCTCCCAATCTACCCAATTCCAAAGTTTTAAGGATTCCTCGGCAGTGATCATCAACATGAATCCAATCACGAATTTGTAAACCATCACCATAAATCGGTACTTTCGAACCTCCATTAATCCTGTTTATAGAGAGCGGTATTAGTTTCTCAGGATATTGGTATGGACCATAGTTATTTGAACATCTTGTTATAATCGTGGGAAATCTGTATGTTGTATAATATGACAATGCAATCACATCTGCTGATGCTTTAGAAGCACTGTATGGATTACTTGGTTTTAGTAAAGACTTCTCAGTAAATGGATTTTCATCTTTATTAAGCGAACCATAAACCTCATCTGTGGATATCTGAATGAATTTAAATTTTTCAGATAAAACTTTTTTGTCAATTAAATCCCTACATGAAGATAACATATTATGTGTTCCATTGATGTTTGTCATAATAAAACTTGTATCATCTTTTATCGAGCGATCGACATGTGTTTCAGCTGCAAAGTTGATCAGAGCATCATATTTTTCCTTTTTTATAATTTCATAAATGTTCCGATTCCTAATGTCTTCCTGAAGAAATTTATATAATTCATTATTTTCGAAGATTTTATGATTATCCTCAGAACCCGCATAACTAAGGTTGTCAAGTGATGTAACACTAAATTTTTCATCCAGAGCTAATTTTATAAAGTTTGTAGCAATGAAACCATTACCACCAGTCACTAATATTTTCATAACACCATCATTGCGAGTTTCGTTTTACCGCACTAATACTAACATACAATAAAGCCATAAAAAATGTGATTGATTGATGATGTGCAAATTGACTTTGAGTGAGCTGAGAAGACATAAGCATGAATAAAATAATTAGGATCTCATAATTCCTAATAGAAATTGAATATTTAATAAAGTAAAAGTAGATGAGTAATAGAAATATTAAGGCAGGCAAACCAAATTTCACAAGAACATCTAGATACTCATTGTGTAAGTGATCCCTGGGTGTAACTGCATAATTATTTTTTGTGATCCATTTTTTCATATCAGGCTCAAGTGTACTTGGTCCTATTCCAATAAGGATATTTTCTGTACTGTTTAATATCCCATAATGTAAGTATGCTACTCTCTCTCTAATCGAAACATGTCCATTTGCTTGAATATCAAACAGATTTATATCTACCATACGATTCAATCTTGTTGAAAGAGAATTAGATGTAAAAATTACCAGAAGAAGAATGATTAGAGAGCTAAAAAATAACTTATAGCTTTTCTTAAGGACTATAATCAGCGCAATACAAATTAGAATTCCTACGAGCTGTCCTCTTGTGGCTGTCATGAACATAGGTGCCAAAAAAAATATAAGACTTAACCCATAAATTATAGAATCATATTTATTACTGGCCATGAACATGCGATACAGTGAAACCATTGACATAAGAGCGCAAATGTTAGCATATGTTATTGGATGACTAGACGTTCCCCAGTAACGTTCATGATCATACAAGCTCATGGTGTATATCAAACTTACTGAAGCAGCCACAGATGCGGCTAGTATTATTAGTTTATAATGTTTATCACTAAATGTTATTGTTAACAAAGGTGTCAGCAGCAGCAACCTCGTGTAGTTATCAATTTCAGAAATACTTGAGTTATTCAATATGACTGATACGATGACAATTGATGTGAATATCAGAATTAAGTAAATTAATTTCCTATGAGATTTCAATGAATCTTTTAAGATATCGAAATTGATGATACTTAAGGCTAATGTAGTCAGCAGGAATATGTTGCTTATGTCCCTATTGATAAAGTTAAAAATTAAGAAAAAAGCAAAACTAGCTTGTTGCAAGTTAAACAGTTTAGATTTTATATAACTATTAATACCCTCCTCCTTTTAAAACAACTGCTATTCCTCTGATTATAATTTTCATATCAAGGAGAAAATGTTCAATACCTGACGAATTTACATACGAGTCTAAATATTGGTATTCATATATAGGATTACCAAAATCTGGTTTGCCCTTCATAATATGCCCTAGACCAAGCAAACCTCCTTTTAGTAATTTTCTTGAGACATTACCCTGATCTAAGTCTCTTTGATAATGAACAACAGCAAGCGGTCTTGGGCCAACAACAGACATATCGCCTATCAGAATATTATAAAATTGTGGTATTTCGTCAAGATAGAATTTCTTGACAATTCTTCCCATGAATGTGCGTGATTGTTCATTCCATTCTGCCGAGAATGCTATCCAATCCCCTTTTTTAGAACCTTCGTGATCTATAAATTCCTCTTTTATGATTCTAATTTTATATTTTTTGAATTTTTTTCCTTTTGAAACCGCAATGTATGAAAAAAACATGTCTCCTTTTGATGATGGATCTATAAAACCTTCAATAATAAATCCAATTTTTAGAATAATAATTAGAGGTAAAGCCAAAATTAGTAGAAGTAATGCCACTATCTTATCAAATGAATTTTTGAGAACTTTTTCTCTAAGTGGTTCCTTAATCTTAAATATGTGTGAATATTTATTTTTAATTTCATCAGTTGGTGGCTTATAAGGAAATGCGCCTGCTGGCTCTTTATTCATATCCAATCCTTCTTAGAGCACTTATACCAATCACCAAATGATGATTTCAGAGTGTATAAGTATGTATAGTTATTATCAATCAAATAAGATGGCTTAATTGAATTAGGCCTTACTAATTTCCTTATTCTCACAGGACTTAAAGGATTTTGCTTACGTAAGATATAACATATCACCTCAAATAGATAAGATATTGTTATCAGCAGAGAATAAGGCGCAGAGGGAATAAATCTTCTGATGTTATAGCATTGACAAATTGTTCTAACATAATCACCAATTGATGGATTTGGCCATATCGTAGCATTAAACATAATACTCTTGGGTAATTCATTATTTATTTGTTTTGAATGGGCCCAAGAGATCATATTTATAAGCTCTTTTATATAAACCCCGGCTTTATGCGTCTCCTTATTGCTCATGTAAATGAAAAATCCCCTCTTCACAGCTTTGACCAATCTTGTCATATTTCCCCCTTCACCATCTCCGTAAACAACACCTGGCCTCACTATCGTGAGTATTCTCTCATTTGGATTGCTTTTTTGCCATTTTGAGTGAATTTCCTCTGCTTGAAGCTTAGATTCCCCATATGGAGAAGAAGGGCATGGTTTCGTCTTTTCATCCTTTATAGATTCACTTACACCATATGGAGAAATACTACTCGTGAAGATGATTCTATTGCAGTTAACTCGCTCTGCAAATTCACACACATTCTCAGCACCTGTGATGTTGGTATCAAAGTACTCGTTTCTGGAGTGTCCTGGTTCTCTGTGTATTGCAGCTAAATTTATTATTAAATCAATATCATCAGGCACATGATCAAAGAATTTTTTATCCCTCACATCTGCGATAGTGGTAGAGTCTAGGCCATTGGTATTTTTTAAATCTATGCCAAATATTTTATTTTCTTTTTGAAGATGTTTCGTGATGTGTCTGCCAATAAAACCATCAGATCCAGTGATAAGTATATTCATTTCTTCGGCCGCGTTATAAAACTTAATCAATGTTACCAAAAGATGTAATATATTTATAGAGACTTTAGAATTATATTTATAATGTGATTCTTGAAAACATTATCCCAACAAAAGCAAGAAATCTGTCCGATAGTTTTCTTCTGCCATTAGATAGAAGAATATAGATTAATCTAAGAAGACTAATATTCTCTAAGTTAATAGTATCGCTGTTAATTATTCTAGCTAATCTATTTGCAGTGAGTACTTGTTCATAGTACCAGCCATTAAATAATTTGTTTAATCGTAACATAATGCCCTCAAAACTCTTCTTTGATCCAGTAAGATTTGAATTGTGTACTCTGTATAATGTGAGTGGAGTTTTGTTAAAAAACCATGAGTAACCTTTTGACCTACAATATAAATATGTCAACCAATCGTGATAAAAAAAATTGTTTATCTCTGTTCTATTTTCTTTTACAAATTTCTGAAATTCAATAAAGAATTTTTTCTTCAATACAAATGTACTGCCCTGCCCAGCTCCTTCAAACAAGTAATCATATTTAGTTGTCTTATCAGATTGTGTCAAAATATATTCAGACTCCCCAAAACATTTAACGCATGATGATCCTCCTATATAGTTATTATTTTCTAGTGATTTAATCATTTTTATGTATTTTCTATCCATAAAGATATCGTCCTGATCTGAATAGGCTACAAAGTCATAATCTAAAACATTAGAGTCTGAAATCAAATCATAAAAGTTCTGTGCGGATCCATGAGTAATATCAGATTCCTCTCTATTCAAGTACTTGATATTCATTTCATCCTCATAGATTTTTATCATATTAATTGTCTTGTCGCTTGATTTATCATCTGAAACTAAGACGTCTACCTCTACTTCTTTTTGGTCTTTTATACTTTTTAATTGTTGTGAAATATATCTTTCACCATTGTGCGTTGCTAATAGAATTAATATTTTTTTTGACATTTATTTTTTCAAGATTTGTATAATCTGATTATACACATAATTTGATTCAAGATTTGGTAGACAGTATGTATTCTCATCGGGATATGTCTCACTCAGACAAGGTTGGCATGATTCCCCAGGTTTATATAATATCTTAGTATTTGAGAATATTGGGGCAAACATTAAAGGAGAGCTAGATACAAATATACAAAAATGATTCAATCTCGTTAAGGATGCTATGTGTCCAAAGCCGCTATCCATTGTTATAACCAAATCTGACTGAAAGAATAGTTTTATACAGTCATCCATATTACCAGAAAAAAAATCAACTTTATCCCTCAAGTCATGGAGTGACTCTCTAAGACTAGATATTTCTTGCTCGAAACTAATTATTCTTAATTTGTATTCTGTATTATCGTAGAATTTTTTTATGAGTGATGACCAGAATTCATCGGTGAGTTGTTTATTTTTTCTAGAAGCGCCTATATGCAAACAAATTGAATCATTTTTAATTATTTTACTATAATCTTTTTTGATAATTGGAATATATTTATTAAGGTGCTCTTTCTTTATAGGCTTAGTTATATTTAGATGGCGTATCAGATCATATTCTCTATATGTACATTTTTGTATAAACTTCACTTCGACCGTTTCATCAAATAACCAGGAGTTTTTTTGATGCTTAGCACCGATAACTTTTGTATTTGGATGCTTGAATAGCTTAAGTAAAATTGGAAGGTAAAAACTAGAGTCCTTATATGTAGCATGTGGTGAGTAAATAATATAATCGAAACAGGATTCATTTAAACTCTTTGAAAATTTTATGTTTGTTCTAGACAGTTTACTCCTGTCGAATACTATCAATGATTCATATCGGACATTAAATATTTTAAGTATATCAATAAGATTCTTAGTAATTGCAATAGATACTCTTATATCTGCCTTTACATTATTAATGATTGGTATTGCAGACAGGAAATCACCTATGCCAGAGTAAAAACCAAAAAGTACTCTCATGTATAAAACCTATGAACGATATTTAACATTTTTACTTGATAGAATTTGTATAATATTGACTCCCAGAAATAGCACGAAAGATAATATGATATTAAAAATCTCCACAACAAAACCATCTGATCCAAAAGTTAAGAGTGGATTATAAGCAACCGCTAAGATTATTATAAAGGAGTATATAGTCCTATAGTTCGATAGTATACCAATGATTAAACCGCTTATTGCTCCTGATAGGGAGAAATATAAAAAAGACAAAATTCCAAAATCAGCGTATCCTCTTCCAAAAAAGGAGAATGATGGGGCGCCTTGGTTCAAATATGTCTGTTTCGGGAATATTTCTTGTCCTAAATGAAACGAGCCAAAATATAAGGGTTTATCCGGAAAAATTATACGTGGCATTACTGAATATACATTAGATTCTATAGTTAATATTCCAAGGTAGTAACTATTCAGTTGACTAAATAGAGTAAGAAAGTTTTCAAAGTAATCAAAATAATTCAAGATTTTTACTAGTGTAGAGAAATCTGATTTTTGAAGTATCAGAAAAAACAGCAATAATGAGGTACCGATACTTCCCACAAGAATTAGAGTAACTCGCAAACTAAAGTATTTTTTTTCTATGAAAAATACATAAAGAACATAAATAAAAAATATTGATAGTATCTGACTTTTCGAACCAAGGAATGAGATTAATATAGAGATAGAGATAAAGATTAATATTCGAGCAAATAATGATTTGAATAAGTATAATGATAATAGAAACACAAATTTTAACATTAGAGAAGTTAAGAAATATACATGGCCAAAGCCTACCCTGCTTGATTTATAGAATTCTCTCGGATTTTTTATAATATCTTCAATTGGATAAATAGAATTTAATACAGCAAAAAGACCAGCTAAGACTAGTAAAGATATTAGATAAATGATTTTTAGTGAAAACAAATCTATATCCTCTCTTATAAATGATGGAGACCAAGATTCACTATTTGATGCGTAATTTAAGCTATAAATAAATGAGTAAAAGAAAAGTAGTAATAATACTCCATAAACTGCAGAAGGTAGTATCAAATCAAGTGAATTCATTGGCAAATTCATTCTTACCTGAGTATCTATATCACCAGCTAACAAACGTATCATAGGCATAATAGCCTGGAAAATAATTAATATCGTAAATACTGGCAGCGCAAAATTTACATAACTGGCAGGTTGGATTGAGTGTGAATATCTAATGTACAAGTAAGAACTTAAAACTATTGATAGAATGAGTGGTGCGGCAATTAAAAGTCTTATAACAAAATCATAAGATCCGAATGTTTCATACATAATCTTATTATAAATATATTGTTTTCAAATGATACAAATTCATTTTAAGTTGATTTCTTGAAGATATTTATTTTTACCTCTTAGAACATCAATAAAATGAATCATTTCCCGACAATACAGATCTGAATATTTTAATTCATCACTCAGTTCAAAGAGCTGATGCTTCCAAGTTGGAAAGTTTAATTGATGCAGTTTGAAGTAATAATATATGAGTGAATTGTACTTGTCTTGATCAAATTTTAAATCAGTGAACTCATAATTATTTAGCATATCATAATATTCTTTTTTATTTTTTGGAGTGTGAATACATTTTGAAAAAGGTGCATTTGAAGCAACTATAGTCGGAACTCTCTTTTTCAAGAGTTCGTATCCAATGGTTCCATTGTAAATTGTTGCCGAGTCTAGGTAATTAAATAATTTATAACTTGAATATATGTCATTCGACTTGATAATGATTAAGTTTTTATGATCAATAAGGCTACCAAGATTTTTTTGTATAGTTTCATAAACACCTTTTCTAACCTTTCTCGACGCTACACCCTCTGCTGGATGAATGCGAAGAATAACAGTATTACTGTCATTTAGTAATGAAGAGATAGTCTGTATTAACCATTCCACTGGCGATGAGAAGAGGGTGTTGAGATGGTTAAAAGTTGTTGCATTGTCCCATAGCACATTAGGAAATATGCCTATTACACGTGAATCTGGATCAATTTTATCAAGTTTTTTCTGAAGAATGTCATCAACAGAGGATTTATGAATATTGTGATTAAAAAGTTTCTGATCAGAGGCTTCATAAGATAACCTACTAAGGATTAATTTTTCAGAGTAATCATCGACTATCGATTCGATCTTATTTTCTTTTTTGAAACTGTGAAAATAATCATAGAACTTGGAATCAAATCTTGTAGCAGCTATATCATTCATGCTCATGTCTATGGTCCCAGGGTGAAAACAATTGACTCCATAGCAAATTGTTTTTATATTTTTGGTTCTAAAAAATTCATAAAATGGTCCCCATGTACTATAAATGCCATGGGATGATAAAATAAAATCAGGTTTAAATATTTCATTACAGATTTCTGCTGTCTTCAGAGATATTTTTGCATTCAGTTCAATCTTGTTTTTAACTGTCTTGTAACATTTTTCTTCTTGTAAACATGTTTCGTCTGTTGAAGATAAATAATATCGAGCAAGAGATGCATACACGTGATGGTTCAAGTCTAATTCAAGAGATTCTTTTGAACTTCTTCGTAATATACTAGAGTAACTAATTTTTAACTCACGAAATATTGTGCAAAAGAAAATTGGAATTGAGAATATTTTATCTCTAAATATTTTGAGTGTTTTTTGTATTTTCGACTCTTCATAGTGATTTGTATCTTGCATCAACAGTGTATTATCATCATATAAGATATGCACATCAGCTCCATTTACTCTGAGCAACAATGCAAAATATAATTCTGTGGTTATTTGCTGAGGGTTACATGTTCGAACACTATTGATTAGAATCTTCTTTCCATCAAGATTATTAGATATTAGATTATTTTTTTTGATATTTTTATATAATTTATTTGACGAATAGATAAACTTCACTAAAGTGAATAGTCTTCTTATATTTTTTAAAATATTCGATATCATAAAACTTTGATTCTACTAATATCTTGAAATTTAACAACTGTTATTCGGTATGGTGTTAATTGAGCTATATTTTCTCAAAGAGAATGACAGTCCGAGTAGAGATATTAACAATATACTATATATTGCCCCATTTATACCTATGATTTTGATCATGAAAATGGTGGATGGGAAATATAAAACTAGCATAAATAACCATAAGTAAAATATAAATCTTTCTTGTTTATAAATTATAAGAAAGTAATTTGTAAATGAATTGAATACTACTAATATATTACAAATTACTAGTAATGAAACTAGAGCAATTGAATCTAAATACGATGTATTGCTAAGTAAGATTATAATCTCTCTAGAAAAAATAACTAAAGCTATGCCCACCACAATAGTTCCGATGATAAATAAATAAAGTGTATTTTTGAGATTTTTCTGAACTGACAAATCAGAGTTCTTAAGAGATTTTTTATATGTTTGAATATATATATTACTTAATATAGATCCTGGGACAGTGACTACTAATGCTATTTTCTGTGCAAGCGAATATAGGGCAACATTAGAGAGTCCCAGATATAGTTGTATGACGAAAGGCGTGAATGAAGCAATTATCAAATCAAGGTAAGAAAATGGTATCAGGAAGAGACCCATGGATATGAATTTCTTTATGGCCGATAGTTTTATGTTCGTGAATATGACATATTTTTTAATAACTAAATACCCATACAAAGATGAAATGATTTGTCCCAGAGCTGCGAGTGTTAATATGTCCTTAATGTAATAGGATCCGATGTTATCAGTGTATAAAAAAATAAAAATCACAATTGAAACATTTTCAATGAAAAATATTATAAACTGTTGTCTGATCATTAGGAGGGCTCTTGCAATACCAAAGAAGAAATCAGTGCAGACCCTAAAGGCTATGTATAACAATGCAACCAAGAATATTTCATAGTCGAATATTCCAATGAACAAAACATATGAATTTATAACGAGAGATAGAATTAGGGTAGCAATAAACTTCAAAATAAATAAGTTGCTAATAATGCTGGGCTTATCTTCATCTTTGTAATCACTTAAAAGTACTTGTGAGGAATACATTAGATTTAATGAACCAACAGTTACCGCTAGACCAGATATTGAGATGAACAGGCTCCACAAACCATAATCTTCTATCGAAACTACTTTAGTTAAAACAACAGTTAATAAAAACACAGATAAGAATCTTATTGCTGGTATGAGTGATGAGTATCCTAAGCGTCTAATGATCACATACTTTCTCTAGGTAATTCTTATAATACAAATTAATTTTCTTATGATGAAGATTTATGAGATCATCTTCCTTCTGATTGGGATTATGTTTTTCAAATTTAAAATATTTTTTAGGAATCCCAAATTCACTATTAAGAAAATTAATCAACTCATACCTTGGAAAATAAAGTTGCTTAAATTCGTTCTGATTTTTAATTTTGTTTGTCACTACTCTAGCATCCAGAAAAGGCATAATTAGATTATGATTATACATTCTAGCAGCGTTTATCCAAGGTACATTTGAAGGCCCCTGCAAATACATGAGCTTCAAGTAAAATATTATGTCTTTATTACTCCTTAGATTAGCTTTTATAAATTTTATAATATTATGTAAATATGATTGATAATTCTTATCATTGCTTAGTGTAGGTAAATATCCATCTGGATCAAGAAGACCGATCAATAACTCGTCGTGTTTGTATGGAACCGAAAACTCATACAGATTTTTCTTATCTTTATATAAAATTCTGATCAGTTTGCTAAACAAAATCCTGAATATATCAGGTGACTTGAAAAATATATTAGAACTTATAATCCTTTGGAGCAATGCGCCTATCGAAAATGATGAGTTTCCCCAACAATATATGCTATCAGAGGATTGGCCATTTATAATATTGCATGGCCCATAACTAGATTCTAGTCTTCTCAAAATATCATAGAATACATCAGCAGAGATATCTTGTGGCTGACTGCTAATCATGTAATTTAAACTACTGTCGATTTGAGATATTTTATGTTCGATAAAATCTATTTTTATGTTGAACAGTTTCCCATATTTTTTCACTTTCCCAACATCATTCAAGTTATCATGATCTGGGTAGTCATATTTGATAAATACGAAATGATTATCAATTTTTTTATTCTTAAGTATCTGAGATAGATATACCGAGTCAACACCTCCCGAAAATAATAAGATAGTTTTCTTATCTAGGTCAATGTTATCAACAATATTACTCTCGATTAAAGAATGGTTCCTATTAAGGTATTTATTTTGGTCTAAAAGGGGAGCGTAATCGGATTTAAAATATATCTCATGTGAGAGGTTACCATTTTTTATAGAAAGGATAGAGCCAGGTAAGGCTTTCCTAATATTTTTATTTAAACATCCGCCTCCAGTTGTGTACCTATGTCTTTCTAGATACTGTCTTTCAATTTGATTAAAATCGTAACTAACTAAAGAATTTATCTCTGCGTAATCATTAGAGCATGTTAGTACTTTTTTGTTTATGTCATACGAATAGTAAAGTCTATAATTTCCGAAAATATCATTAACTATGATAGTTTCATTACTTGATTTTATTAAAACCATAAAATATCCAGATAGGTTTAATGCAAATTGTTTTATGTTGAATGATGAAGTATATTTTTTTAATGCAAGGAGTTCATTTTTGTTATATACATTTCCATATACGTTGATTTCATAGCCGCCTGATGTACAGCTGAATACGCTAATGTCTTTAATAATTGTGTTAATCATGAAAATTATTTATTAGGTATTCTGTTGTTAAATCAGAAATATCCTCAATACTCTTCTCGGTCGTGTTGATTTTTAGGATTTTAGTTTTTTTACTTTCTTCTAAGAATTTGACTGCTGGTGCTATATTATTATTAAGTAACTTTGTGTCTTTGACTGAATATTCATTTTTTCTAGCAGCTATTTTCTCTATTGATCCCTCTAATAAAAATAAATAGTCTGGCGAAGGTAAAGAGAATGAATATAATATCTTAGTAAAATAATTAAGCCTATGGATTAAATCTAAATGACATCTATCAATTAAAACTACACTCCGAGACGATCTAAGTTTGTTATATGATAGTCTGAATAAAATTACATAATTGACTAAATAGATTAAGTCAAGGATGCTTGATTTAATTTTATTTAGTACACCCAACGAGGTTCTATTGGGTGCAAATCTAGGAATGTCTTTTTTATATAAATAAGATTTTAATCTTTGCGGTAGTGTTACTTTAAGTCCCATGTATACGGAACTACAATGGAATCCTCTTTTATTTAGTGAAAGGTTTAACTTCTCGCATTGAGTAGTCTTACCAGATCCATCAACCCCTAAATAAAATACTAAAGTCCCTCTTCTAGATATTAGGCGACTAAAGGCATCTTTAATATATTCATATAAGTATTTGAAGAACCCTAGAAAATAATTCAAAGATGTCAATATAGAGCAGTATCTTATGACCCTGTTATAGATACTCTTGTTGTAAAAGTACTTTATGTACTTGTATAAATATTTCCTCTCAGTGTAAGTTTCAACATTATCTTTGAATAAACTTATCTTATCTCTATAGCTAATTTTATTTTTGTAGAAACTTTCAAATAATAGTATTTCTCTCTCAAGAGAATAATTTGGATAGTAAAGTCTATTCTCGTACTTTTTAGAATTTTCAACTAATCGCTTAAAATCATATAGTTCTATGCCATGAAAGCATAAGTTCTGGTGAATGTGTATGTTGACAAGGTAAGATCCATTAGTAGATTTCCTGGATAGTACAGTTTGATCAGTATCGACGAATAATCTTGTTTTAATAAATTTATTTTCTTCTAATATCCTTATGCATTTGTCAAAATCTAATTTTTTGATGACTATATCTAAATCACTAGGATTAGATTGATAATTAATATTAACTGGAAGATTTAGGAGGCAGATCTCTATATCATTTTCGCTTAATAACTCTATAACATATAAATATTCATCTGACTTATCTTTGAAATGTTTCTTTACACTATTGTTCAAAGATAATATTTGCTTACTCATCTAATTTCCATCCATCGCCAATCTTATATTTTGAATTTTTATCCCTGACATTTTTATTATTTTTCAAAAAGTTAATTATACTTTCTAGTGAGCCAAATTCGTCATTTTGTCTCAGATGATTATCTATAAGATTTATCACATCAAGATCCTCTTCATAGTCAACAGTTATCCTAAATTCTGAAATATTCTCTTTATATTGCAGTTGACTTGTTTGGAATTTAGAAGTTCTCCACATATAAAATGTTACATGTTCTCTGAAATTTTTGTCTTGGCATTCATGATGTGATTTACTCAAGGCACGCATACTAAAGATTTCTACATCGGATCCATCTGGATAGCTTGAACTATGTGGTGGAATTGTATTCGAGCAATAATCAACATTGTCTGACTTAAATTTCATGACTACCTTGTCAACTGTAACAGGGTCAATTAATGGACAATCGCCGGTAAGTCTGACAATTGTTGATAATTTATGCTTTTTCGCACACTCATAATACCGTGAGAGAACATCATGTTCGTCCCCCCTGAAACAGGGTATGTTGATTTTTTCACAGATATCTTCTATCGAGTCATCAATAGGATTTAAAGAAGTCGCAACAACTATTTTGTCTATCAGTTTACATTTTGATATTCGTGCTAATTGGTATAACAAAAGTGGCTGACCATTGATTTTTTTTAATACCTTACCAGGTAGTCTAGTACTTCCCATTCTTGCTTGTAATATAACCCCAATCATATAAAGTCTACTTTTCTTACCTTAGTTTCTAAGTTTGATAGATTATCTCTCAAAATATCCTTATAAAGTTCTTCACCGTGATACACAGATTGAATAATTTTGATTATTGCAGACTTGTTACATGATGATAATAATCCAACATCAAAAAATTCTCTGACACCCTCCAGATCAGGTCCTATCATTGGAATTCCCATCTGTAAACTTTCATACAAAGACATTGGAAAGGCAAATGTACCACTATGTCTTTTGAAGCAATAAAAATATATATTAGCCGATGCTAGTTCTTCAAAAGGGTCTACCTTCCCTTTAATTATAATATTGTTAGTATGTTTATTTCTGAGATCATACAATTCTGACAATATCTGTTTATCATTTTTTTGACCACTTAATGCAATTTTAAAGACGACGTTTGGATATTTTTGGATTAAAGTATCTATGCATGAAACTAAGACATCACTACCTTTAGATTTACACAAGTAGCCCATGTATAACACTGTAAATTTGTTCTCAGTTTGCTTGACCTTAATTGTATCAGTATCAACTACTATAGGTTTGATAAGTTTTATTTTTCCTGAATATCTTTTATTACTCTCAAGTAATTTCTTTTTTTGATAATTTGTATAGACGAAGAAATAATCATAATATCTATGGAACATCATAGATAATTGCTTTATCAAAAACCTTTTTTTTGTGTTTGAATATATACCACCATCTGTGAGAGTTAAAGTTTTAGGTTTCTTTGAAAAAAGACCGATGAGAAGTGAGTAGAGTCCGATGTTGCCTATAAAGTTGACTTCATCATAATCTTTAAGTTCTCTAAGTTTAAAAAAAATATCTATTTTTCTGATTATCAAGATTTTTGTATTTTTATATTCAATATTTTTTTGAGTACCAGGTGTAATAACCCACAGATCAGATTTATCATTATCCGTGTTTTTTAATAGTGTTTCATACAAACATTGTTTTCTTGCTGCCTCGCCTAAAGGAAATTCATAATCTGACTGTACGGTAATGTTTAATATTTTCATTAGAATTTCTTTGCGTAGTATTTCAAATTAATAGAGTAATAATTATTGTCCTTATATATGAATATAGTCTATTTACTTGTGAGACGTTTGAACATATCAGATCGAATGTTGGACTCCAAATGATCAAGTATTTTATTTTTTTTGATAGCATCTCCCAATATGGCAAAAACTTCATTAATTGCTGTTTCATATTTCTCTAAAATAGAATCAGTATGTGCATATGTAACATAAACACTTGATGTTGCAATAAACCCTCTTCTGAGCATTTCTTGTATGAATAATGTGAGTATATTGTTATTTTGTTCACCATACTGCAAACTGAATGTAACTAAAGGTAAAAAATTGCTGATCTTAATATCAATGTGGTTGTCCTTTGCGCTATGAATCCAAATATCCTTTATTTTTGATCCCATATTTAATAAATGCTCATGAACTTTATGTTTCGTAAATTTATTAATGGTAGCTAAAGAAGCAACGAATCCAACTCTCTCAGTCCACATTGTCGAACTCATAAAAGTATCGGATGCAGATTTCATTACTTTACTTTTACCGCAAATGACTGACATAGGAAATCCATTAGCAATGGCTTTTCCGTATACAACTATATCAGGCTCATAATCTAGATAGTTATACACTCCACTGTTATTGATTCTGAATCCAGAGGTGATTTCATCAACTATGAGAATAATACCTCTTTGCGAACACTCGTTAGATATATAGTTAACAAATTCGCTGGACGGTAAATCGTACCTTGCCCCTTCAATCACAACCACACCACAATCATTGCTGTTTATAACCTTTTTGAATTCATCAATATTGTCATATTCAAAAGGTATTGCTGTGCCCTTAAGTCCCTTAGGGACACCAATTGGATTCAAACCAGGGAGTAAATGCTGATCAAGATTGTTTCCTGAAGATAAGTTTGATGCAATATACCAATCTGACCATCCATGGTACCCGCTAAAAGCAATTGTGTCTTTGTTTGAGGCGGCACGAGCTATTCTAACAGCCATACTCATAGCCTCACCACCACCTTTAGCAAATTTAACCATATCCATCTTAGGATTTAACTTAAGAATCATCTCTGCCAACTCAACTTCCTCTGGAGCATTGAGTGTTGTATTTATGCTTTTTGTTAAACAATCTGATACTGCAGCATTTACATCATCATCTGAATACCCAAGAATTGAGGTTCCTATTCCATTTTGTGCCATATCAATATATTCATTTCCATCAATATCCCATATCACACAACCTTTCGCCTTTTCATAATAGACCGGCCAGATATCTGAGGCATACCTCTCAGGCCTTTTTGATAATAAACCATTGCCCCCTGGTATTATTTTTTTGGCTCTTGACCACAAACTTTGACTCTTTAATACTTTATCTTTCATGCTCTTTCTCAAATTCAGCCCACAACTTAGTCATCTCTCTCGATCTGCTCGAAATATGTTTTGATGGAATTCCATAATTTATAGACCATGGCTTAGTAGACCTCAAAACTAAACTAGATGCACCTATTGCAGTTCCTTCCTCCAATGTTGCACCTGGCATTATGATCGCACCTGCTCCTATAATCGTATGTTTTTTCAAAATTATTTTTTTCTTTAGCTCATTTTTATATTTCTTTGGCAATAAAGAGTTTGTTAAACTTTCTCCTGAATAATCATCTGATTGACTAAATACTTTTACACCATAAGCACAGGTAACATGATTCTCTATAAAAACTCCAGGCTCACCTCCAGCTATTAATGTGTAGGGAGCTAAGTGAACATATTTACCTATTGACACATTTCCAGAGACTGAACAAAAATCATCAATCCTTGAATTATCATTTATCTCTATAAGTTCATAGTTATAAATAGATGCCTTTGTAGACAACAAGACATTTTTACCTAGTTTCTTGAATCCAAATTTATGTAATTCTTTTTGGGAGAAATATGCCATTCTTATCAAGAAAGTCGTCTAAACCTAACGATGTCTTTTTCATTTGGTTTAACCCCAAAAGTAGAGGTACCAAATATTTTCTCTATCTTTCTGATATTTGTTACTAACTTAGCCATCTGATCTTGTGTTATTGAAACTGGAGCATCAATGCATTGATGTTTTTCATCAATTTTGAAATGCTTCTCAATAATGGTTGCACCTGCAGCAACTGCGTATTGAGGGACTTCTATTGAGTTGGTATGGTCTGATTGGCCAATGTGACAATTAAATTTTTTGAGCAGCTCAGTAATATTAGACAAATATGCGTCATTAGAATTTGTTGGATAACTACTGACACAATGGAGAATTCCTATGTGTTCGGTTGATCTAGAAAATATCTCGTAAGCTCTGGTAATTTCAGACAAAGTTGCCATGCCTGTGGAAAAAATTATGGGCTTTTTTGTATTAGCCAGCTCATTCAGAAGTTGAAGATTTGCAATATCAAAGGATGCTACTTTATACAAATTCACACCAATCGATTCTAAGTAATCGATACTCTCTTTATCAAAGGCAGTAGAGAAAAATTCTACTCCCTTAGCTTCAGCATGCTTTTTTATCTCCAAAAAATCTGAGAACTTTAGCTCATGTTTTTTTAGTATGTCCAACATATTCTTATCACCTGCAGGTGCTCTTTTTTCAGAGAGATAAGTCTGAAATTTAACAGCATCAACTCCACTGTCCACAGCTGAATCAACTAGTGCAATAGCCTCATCTAGACTACCATTATGGTTTAATCCAATTTCTGCGATGATATATGTTTGATTCTTCTCAAGGCAACTTTCAAATGACTTTTCTACCATGATGTTAAACCTCCATCAACAATAAGATTTTGTCCAGTAGTATAATTAGATTCAAGTGATGCAAGAAGCACGATAGTTTCAACAACCTCATCTGTTGTGGCCATTCTTTTTTGAGGTGTTTTTGATGAATATGATTTTATAAATTCTGGTCCTTGAGGTTGATCAGGATTATAAATACCGCCTGGGCTAATGCAATTAACAGCGATATTCCTCTCAGCCAAGTGTACTGCAAAGTATTTAGACATTTGAATCAGCGCTGCCTTAGATGCACCATATATTTCAGGACTCTTACGATCTAAATCTACGTAGTTTCTGAAGTCAGAGCTTACAACACCAAATATTGAGCCAATATTTATGATTTTTCCTTGTTTTTGATTTAGCTCATCATATTTACGAACAAAGTTTTGAATGTCAAAGAATACACTTTTTAGATTAACATTTAAGACGGCATCAAATTCTTCCTCTGTTCGGTCTTCAAAATCAGTAAAACAACTTACGCCAGCATTATTTATTAATAAATCAATTTTACCATGATCGTCAACCATAGAGTCATAAAGTAATTTTTTGTTAGGAATATCTGTTAAGTCACTAGTATAGTAATGAACTTTATCGAGAACATTTTGTGGGTTAGAAATATCAACTGCAAGGACGTTATATTTCTTTTCTGAAAATTTCCTACAGAGCAGGCTTCCAATCTGACCTGATGCTCCAGTAATGAGAACGTTTGATGTCATTCGAAAGCTCCTATTGATTATTTAAAACATTAAGATGTCGAAATCTTTCAATGGAGCTTTTGAGGTTATCAAAATCTTTATAATACTCTATCGTGAGGTATTTGATGTTCGGATAGTGCTTCGTAAGATAATCAACCTCATTAAACTCAACGTCTGTTGGATAGTCATGCGCATCATAGGCCTGTTGTTTATTTTCCCTAATACCATGTTTGCAAATGTGCAATTGAATAACTTTTTCTAAGTCTAGTGAATCTCTATATTGGACATAATCCATACCACTATTAATGCAGGATACCTTTGCATGGGCGATATCAAATAGTATTTTCAAGTTACATTCATTGGCTATTTCATTTATAAAAGATGGCTCAGTAACATACTCATAGGCATCAGAGGGATAATAATTATTATTCTCTATGGCAATGTGTACGTCTTCACCAAATATTTTTTTTATAAGAGTAAAGTTTTCGTACGCATTATGAACCATTTCATCATGATCATATTTTCTTCCACCGAGTTCAAACATACCATTTCTAATAGATGGTTGGTCGCAACAAGATGCGATATGAAAAGATACTAATTCTAAATCAGGTTTATTTTTTGATATAGCTTCGAAATATCTGAAAGCATCGTCAGACAGTTTATGAATTGGCTGATATTCACAGTGAAATAATTTTTGTTTTGGCATCAAGGAATCAAATGATCTATCCCTGCATTCCAGGGAATCAGACATGTCTAGAATTTTTGCTCCTACGTCGGGTTCCGTTTGGAACAGATGTGATATCGGTGTAACTAATTCAACCATAAAACTCTCTTATATATTTTGTAATGATGTCCACATGCTCTACTTTAAGATTATAATGCATAGGCATCCTTAATAATTTTTCACTTTCAGTAGTAGTATAGCTATCATCTCCATTAAATCTATAGTATTTCCGGGTTTTTTTAGATTCATGTAATGGTATGTAATGAAATGAAGTATAGATTTTTCTTTTAGAAAGATACCGCATCACCTCTTTCCTATCATTTAATGATTTGGATTTGATAAAAAAATTATGGCCATTATGGATTCTATCTTTAGACATTGGTGGTAGTTCAATGTCAGTGTTCTTGAGATTTTGATAATATCTGGACCATAGTCTTAATCTTTTATTATTTATTTTATCAAGAGCTTTTAATTGATCGACTAGAAAACAAGCATTAATTTCAGACATAAGGTAACTACTACCTTTATCTATCCATCTATATTTGTCCACCATTCCTCTAAAAAAAGCACTCCTATTAGTTCCTTTCTCTCTGATTATTTCTGCCCTTTCAGTATATTTCTCATCATTTATAATTAAAGCGCCACCTTCTCCACTATGAATGTTTTTAGTATCATGAAAACTTATACATCCAAAACTTCCAAAGGTTCCTAAAGGCTTTCCTTTATAATATGCACCAATAGCATGTGCAGCATCCTCAATTAAATGAATGTTATGCTTTCTACAAATTTTTAATAATTTTTCTAAGTCGCATGCGAAACCTCCATAGTGGACACATACCACAGCTTTTGTTTTTTTTGTTATTGCCGATTCAATCAAAGATGGGTCGATATTCATTGATTGTTGTTCAATATCTACAAAGACAATTTTGGCACCACGGAGAACGAAAGCATTCGCAGTCGAAACAAATGTAAAGCTAGGCATAATTACCTCGTCCCCACTTTTGATATCAAGTAAAAGTGCTGACATTTCTAAGGCACTGGTACAAGAATTAGTCATCATTACAGTCTTGCCAGACATCTTTTTTGAGAGAAGGTTCTCACATTTTTTTGTGTATGAACCATTACCTGAAAAAAGTTTTGAATTGAGTATTTTTAGTAGTGAAGTCTTCTGACTGGGTAAGATTAGAGGCTCGTTAAAATTAATAATCATGAACGTTTATGATAGTATTTAATGTAATATTTTGTAAACAATTTAATGGTAAATAAGATGATAAGATGTAATTATTATCTCAATGTTATCGAGTCTAACTAGGAGCAGTATGTGGCAGAGCTAAGCTTTACAAATTTCATAAAGAATTTAAATTCATACAGAATAAGGTTTGTGTATATATTTATTACATTATTACTAATCAGCCAAACTTATACTTATCTTAAGGGTCAAAACTCATATATTGAATATAATATGAAAATACGTGCTATTAATACTTACACTACATTAATGTTTCAAGATGAATCGAAAGTACTCTCTGAGCTGATTGACAAATCAACTATAAATATAGACCCAGACCCAAAAGTTTCCTATAACAGCTTTCAAGACTATTATGTTTTGATATCATCTAAAGATTTGAGGAGTGAACTTAGGTCATCCTTACAGTCTGAGTATCAAGATTTTTTAGTCAGAAAGAAGAAAATATTCAAAGATATCGTAGAAAATCATCCTGGTATTGACAGATATTCAGAGAAAACTCTTGATTCAGATCAACTATCACTTCTATATACAGACGCAAATGAACTTACCATCCATTTTTCAGAAACAAAAAACACTCATCCAAAATATTTAAAGTTTATGCTTATAAGCTTACTAATGTCTATTCTACTTTTCATTCTTTCAGTAATATATTCTGAAATTAGAAGAGTATTAAGATAAGTTTTCAAATTATAGTAAGTGCCGGAAAGAGGAATCGAACCCCCGACCTACGCGTTACGAATGCGGTGCTCTACCTACTGAGCTATTCCGGCAAGAATACTATCTATGGCCATCTGATTATATTATCATATACGTTTACTTATGAATATTTTGTTAAATAATCAACCTGAAGAATTCTCTGAAAGATTAACTATCAAAAAGCTTCTTGAAAAGAGAAATATAAAAAGTAAGTATTATGCTGTAGAAATAAATAGGATAATTATTCCTAAATCAGAACATGCACAGTACCTTCTCAAAGATGGGGATAAAATTGAAATAATTACTGCCATTGGTGGAGGATAAATTTGAGAGAACTAATAATTAATAAAAGAAAATATTCTTCACGATTAATTCTTGGCACTGGCAAATATAAAGACTTTGAAGAAACTAGTTCAGCTATTAAGGCTAGTGGTTGTGAAATGGTTACGGTAGCAATCAGAAGAATGAACTTAGGACAAGATAGGAAAGCCAAAAATTTATTAGACTATATATCTCCGAAAAAATATACAATACTTCCTAATACAGCTGGTTGTTATACAGCTGAGGATGCAGTCCGAACTTGTGAAATCTCAAAAGAACTATTAAATGGTGAAAACTTAATTAAACTTGAAGTATTAAGCAAGAGTAAAACACTTTATCCTAATATTACAGAAACGCTTAGGGCTGCTGAGATGCTTGTGAAAAAAGATTTTAGAGTCATGGTTTATACAACTGATGATCCTATTGTTGCAAAAGAACTTGAAAATATAGGATGTGAATGTGTAATGCCATTGGGTTCAGCCATAGGATCTGGGATAGGCATTATAAATGAATATAACATTAGAGAAATAGTATCAAATGCGTCTGTCCCTGTCATTGTAGATGCAGGTGTTGGTACTGCTAGTGATGCATCCATAGCTATGGAGCTAGGTTGCGATGGAGTACTTATTAATACAGCAATAGCATGTGCAAAAGACCCTGTCATGATGGCAAATGCAATGAAACATGCTGTAATAGCTGGTAGAGATGCGTTCTTGGCAGGAAGGATTGAAAAAATCCAATCCGGATCACCATCGTCACCAAAATCTGGACTGATTACAGGTGAATAGACCCGTTTTCTACAAATCATTTAGATCAAGAAAGTTCCAAGAGTTAGAAAAGCCCGCAACACTTACTTTAGATTTACTATCCCAAGAGAAAAATAGCATATTAGATATAGGATTTGGATCTGGTGAATCAACTTTAGCACTAAAAGAGATGTTTCCTAAATATAATATTTTGGGAATTGAGGCATATAAACCTGGTGTTAAGAAACTTCTTAGCAAAAATATCAATGTTTATAATGGTGATGCACTTGAATTTATTGAAAAAATTGACAGTAATACTATTAGCCAAGTTTATATGCTATTTCCTGATCCATGGCAAAAAAAGAAACATAGAAAAAGAAGACTTTTCAATGAGTATACATTTAAAATTATTCTATCTATCATGAAGAGGAATGGGGTTTTCCATTTTGCAACTGACAATATAAATTACGCATTTGAAGCAAGAGAAACTATAAACAAAGTAACATCCAGTAATATTAGTTTTTCAAAAACTCGTGGCTCACGCCCAATAACTAAGTATGAAAAAAAGGGTGTCCGCAAAAGGAATTTTATTTTCGATTTAATTTATATCAAGAGGTAACTTACTTGCGCTCTATAATTAGCGATAATAGAAAACCAAAGATAATGCCTGTCCATATGTGGGTATTGATACCAGAAAATATTTCTATAGATAAAATAGGGAAGATTAGAGTGCTAAAAAAGGTTATCCATGTAACGGTTCCTTTACGTTTATCATTCCTAAAAAGAGAGCTCATTTTTTTTAGTTTTATAAGAGGGAGTACTGCAAAAATAACTATTATCCCCAACGTGGATTTAGGTAAGTCAAAAAGTAGTGGCGTTGCATATAATAATGTGATCATAACTATAAACATTGTTGTGATTGACGAAATTGGACTATATGAACCAACAGATTCATTTACAGCTGATCGAGAGAATGATCCCGAGACGGGATATGCTCCGGAAAAACTAGAAGCTATATTGCCGAGTCCTTGTCCAAATAATTCTTGATTTGAATTAACTGGTGTTGGATATTTATAAAGCTCTACACCTTTAGAATTTTTTGCTGGCTCTTTCTGCTCTAGTTGCCTTGCAATAGCAATCGCTTCCATGAAACCAACAAAGCTAATGATAATAGTATGAATTAAAAACATGAAGATGAGTTCTGAGTCTATTTTTACTAGTTGTATAGAGTAACTAGGCAAGCCATCCGGAATAACTCCTACTATTGGGCCATTGTAGGTCATGATTTTAGATAATAATATTGTCACAACTACCGCTGTCAGCACTGCTATGTTCCCAAAGATTTGGTAACTCGTTAATCTATTTTTAAATACATATAAAATTGCCAATGCTACAAGTGACATCAAAACAGCATTTATATTAATTGGAGCGTACTCCAAGAAACTGCCCAGATCCAACAAGTCAGCTAAAGATACTTTATCTAATCCAAACACTTTGCTAAGTTGTGAGCTTGCAATTATCAATGCTGCTGCAGATGTGAATCCCAAAATAACATGTTCTTTCAGAACAACATCAATTAGCTTACCAGCTTTAACTAAAGCTAAAGTTAGTTGAAAAATACCAACGCTCAGAGCCAACATTATTGCTAAAGGAAGGTAAAGCGACTTATCGCCTAATGATAAGGATGTTATAGCTACCGCGGTTAAGAGACTCACCATTGCCACTGGACCCGTAGCCAAGTACCTCGATGAACCAAAAAAGGCAGCTATTGCAACAGGAATAAATGACGCATATAGTCCATAAACAGGGTCAAGATTTGCCAATGTTGCATAAGCCATTGATTGGGGAATGATTATCATGGCAATAGTAGTACCTGCAATTATATCGCGTGTGAGGTAGGACTTCTTAGAAGTAGCGTCTGGGAGCCATGAGGTAAAATTAAAGATTAAAGACTGGATGTATAATAAATAATTAATAGGTAAAACCTCATAGAGCCTGTTAAGTGAGTATGATATAAATATAATGCAATATTTACAAGTAAGTAAAGAGCATATAGATAACAAGTAAGATTATTAATGATGAAAATAATAACACCAGTCGTATTGTGTGGAGGTCATGGAACTAGATTATGGCCGCTTTCACGAAGAAATTATCCAAAACAGTTTATTGATTTGGATGACGGACCAACATTATTTCAAAAAACTATCAACAGACTTCAACTACTACATAACAAGGTTTTTAAGATCAATGAAATTCTAATTATCACTAATGAGAGATATCGTTATATAGTACTGCAACAAGTAGAAGAAATTAATATTAATATCAAATTTAGAATTATTTTAGAGCCTGTTTCTCTGAACACAGCACCATCTCTTACATTAGCGTCACTTGCTGCCGAAAATACGAACTTAGTAGTTATACCATCTGATCATCACATAAAAAATGATGTTGTGTTTAAAAATACGATTCATAAAGCTTTAGAATATCTTAAGAATAAAAGTATATTTTTACTGGGAGTGAAACCTAAAAAAGCAGTAAGCTCTTATGGATATGTTACTTATAGTGGGAATAAAACTGTTAAAAAAGTAATAAGGTTTATAGAAAAGCCAGATAGTAACTTAGCTGATAAGATAATTAAAGATGGGAGTGTGATGTGGAATGTGGGTATTTTTATACTGAAGTCGAAAACATGGCTCGATGCAATAAGCTTAACAGATAAAGTAATGTTCAAGATTATCAAGAAATCATGGGCTAGTAAAACGACTGACGGTTTTTTTGTCCGTCCGCACAGGTTGACCTTTTCAAAATCTCCATCAAACTCAATAGATTATACGGTAATGGAAAAAGGGCTTTCAATTAATCTTGATATGAAATTAATAGAATTAAAAACGGAATGGTCTGACCTTGGAGAGTTAAATTCACTAGA
>MDSZ01143847.1_pt1 | contig 28685 bp, 30 predicted proteins | sample 811201 | NCBI WGS metagenome assembly MDSZ01 (sample SAMN05326647, study PRJNA326480) | marine metagenome | isolation source: seawater | place: Indian Ocean: North | collected 2010 | reverse complement strand
TTGTTTTGGTAGATATAGATGGACTAGTTATACCATTCTATACTTCAAGCGGAGAGGCAGAAAAACGAGGGCCAGATGGTGAACTATTTGGGGTAGGAGATTTTTTCCCGTTTATTGGCAGAACCAAGTCGTGGATCAACAAAACTAATTTTACTTGGAAGGGTGAACCATCCGAAACAGCTATCGACACGTACTATGGAATGCCTGAACTTGGTAAAATAGCAAGTATATTGAACAAGACAGTCGATTATGAAAAACTAATTGCTGCAAAAAGATCAAGAGATCATATGCTAAACAAAGATCTGTTAATGGTAGATGTTAATCAAGGATTATACAAATATAATCTAAAACCAACTGATAGTGATGCGTCTGACGCTCTAAGTATTGTTCGTAGCAATATAAACAAGATCAAAGAGATTCTTGCTTCTTAAACGAACACTTCTTCAACTTCGCTCCCCTCGGAGAAGACATGAGTGACTACTCTGGCCTACTCAGAGAGTTTGATAAGGCCATTAGTTACTACATCAAATTAAACCATAAGCCCACAAAAAGTGATGTAGAGCAATTCGTGATCCGCTTTGCAGATGTTGCTCGAAGCGGCTTTCTTCTAGATCCAGAATCTCGAACAAGAGACTCCCCATATATCTTTGGAGCAAAGTACAAAGACATAGCAACAGGAGAGGCACTGTTTGATGTAACAGGAAAAACAACTAAGGAGATTAAAGAAGAGTTGGTACCACTTCTTGAAGCAAGGGTAGAGGAAACCTTTGGTAAATTAGGTGAAGTAAACAGACTCTCCCTTGATTGGGACCCAAAACCAAGGTCTAACATGGAACTTGCTGCTTTGTTTGCATACGACATGGGTGTAACAGATGCCCAGTGGGAAGCAATGCGCTCATCCGAAAAACAAACGCACCCTGCTTATTCAAAAGCACTTTTAGTAAATGCCGAGAATAAAGCAAGAATCATAAGATATAATGAACAAACCTTACCCTTTAGACTAAGAAAAACAATGCACCACCCACTTGCTATAGTTAAGTATGCTTCAACAGAAGGCAAGATCATACCTATGAAACGCAATAGAGCGTCTGATGGCAAGCCCTTTACAATCAATACTGAAAAGCAAATTCAAGATTACCTATCTAAGAAAACTGTAGATGGTATCCCTGCAGCAAAGGATGAGGGTTTACGATCAGTTTACTTTGTCCCATCAGTAACAGGAGAAGACGTAAAGATGGGTGTGTTTGACTTAGATAACCCAGGAAATGTTGCATCAGAGAAAGTTATGAAAGGTGCTATCAAAAAAATAACTTCTGAGTTAAAGAAACGTGGACATGAATACATTATTATGTTTACAGGCTCTCGTTACCAAATATGGTTTTTAAGAAATAAAGAGCAAGAGTTAGGCAACTACTCAGATGTGAAACTCATTGTAAGATCCATTGCGCTATTCACCGCAAAGGACTTTGTTACAAACAAAAAGGAAATTGCTAAGCAAGAAATGAAAGTGTTACTTGACGAAGCAGGAACTAATAGGCCAAACCAACCACTTAGAATGTTCTTTGATTTACATTACAAAAAGGACTCACAAGCAAGCACAGGGTTAGCAGCAGTTCCAGTTGCTAGAGAAGACTTGGACACATTTAATCCAATGGTTCACGCACACCCAGACGCTGTTTTGATGAACTTTGCAGCATATTCTTCATTCGTCGCAGAATTTTTCGACAAGGCCAGAATAGGGCAAGAGTATGAAACCAAAGGAGATATTGAAGCCGAACCAGCCTGCTTGCGAGGAGATCGAGACAGAGATCATAAACTCCTAGAATTGCTAGACAAAGAAGTAATTCCCGTTGAATCTAGAAACATACTAATGGCCCTTGATGATGAAGAAGATGTTCATTGTTTTGCTTCACCCTCCGGCATAAAGGCAGTATTACACTATAACTCAAAAGGTGGTCTAAAAGCCGGTGGTAGAACACTTAAGGTTGAAAAAATTCAAGGAAAACAGGTTATTACTGAGCCAGTTAAAGCATATTTCATTACCCGTGGTGGAGTAGTAATATACGAGGATTATATCTGTAGAGAGATAGAGAGATATTGTAAAGCTAAGAAAATAGAAAAACTAACTATTGTAGGAACAGTATCTAAGTTTGACCAGGTAGGTGAAAATGAAGGATCACAGGCTGTTAGGGCAGCACTTGAAAAGAAAGAAGGATTGGATCCTAAAGTAATGCGCAAAGTTCAGTTTACTTGTGAGGAGTTGATCAGAGTAGACAAACTTGTAACTTCTTTACCAATTGAAAAGCGCTTTGAAGTTATGGATGAGATATCAACACCGCACATCAAGCCAGCTTTCAATATAAGAATAGTAGGCGATGTTGCAGAACGCACTAATATGCTATTCCAAGACTTACGATTCCAAAGAGCAATAACAACGCTAAATGTCGAGGGAGAATATAGATATGAAATATCTTCTCGTAAAACAATAAATGCGGTTATTATGGGTATCCCTAAAGATTCGGTTTACTATGAGATGGATTCTCCAGATATAAGAGGGGTATACGTTGCAGTAGCTAAAGAAAGTGCTAGAGGTCTTATTTACCACTTTATTGCTAAGGCAACAATAGCCTTACCTAAAGAAGAGCGAATCAAACTAAAGCAAGAAATCCGTGGAGAAAATGCAGAGTATGTTATACAACTTGGCCCAAGAGTAGATCGGGAGCTTGCAGAGAACATGGAGATAGTGGAGCCAAAAGTTGTGGTACAGTTACAATATGATGGAGTTTCTGATAAAATGACGGGCTCTTATCCACACGTATACCGCTCTGAGAGAGGTAGCCGAGTGCTAAGAGCAGCAGGCAAAGGCCCCTTTATTACAGCCCTTGAAAACGCATCTGTTATTGGACTAAGAAAAGATCTAAGCCCAAGAAGATCCTCTGATATTGGCTTTAAACAAGATAAGTTAATCGAAATCACCCATAAGCGACCAAGAGAAGGTCTAACACTATTGGGTGGCCTTCCCAATCCTAACAAAGTTAGAAAGAACAGTGCAGCGTTTGGGGTCCCAGAGTCAAGGAAAATTACACTTATTGAAAGTGCCTTGGAGCCGGAAATTAGAATGGAGTATGATATAGATGGTAAGCCTATACCTGGCACGGAATATAAATCACCAGTTACCTTTACAGGCAGAACAATAGAGGTCGATCTAATACCAAAAGACTTGACTGCAAAAGCAATAAGCGAAGCAGAGTTTGGAAAAGCATACGCTAGATACAAAAGAGATGAGCCAGGTTACAAAGTGATAATTGGCGCAGATAAGTCCAGTGCTGGGACCAAGGGCCCTCGATACTACACATCCCACCCATTCCCTCATATGTTTGAAGAAGCGGTTGATGACGTATACGGTTATGGTGGCCCCTTTGGAACATCGGTTGTTTCTATGGATAGGACGCTTGAAGATATTAATTACGCCGAACAGTTGGACTCCGATAAATACGCGAATAAGAAACAACGTTTAGAAGATCTAAAAATAGTTGCACCTAAGATGTTTGAAAGTTTGGTAGGAGAAAACGATACATGGGCCGATATGGCAGCTACTTTAGAGATAGCCAATAAAAAACTAAGTGCACTTAAAAGCCCAGTAGCCCTAGACAAAACTGCGTTAAAAGATCTTATTGGTGCTAAGAAGGTAAGAGATAACCCAGCACCAATTAAAGAAAATGCATGGAACTATCAGGTTAATCTCTATTCTACAGAATTTGAAAAGTGGGAAGCACAACCTGAGCCAAAAGAAGAATGGGAGAAACTTGCACTTACAATGTTTCCTTCATGGCAAGTGCCTTTATTGGATAAAGAAAGGAAACTAAGAAATGCAACAGTACTCTACGGCTTAACTGAGGAGGAGATAACACAGATAGATTCCTCCTTTGGTGAACCCTTTTCTGGGGAGATACTAGAAAGCATGCTGTCTGATTTATACGAGGAGGATAATCTGGATGATGAGTCCAACGATGAAGATATCGAAGAGTGAGATAGAGTCCTCACTTCCTTACCCAAAAAAGGGTGAGATCGTTAACGGTCGTAACGTACTCAGTACAAAAGTAATGGAAAAAGACAATGGTGTACACGCTATTGAAATTGTATTTGAAAATGGAACCAAGCAAAAGGAAATCCCATCCTTACTTCAAAACTTATTTGCAGCACACACCATTACTACTAAGTCTGGAGATTATATTATTCGCAATAGAGACTTTCAAATTAAACCTAAAGACGGAAAGGTTGCAGTATTGATTGCAATGCATATCATACCTGCGGTTAGAGAAAATCCAAGTCAGAAACTAACACCACTGCAGGATTTCGATGAACACTATTCTGAAATGAAAATGGAAAATCCTACAACGTTCTTTAGGACCTTTGACTGCAGAGCAACAAGCGGGCCGTCGTTTAGAAATTTACTTTGGAGTAAAGTAAGTTTAATGGGAGAAAGTTATGGGTATCACTGCGATGGTACGCTTTACCATAGAAGAGCCAGTTTGATTATGCCTAAGATAATGATTACAAAGGCTGTAGACGGGGCAAAAATATTCTACCATACCCACCCAAGCAAAGACGAACCGTCTTTTTCTTCCCCAGATGATTTCAACCTTTACTTTGATCTTTGCTTTGAACCTTCAAATGTAAGACACTTCTATACTGTTATGGCAGACCGAATGGATTATTTTCATATAGTTCCAAAAAAGGATTCAAAGAATCGTTATGTTAAGATCGATCAGGATAAACTAATTGACGAGATTGAAGCTAAAATGCAAGAACTAGAGAAAAAGCATACTTCCAAGTTTGGAGACAGTTATGAGGAAGAACTCAAGTTTAACGAAGCCGTAACACGTGACTTGGTTAAATGGATGAATAAAAAGTATGGAAGTTATGTTACCGTCAAATACAAGTGCTATTACAAGGCAAGAAAGAACCCACCAGAAGGTATGGCAAAAGACTTGCATCTTGGAGACGAGTTTATTGCTAAGGCAATGAAAGAACTAACAGAAAGAACTCATGAGTGGCCAGATTTTGAATCAGAAAAGTTACCACAAAATAACTATGCTTACTGGTTTATGGAATCAACTTTAGGAAAAGAAATAACTGGGTCCGATACAGCAAGAATGGGCTTTAGCCCAGGTATGGGACGCTATCTGAGGCACTATCTAGCACAGTCAGTTTATGGTAACTTCAATAGAAGGGACTTACTAAGATTCTTTTTGCTACACTATGATATCATGATTAATGATCAGGCTATATCAGATGACCCTTCCCTTAAACAAAGAGTATATGAGTTAGCAGAAGAACTAGGAGTATCTAGTGAGGTAGCAGATATTATCATATTACTAGAAGAAGTAAGGGGAATGGATCCAGACTCCGAAGAAGCAAAAACTATTGCTGATATGTATTATCCAATTCTTTTATTGGCTAACTTTTCAATTACCTGCCTTAGTTTAATGAAACAAGTGCAAGAAGAAAAAATTAGTTTAGAGAAAGCAAAGCACATGTACTTTGACCCAGTAAAAATCAAACTAATAGAGGATCTAAAAGACCCTTTAGTAGAATACCGTAAATCGGTAAACGGTTATTTAGAATCTGGTGGAGTTAAGCGCCCACACCAACCTTACCTTAATCCTCCACCCCAACAAACACACGGCAGTTACAAAGGTTCTATTTCTCCGGATTATTATGCGCCAGTTTTAGATCTTCTAAAGGAGCTATTGGCTGAGTTTACCCCACCAGACAAAGAGATCTTTAGTGGAAAGAAGTTTTCATTAAGGGTCCCAGTAGAAGGGTTTGAAGGAAAATATGGAAACCTTGTAGGGGTAGGGTTTACGCCATCCACTGGAACACTAGACTGGCAGATGGTAAGGTCCACACCAGAACTTCCTGCAGAAGAAGCAGCGCTAAGATCATACGCCAAAATCATAGATGTGTTAAATGAAAAGGGCCTAGAGATACCAGAAGATTATGAAATAGCAGCAACACCGATGAGTAATCCTAGCATAGGTGGAAAGGTTATCACAATAACTGGACACTCTGGAAGTGGTAAAACTACGATACTGAAATATCTATTGAAAAACTTACCAAACGCAAAGTTAGTTAAATCATACACTACAAGAAAGCGCCGACCAAAAGACACTGGTGATCGAATACACGTCACCAAAGAAGAGTTTAAGCAGATGATTGCTAATAATGACTTTATTGAGTATCGCTCATTACAGGGTGGACATTACTACGGTCGTAGGTTAGAGGACTTTGAAGATGCAGACTATTACCTAATAGATGTAAATCCAAAAGGACTCAAGATGTATAATGAACTATTCTCAAACACCTTCAATGTTGGAGTTTACTCAAAAGAATCTCCGGCTGATATCTATGATCGCCTAATTGCAAGAGGTGGCATGTCTCCACAAGACGCAAGACGTAGAACCAATATTATTCCAAAGTATGTAGCAGATATGAAAAAGGAAACCTTTGACGTTCTTTTAGAAACGAAAAAAGGCTCGTTTGAATCTGCAGCGAAAAAGGTGCTCAAGGAAATTCCTTTAGTAAACCCAGCAGTTTATCCACTTACTTACTTTAACGCCCACCTTTACGCAAGTGGCAGTAAAGATCCCTTTTTCCCAGGAGACGTTCCTGTAGCACCACCGGATTTGTTAAAACGTAATCCACAAAGTTACTACCGTGATCGAGCAAGCAAGTTGCTTGGAGATAGGGCTGGTCACCACTCACTTCCACACTTTGATCGTGTTAGAAATAACGCAGAAAAAATTATGAACATGCGAAACTCTTCTGCCTCAGTTAGAGACAAAGTAGATTTCTTATCTTACTTTCATGATATTGCAGACCACAAATTCGACAAGGATGGATCTCAACGAGAAATGATGCTTAAAGAGTTACAAGACTTAGAGGAAAAGGTAGGGCTCAACCCAACATACGCTCTGCGAGCAATAGATGCAATTTCCTTTAGCAAAGAAAAGAAGCGCGGAAAAAGATGGTTTGCTTCGCCTGACTTTTTAGGAAATGCACCTGATTGGCTTGAAGCTAGAGACATAACCTCCGATGCAGACAAGATGGACGCAATCGGGGCAGACGGATATTATCGAGCAATAGCGTATGCCGCAGACGTGGAAGGTTTACCTAAAGACCACCCAGATGTTCTATCAGGTGTAAAAAAGCATGCAGAAGAAAAGTTATTTATTCTAATTGATGAATACTTTGCAACAGAAGAAGGTAAGGTTCTTGCTAAGCCCCTAGAAGATGAGTTAAGAGCACTTATTGCAAAGCATAACCCCAAAGAGCGAAAATCTAAGCCAGTTACACTTGAACAGTTTACTAAGTGGGTACAACTCGTCAACATGAAAAATAAAGAGTTAGAGGCTTTCTTAGATTCGGATCTTGGTGAACAGGCAGGACTGAATAAAAAGCGACAGAAGGAGTTCGGAGGCATCAACAGAGGAAGAACTTCTGGATTTGCTATTCTAAGAATGCGTAAGAAACTAGGACTCACAGGACCAAAGGATTACATTAAGAATGGTCCAATGGTCATCAAACGATACTATGAGATGGCATTACAAAAGTGGAACCCAACCGACTGGTATTGGTGCGGTAGACAATACTCGTTTAATTCAAGGGCAAGAGGACAGAGCGGTCCTTATACCGATAAGAAAGGTAGACCAACACGAAAGCTACTTGCATTGTGGGTATGGGGTCACGATCCTTGGCGATACGCTCGAAAGATCGAGGGCAAAGAAAAGATGCCACCATGTCCTGATGTTCCTTGGGTTGGAATGACTGAAAAGCGAAAGTATGGCAAAACCGAGTTTGTATACAAGAATGCACGAATACCCAAAAAGTATGAAGGTCAGGATCCAAGCGAGCATTCAGACTTATACACTGATGAGGATCCAGAGGGCACAATTCAAGGGCTAGGGTTCAAGGATGCAGATAAGGCAAGAAAGTCGATTAATATCATTAAGCGTTCTGGTAAAACTCATGCACATAAAATACAGGCAGCAATGGCTATGGAACAAAGAGCTAGATTTCATCCTAATGCTACGCCTGGAATCAAGGCGGCACAAAAGATCTATGCATCGTTTATTGAAGAGATGAAAGAGAAAACTAAGTCAAACCCAATGGCACCTGGTTATCAGTCATATGCGTGGACAACACAAGATTGGAGAGCCATCAAAGTCAACAACAAAGGCGACATTGACTACTCTGAGAAGTGTGGTGCAGAGGGAACTAGAACTGCAAGTGGTAAACCTAGACTATGTTTACCAAAGAAGGTTATACAAACACTACTGCGAACAGAGTCTGGTAAAGAAGTTATACGGCAGCAAGCCCGTAAAAAGGCTAGAGCGAAAAAGGGAGAAAGAGTGCCGTGGCACCCACGAATCAAAAAACTACATGCTAAACTAGAAAAGGAAACACCAAAAGATAATCCAATGTCTTTAGTCTGTCCAGAACATGGTTCAGTGTCTCCTGAACACTGGGGTAAAGATTCTCAGGGATCACTTATCTGTAAACTATGTGGTAACCATCTAAAAGGAAGACGCGTTGACGAGAATCTAAAGGTTATTGGAAATCCGCCAAAGATAATCACAGTAGATTATGTTCGTGACCATCCAGAAGTCCTTTTTGTTTTTGGTGATAATGATAAAAGAACCGGTAAAGGTGGGCAGGCAAAGATTAGAGACGAACCAAATGCAATTGGGTTTAGAACTAAACATAAGCCATCAACAGCATCAGATGCTTTCTACAGCGACACCAACTACAAGGATAACATTCGCAAGATGCAGGAAGACTTGGATACAATAAGCGCAGCACAAGGCAGTTATGAGTCAGTATACTTTATCCCTGGAATAGGAGAAGGGCGTGCTAAACTAAAAGAAAAGGCACCAAAAACATATGAATGGATGAAAATAAATTTACCCCTTTCAAATGTACCACTTTTCGTCCACCCAGATAAAACAGAAAAATGGTCTGAGCGTTATGAAAAGATTACAAAAATGAGTGGTCAAGAGTTATTGGTTCTAGCAGATAAGATGGCTGAGGAAAAGGGCCTTGAAATTGACTTCATAGTAAGTCCTGGTCATGCTGACGATGATTACTTCAACAGGGTAACCCAGAGACGGAGGAACTTCCCCTTACCTCCTAAGTATGAAAAACTCTACCGCGATTGGGTTGAGTCAAGAATGGAAGTTAGAATTGAATTGTATCGAGGAAAAACTCTAGTAGATAAGTTAGAGTTTACAGTTATTGAGAACAAGCCAACCGAATTGGCAGAATACATAGAAAATAAAAAGTTGAAGGGAAATAAACCAAGAAACCTACCAATGGTGGCGCGGTATACAATAGACCCGAATGGAAAATACAGATTAAGATTGAGTTCTTGGTTTAGATTAGCATTAGAACAAAACAAAAAACGCTTCCCATTTGCAGTAGGTGGATCCGGTGGTTACGAAATGAGCGAAGGGCAGACAGGCAAAGGATACTATGGGATCATAAAGACCTTCCAGGCAGGCGTGCTTGAGACGCTGGGTTGGGAGCAATTTGGAGGAGGAGAGAGCCCAATGAGATCGGATCTCTATCAATCATATGGCTGGTTAACAGCCTACTCTTACAAAGCAAATGCGCACTACGGCTCAAGAGCAGCAGAGTATTGGCTAGAACTTCATGGGGGAACAAAAAGACCTAAGAAAGAAGCCAACTATCTAGAACTATACCGACCTGTATATACTAGAAAGAATCCAGAAGAATTAGGTTACGCACATGCTAAACCATCGTTAGATGATCTATTTCCTGGTGCTGCAAAGGTTGCCCCTTACTATATGAGATCACAAACAATCCCAATTACTGCGCTTCAAAATGGCGGAGAATGGCGACACGGTAACTTTGCAGAGGAAGATCCCTTTTCTGAGTACTTTGAATAATATTATTAACCAAGGGAACTAACCGGGCGCTATGAGTGAAAACGAGACTAAGATTATTACTATCTCTCTTTCAAAAGAACTTTTGCAAGATGTAGATAAAGTAAGAACAGTAGAATCCCGATCTAGTTGGATTCGCAGAGCGATTCTTTCAACCCTAGATAACTCGGAGTGAACAGCATGCCAAGTTTGTCTGGAAGGATTCTAGACTCTCTTCGCGATAGACATTCTGTTATTATTGGTATTACAAGAAGTGGTAAAACAACATTTGCTTCACATGCAATAGAAAGTCTTTGGGCGAGATCTACACATACTATGTTTATAGATCCAAAGCACGATGAGTCCTTTGCTAAATTAGGAACTGTCTGTAATACAGTAATGGAAGTATACGAGCAATTGCTTTTGAAAAATAAAGCAATAGTGTTTAGACCACCTGGAAGCGCAGAGGAAAGAATTGAGTCATTAGATAGAATTGTTGAGTTAATATTCCAACTACAAAGATCTGCCGGGTTCAAAAGAATTAGAAGAGTTATTGCTATTGATGAGTTACAACTATTTGTAAAGAAGGGTAACTCAAAAGCAATTGAAATGATTTGGACTGTTGGCGCAGGAATGGGTGTAGTTGGCATGGCTATGACTCAAAGAATACAATTGCTTAACGAAACAGTATGGAGTCAGTCTGATAATAAAATTATATTCCGTATAGAAGATAGGGTAGATTATCTTAAATCAAGAAACCTTGAGCATTATGTAAACCAGTTAGATTTCTTTACAGATGATATGAATAAGTATTGGTTCTACTACACAATCGGAGGTGGAACCTGGAAGAAACATAAACCGGTTCCAATCAATATGCCTAAAAAGCCAAGGCGGTTGAAGCTCAATAGATGGTAGTCGTTACGATTCCTTTTGCAATGGATCCTATGAAGGATGTGGGGGCGGTAGAATTCGTAAGACTGCTAAAAGGATTGTTTAAGTTACGTGATATAGAACATACCCTTCTCTATGGTAATAGTATACGTAGTATAGTAGATGTAGAAACTAGTGAGGGTAGAAAGACAGACTATGTATTAGAATTCTTTAGTACGCTAGCTTCTGGTGAACATGATTTACATCTTAACATAAGATCATACTCTCCTGAGGTATCAGTTATGGAAGACTTTGATATTGCATTGCTATACTTAGAAGAGGTATCAAATGAAGATACCTACAAGGCATTGTTTAACTCACTTGATGAAATATGTGTACCAAGCATCGAACGAGGTAGATATAAGGGACACTTCTTAAGTCTCGCTTCTGAAACACTCTTTGATACACCAGCAATTAACTTGTATCTTAACGAGGGTAGTGTGGATCTCTACCCTGTCCTTGCTGAGGCTGTTGTGGACTTTGTTGAATCCCTCGCCTACCAAAGAATGCCATAGGATTATTCTGTAAAGTCCATCTAAGATAATCAACTGCTGCATTTACTACATGCGTACGATCTTTGAAAGAGCGATTAGCAATCAGTGTCTCGATAAAATCGTATAACTCACGATCCATAGTTACAGACACAGGTACCTTTCTAAGCCGCTCTTCCTGTGGACGGCGACGGCTCATCCTTCCATTGGAAGCACTATCCATATTTCACTCTTGTCTAAAGCCTAAATCAAATCTATAGGTATCATATACAATACTATAACCCACAGCGTCCTTTATATGCAGTACCTACTTGCGAAGACTTGGAGTGAACATGTCGCTGCAAGAAGTTGTAATACTTAATCCACGCCGACCCGCTAAGGGACGCCGACGCAAATCAGCGGCTAAAAAACGCTCCAAGGTGAAAACTATGGCTAGAAGAAAAACTACCACAAGACGCAGAAAGTCGTCGGCATCCCGCAAGTCGGGAGGCAGACGCCGTCGCGCTACTACAAGCAAGCGCCGACGTTCTACTACCCGCAGGAAGTCCCCTGCACGTAGAAGAAAGACAACCAAGCGCAGACGCAAAGCTGGAACACGCAGAAGAAGAAGCACTACGCGAAGGAAGTCACCTGCTAAGCGCAGGAAGTCCACGACCCGCAGGAGAAAGAAATCTCCTGCTCGCCGAAGGAAGTCCACCAGCCGCCGCAGAAAGACTACCACACGCAGACGCAGAAAATCTCCTGCCCGCCGAAGAAAGTCTGGAACACGCCGACGCCGATCTACGGCCCGAAGAAGAACCTCTGCAAAGAGAAGAAGATCCTCTGCAAAGAGAAGAAGATCCTCTGCAAAGATGTTCAAGTCTTCCCGTAAGATGAGCCTTGGTGGATTCAGATCCTTCGTCATGGACCATCTTGCAGCCCGTGCAGCTATTGTAACGACCATCGGTCTTGCTCTACCTGCTCTCGGTGTAATTGCTGACGCTCGCCTCGGTATCCGCAACCGCCTAAGTTCCCTCCCAATGGTTGGCAATTTCCTTGCTACTCCATGGGGCGGTGCAACTCTCGGCACTGTAGTTACTGCTGGAATGAGCTATGCTGCTTACGGTCTTGGTCTACTTAACCGAAACGAAGCCATCGCTGCTAACACCATCGCTATGGTGCTAATGTTTGCAGCCGCTGGTCAGAGTGCTGGTGTTCTACCAGGTCAACTAACGAGCTTGCTACCTCTTAACGGGATGCACTCAATGGCTGGCTACGGTGGAAGCTACATCAGTGGTTACAGTGGTTACCTAGGCGCAGCGCACGACGACGGTATGTTCGGCATGCACGACGACACAACAGAGCCTATGCAGCTCTACGGTGTTGGCGGTGCTGGACGCGTCAATGTCTTTTAAGAAGCGTAACTGAATAACATTTTAACAAACACCTGAGCCTCAGGGGACTTCGGTCCCCTGGGGCTCTTTTTTTATTTTCAAGCAATAGATGAAGATGCCTAATCAAACCATAGTAGATCCATACTCTCTTGCCCATGCAGGAGGGGGTGTTGTGGCTAGATCTCTAAAACTTTCTTTAACACAAACAATAATCTTGCATACTATATTTGAGGTAGCAGAGAATACATACCTCAAGTTTCACCCACTTACTAGAAAGATATTTCCAGATCCATCAAAGGACACACTTCTAAACTCTGTGGGCGATACAATTTCTACAGCAATAGGTTGGTATCTAACAGATAAGTATGGTGGATTAGAGTCACTATAACTAAAATAGCCCACCTTTTTTCTCGGTTTCCTTTGCTTCTAGAGTCTTAGCGATGCGAAGAATATCCTCTTTACTATACAATTGTCCCTTTAGAGACTGGACAACCATCCTTCTACAGTAGTTAGATACTGTATCTCCTGTGTTATCTACCATAGATACCAGGAGCTGGTAGTGCTCTTCTGATAGAGTAAACGCAATCTGACGAGTACGACTCATATTGTTATCCAATGTCGTTAGGAATAAAAACTTATGTATAACAAACAAATACTACAAAAGTCATGTTCATGTGTTATATACACCCATCATCTCAGGTAAATTGCGAGGTCGTAGCGGCTGATAAGAAAAAGATAAGTCGCGTAAACTAAGCAAAAACCTAATGGAGGAAAAAAGTAAATGGAACTTAGACCATATTATGATAGACCGACCGGTCAGATTCAGAACTACCTGACTCTGATCGAGCAGAAAGTGGCATCCAACTTCCCGCACTGGGGAGCTGGAAACCAAGGTACATGGCCGAAGGGCGACTACGGTAAGGGTATCCTACGTGCTGACCAGTTCAGCATCCTAGGAACTTACGGTCAGTGGCTCATCCCGTCCTCAGGTAGCACCGGTAACCCTAACTCGGTGTCTGTGGACAGCTTCGGCTGGTCTTCAAAGACTTTGAACTTTAAGTCGCTTGAAGAATTCTTCTACCTTATAATGGGTATTCAATACCCGGTTACGCCCCTTTTGATAACCGAACACCAGTGGCACATCTCAGGTATTGAGACGCCAGTCATCGATCAACAGATCTTTGAAGTTCTTGAAGAGCCTTTTGTTTGGTATGAAAGCCCAATCGTTGTTGAACCAGAAAAGAACATCGTCTGTAACCACCGTGTGGTTGGCGGAGCAGCTTCTTTCGGAAACAGCACCATCTCTGGTGCTGAGAAATGGCGAGTTATCGGAGCAGTAGTCGGACAACATCACGAATTGATTCAACAGTATCAGACTATCGGCGAATTGTCCTGAGAGAACCATAGGATTTACAGGAGGTAAAAAATATGGGATCACTCGGAGGACTAGACGTCGCTTATGGAAGCAACATGCAAATCGTGAAAACGAACGTTCTTTGCCTAGCATTAGCAGACACAGGACTAGCAAACAGTACAACTGTGCCCAAGTTCATCTTGAATACATACAAAGAAGCACTTAAAGGCTCAATCATCGAGCCTGACTTCTTGTATATCTATGAGATTACAGACGTAGATGGTAGCGGATTCGCATCTGCTGCAGCAGCTAACAATCTCTTCAATCAAGATAACACAGGCGATGGATCAGCAGATACAACAGCACTTGAGGTTGACGGAGTCCTTAGAGACATTCGCCAATGCCCGCTAAAGGTAAACTCAGCATTTGCTGATACAACTGCTGCTCACGGCGCAGAAGGTGCTACACACACTTTGCACACATACGACAACATTCATGGCAACCTAGCTATGGAGTCAGTATTGCAAATCAGTGGTGTTGGACTTAACGATACATCGGCAACTGACGCAGGTGTATTTGCAGACGCAAACGCAGCAGACGCAAACGTGGGTGCTGATACCGGCGGTTTCTTTGCACAACACTCAGAAGCACTTGCTATGAAGGCAGTTTACGATGACGCTACAGCATCAACAGGTGGAAACCTGGATGCAGGCAGCAAATTCACTGGAGGACACAGAGGGCCTTACACCCTAGACCTATCACTTTCACTATTACAACTAGAGAATGGTGGGGCTGTGGCCACTGGTGCAGCAGCAGCAACTGTTGACGCATACACCAGCGCAACAACCTTTGCAACAATGTCTGCTAACTGTGCTGCAGATATGGGTATCATCAGTGTTACTTCAATCGCAAAAGTTTGCTAAGTAAGTAAAGCGAAAGTCTATACAATTAATTTAAACAACCTTGAGCCTCAGGGGACTTCGGTCCTCTGGGGCTCTTTTTTTATTTTCAAGTAAGCACTTTTCATAGCGTTTTAGATGGCTAGTGAAATGTAATGCTTATATCTATCGCCTTCGTCGGATAGCCTAAGGGCATAGGCCCGTAACCTAAGAAAGAGAGTGGTTAATAATGGCAAACATAAATCAAGGAACCCGTTCAGGTAACGCCTTCGGGCGTGTATCTAACACGGACTTTAGTACATACGACACAGACAAAGTGGCCCTTAAGCCGGGCTATCTTATCCGACTGCGAAACAAGTTCCATCTTGTAGAGGCTGCAGAAGCCCTATCAGTGGATCTGTTCTTCACCGATACAGTAAACGCTGGTTTTACTGTTACTTCTGGTGTTGCTACCGCAAACGGTGGAACACATATCAACGCACTTGCACGATATGACCTAACTTCTATTGCTTCTTACTTCGGAGTTACTGCTACTTCCGCTGCAGCAGATAGATACGGAAACATCTTGAAAACAGATTTCGATTCAGGATTCCTAGAGTTTGGTGACTTAGAACCTTTCAAGGGTAACTTGTATCAATTATGCCCAACACTTCCTAACCAGCCTAAGTTTATGACGGCTGACGGTAAGTGGCAGTCATTAACCTCCCTCCCTGCTACAACTTTCAGTTCTACTGCTGCTAGTTCTTTCCAACCAGTTGGTTTCCCTGCTGCACAACTACTTGCTGCAGATAACAACCAAGCACTAGACCTCTTGGATATTGGCGACACCACTGATACCGTTGCCTCAAACGAAAATGGTTTCTCCGGATCAGTTATGCCAACTCAAATTGGAACAGTATCCGCTAAACTATACATCAAACACCCTGCTGGTGTTCCAAAGAACGTGCTTGATGAGGCTGCTGAGTCCGAATCTGGACCAACACCACACTCCTCAAGTGCATCTGGTAGCATTGAAGGTCTTTCTGGATTCGTTGATGGGCAGATGAGCCCACTTGAAGCCCCTATGTGGGATAGAAGTATCTTTATCGAGCATGGTGAAAACAACCTACCTCGCTTCCGATTAGTTAACGACTCAAACGAGTTCCTAATGGATGGTAGAGTCAGATTGGTAGGATGGAAGTATCGCATTATCGAACTTAACGATGATCAGATGCAGATGTTCCGTCAGAAGTCAGGCGGTCGCCTAACTTTCAAGATTATCAATACTGCTGGACTACCAACTGCTGGCTCCATGCTCGCTGACTACTTCCCTAAGTGAGTGAGTGATATAGGAGACAGACAGTAGGTGGTGAAGTGAGTGCCGCGTGACCCAATAGAACCTTCAATCGTATCAGCATACGGTTTACAAGAAGTAGTTGATTCGGGTTCGCAGTATGTCCGTGAGGATGAGCGCTTTATCACTGAAACCTTTGGACCATTTATTCTTTCCTCTGGTGAAACAGTTGAAATTTTAGACTCAAAAGAAAAAGGACAGATAGTTTATGTCCAGGTTGTTGCAGACAACCCATATGTTCAGACTCTTCTTCAATTAGACGACTACAGAAACAAAGAGCCTAGGGGTGAAACTGTTGGTGAGTTGCTTTATGCAACAAGAACCAATACTGACTCAGAAGGATCTTTTTATGCAACAGATAATGGATCAGACGGTGGCTTTGTATTAACTTACAACCCAAGCTCCCCAGAGGGATATGATTACAGAATTAAACTTACAATAAATAATCCACTTAGGATTTCTGCAGCACCCTTTGGAAACGACACTAACTTTACTATTCCAGGAGTTTCAACTCCCGCATCCCTTGATTTCTTAGGTGGAGGCTCATTTACCCACCCAATGATGGAAGGAATGACGCTTGACCAAATATCTAACTTAATGGCTAGACCTATTGGAGTAGATGGTTACGCTGTTGATAAGATCCCTAACCTTGCTGCTATACAGTCTAACTCAGCAGACCTATCTTTAGGTAACCCATTTACTGGTAGAGCAGGAAAGCCCTTCTTTAGAAGACAACTGTCTGTTGTTAACTCCCCATTAAGATCCGAGGTAGTAGTTAATGGACAAGAAGTCATTGCTAAAGAAGGAAGTTCTAGCCCGGCTGTTACTAAAGTGCTTTTTGGAACTCAAGCCAACAACGCAACACTGTCTGCAGGGGCAAACGACGTAAGCAACTATCCTTACGGTAGCATGGATATCACCTTCTCTTCCGAGAACGAAGCAAACGGTGTAGTAACCGACTTCGCAGTAGGAGACAGAGTCTTTATTCGGGACGGCAGCACAATCTACTTCCCAGGAGTAGTTACAGCAACTGCTAACGTTAACGGCGGTGGTTCTGGAACTAAAAATAAAATTACAGTGGCACCAGGCCTACCATTTACACCTTCAAAAATATCTTGTGCAGTAGACTCAGAAACACAAACCTTTGGACAAGTTGCAACACTTGCAAACGTTAATCCTGAGATTGTTGTTAGAAAGGTAATTGTAAAAAGAAGAAAATTAGTGAGCTATGATGGTTGATAATATGAAATACAAGAATCCTCTTTTGAACTTCGCACACAAAAACCCACTTGCAGGAGCTATCTTAGTTCCTCTTGGAATCCATGTTATGGGTAAAGCAATGGCTATGAGTATCCGTACTTTTAGACATGGTAATTCACTTTCTGGAACCGGCCCTGGTTTTGTTTATGGAGAAGACGATATTCTTAGGACCGAAGCAGGCCCTGCATACTCTGCATCCGATAGACCAACAGGTCCAGGCACTCGTCAAGGTGAGGAGATCCAACCCATGACGCAAAGTCCACCAGTAAGATACGATAGGCAATATCATGAAAGCGGCTTCTTAACCGACCCAAATTATGAGAGACGTAAGGTTGCACACACTGAAACATCTGTATTCGCTGGACTAGGTGGACTTCACAAACTAAGGTGAAGTCATGAGAATCAATAATACCGGCGCAATGATGGTAGAAGCACTACCATACGGTGGTATAGGTGCTGGCTTTGGTGCTATTGTAGGAACAGCACTTCCGGCGTGGAATGGTGAAAGAGAAATAAAAGATCTTCTAAAAACAGGAGCTCTTGGTGCAACTGCTGGATTTATGATTGGAGAAAGCATTGGTACTGTATTGGTAAACCACAGAAATCGTGGGCCTGGAGTCTTATTCACCCCGCTAACTGTTGCAACTGGGGCAGGTGCTTTAGTAATAAAGGATCTTGTAACTAAAACCACAGATCCAAAAACAGTTATGAATAGCGCCGCCATCGGAGGACTAGTAGGGCTTGTAATCGGAATAGTCACAGACGGAGTTATTTACATAAGAAACGGACCTACAACTATGGCATAAGGAAGTTGAAAATATGTATCCAGGAAGAACACAATCAAGTTTACCGATGTTTGGGCCTGCTCCAGTAAGTGATGGACTCTTTGGAGTTAGCAATCTTGGTGCACCCGCATCAACCGCTGCTGTATGGTCTACACTTGTAGTAGGCGGAGTAGCAGCCATGTTTATTGCTCCTACTATTGTTGATACTCTCATTAAGTCTAAAGTTCTAGGCTTTAATAACCGGCTCAGCACTAAAGATCAGGTTAAGAGATCTGCCCTTGTTGGTGGACTAATCGCTCTACCTGCTGCGGCTATCTACGGTGGAGTTACTTACACCGCTGTGAGGGCTATGTGATATAATGTTAGGACTAGAGCAGATTGGTAAGTTCTCAAGAGAACACCCATTTCTTGCAATCCTCTTTGGTGCTAGTTCTATTTATGTTGCATCAGAAAACCTTCGTGCAGTTACTGCACCAAAAGGAGAATACTGGAACAGGGGTCTTTGGGGCATAGGTGGAACTTCTAGCACAACTTCCTCTTCCTCGGCACACGGTCCATTCCAGCGCTCTGCTGAGATGGCCAAAGAACCTTCTCCAGAAGATCTATTTGGAACCACATCAACATCAACCACTACTTCTTCATCTCACTCAACAGGTATGATGAGAGGCGACCAAGAGAATATTGGTGAGCCTTCAATGCCTATGCCCATGATGTTACATGGCATACAAGGAGTGCCTTCCAGTGTTAAAAGACGAGTAGTTCATGGTAAACTAAATCAAGACCTATTACCAGCATCCTATGGCATGCCAGCAATATACGAGACACCAAAGCCATCTTCATCAACAGTAGCAGAGGATCTCTTTGCCTTGCAGGGAGTTATGCCTCCTTCGGGTGGAGAGGGCTGGCTGTGATTGAATGGGCTATCACTATCTTGAAAACTTCGTTGCGTTGAAGAAAACTTCACCGTATGCTTCGTTAATGGAGCACCTGACTGCTGGACACGAGAACAATAAGAAGTCTCCACCGTTCTTTGTTGAATTATCGGATTGGAGTGATAGATCTAATAATAAACCCAATCTCATGGAACTAGGAGTTGCTCACAGAATTGGAAGTGAGAGCGAGGATATAGGCCAGAAGTACGATTACGACAATGAGAGAAGCAGCGACCAGATTGACTTAGTGGCCGGTTTAGCAATGATGCTTGTATGGCATATATTTGGCCTAGGCCATTTAGAGACCCGCAGGGCAAAGGGCGTGAAACTAATTACGCGTGGTGTAAAGCACTTTAATGTAAACCCAACTAGTACAAGTAGTAAGGCTTACGGGGGCATACTTTCTACGACAGGCCTTGTCTTAGGTAGAAAGAACGCAGAGGCAATTGCAGATATGTTAGAGGAAGAAGGCAAGCCCTGGGAAGAGAGAACTCACAAAGGTAAGAAATACCTAGAGCCGTCCAAAGGTGGCTTTTATCCAAATGGCGATATGGTTATCAAAGCTCTAAGAGATCCTCAGTATATTGCATATTTTATTAGGTGGCAGTATTAATAGGTATAGTAAGGTGAAAATATGAGTAATTATGTAGATATGATGAAGCGCACAACGCGCAGCCATCCTGGGCTAGTATGGGAATCAGAAAACGTACACACAGCGTTTACAGATATTAACCGAGTAGCACTTGATGATAGATACGGCAAAGTAGGTGCTTCTATATACAAACGAAAGGGTGGAGAAGGTCCTGCAGGTAGAGATGCACCACCTGGATTGTTTGGATCTAGTTGGAAAGAAGTTTACATTAAGCGTGGTAATGGTAGCAGTGCAGAAAATACTGCATACAGATACGGATTTTTAATTGGCGCGGGCCTTGTCTTATATTATCTTTCAACTAGAAAATAAAAAAAGACCACAGGAGAAGGCTAGTGTATGATACTAGTTGCTCCACATTCCATACAGAATACGGCTGCATCTTCTCCTGCGGTCAAAGTATGAACTTCATCACTGTCGCATCTAGGACAGCGCATAAACTCCACTCATTCGTTCAAGTTTTGTTCCAGAAGGAGAGCAGTATTGACTAGGGCGATCATCTGATCCTCCAAGTCGTGGTTACTCACCTGCTGGGTTAACTTAACAGTCTTGCCTTGTACGGCGATTTCTACTTCAATTGCAGTTTCCTTAATTTCGCGCATTTTTAATCACGTCCGGGGTATTCCCCTTACCTATAGGTTATTTCCGGGTATACTTATAGGTTATCCTTGTTACTATCAGAGAATCTAGGCAGTTTCTTTTCCTCAGCAGAAGGTTTCCACTCAATCTTACTCTTTCCGTCTAACGTTTTCTGAGTCTTAACTTCCCTTTTGTGCTTATGCTTCGACCCAAGAAGCTCATCATCGGGATTATACTTATCCTTTGCGCCACGAAGGCCAACGGCTTGTTCTTGAGTCCACTGGATAGCATGCTCTTGTTGCTCACTTTGGTCTAACTTTCTATTGAAGCCCATTACTTCATCCCAAGGGTTACCTAGGCAAACCTCGTTAGCAACAGTGTGCTTCCACTTACAACTCATGCACTTTACTGTAAGAATATGTGTCCATGGTTGAGTATCACCACGATCTGAGGTCCGAGATATCTCAATACCACCGACTTCGTGAAATAAGCGGGTATCAGCGTGACCACAAATAGGACACTTTAGCACTTCACCCGTATGGGGATGAGTCATTACTTCTCCTTCTAAGTTAATCTTCTTTTCTGCAATGTCCTCACAGATAGGACACCTTTTTGCATTAGTCCACTCATTCGCTGTTATTCTCTCGTCCATAGATTATCTCCCCCAGCATATCATCAAACACTTCTAGAATCATTTCCTTAGCAGTATCTACCATCATACGGCTATCTATCATTCTAAGGATATGAGAAAGTGTTCTTTCATCTCCATTATATCTAATCATAATAAGACCATCTTTAGTAGTAGTCCCTATTACTATATCCTCTATATCATTCTCTTGTAAGTCTTGAATAAAAGACTCTATCTTAGCAGCAAGAACTTCATCACTCATTCTTCCTCACCGATCTCACCTTTAACAACCATTTTAGCAGCCTTTCTTAACTCAGCCACTTTAATTGACTCAGAAGGTGAAAAACTTCTTTCATAATTGTAATACTTTACTGCGGAAGTAAACGACATAATTCTTCTAAGACTTTTCTGAGGTGACTTCATCCAAGAGTCATAGAACTTATCTAGCGTCTCACACATAACTTCTTTGGATTTAAGCCAGCATTTGTGGCACATTACAACAGCAGAGTCAGAAAGTGCATACTTTGTGATAGTCTCAACTTCCTCCCACTGCTCTTTAGCAAAGTCATCAGACTCTTCTGTAATTACTTCCTCTGTATATTCATCATACTGGGCAGGCTCTAGAACATGACTTCTTGTTCCAACCCCACATTTCAAGCATTTAGAGTAAGGGGTAGCCACATCGGTGCGAATTACTTTCGCCATAATACCCATCCATTTATTCCAGTATGTAAGGAATACTCTAAAAAACAGGAACCTCCCTCGTCGGCCTATGAGTGATGGTAAGTCCACACCTTATGTCCGAGTCCCTTCCTCTGGAAGTAAGGACGCGGCTGTCGAAGGCGTAGAGAATGATGAAGGCGTAGGAATGCTTGTTTCTGATGTAGGAAGGTCTTCTTTGTCTGTTCAGTCATGTCCGGTATTATCAGTTACTACAACTGCGAATCCAGCGAACTTATTAAACACAAGCCAGGCAGATGTTAGCGCTAAAAGAGGTTTCTTGTTTAAGGCAGATTCAAGTAACACAGGCACTGTTTTCTTTGGAGGAAGTTCTGTGAATGCTGCTGGTGGTAGTGAAAATGGTATCCCTCTTTCTGCAGGGGAAAGTATGTTTATAGAAATTACACGCCTTTCTGCTTTATGGGTAGATGCTAGCACAGGAACTCAGAAAATTTACTGGCTAGCAATATAAGGTGATTAAATGGCGTATCTCACTACTAAAGACGGCGCTTCTAGCGCAACTGCCTCAGGTAACGTCGAGTTGGCTACCACAGCAGAAACTACCAGTGGCACTGATGCTACTAGAGCCGTCACTCCAGATGGTTTGAAAGATGCAGACCATGATTTTGAAGGAAATGTAAAATCAAGATCTGGAGTGCTTGTTACAGTTAGTGGTGCATCAGATCTATCACACGCCACACACGGTGGTGCTTATACATTAGTAACAGGCAACGTATTAGTAGACTTACCTGTAGGAGACGATAATGGTCAGCACTTTGTTATTGTTGCTGCTCATGGATCTGGCTGCACTGTAGCCACCAAATCAAGCCAAACAATTAACGGGTCAAACGCAGACCCAGATAATGGAGGATCAGCCGTGTCTATAGCGCAATATAAAGCAAAGACGTTTTTCTACGTTGGAAGCAACGGATGGATAGCAATAGGGTGATTTAGTGATTCATCCTGGTGTTATAGCTTGCTGTAGTCAACAGTCTGGCGGCATTGTTTATACTACCAATCTTAGTATAGATGAATTGCAATACAATTCGTTTAAAACAGCTAACTTTGGTGGATCTGTATTTGGATTTCCAGCAGCTATGGCTGTTGGTCCTGATGGAGTTGTAGTTGGAACTTCCGCTGCAATTAATCCTGGTATGGGCAACATGAATGTATTTTCAATTCCTTTTGATACAGGTTCTCCACTTAGTGGAACAACTAGCATTTCAGGAGGGATACTTTCAGCACAAACCTCGATTCGAGGCATGGTCTTTGGCAAAGATGGAGAGAAACTGTATGTAGCTGGGCAGGCTAGCACAAACCTACTTGAAGAGTATACCCTTAGTAGCGCTTATGATATAACCACTGCTTCCTCAGAAGGGACTGTAGCCCTAGGCACTGATCTAAATGCACTTCAAGGAATCGCAATCAGTGGCGATGGTACCAAGTTCTATGCAATGCGTTCAACAAGCGGCTCTGTTGGGCTTGTAAGAGAGTATGCAATGGGTACTGCGTTCGATATTACTTCGTTGAGCACCACTCGTACTGTAACTGCTGCACATACTGGCAACTATACTGGTGGGTTTACTATGGATATTGCAGTTAGCCCTGACCAATCCAAGTTTACTATGGCAACGCTTAGTGGAACAGCAAACAATTTTCAAACAATTATTGATGAGTGGCCAATGACGGATGGAGATATAAGTCCTATATCAGGAACAAGTGGTAGAAAATCTGCTAACTTTAGCCAAAACATATCAGACAGTTGGGATTCAGTCAACAACGATTCACTTACGTATGTGCAAGGATATAATTTTACACCTAACGGACAAAGTTTGATTCTTGCAGGTGTACACATGGATGATGGATCGTCAGGAAGCTCTAATCAGTTCCACATAACACGGTGGGTTGACTAAACTTAAAACTTAAAGACCTAAAGAATAGATTTCTGGTTGGGCAAAGCCCTTGAGGAATAACTATGGAAGGAAAAGTTACCACGAGTACAAACAACCAGAAAGCATCTGCTGGGGAGGTTAATATCTTCGCAGCAAAGGAAATTTCAAGATACGTGAGGTCTACTTTAGGGCCAATGGGCCTTGATAAGCTCCTTGTTGATAAGGCAGGAGACACAGTTGTTACAAACGATGGTGCAACGATCCTAAAGCGAATGGATGTAACCCATCCTACCGCCCGTATGATTATCGAAGTCGCTAGAACTCAGGAAGAGCATTGTTACGATGGAACAACCTCGTCAATTATTCTTACTGGGGAATTAATGAAGCAGGCTGAGACACTTCTTTCAAAGAAGATCCATCCCAACATGATTGCAAGAGGATTCAAAGATGCCTCAAGCAAAGCAGAAGAACTTTTAGATAAACTCACAATTGATGTAGATCAAGATTTGCTTACAACAGTTGCTGAAACAGCCATGACTGGAAAGTCAGCAGAAAGCGATAAAGGTATTCTCGCAGGCATTTGTGTAGAGGTTGCTCAAGCAACTTCCCTTGATAACATTTCAATTATCAAGCGACCTGGTGGAAAGGTTTCTGATTCTACTGCAATCTCTGGGCTACTTATTGACCGTGAAAAGGTTCACCATGGTATGCCAGATGTAGTTGAAAACGCAAAGATTGCACTTATTGAGGTTGATGTTACACTTCCAGAGTTTGCAACACAGGTTCAGGTTCGCGTTGATAACAACGATGCTGTAGAGGAGTTTATTGCAAAGCGAAAGGCGCAACTACAGACCATCGCACAGAATATTATGGCAACTGGAGCCAATGTAGTCTTCTGCTTAAGGGACATTGACCCACTAGTAGTAGAGCAATTAACTAAGAATGGTGTATACGCAGCAAGAAGAGTTGCTAAGTCCGATATCGAATCTATTAGTAAAGCAACTGGCGCTAGAATTATTTCTGCGGTTGACGACCTAACTACGGCTGACCTTGGTGAGGCAGGACTTCTTGAGGAGGTTTCTGTAAACGAGTCTGCATTGATTAAGTTGACTAAAACACCTTCTTCCGAAGCGGTAAGCGTTTTGATTCGAGCGCCGACCCAGCATGTTGTTGATGAGATTGCTCGCGCCTTTGATGATGCAGTCGGTGTTGTCTCAGTTGCACACAATGACGGTAAAGTTCTTGCTGGAGGTGGAAGCACTTTCATGAACCTATCAAAGTCGCTTAAAGAGTATGCAACCACTATTGGTGGTCGTGCTCAACTAGCTGTTGAAGCATTCGCCAATGCGCTAGAAGTTATTCCTGCAACTCTTGCAGAAAACTCAGGACTAGATCCTGTTGACTCAATGATTGAACTAAGAAGGGCCCACTCAGAAAGTTCAGACGATGCCATTTACTATGGGGTCAATGTTTACGATGGAGGTGTAATTAACATGCGTGATCACGGTGTAATTGAACCTCTAAAGGTCGTATCACAGGCTATTCAATCTGCAACTGAAACTGCAGCGATGCTTGTGAGAATTGATGATATCATTACCTCTAAGAGTCAGGCCCAGATCGGAGATGACGGCTTTGAATACTGAAAATAGCGATTTAACAATCCAGGATGCGCTTTCGCTCCTTAACCAACTTAACTTAAGTTATATGTTGGTAGTCGAGGACACAGATGGCGTTGCTATTTTTAGTAACCATCCTGGAGATAGATTGTATATTGTAGGTGACGAATAATGCCAATACCGCCCCCAAGTAACCCCCTGATTGACCTAATGTATAGTAACACTACACAAAGTGCTGGTGATACTGTAAACCGCGAAGAACTTGCTCAGATTCAGAAAGAGCAGGAAACCAGACTAATTGGAACCTTTATGGTCCAAGCCTTGTTCTTGGCTCTTGCTATTCTTCTATACTCTGAGTGGGAATGGAGCCAGTTTGGTGAGCCGTATGAGGCTGCACTGTTTTACGGTATCTTTGGGTTTTCACTACAGGCTTCTCTTTACTATGTGTATAGAACAATGTTTGAGGATTCTGCTTCACATCGTCGTGAATTAAAGCGCATGAGAAACAGGCAGAAAAATAAGATGGCTATGATTAAGTTTGAGATCGAGAAAAAGCAAATGGAAGCACTACTTGAAAACCAAATGGCGCAGTATCAGACTTCTATGAATGTAGCAATGGCCGATGGTAGGATTGATAGTTCAGAACAGGCACTTTTAGCCCAACAACTTGCTGCCCTGCAACAAACCGCAGTTCAGGCAAATCAGAATGTAGACATAGAGAGTCTAGCAAAGGAGTTGGGAATAGACCGTTTTCGCATCGGGCCAATTCCAGTAGGACCGAAGTTGACTATCAGTCAACCTCCGGTAATGCCGGTAACAGTAAGCGAGTCCCAAGTGCAAAGCAAATTGAACCTATCACCTCCTGGGACACAACAGGACAAAGAAGAAGCGCTTCAAGAGAGCATGGCTTAATCTGTGGCTATCCAAATAAGAAAGGGGGTTACTGTAAACGTGCCGTCAAAAACTCTGGAGACAAGTGCTGGCAACACGCTAAGATGCCCAAAGTGTCGCTCAAAGAACTTTAGCAATGAGGGATATTGCAAAGATTGCGGATGTTTTATGGGTGTACCACCGTGAGGAGATAGTATGGGGCTTATATTCAAGGACCTAATGGACGATCAGCAAGAGTCGTTGATTAAAACACTACACGTAGGCAATACGTGGGAGTTTAGGTATCTAAAAATGCGATACACAGTTTATATGATACTGGCAGGATTTAGTGCTGCAGCGACAACTGCAGTAGTTGATTATACTATCATCAAACTAACGGATCACTCAGGAATAGTTGGATGGCTATTCCAAGTTTTATCCTAATTGAGATGATAGAATGGCAGGCTCAGCAGAAATCGTCATGGCGCACGGTATCTGGCAAGTCTTACTTAGAAGTAAGACGTTTGTACCAAACCACGTGGGCGTCTATGGTGCAAGTGAGACAGGTAAAACAACTTTAGATCGGCAACTTACAACAGTTGGAGAAATTAAAGAGCTGGGAGAAGAGGATCGAACACACCATCCTAAAACAGGCTTGTTTGTTGAAAAATATCGGCTCCCAAAAGCAACTTCTAAGCGCATTAAGTCTACTGGGTTAGAAAAGACCATTATATCTAGAGATCTTGGAGGGCATATCGAGTATCATTCTTCTTGGCTAAGAGATATGATAGAAAGAAACGTCGGCACTGTTGTTGTAGTTGTAGATCACCGACACCTTATAGATTCAAAAAACGTAGATAATCAAACTGCCCTAGGATATCTAGTAAATGCTCTAGGTAGAAGGACTAAGCCTAAAGGCCTATCTCTAAGAGGAAGATGGAGAGCAAGAAAATACTCTCCTAAGAGATTAATATTGTTAGCAAACAAAGCAGATGAATGGATGACTCCAGAATATTATGTTGAGTGGGAACAAGGATTTGTTGCTAGACACCCTATATTCGATGTTTTTAGGGAAGAACTTTACAAACTACACGAAATGCATATACCCGTAAGGATCGACGCTATAAGTGCGAGATACGGGTGGAACGTGGAAGACGCACTCATTAGGGGGTTTGAATTATGAATGATTTTCAACAACAAAGAATGGTACAAATGATGAGCCAGATGCCGCAGTATGGCGAAGGTGGATATGATGATGTGGTTGCTACGGTAGATTTCCAACTAAGCACCCATCCTAATCCTAAAAAGCAACGTAGGCAGAACATAAAAAGAGCAATAAAGGCACTAAAGCCTGTTAAAGGAAGGCTGCTGTTCTTTAGATATAGGCATACTAAGCCATACCAATGTGTTATTGATGGCACTAACTGTATGAACGCAGATTATGGTGACTTATTCGATCAGTATTTCCGAGATCCACATACAATGGAAGTAAGGCCATTTAGACCATGGAGTGGAGTTTTGCCAGGAAAGGGAAGACAGCTTGAGGGAACATATTGCCCTCAACATATGATGCTCTATCACAACCTTATGGAATGGATAGAGCAGGAAGAAGCAGAAGCAGATCCAGGATTCTTTTCTAAGATGGCTAAAAGGGGTGTTGCATTTGTCCCAGTTAAAAGATCTCCAAAAAAGGAAGAGCACCCATTAATTGTTAAGTGGACCCCTGTTTTTATAGAAGCGCAAAGAGACGGCATCCCTATTGTTCACTATAGAAATCCAATTACTGGAGAGAACGATATTACAATGCTTGTGTTCGATAACAGGGTATTACAAACATCAGCACCTACTGGAACTGTTTTGAAGTCAATGGATATGGCTCAGTATCATCAGGTTGTCGAAGAAATGGGTAAGGGTAACTCCTAATAACTAAAAGATGGTGGGATAAGCATGGCTCTTTGGGGTAATAGTGGTCGACAAGCGTCACTTACACCGCCTGGTGTAGGTGCAGGATTGAATGCAGATCAGTTTAATATGTTTGCAAATGCAGCAAATTCTTCTGGTTTAACTGAAATGGCTGTAGGCAAACTTGATGGAATGACTAACGGTATGAAAAACGAAGACCAAGTGCAACTATTACATCAGTTAATGGTCTCTCAGCCTAATCCACTTGCCTTATTTTTCCTTGAGTATCCTGGTTTTATGAAGGAGCTCTCCGCCCTTATGTCGTTAATCATCAAGAAAGAACTTTATGCATGGTTCAGCGCAGGAGTTGTTTCTGCCCCAGTCAACGCAGAAAAGGCTGCAGAGTATGGTTATTCTACAATAACTGATGAAAATATAGAATCTCAGATTGCTAAGATGATTCCAGCACAAGAAATGGCTATGAAGATCCAACAATCAGACATGCAGGCTGTTCAATTAATGAAT
>MDSZ01073392.1_pt1 | contig 28686 bp, 46 predicted proteins | sample 811201 | NCBI WGS metagenome assembly MDSZ01 (sample SAMN05326647, study PRJNA326480) | marine metagenome | isolation source: seawater | place: Indian Ocean: North | collected 2010 | reverse complement strand
GGAAATCCGGTCAATCAGATCATCCAGCGTCATGGGTTACCCTCGTGGCGGATTGGCGGACGTGTCCGGCGTGTTCGGGGAGTACGCCTGATCGACCTGGCGCTTGCCGGTTAGCTGCTGGGCGTATGCCTGAAAGTGCATTTGCGCTCGACCCAGGTTCTGCGGGCTTTCCGCATCTTTGCTGAAGGCCCGGTACAGCAGGTAGTCGGTGGCAGCGGGCGCGTAGGCGTCGTTCAGCCTGAACAGCTCCAGGCCATACACCGCGAACGTCGAACCCACGTCGTGCGGCTCTGGCACGGTGGCGTACAGAATTTCTACGGCGGCCCCGGCTTCTGCAGGCGGGTACACGTAGAACGTCCTCGGGTCCAGATCGTCAAACACATAGTGCTCAATGCGACTGGTGGCCGGGTCTGAATGCCAGGCCCGGCGAATCGTGTCCAGCGACTTGCGCGTGGTCACGGAAATACCGGTCATGTTGCCGCCGGTGTTGCGGATTACGTCGATCAGGCGCAGCCCGGCGGTCGGGATCGTCTGCTTTGTGCCGGCGGCCAGGGTCAGTTCTTCGTTCACCGTTGAAACATCAGGTTTGAGCCCGACAGCGGCCTGATAGAACTCGTTGAGCCAGCCAGCCAGCTCGTCGTTAGTCCAGCGGGTACCTTCCGCGGTGACTTCCTGCAAAATCCGCTTGGCGTTGTTGATGATTTCCGCAACGGTGACGGTCATGGCTTACAACTGCTCCATGTGGGGCATACCTGCCATAGCCGAAGTCCAGGGCATAATGCGCCCGGTGCGCTTGTTGCGCCCCAGCGGCCCGCGATACTCCGTCTTCTTCGGTGTTTCCGGTGCTGCCGGCGCGACCGGTGCAGGTTCGGCAGGATCGGTGGGCGAGCCTGCCGGCGACTGGCCGGCCCCCTCTGCCTCGGCAGCCTCCGCCTTGGCGATCAACTCCGCCCGAAGCACCTCCTTAGCTTTGCGCTTGTCGATATCCACTCCGAGGTGTTCCAATCCCAGCGCCTCCAGTTCATCCTTGGTGCGCGCTTTTTCCAGCTTGTGAATCAGGTTCATGGGTCGTCCTCAAACAAAATGACCGCCCCGGAGGGCGGTCATCAGGTGGGTTTAGCCGCGCTCGGCGTACAGGTGGCCGATGGCGTTCGGGTCGATGACTTTGCGGCCATAGACGTTCAGGCCACGGATCAGCTTGCCGAAGTCTTGCGGGTTCGGCAGCGTTTCCATGTTGGTCATCTGACTGGCGAAGGTCAGCGCCTTCTTGTGACCAAAGATCACGTTGGTGCACTGCGTGGAGGTGGTGCCATCGACCACGGTGTCCAGGTTGTTGCTCACGAACACCTTGAACCGGTCCAGCATGCCCAGCTTGCCGTTACGGAATGCCGACGTGTCGTCGCCCATGATGCTGGCGTCGCGCAGGTCAGACTTCTTGAGCATCCCGCTCATCCACGGCGGCAGGATCACGAAGCGGTTTTCGTCGGGCACGTTCTGCTCATCGAGCACCGTGGAACAATCGACCAGCACGTCCAGGACGTTGTCCTTGGTGATCGACACCGGGGCCCCAGCGGCGCCAAGATTGATGTTTCCAGACTTGACGCCCGCCGTTGCCCCGGCGTTTTCCGCCGCCACTTCGGTGTAGGCGTAGGCGTTAATGTCGGTGTCGATCACGATCTTCAACTGCTGACCGCCATCGTCCGACCAGTCGTCCATCAGATTGATGTCTGACTGGTAGGCGTCCACGTCATTCACCTCAAAGGCGAAGTATTTGGCGCGATCAATCTGCAGCTCCACCTTGTCGGATGTCGGCTTCTCATAGGCGAGGCCGCCGCCGATTTGGTAGTCTTGGATGGTGATGGACGGTGTGGTGCGGATTTGCACCGAGTCGCCCTGCTGTCGGATTTCGCCTTCGTACAGGCGTGTTACCCCAAGGGCTCTTTATCCCCTGGTTCTGCCGGTTCATTTCCCGACAGTTCGGACTATATCATCACCCAGCGCGGGAGCCGTGAGGCTTCCTTCCATCCGCATGCCGGCGAACATTCCTGTAATACTCTCGCGAGTAACAGGCTGTGCAGAGGCCTCCGCGCCTTTTTTCGTAGATCACGGAATTGCATTCTCTGCACTCGCCAACGGGTGTCTGGCACTCGTGGGAACGCATGTCTGATAGGTGGCTCAGTTTGTAGAGCATTGGTTCCGGGATGTATTCCTCAATTAAGCGACCGAACTTTTTGCTTTCTTCGGTGTTCGCTTCAATGAAGAATTGACTCCCGGGGCTGCAAGTTTTCTTGCAGCGCTTCTTGAAGGCAATTCCGTGATTTTCAATAAACCACTGTATTACCTGCTCCACCTCTTCTTCTGAGCACATCGTTGCAATGTTGGTAGCGACCGAGGTTACTCGTCCATCTTTGTTGGTGTTTCGCCTGGCATGACCATCATCCATGTACCAAATGGCAATGCCTTCAGGTGTAAGCATGTCAAGCACCTGACCAGAAAGGCGCTTTTGGCCTCCCGGGTACAGCCAGCGCTTGACCTGACCAAAGTACGGATGACTGACTCCGAACTGATACGCACTGTACCTGCCCCCCGGTCCATTCTTAACCTTGGTGACATTGATCTGCCTTCCGCCTAGCGCCCATCCTAAACGCTTGGCCTTCCACTCAGCATAGAGCCTTTGGCTTTCACCGTGCAGAACCCTCATTGTGCGGGATTCGTAAGGATACTTGCCTTGCCCGAGTCGCTGACGGACCTGGATATGCCCGTCACCAAGCGCCATCCCAATGATGACGCCTCGCTTTTCGCTATTCATTGCAGCACCTATTTCGTGGCACTAAGGCCATGAGGTATGAAATGCGTCCCTAGTCTCTGAACCTTCCCAAGTCCGTTTGGGCTTGGCTGCTGATTCCCGTTTCAGGGTTCCAGCAATTCACCAGATTTTACACCGACCACGATTAATCGGTGTTGGCGATTTCCGCGTAGCAGGTGCGAGCGTACAGCTTCTCCACCAACTTGCCTGACCAGATCGACGGGATAAATCCCGGGGAGCTGGTGCTGGAGTAATCCGGGTGACGTATGTCACGAGTTGGACCTGCCATGATAAGTACCTCTCGGAATCAATGAACCGCGAGGCGGGGCCGGGGCGTCATCGCACCCGGCCCTCGCGCTGTGCGGCGAAAATGTCGGCTTCCAACCGCTTCGCCTCGTCCGGTTTTGTCCGGTACTTCCCGGCGGCCTTGTCCTTGTAGAACGCGGCAATCTCCGCCCCCGTCCAGATCCGTCCGCCCTGTGGCGTGGTTGTGGATCGGCTCGAAGGTGGGTCTACCTGGTCGTCGGGAATCCGAGGCTTGGTTTCAGGCGGTTGCTGTTTTTTGAAGGCGTTGAACACGGCGGCCACACCGTCCGGGTCCAGGGCCTGTTGCGCAGTCGCCAGGGCTTGCTGGCGCTGCACGCCGGTCTGCGGGTCGTGCTGCGCGAGAAAGGCATGGAACTTCGGGTCGTTGTTAACGGTCTTCCAGTCGGGCACCAGCTCGGTGAGCACAGCCCAGAACGAAGCGGTAGTTGCCTGCGCTTTCTCCGTTTCAAACTGCTCCACCTTGCGCTTCAGCTCATTCACTTCCGCGCTGTTGTCGGGCTTGGCGGCGCTACTGGCAATCATGCGTTTCACGAACGACACGAAATCTTCGCCAAACTGCTCTTCGAACTCGGCCATCTGCTCGTCAGTGAGCCCGCCAGGGTTGTGGGTTGAGGATGCGGCAGACTTGAGGTCTGCGATCTGGCGGTTGGCCTCGTCCAGCTGTTTTGTCAGCGTTCTGACCTGTTCCTGCAGCGCGGGCACCTCGGCGGCGTACTTCCCGTTGATGACGTTGAAGCGGTGTTCCCAGTAGGCTTCTGATCGCTTCGGCTCGTTCTCCTTGGCGGTATCCTGAGTCTGCTGGGAGTGCTGTTGGTCATCGGGTTTCGGTGCCGGGTCCGCGGATTGCGGGGCAGTATCCGGTGCATCAGGCTTCTTCTCCTTTGCCTCCGGAGCCGCGGGTGCGGGATTCTGGAGATCGGAAAAGTGCTTATTGGCCGCGTCGGCCTGCTGCTGGACTGAACGGGGTAGTGTCATTTCAACTCCTGTGCGCTTATCTGCGCGGTGAGCCGGCATAGCCGGGGTTCACGATCCGGGGTCACGGATTCAGCGCCGTTGGCCTTCCGGGCACTGAGCGTTCGCCCACAAAAAAACCGCCTCCCATCGCTGGTGAAGCGGCTTTTGTGTGAGGCCCGGCGTACCGGGCTGAGTTATGAGTAGCGTTTTGCGACGACTTCGCGAGCGGTTTCGAGGTCGCCAATCAGGGTCTTGATTGTGTCAGCGCACCCCTGAAGTCGGTGAATTTGCATAGGGTCCGGCACCCGTTCCAGCTGATCCCGGCAATCCTCCCGCCGACGTTTCAGCAGGTCGAGTAACCGCTGGCCGTCCGGGGTGCTGACCAATCGGGCCAACGCCTTCCAGTCCAGTTCTTCCAACGTGGGCCTCCTGGTCTTGCATCAGGTTGTAGATTTCCGCCAGCAGTTTGCGGGCACGGAGCGGGGTCATTGCGAGGGTTTCCCGGGTGTCTGCCTGCGTCTCCGCCGCCTCAGCCTCGCTCTTGATGGCCTTCGCCTCCTTGTCTCTGGCTTCCGCCCGTTTAATCAGGGTGTCCAGTTCCTGCAATACCTGGCTTTGCTCTCCCTGCGCCCGAGCGTTTTCCTGCATCTTGCTCTCGGACGGAATCAGACCGGGCAGGTCCAGTTTCTCCGCTACCGCTTCCAGCAGATCCCGGCGCCCTTCGCGGCCCAGGATGCCCATGTCGTAGTCATTGGCGGTCATCTGCAGGAACTGCGTCCGCATCTGGTGCGTTTGCTCGCGGATCAGCATGGCGGACGAACCTCTCGGCACCACAGCCACATCGCCTTTGATCGACCTGTCGTCGCTGTACTGCATGTTGTGCAGCCAAAGGGCCTCGATAACCCGGCGAATCACGCCTCGATCAATGTGCCGGATTGCGTCTTTGATCCCTTTGTTCGCGCTCTCCATCAGCATCGACAGGCCGGATGCGGTCTGCCCTGCACCGCCCACTCGCTCGTTGCCATAGGCGTAACGCGGAATGTTGGTCGCGTCATCCGCCCTCAGCTCAAACTTGTCATACACCGCCAACAACTCAGCCGCATTGCTACTTGGCTGGGTGAAGCGCACCGCCGGGTTGTTCCCGGTGACGTTGGAATCCTTGGTCAGCCAGACTTTCCACGGGTAGATGTTGGTCGGGTCTTCGGTGGCCTGTAAGCGCTCCTGGTACACCTCAACCTGGGGGCCGGAGCTGATCGCCAGGTTGTTTACCAGCGAACGGGCGGTGGCGTTGCACACGTCCTGAATATCCGCCATCAGTTCCGGGATGCCCTGCCCCCAGAATGACCCGGGCACCGGCTGGAAGCTGGCCGTGTGGTACGGGCGGCGCTCCAGGGGATCGCGATTGATTTTGACACGGATTACGTGCTGACCGATCAGCGTGGCTTCCACCTCGTATTCGGCCAGCGGGTCATCAACGTCATCTGGATCCACCCCCCATTGCAGCAGGCTGAGACCCTGCGCGCCACCGCAATAAATCAGCGCGTCGATGGTCTGGCCCCGGGTCAGCCACTCGTGCCCCCGCCCTTCCAGCTCTGCTCGCTCGCCGTCGGTCCACAGCCAGTCCCGCAAGCCACTCTGACCATGCTCTTCCAGAACCAGTCGAATGGCGTCCTCGTTGTATCCCGGCACCCCGATCAGCTTGTTCAGGTGGCCACGGGTGAACCGGCACCGCTCAATCAGGTAGGCGCCGTTATCAATATCGGTGGCGTCCGGGCTGGGATACAGGTCGAACGGGCTGACGCGATACCAATCGGGCTTGATTTCCAGCGTCTTGACCGGCTTCCAGCCCTCCATCCACGCCAAAGAGGGCACGCGGCGCAGGTTGTGGCCTCGGATGAACGCATTGGGGAAGGTGCAGAAGTCGTCGATGAAGTCGGCCAGCGCGGCATCCCACTGGCCCTCCGCCAACTGATCCTCAATCACGTCCTCGTGCCGCCGGGCGGCTTTTTCCGCCCGCTCTTGCGCGGCATGGCGGATATGATCCTCCGCAGACTGCATCACCTGCTGCGGATCTGGCATCTGGCCGGTTTGCTGCGCCGTCAATGCGGCCTGCTGCATAAACTGACTGAACACCGGCCGCAAAAATTCGGGCGGAACCTGAGCAATAGGCGTCGGGTCCAGCCCCCACGGCTTTTCATTGGCCGGCATCAGGATGTCCCGAATCCAGGACGACGCAGCCCGGCACTTGGTGGCGGTCAGCATCATGTAAATGGCGCTGCCACCCTCCGCCCGGATTGCAGCCAGCTTGCCGGGATCGTATTCGCCCTTACGGCGGCGCAGGCAATCCAGCAGGCGGCGTTCCACATCCTGCTTTGCCATCTTGGCCTCTTCCCAACAACGCCGGATATGCGAGGCCAAGGAGCTTTCCAGCATCCTCTGGCGCTTGGTTTGCTCGTCCTCAATTCGGCGCGCCTCCGCGACTTCCTCGCTGTGCAGCTCAGACGCCGAGCGGTAATGCAGAAGCCCCAGGTTAGCCATTGGCTGCCGCCCCTTTGGTCAGCATGTCGTACAGTGAGGCGGACTCGAATCGCTTGTTGCACCGGAGTCGGTCGCTGTCACGCAGCATACGACCCAGGTTCTCAAACAGGTCTACCGTGTAGCCTCTCGGGTCCGCCTCGAATTGATCCAGGTCGATATTCAGGCTCACACCAAAATCGCCCTTGGTCATAAATTGCAGCCGCACGCCCATCCGGGGTTTGGTCACCTTAACCTCAATAATGATCGGGTCGATCTGAATGTAATCCACGTCGTTACGGTATTTGTCGCTGGGCACCGGCAGGCCGGATTTGGCGATGGTCTGCGCAAACAGCACAGCAACTTCCCGCTGGCTCAGCGTCACCGGCTTATCGCTTTCGAGAATCGACATGGTGGTCCTCTACGTGTGGGCGGCCCAGTTGCCGCGACGGGAAGTGGTTCTGGGTGTGCCGAAGTCTTGTCGTGACAACCGGGCGAACAGATCAGCTCGCGCCAGCGTCTCAAGCGCCTTCGCGCCGTGACTGGCCCAGTCATGCCGGGGCCGGTCCTTGTATACGCCGCGCTTGTCGTCCCACTCCTTGCGGTAGTTATCCAGGCACAAAACACCCTGGGCGCAGGCTTCCTCATTGATCCAACAGGTTGGCAGAAATTGCCGTACCGCCTGGACGCCCTCGGCGTGGTTGCTGATCCTCGGGATCGTTTCAAAGTTGATGCCGTATTGCCTGGCCACATCTGAGCGAGACAACCCAGTCCCCAGCTCTCGCACCGCGAGATCGTGAGGACCATAGTGCCCCCCGTAGCGATACCCCTTCTTGTTCAGCTGATCGGCGTAGTATTCGATGCCCTCACCTTCGCCTTCCAGGTAATCCACCAAATGCACTTCTCGGCCAACGATCTGAGCAAACCAGATCGCCATGGTGTCGTTCATCCCGAGATCCCACCCAGTGAAAACCGGGAGCTGCGGATTAACCTGGACCGCACTGGTCAGCCGTTTATTCTTGCGCAGGAAGCGCATCTGGGTCGCGTAGTAAGCGCCATCAACCGACTGCTGGAATGCCTCATCCGGCGTCGATGGGTACTCGCGCTGCATGTCGTCCAGTAGGACTTGCGCCTTCTTGGCATACCACGCGCGCTGCCCCGGGGTCGTCCGAATACCATGCTTCTGCTCCAGCCCCTCAAAATACTCCTGAAGCCGCTGAGGCATCGGCACCGACTCGGGGTCCATGGTGTAGGCCGGCTCCTGCCACCACGGGAAGAAGTGAAACTGAAAGTCCAGGTCAGTCAGCGAGCGCTGCAGCTCTTGCAGGTGCTGGGCCTGTTGGCAGTAGTCGTAAAAGTACCCCTCCCGGCCCTCGGCGGTGGATTCCAGCGTGATCTGGTTACCAATACCTACCGCCTCGAACGCGCCAGTTACGATTTCCTGGGCCTTGTGCGGGTACCGCTTGCAGATCTTCCCGAACTCCGAGACATGCAGACGCTGCAGCGTGCCACCCCGGTAACTGGTGCTGACATTGATGGATGAGCCGTTATCGAACACGTAGGCGCCCGATCCGCTCTTGTCGCTTACCGGCCTGGGGAATCGCAACCCGATTTGCCTGAAAATCTCCAGCCACGCCCCGGGAATGTTCTGGTAAGCGAACGTGATCTTGTTCCGGAAAATGTCTTTCGCGTCGTCCAGGTTGTGACAGATACAGCCGGCACTGAAATTGTCTTTGAACAGGCAGTCATCCAGGGCATCGATCATCTCAAATGTCGTGAAACCCAGTTGACGGGCTTTCAGGATGATGTTTCGGCAATGGCCGTTGATGTACCGCTTGCGCTGTGCTGCGTTCGGTCGGAACCGGATTTTGCGACCTTGCTTATCCTTGATGAAATACAGCGAGTTGATCCGGAACCACTTGAGCGCCAGGGCCTCTACCAAGTGGTCTTTCTCCGTGACTTCTCCCTTGTCCATGGCGGCCAGGTAGGCTTCTGCTAGCCGGACCTCGGACGCCCGGCTCATCCTTCACCCCGGACCTCGGCAAGCAATTCTGCGAGCGATTTTGTCTTCTGGTGATTATCTCTCTCATACCCGCCCAGGTACTTCATTAGCTTGTCCAAGGCGCTGTTTTTGTCAGCCAGCTTGTACTCGATTACCGTTGCCAGCTGGCCCTCGTCGCCCATCGGGATTTCGCGCACCTTGAGGCCGGCGATGGCCGCCGCCGCGTCGTCGTCCAGCTGTGAGATTGGAAGCGGGTTGCCGCGACTGTCGAACAGTTTTCGGGGGTCAAACAGCCCTAGTCTGGCAATTTCCTTAATCACCCGCTCCTGCGTCACATCCGCTTGCTCCGCCACCCGGTCGGTCTGCTCTTTGAGATAGGCTTGGGTGTAAGGGTGGTTCAGGTACTCGCTGCCCCGGGACTCGCAGCCTTTCTTGCTGGTGGTCGGGTGCAGGACGGCATAACACTTGCCCGGCTTACCCCGCACCTCATCCGGGCCACCCCGGTACAGGTCCGCGAATTCTCGCAGCTTGGCCTTGGTCGATTCTCTCGGGTTTGCGCCCAGCGCGTTCGCCTTGCTTCCGTTTGCCACGCCTTGTCCTCACTGCATCCGGTCAATCACAAGCGCCCGGAAATGGAAAACGCCCGTGCGGTATCCGGTACTGGTCACCGTCAACTCAACCAGGGACGACTCGCTTTCCGTGACATCCCCTACGCCAAGCCAGACTTTCACCCGGTTGGTTCCCGGCACCTGGCCCACGGCCAGCACCAAATTCCGCAAAACGATGTCTTGAGGCATCACTCGTCACTCTCGATAGGTCGGGCGGACGCCCGCATCCGCGCCCGATGAAACTCCGCCTCCCGGCGATCCCGGCGGCGCTGGAACCAGAAATTGACAAAAAATGTGGCGATACCCAGCAGCAGCGTGATTGCCATGACCCACTGATTGAACGTCATGGCGCCGATGGCAAATCCGATGCCGTTGGCGGCGTAGCTGGCTTTTGGGGCGGCGGTTTCGATGGTGGTGTGGAGACTGCTGGCCATGGCGTGCGCAAGATCCTTAACGCTCACAACTACCCCTTATTCACGCTGCGTGTGAACTGCCCGGTGACCGCTTTGGCAATGTCACCCATGTGTGGCGCAGCGAAATAGAACGCCAGAATCAGCATGACAGCCGGGTTCATGTCGGTCGCCGCGGTCTGCGCAATGGCTCCGACAGCATGGATTTTTGCCGCCGTGACCGTTCCGCCGTCGTTGGTGAACACCGCCGCCATGCTGCACAGCACTGAAAACAGGTACATGCCCAACCAAATGCCAGTGATCGACAGCGCAATCAACCGCCGGGCTAGGTTTTGGCCCTGGGTCGCCGCCATCCACTGCACGACCATCTGTCGCGCCTCGGAACGATCCCGGGCAGCATCGCCAGCGCGTTCCTCGTCGGTGTACACCAGGGCGTCCAGACTGCTGGTCACGCCATCCACAATCCCGCTCAGCGCCCTCTCGGTGCCGAACAATTTTCCGAAAAAGCTGCCGATGCTCATGATGGTTCCTTACAATCCGACCCGGTGTGACAGCCAGCCGAACACAAACGATTCGTTGCGCTCCCGGGCTTCCGCGATCTCGATATAGCGCGCGCCTTGCAGGCAGTTCAGCGCCTTGAGCAACACTCGCTCACCTTCGTGCTGGCGCCGGTCGAGGTAGTCTTTCAGTGCCCCCAGGGTGCCGTTGCCAATCACGCCATCAACCACCAGATCGCTGTAGTGGGTGCCTCGATTGTTCAGGGCATTCAGAGCCCGCTGCAGGAATTTGCCAGCCACGGCGATGCCCATGTTGACGCCTGTATCCAGCAGCTCCTCAGCCACGCGCTGGTTCAGCATCGCCACCCGGTCAAAATTCGGAGCGGTCCAATACTGGTCACGGTAAATCGCAGCGGCCAACGTCTTCGGCATATGCCGCATAGGGCCGTCGTAGTTGTGCAGCCTGGCCACCTTTTCGGTGATGCCGTACATAGTGGGGCCGCCTTTATCGTCGGGGTGATCGATGAACGCGCCTTCGCGCTCAATCAGATCGTCGATGATTTGAGTGAGTCGGCGCATGGCGGCCTCCGGGCATAAAAAAGCCCGCACGGGCGGGCAATGGGGTCTGCGCGGTGCAGATCGAGTAATCGGTGAAAATCGGGCACAAAAAAACCGCCGGCTCGGATGAGGGCGGTTTTTCTGGGGGAATTTCTACGTCTTAGCTGACAGTGTATCCCCTTGTGAGGAATTGTCAAACAGTCGGACGATTACGCCGCAATTTGCTCGGCAATCATCCATTCCAGTGCCCGATACCCCTCATGCACCCGGCGCCGGAATGCCTCCGGGGTGCAGCGGAGCTGCTGGGCGCAGGCATTGTCATCCCAGTAAATCTCTACCCGCTGTTCCGGCGTGAACGGGTCCACGACCACTTTCGTCCGCCCCCGGTACGCCCGATCCATGCAAAGCGCCTCCCGGCGGCGATCGCTCAGACTGCGCATCATCACGCACGCCGCTACATGTTCGTCGCTCCAGTCTCGCAGCCACTTTGACTGCTCGTACACTTTGCTGAATCCGCTGAACCCGGATGATTTCGGCAACTCGCCCTTGAATTCCACCAGTTTGCCAATCAGGCTATTCCCTTCCCATCCTGCGTCCCGGTCCCTGGACAGCAGAACATCCAGGAACAGGTCTACCACAATCTCCGCCTGCTGCCGCGCTGTTTTCGTTCGGTCACCCCGCCGCTGCTTCACCATTGCCGCCCCTCATTGCGTTAAACATCGCCCGAATCTGCCGCTCGTCTTCCGCCGTTTGTTCTTTCAGCCAGGCTTCCAATTCCTCCCGGGTAATGCGCTTGCCCCGGTATTCACTCCACTTCATGCGCGCATGGGCCTCGATGGGCACCGGTTCAAAACCTTCAAACCGGTCACCGAACCGATCCCGGCAGCTGCGCTCCGCCTCCTCCAGACTTTCGCCTGTGAGCATGGTGCAGCGTTTGCCGGCGACGATGGCGGTGAACTGGTTCATGCCGCCCGCGCCTCCCGCTCCAACTCCCGCTTCATCGCCCGATACTTCCGCTTGATCTCTTTCAGCTCATCCGTGGTGTAGTGCTTCGCCTCGTGCGGGCCTTCCAGCCAGTCAACCGCCTCCTGCCCGATCCGCTGAACCAGGCTGATGCGATACTCCACCGTGTTGCCGCTCAGGTGTTGATTACACCGGACGCACTGTGCATGACAGTTCAGCTCCTCGAATCGAAGCTCCGGGCATGAGCCGACTGACCGGTAGTGTCCGGCGTCCATCCGGCTGCCGGTAATCAGTCCGGAGTCATCCGGCAGGCTCCCGCACGATATGCAGGGCTTCCCCGCGTCTCTCGCCCGGATGTAGGCGTTGAACGCCTGTTGCGCCTCGCGCTGATGATCTGAGCGGGATTTCAAGCGCTCTTTTTGCTCCCGGACCCATCGGCGCTTTGCCTTTGCCTCTTGTTGCGCCTTCTTGACGGCCTCTTTCCGGCCGATGACCAGGGCGCAGGCCGGGCTGCACGCCACTTGCAGCGAGTTGAACGGCTCAAACGGGGACCGACAGGCCCTACACTTCTTCGCCATCCACTCCCTCCATTGCCGCGTTCGTGTAGTGCCGCCAGGTCAGATCAACGTGTTTCGTCTCGCGCAACTGCGCCCGGTCAATCTCGCCGCCCCGGGCCAGAAACTCCTGAATCTGACGCTCGATCTCCGCGCTTTGACTCGCTTTTTCGATCCGGCGGGTCGCGCCCGTACCGATGTTGATCGCTGAACGCTCTGATTCACGAGTCATTAACCATCACCCCCGCCATTTCCTCGATCTGCTCCGGTGTCAACGTCGGCCAATACTGAGCCGCGATGTGCCGGCAGAACCCGGCGATCACCTCTTTGAACTCGCCTTCGTCCATGCTCTCGAAACTCAGGCTGCGCGGGATCAGATGCAGGCATTTCCCAACGCCGGGGACCACAATTGCCATTTCCTCGCAGCCGATTTGCGCCTCGATCTGCAACCGTTTCAGAACCCGGTGCGCGTCCATGCCCTCGAACGCCTCGATGTTCTCGCTGCACAGGCGGCCCAGGGCGTGAGCGAGCCGGTGGAATTTCGGGTTGCGCGGTTTCCGGAACTCGACGAATACCAGATCCCCAGCGCGGAACCCTTTTTCCCGCAGTCGGGCCTGGCACGTCCGATCTGCTGGCTGGAACGCCCCGCGAACCACGCGCAACGGGAACCGCTCGGGACGGCGCTTTGGTTTTGCCGATCTCACGCCGCATCCCCTCCCGTCGGCCCGTTGTAGTAACCCCCACTCGCCAGCTCATACCTCCGACCGTCCAGGGCAACCGCGACCCGGCCGGCGGACACCAGATGCCGGACCGCCTCGCGTACCTCGTCCGTGCCGGCGTTCACCGACATTGCCAGGTTCGCAACGGACTGCGGCCCCGTGTTCAGGGCTCGGATGATGCGCTGGTTCAGGATTTCGTTTTGCATCAGAACCACCTCGCAGACTTCTCTGCCACCCAAGGCAAGAACTTGTAACCTGTGAGCCAACCGACAATTGACATAATTACCATCGAAGGACCTTCGCCTATCCACATGTGCAACAGCAAAGACAGGCCGATAACAGTCGCGATTACCGGCAACAGGAAAGCCGCCAACAACAAAAACACTCTTGCTTCGCTGTTCACTTCGCGTACCTCCACAAACACCCAACACACCCCCGGTCAGCCCGGCCCTCGTCCGTTTTCGCGTACTGGCATAGGCCCCGGCCGCCATCGTTCCAGTTCGTCCGGATCGTCCGGTACCGAACCGAGCCGTTGTCTTTGTACCCATCCCGAACAATCACCGGCTGGCTGAGTGCGGATCGGGAGCGGTTGAAGCAGCCGGGCTTACGCTCTGCTGCGGAATTGTCCGACAATTTATTCATACCCCGCCCCCAACCACAAACGGCGCCCGCGCACGTTTCCGGGCCGCCGGACGGTGCCAGGTGTCTGTGCTCATCGGCTCCAGTTCCAGCCGGCGCCGGGCTCGCGGACACTGCTGAACGCCAGCCCCAGTGTGGTGAAATCCCAGCTCCGAAACCGGCAGGCCGAGATCGCAACCGGTGCAGGCCTTATCGTTCACTATCGTGCTCATGCCGCCCTCCCCATCTGCCGCGCCTCTCGGCCCAGCTCCCGGCGCATCCATTTAGGCATGGCGACGATCTTGTAGCGCCACAGACGTTTGTGCGGGTCGGTGGGGTGCGGCTCGCAGTAGCTGAGAACGACGCAACCGAGTTTGCGCAGATCCCGGATACGGGCGGTGATTGCCGTGTCAGGCGCCAGGCCGGCGCGTTTGCGAACCTCGCCGGCAGTGAGGGGTCCGGCGCTGTTCATGGCGCGGAGAACGCGGCCCAGGTTGGTGTCTCTGGCTGGGAGTTTCATGCGGCACCCCCGTACTGCTCCTGGTAGGTCTTTGGTGCAATCTCCTTGAACTGCATGAACTTGCCGACGAACACACAGCGCACGGTGCCGGTAGGGCCATGTCGGTTCTTGGAAATGTCGATTTCGGCAATGCCTTTGTCCGGGGAGTCCGGGTTGTACACCTCATCCCGGTACAGGAACAGGATTTCATCGGCCTCTTTTTCGATCTCGGACGCATCAGCCAGATCCGAATTCAGGGGCCGCTTATTCGGGCGCTTCTCGCACTCACGGTTAACCTGGGCCAGCGCGACAACCGGAATCTCCAGCTCACGGGCCAGGTTCTTGAGCAGGCCCGCAACCTCGCCAACTTGCTCATGCCGCTTCATGCGCTTGTCGGTGGCGCGGATCTTTTGCAGGTAGTCCACATACAGAGCCTTAATCCCGTACTTGAACTTCCAGTCCCGGGCTTGGCGGATGATCCCGCTGATGCTGATCCCCGGCTCGTCGTTGACGCGAATATTCCTTTCGGTCAATCGCCTGACCGCCTTCCGCAACGTATCCCACTCTTCGTCATAGAAACCGCCGGTGCGCAGCTTCTGGCTATCCAGGCTGCCCTCAATGGAGATCAACCGGAGCCCCATTTGCTCGTGTCCCTGCTCAGCCGAAATGATCCCGACAGGCTCCTTTGCCGCCAGAGCCAAATTCAGCATCAATGCCGTCTTTCCCATGGCGGGGCGAGCACCAATCACGATCAGGTCGGTTGCATGAAATCCGCCCAGGCAGTCATTCAGATCTGCCAGGCCGGTATCTACCCCAAGCAACCCGTCAGCCTCCATCGCCCGATCAACCAGGCGAATGCCCGCGGCCATGACCGAACTCATGTCGTGGTCATAATTTCGGCCGGCCCTGTTCAGGCTCATGAGTTGCTGGATGGCGGTATCGACGGCGCCGCTTTGGTCGCCTGACTCAAGGCGGCGCTTGAGGTCGTTGGCGATTTCCATGGCCTGCATCTTGCGGAAGTCGGCGCGGACGATCTCGCAGCACTGCTCAAAGCTATTGATCGACCATGATTCCTCAACGAGCTTTGCCAGGTAGGGTGCAAACTCTTGGCCCGGGCAGGATTCCTCAAGCGCCTCAACAACCGTCACCAAATCGGCAACCTTGCCCGCATTGACCAAGGTCTGGATGGCCTTAAAGATCTCCTGGTTCTGCCAGGACTCGAACTCGTAGGGCTCAAGATCACAATCCTGCATCCGGGCATTGTTCCGGATAGCCATGCAGATGATGCCCTGCTCTGCCTGCGCACTCATGCGTCACCTCCAGTGCCGGTAGGCTTCTGGGGCGCGCGATCTGGTCTCGGCATTGGCGGGCGGTGCGGCTTGTTGACCTGGGTAGAGTCCTGGCTTGCGACGAGCGACAGCGCCGGACCCGCCTCGAGACGGTCCTTCACGTCCTCCCAGCCGCGAACCTTGATCCATCGGCAGACGTGTTTCATGTTCTCGCAGAAACCCTCAGTTGCCTCAACGCGCCGTCGATACTCACACTCCTGGCGGGTCAGCTTGAGGATTTCGTGAAGGTTATCTTTCTCAGGGCGGAGCTTATCGAACTCCTTGCGGGCCTCAGCCTTGTGCCCAGGCTTGCCAAACCAGTTATCTCGGCAGAATCCCCAGAACTTCTCGAAATCATCATCCGAAAACCGGCTCGAAGATCCGGAAGCGTCCACGGGATCGGCAGAGGCCGAGCCATTGTTTTTAACTCTGTTCTGTTCTGTTCTGTTCTGTTCTTTATTCGTTGAACGGTCGCTTCCGTCTCGTTGAACGGGCGTTGAACGGTCGTTGCCTCTACCTTTCAAAGCCTTGCGTTTCGCGGCCTTCCGTGCTTCGGCAGATGCCTTGCCGGCGGCAGCACGTTGAGCTTGCGCCTCTTCGACAGCGGCAAGGTCTGCCTCAATCCTGTCGTGAATCCAGCAATCACCGTCGTCCGTAAAGAATTCGCTCAACGTTTCTTCAACGTCCGCCCAACGGTCGTTGGACACCCGTGCAACCTTCTGCAATCGTCTCTTCGGGATCGGCTTACCGGTTTGCCAGTAGTTGAAGATCAGCAGCAAGTAAGCGCCATTTTCCTCTGCATCAAGGTGTGCCGTATCCGCCAGATACTCGGCCACATAGAACTGCATGTACGGTAGCGCGGCCATTACAACCCCCTCCGCTTCTCGATCCGGCGAATATCCTCCAGCGTGCGGAGCTGGTTTCGCTGATTGATTAGCCGTGACTGACTGCGAGCGAGCCGCTTCCACTCGTCGGTAACGCCCTGCTCCAGACTCATCGCCAGGCGCAACGCAACGATCTGGACGTTTAGCCAGGCTATGCGCGCTCTGCGTTGAAAATTGGTCGTGTTCATGGTGTAATCACCCCATCACTTGTTGATGTTGAAAACCCCGGACAGGCCGCCACAGCCCCGGGGTTTTTGCTTTTAGGCGGTCACTTCCGCCGGTTTCGGTGCCAGAGCCTCCCGGGCACCGGTTTGATCCGCTGCACTGACAACCCCGGCGGCCTCCATGGCGTCGATCAGGTTGGCCGCCCGGTTATAGCCGATCTTGAACTTGCGCTGGACCGAGGAAATGGACACCTCGCGGTGCTCCGCGACGAACGCGGCCGCCTCGTCATACAGAGGGTCCAGCTCACCCAGGCTGGAACTGAGCGCGTTTTCTGCCAGCGACTCGGGCTCAATAACCGCCGTCCGGTCCTCCCCGCCCAGCGCGTTCAGCAGCGCGGGAATCATCCGTTCCAGTTCCAACGCCATCAGGCAGAACTCGGCATCGAAGCGGGCGACGGCATCGTCCGCGTCCACGTCGTTCAGCTGTTCCTGAATCGCCTCGCCGAACCGGAGCCGAGTGATCGCCAGCGACTCGTCGAGCACGAACGACACGTTGTCGTCCCAGGTGATCGCCAGCTTGGTGGCCTGCATCCCGCCATCCAGGTGGTTGCGCACTTCGTCGGCCTTCAGGTCCAGGCCGCGGGCAATGACCTTGCCGCCGTCTTCTGAGGGGTCAGCCATCCAGCAGTCGGCGCCAAGCACCGCCATATCGGGCAGATCAATGGTTTCGTTGATCCAACCCGTGAACGTGAACGCCGGCGACTGGTTCACGTTGACCGGTCGAACCGGCAGGGAGCCGAGGGTGAGCCGCAGCACGCTGCAGAAATCCTCCGCCGCTTTCGCAGTGCCGGCATCGACGATCAGGTAACCGTTTCGGGGTGAGAAATAGGCGTAGGTTTTACGGTTGCGGGGGAATGCCTTGGGCAGCATTTCCTGAATGACCTGTTCCTTGATCTCGATCCTTTCCTTGCGCCGGACCTTTCGGCCCTGCTCGATCTCGATGGCCTCGACGCGCTCGTCAACGAACTCGGTCACCACCGGGCCTGGCAAAACCTTCTCCTGCTCCTGCAGGCAGATCATCAAGTCACCATTGCCCGCAACGCGCACCCACTGATCACTGCCCTTACCCAGTGGCGACACCCAACCCAGGCTGTTCATTTCATACTGGCCGCAGGGCTTGAATGCCCGCGAGGCCAATGCCTCGTCCAGCTGCTCGGCGGTGATGCCGAACGGTTTGGTCAATCTGTAAATCCGCGCATTTTTGAAAAGCATTTCGTGCTCCCCCAGCAATGTTGTCAGGCCAGTTTTCCGCCATGGCCCAGGGCGGATGCGGTGGCCGGTGCTGATCTCCGGCTTGGTAGTTGTGGGACACCCGAAATGGGATCTACCGCACCCGGGTTGCGTCAACCACTTCCCATGCCCCGGGCTACCACGGCATGGGGCCGTATGAGCTCTCCTGCACCGTTATCGGCGCTCTGCTCGCGCATCAGCCTGCGCATTCACCGCATCTGTGAAGGGCTCGGCCTGACGTTTCACTACCTTTTGCCGCTGGCGCAGATAGTCGGTTCTCCGAACCCTTCCAGATACCGACTGGTTACGCCAGTCACTCGGCACGCTCACCACGGGTACTGCTGAAACCGCGGTACTGCTGCGGCAAGGAGGTTGAGGCGCGTGCGGCGGCTTTCTTGGCCGGACCCGAACCCGGCTGCATACGAGGGCAATGGACCGCTCCACCCTGCCGGCTTTTGATGGCGCTCCGGCTCGCGCCCATAAGTTCCTGTTACTCACTTTTGGGTAACCGAAAAGTCCTGACTTCTCCGCGCTTGCGCCTGATCTTCAAGCGGTCAGACAGCCCCTTTAGCGCCAGGCGCCGCAAGGCTTCCTCTTCCGAAACCCCCTCTTCTTCCGCGTACCACTTCAACTGCTCACTTTCCCGCTGCGAAAGCATCGTTGTTATGTCCGGCATAGAACCACCGAGTTACTTGAAAGTGAGTGTTTAACTGGCGCGCGCCTCGTTATGCTTTCCGGACAGCATCTCGCGCAGCTTCTCCATGGCCAGCTCGCGCAGATAGGCGCTCGGCTGCTCCCCGGCAATACCGGCGGCCATCTCGATCAACTGTCGCTGCTCGTCATTCAGAGACACTTTGTAAGGATGCTTCTTGATGTGCTTCGGGTCTGAATACATCGTGGTTACCTCTGTAAACTGCGCCGCCGATCAAGCGGCCGCCTTGCTCCCTTTAAGCTCTTTCGCAAGAGCGTCAATCGTTTGCCAGCGCGGGTTTTTGGTTACGCCCTGGCTGATCTTTGCAATAGTGAAATACGGAACCCCGGATGCTTCAGCGATTTCGCGCCATTCGCCTCGACGCTTATGGAGTTCTGCAATAACCCATTCGAGAGTATTCATTTTCGGCTACCTCGTCATTTATGACTCGATAGTAGCCGTTTACGGTTTACCTGGTCAAGCCGCACATGGCTGATTTTTTCGGCGAAAATCTGCGGATGAATATGAAACTAAGACGTCAAATTGCCTCCCGACTCAAATCGTTGATGGATAGCAACCCCTCTCTGTCCACTCAGTCAAAGCTGGAAAAAAAGAGTGGTGTTGCGCAGGCAACGATAGGTCGAATCCTGCGAGGCGAAACGGATACCAGGGTAGATACCTTGCTTTCCATTGCTGAGGCTTTTGGTAAGCCGCTCTCCTACTTTCTCGAAGCGACGGGGAATGTCGATAAAGCTCCAGATTTTTCTGTCGCCAGGAAGGCTCCGCTAATATCGTGGATTCAGGCTGGCTGCTGGCATGAAGCGTCCGACCCGTTGCAACCAGGCGACGGAGAGGATTGGTATGACGTGCCTGTCGGCACTTCAGAAAACGCTTTCTGGCTCAAGGTGGTAGGGGATAGCATGACCTCGCCAGTCGGGCTCAGCGTTCCTGAAGGATCGTTTATTCTTGTTGAGCCGGGCCTGTCGCCAGACAATGGCAGGCTCGTTGTAGCGAAGCTAACCAATACCAATGAGGTTACATTTAAAAAACTGGTGATCGACGGGGGGCGAAAATTCTTAAAGCCGCTCAATCCGGCATATCCCATGATTGAAATTAACTCCGACTGCCACATAGTTGGGGTCGTAACTGAAGCGCGACAGCGCCTCTAGCCTGCCTTTAACAACAGAACAGCGCCACAAAAAAATTTAGCTCCGCCTAGCCATAAATGGCTTGACTTGCCAAGATGCGAAGCCTAATATGGCTAACCATAAACGGCTTATATGGAGCGCATTCATGAACACCCCAGCCAACCAAATCCACCGCATTCAGCAAAAGCTGACCCGCTCAACCCTGCGTCCCTCCACGGCTCAGAATGTAGTCGAGCCGCTTTTTACCGGCCTTGGCGCCAAGAGCAACGAGCAGCGCATCGCCGAGTACCGGGAAAGGCGCCGGCACCACAGTCAGGCTCATGAGTTTGAGCGGTTCTTCGCAATCCTCAACTGCATCAACGATTGCTTTGCTGCTGAGGCTGAGGCTGCCATTGACTGGGCTGCTCGCCTGCTGATCGTCACCGTCGATCAGGGCGGCAAAACCGTCTACTCGGCAACCGCCGAAATGGACAGCCCGGCTATCGAGGCAAAGGTCCGCCTGATCCGGCATGAGCTGGAGCAGCTCAAAGTGGCAGCCCTGGCTGGGCTCAAGGGGGTGGCATGAACGTTTCAATGCACGAAGTAAGTCTGGCTGACGCGGAGGTGTTCAAGTCGGGCGAAGGCGTCCGGGGCATTGCGTTTTTTGAAGAGCAGCATGGCCGGAACGGAACGCTAAGCATGTATTTCGGCAGCGCCGAGGACTGCCAGAAGGCGGCGGACAAGCTGGCCGAGCTGGCTGAGCAGATGAGAGAGCAGGAGGCGCTGGGTGAGCGCCGGGAGTGTGAGGTGTGAAGATGACAGCAGCGCAGTACCAGAAACAACTGGACGACGCAGCCGAAATCGAACTGGAGATGGAGCGCATCGAACAGGACATGCGCGAAACCCTGCTGGCCGGCGACACGTTCGGCATGTGGTACCGCAACCAGTCCGGAATCCGGTGCCATGACAACTACGATCGCGACGACGTGGTTAACGCCATGGTCGAGCTGGACGCCGACGGTTTCAACCGGGCGGTGATGATGACCCGCACTGACCCGATTGAAGCGGCGAAATTCCTGACCGCCCTGATGGGTCGGGCGGTTGAACAGGTGATCGGGCTGGCTCCCATCCGGGAGGCGGCGGAGTTTACTGAGACGGAGGAAGCGGCATGAATGCCATTGCGAAAACGAACAACAGCGGTTTCAGTCTGCAACCGCAGAACCTGGATCAGGCCATGCGGCTCGCCGAGATGTTGGCCAGCAGTGGCATGGTGCCCAAGCAGTACGTAAACAACCCGCAGGCGACCCTGGTTGCCATGATGATGGGCAATGAGATCGGCCTGAATCCGTTGCAGTCACTGCAAAACATCGCAGTCATCAATGGCAAGCCGTCCATTTACGCTGATGCGTTGTTGGCCCTGGTGCAGAACCATCCGAAGTTCGGCGGCCACGAAGAATCCTTCGACGAACGCACCATGACCGCGACCTGCACAGTCTGGCGCCGAGGCGACGAGAAAAAGCATACCGTCACGTTCAGCCAGGCCGATGCCGAAAGGGCCGGACTATGGGGCAAATCTGGCCCGTGGCAGTCCTACCCCAAGCGAATGCTGATGTGGCGCGCCCGAGGGTATGCGCTGCGTGACAAATTCGCCGACGCCCTGGGTGGTCTGATTACCGTTGAAGAAGCGCGGGACATTCCTGAGCAGGATATGGGTATAGCTCAACGCGCCGAGCAGCCGACAGAAGCGGAGCGCCCGGCGCTTCCCTTCTACCCGGCGGAGCGGTTTACAGAAAACCTGCCCAAATGGAAGGCCATTATCGAGTCTGGCAGGAAATCCCCCCAAGAGGTCATTGCCACGGTGGAAAGCAGCGCCGTTCTAACTGACGAGCAGCGCCTGCAGATCATTGCGCTGGCAGCACAAGGAGAAGAAGCATGAAGATCCTGAACCTAATTCAAGGGAGCCCTGAGTGGCACGCAATCCGCGCCACCCGTTTCACGGCCAGCGAAGCCCCGGCGATGATGGGTGTCAGCAAATACCAGACCCGCACGCAGTTGCTGGATCAGAAGGCTACCGGCCTGGTTCCGGAGGTGGACGAATACCAGCAGCGGATCTTTGACAAGGGGCACGCCGCCGAAGCAGCCGCACGCCCAATTGCCGAGCGCATCATTGGCGAGGATCTGTACCCGGTAACCTGCGAAGACGACGATGGGCGCCTGCTGGCGTCCATGGACGGCCTGACGATGCTGGAAGATATCGGCTTCGAACACAAGCTCTGGAACGAGAAGCTGGCCGAGCAGGTAAAGGCTGGCGAACTGGAGCCGCATTACACCGTACAGATGGATCAGCAGATGCTGGTGTCAGGTGCCGAGAAGATCCTGTTTATGTGCAGCGACGGCACCGAGGAAAACTGTGCGTGGATGTGGTACGAGCGCAACGACAAGGCCATCAAGGCGCTGATTGCTGGCTGGGCGCAGTTTGAGCAAGACCTGGCCAACCACAAGCCGGCAGAACCCGAGCAGCCCAAAGCCGAAGGCAAGGCCCCTGACAGCCTGCCCGCTCTGTCTGTCCAAGTGAAAGGCATGGTCACCGCCTCCAACCTGAAAGAGTTTGAGGCCAGCGCCCGGGCCACGCTGGCGAGCATCAACACCGATCTGCATACCGATCAGGATTTCGCAGACGCAGAGAAAGCCGTCAAATTCTGCAAAGACGTGGAGAAGCGCCTGGCCGGCGCCAAGGAGAGCGTGCTGGGCCAGATGCAGACCGTTGACGAGGTGGTGAAGACCATCGACCGGATCAGCGAGGAAACCCGGCAGCTGCGCCTGAAGCTGGATAAGGCGGTGAAGGAGCAGAAGGAAGCTCGCAAGCTGCAAATCCTGAACGATGCACGCAGCAAGTGGGACGCGTTTGTGGGCGACCTTGAAAAGTCGCTGGAAAAAGAGTCTGGCGGCCTGCCAATTACCGTGGCCACCAGCAATGCCGACTTCGCCGGCGCGATGAAGGGCAAGAAAACCCTCAGCAGCCTGCGGTCGGCGTGTGACGACGAGCTGGCCCGCGCCAAGATCGAGGCCAACGAAGCCGCCGAGCTGATCCGGGGCAACATCCAGCAACTCAATGAACACGCTGCCGACTACACGTTTCTGTTCCGAGACTTTGGCCAAATCTGCATGAAGCCCGCCGATGACTTTGCCGCGGTGGTGAAAATGCGCATTGCCGACTACCAGGCAGAACGGGAGGCGAAAGCCAAGGAAGCGGCACGGCGTGAGGCTGAGCAGAAGGCGCAGCAGGAAGCTACCGCCCAGGTGCAAACCGATACTGTGGCTGACCCCGCCGCCCGAGCATCTGGCCAAGGCCGTGAGAACGACGAGTCTGCAGAAGTTTCGCGCAACATGCAGGAGTTGGCCAGAACGCACGCGCCATCCACCAACGAAATCATTGCCGTGCTTTGCCAGCACTACGGCGCAGACCGTGCAACCGTGATCGGCTGGCTGCAACAGATCGAAGTGCAGGAGGCCGCGTAATGCCCAAACCCCGCGTAATCCTGACCCCCGATGACATTGAGCGTGTAAAGGCTCTGGCCGCCGTTGAGCTGCCATTGCAAACCGTCGCCCGGCAATTGGGCATGGCCCGGGAAACCCTGGCAAACGCCCTGATCCGTCAGGGCTACGGCCCCTGGATGGAAACGGCGTTCCCGAGCCGGCCCGGCGTGGGCAGTGGCGGCAGCCAGATCGGCGTTGAGCGGTCGCCGAAATCGCCCGGGGAGTTGCGCAAGCTCAAACCGGAGCAAATCAAGGCGCCGCTGGAGGTGCCGGAGAGTTTGCAGGCGAAGTGGTTGATGGGGAGGTATGCGGCGTGAGTCAGTTTACACTTGATCTGGGCCATGAGCTTGTCGTGGATCTTTTCGCCGGCGGCGGCGGTGCCTCCTGCGGCATCGAACGGGGTATTGGGCGGCCGGTAGATATCGCCGTTAACCACGATCCCATGGCCGTGGCCATGCATGAAGCCAACCACCCTGGTACAACACACTTCTGTGAAAGCGTGTTCAGCGTCAACCCGGTTGCCGTTACTGGCAACCAGCCGGTCGGCCTACTGTGGGCTTCACCTGATTGCACGCACCACAGCAAAGCGAAGGGCGGCAAGCCAGTATCGGCAAAGCGCCGGGGTTTGGCATGGGTTGTTGTTAAGTGGGCGCGCCGGACACGCCCCCGGGTAATCATGCTGGAGAACGTCGAGGAATTTGAAGATTGGGGTCCAGTGATCCCGAAGAAAGGGCCTGACGGCTCAATCCTGAGATTCCCAGACGGAAAGCCTCAGTTGGTGCCCTGCCCCGAGCGCAAAGGTCAGGAGTTCCGCAAGTTTGTTGCTCAGCTGGAGCGAATCGGCTACCAGGTGGAGTGGCGCCAACTCCGGGCCTGCGACTACGGCGCCCCGACAATCCGCAAGCGGCTGTTTCTGATCGCCCGCCGGGATGGCCAGCCCATCGTTTGGCCGAAGGCAACACACGGTCAGCCCGGCTCTCTGCCAGTGCGCCGCGGAAAACAGAAGCCATACCGAACCGCTGCGGAGTGCATCGACTGGAGCATCCCATGCCCGTCGATCTTTGAGCGCAAGAAGCCGCTGGCTGCTAACACCATGCGCCGGATTGCCCAAGGCATGATGCGCTTTGTCATTAACTGCGGAAGCCCGTTCATTGTTGCGATTGATCACGGAAGTGCCAGAACAGGCTGCAATTGGAGCTCAGCAGAGCCTCTTACAACCATAACCACAGAGAACCGTCACGCGGTAGTCGTTCCAACTCTGATTCAAACGGGCTACGGAGAGCGCCCGGGGCAAGCGCCACGGGTGCCAGGGTTACACAAACCGCTGGGAACAGTTATCGCCGGTGGAAGCAAACACGCTCTTGTGTCTGCATTTCTCGCCAAGCACTACGGAGGCGTTGTTGGAATCCCGGCCACCCAGCCTACAGGCACAGTGACAACGATCGATCACCACGCGGTCGTGGCAGCGCACATGATCAACCTCAAAGGCTCAGATCGGCGGGCACGGGCCGCCGACCAACCAGCCGCAACTGTATGTGCCGGTGGAACTCATGCCGGCCTGGTTGCCGCCTTTATGGCGCCCTACTACGGCAGCGGTTCCGGAGAGACCGGTCGTGACCTGCGGGAGCCTGCACCCACGGCAACCACCAAAGACCGGCTGCAACTGGTTACGGTCAAGATCGACGGCGCCACCTACGTGATCACGGATATCGGTATGCGCATGCTGCAGCCGCATGAGCTGTTCAAGGCTCAGGGCTTCCCCGATGACTACGTGATCGCGCCAGAGTTCCAGGGCAAGCCGATTCCGAAATACGCCCAGGTGCGCATGTGCGGCAATTCCGTCCCGCCTGTGTGGCCAGAGGCCTTGGTGAAAGCGAACTTCAAACACGAAAGGAAGCTGGAGGCCACTGCATGAACCCCCACAACAAAGACGAGTTCGCCAAGGCGTTCACCGAACTGGACGCCACCAGCGAGCCCGAGGCCATCCGGAATCTGATCGACGACGATGAGCAGAAAGAGCTGCGTCAGAGCAAGTCCGGAAAATGGTACACGGTGGAAGGCGGAGAACTGAAGCAGGTGGACGCATGAGCAAGAAGCCGCGCAAGAAAAAGCACAACGCCACGCGCCGGGCTCAGAACTTCTTCGGCCACCGGACCCGGATCTGGACGTTCGAGGCCGACCGCGAATGCTCCGGCGCAGACCAGATTGCCTACGCCCGCAAACACATGGGCGCCTTCTGGAAAGATCTGCGCCCGAACACGGTAGCCGCCGTTCTGACATACCCACACAACTGGGCAGTCTGTGTCCGCGCTGTGTGCTGGACTGGCGAGGGAGACTGGTGGGTTGAAGAGCAAACCATCATTGTCCGGGACATCGCCCTGCAGGATCTGGAGAGGTACGACCTGTACGTCAACGCCCGGGCTGAGGTTCTGGCCGAGGTGCAGCGCCGGCATGTGTTCGACTGCGGCTGGATGGCCGAGACATACCTGGGCCGCAACCCGGCAGACGCAAACCTGCGCTGGCCGTATGCCGAGATCAACCAACACGAAATCCTGACACCGGAGCGGCAGGCCCTGTGGCGCCAGGTGGACGCGGATTTCCAGAATGAACGGAGGGCAGCATGAGGCTCGACCATATCAAGGTTCGCTCAATGCGCAACGTGGTGATGGTGGCTGACGGCATGACGGTCAGCCAGGTCGCCAAGCGGCAGAACACAAGCCCCGCTGGGATCAGCCTGGCGATCCGGCGCACAGAGGCCATTGTCGGCGAGCCGATCTTTACCCGCGGCGCCCACAAAATCACCGGTGTTACCGAATCCGGCCGGGTCGTCGTCGAGCAGTTCCGGGCGGCAATTCGGGCACTGTACTCAGAAGAACAGGAGGCAGCATGAGCAACGAAATCAGAACGGCGCTGGAAAACCTGCTGGATGCCATGGATCAGATGGGTAGCTGTCAGTACGAAACGCTGCGATCAGATGCCAGGGCGGCGCTGAACCGCGCTCAGGGTGACCGGGGTGCGGAGGCGGTAGAGTTTGAGGATTATGCCGCCGGCCCTCTCAACGACTGGGGCGGGGGAAATGTGCCCTGGTGGATGGAGTACATCAGAACCGAAGTAGAAAGAGCAAATGAGCACTGGCGAGAGCAGATAGAATCGCTGCCGCTCCACACCCAGCCCCAGCCCGCCGTGCCGGAGGGATGGCGCGCAATTTTGGAGGAAGCGCTGGCAATGATGACTAGCCAGCCAATGACACTGGAGCGCCAGGCGGACGCGGTTACAGGCGTGCGATCCCTGCTCTCCACCCCCACCACGCCCCAGGTTGATGGGTGGGTAAGCATGGCAGACCGGGAGCCGACAAAATCAGACGAAGATTGTGAGGGCAAGATCTGGCTGCTTTGGCCTGACCGTCGTTATTTTGAGAGAGTGCCCCGGGGCCATGTGTCGTGCGCTCCTGAATTCTACTGGATGCCCACCGGGCTCAAGCGCCCGCAACCACCGAAGCGGGAGGCCCCCGGCGATGAGTGATCCACGCTGTAAGTGCAGCCTAGCTATCAGCTTGACTGGCGACGGTTGCCGATACTGCCAGCCGCAGGAGCACATCGACCGCCTGGGCGAATGGCTGGACGAGGCGCGACAGGAGGCTGAGCAAGCCGAGGCGCGGGTGGCGGGCATTAAGCAAATCATTGCAACCGAGCCTGAGTTGCCCGGAGATATGCCAGAGGAAATGTGGCAGGCATTTGTGGATGCAATAAACGAAGGTGATCGCGCATTCGTGATGACCGCCCTGAGAATAGTGGTTAAAGAAACCAAAGGCTGCATCCTCGATAGAATTCACGAAGCCGAGCGGGCGGGAGGTGAGAAATGAGCCAACAACCGAAATGGGTACTTGAAAAGCGCCTCCGAGAACTGACCGGCCTGAGCCATGAGCAGGTACGCCTGCGCCGGGCGCAATGGGTCGAGGGCCGCCAGTGGAAGTATGGCCCGGACAAAGCCATCTGGTACAACCTTGAGGAAATCGAGCGGTGGGTCGAAAACGGAATCGCGGCCTAAGCCCAGAGGAAGAACGGAAGGCCATCGAGCAGTTGGTGGCCAATTCGCCGGGCATTGAGCTGCGCGGCGAGGCCATCCGGATTGACTTCATGTACCAGGGCAAGCGCTGCCGGGAGACGCTGAAAATCCCGCTGACGTTTGCCAACGTGGAATACGCAGTCAACAAGCGCAAGTCGATACAGCTGGAAATCCGGCAAGGTGTGTTCGATTACGCGGTGCATTTCCCGAAATCGGCCAGGGCCCGGAATACCAAGGCCAGCCGAAAGATCAGCCTGCGCGAACTGTATGACCGGTACTGGCAGATCAAGTCGGCGAACGTCACGGAAGAAACCGAGCGCCGCTACAAGGTGGCTCTTGAGGTCTGCGGGGAAATTGTCGGCTGGTCGGTGCCAGTGAGCACGTTGATGCCCGAAGATGTGGACCGGCTTCGCTCAAGCCTGATTTCTACGCGCAAGCCCTCCACCGTAAACCATTACCTGGCTACCTGGAACGGCATGGTGGAATGGGGCCGCGCCAACGAATACATTACGCGGTCACTGGAAGCGGCATTCTTCAAAAATCAGGTGGAAGACCCGGACCCGCTGTCGCTGGATGAGTTCAGGCAGATCATCGAGAATGGCTGCCTGCACCCCCAAGACAAGGCGCTGGTAACGCTGGCAGTTTACACCGGGCTTCGCCCTGGGGAATTGTGCGCCTTGGCCAGAGAGGACGTTAGCGGCAACGTGCTGCACGTTCGCCGATCTGTGACAGCCGGCAAGGTTTTGAAGGTTCCCAAAACGGGGAATGACCGCAAGATATGGCTGGTGCCGCCGGCACAGGAAGCGATCAGGGCGCTGCTGGAAATGACCAAGGACGCCAAGCCCGCCGAGGAAACCGTGGAGATCAGCCGGCACCAGTCGCGCAAGGAGACGATCACGCCACTGGTGACGCCGCTGCAGGCGCGGAACAAGAACATTTCCACCAACCGCATGCAGGTTGGCTCATGGGCGACGAAGTGGGAGAAGCTATTGGCCAGGGCGAAGGTCCGGCGGCGGGTTGCCTATCAAACCCGTCACACTTATGCCTGCTGGTCACTGACGGCACATGGTAACATTGCGTTCATTGCCAAGCAGATGGGCCACAAAGACTACTCCATGCTGGTGAAAGTCTATGGCCGGTGGATGGATTCGGAGTCTGAAAACGAGGCGGAATTCATCTGGCAGGAGTTGCAGAAAAACGGTGCATTTTGCCCCACGATTGCCCCAAGCGAATGAGGAAGTATGCCGGAAGTCAGAGATAACAGGGCTTGCAGCGATTTATCAAAGCACACGCCGATGATGCGGCAATACCTGAAAATCAAGGGCCAGCACCCCAATGAGCTGGTGTTCTACCGCATGGGGGATTTCTATGAGCTGTTCTACGACGACGCCAAGAAGGCGGCGGAACTGCTGGACATCACCCTGACCGCCCGGGGCCAGTCTGGCGGCAGCCCGATCCCCATGGCGGGGGTACCCTACCACTCCGCCGAGAGCTACATCGCCCGGCTGGTACGGGCCGGGCAGTCCATAGCCATCTGCGAGCAGATCGGTGATCCGGCCACCAGCAAGGGC
>MDSZ01094741.1_pt1 | contig 28699 bp, 27 predicted proteins | sample 811201 | NCBI WGS metagenome assembly MDSZ01 (sample SAMN05326647, study PRJNA326480) | marine metagenome | isolation source: seawater | place: Indian Ocean: North | collected 2010 | reverse complement strand
TTAATATTTGTTTTTTTATAAAATTAATTTCTATCATTTAAATAAATCTGAAGTAATAAAGTTGAATAAATCATTAAAAATGAACCTTGTAAAAAAATACAAATTAACATGTAAACTAAAATTAAAATTTTTAATATATTTATTTTAAAATTTTGAAGTAAAATTTTAGTTATAAATAATCCAAATAATATACCCACAAAAATATTGACGAAATACATGAATTTTAAGAAAATTGGTTGCGGTATAATGTTTGCGGGCATTGTTAAAATTGATCTCTTGAGTAATGAATTGCAATAATCAAAATATTGTATTTTATCAATAATCTCAATTAATTGATCATTTGAAAGGTGATAAATAAATGAAAAAGATGGATTATAAATATATACAAAGTAATAAAAGACTCTAGGAAGTATGGTATAGAATTCATTATAACACTTTGTGTTAACAACAAAATGGAATGTAGTTTCAATTATAATATTTAAAATATAAATAAATATTAGAGAACTAATAACTAAAATAAAATAATAATTTTTTAAATTAAAGTTAATTTTTAAAATTGAAAACTTTATAAAATCCAAAAGTTTCCAAAATAAAATTAATATAAAAAATAATAATCCTAATTCTGAATTCATTAAAGGTAAACAAATTGCAAAAAACAAAAGAAAAATATTTAAAATTTTTTTCTCATAAGGTTTTAAGTCAAAATTTTTTAAATAAAATAAATTCAAAATAAAAAAAAACATTAATTGCATTACTCCAAAAGAGGGTTCGGTTGTTAGTAAACTAAAACCCTTCATTCCCTCTGTGAGTGATACACAATAGTTGGTTCCAACAAATAATTTTGAATCTAATAAATAACAAATTTTGTAAGATATATAATTTAATTCAAATATTTGAATTATGAAAACAATTAAGATTATTGAGTTACATATGAAAATAGAATTAAAATTTAAAACTTTTTTAAAATTAACACCAATTACTAAGGAAAATAAAAAAAATAAAATTATTAGATAATTCCCAAAATATTTTACATTGTTATCAATTAATATGAAATCAAATGTAAAAAATACTTTTAAAACTTCATATAAAATTCCTAAGATAATTAGTATTAATAAAATAAAATTAACTTTGGATTTATATAGTCCAATTAGTTTCTTATCTACTCCATTATAAAATAATGCAAAAGGAAGTAACAATATAAAAAAAAATGGTTTATGTATAAAAGGTGCATATGGAAATGTATAAACCAGTAAAGTTGAAAATAAAAATAAGAAATTATAATTTTTTTTCATAAAATATCATTTAATAAAATTTTTAATTTTATCTAAAATTATTTTAGAACCACTATATGTTAAATGAAATTCATCAAAAAAAATTAGTCTTTCGTTGTCATGTGAAGGACATATAGAAAGATCTTTTTTACAAAACTGATCAGTATCAATCTTAATCACTTTAGGATGATCAATTTTTTTGATTACAGTTGTAGCTAAATTATTTACTTCTTTCATTTTAGAATAATCAGAGCTCATAAACTTTAAATTAATTTTATCTTCAAAATTGTTCTTATTTTTTTTGAATAAATTAATTAAATTTTCATGAGGGGTTTTCAAAAAAAATGGTAAAGGCTCTAATAAGAAAACTGTATAATTTTCAGATGCTAATTCATAGATAGTTTCTGAGAATTGATTTATTATTTCTTTACTTCTGTTAACAATCGGAAATTTAATTGGATATCCAACTAAATTGTAATTTGAATCAATTTTTTTATAGTTTGATTCTTTTTCATAAGTCCAATCATTAAAATACATATTGTAATGAGCCGCATAAACTATGTATTTATTTTTTCTTTTTTCACTCTTAATTTCCTTCCATCTATTTTCATGTAAATTATTTTCGGTTACAGAAACTTCTTTTTGAAAATTATAAACTATACTACTTTTTAAAAGTAAATTCGCAGAATAAGACATATGAACAAGGAAAAACTTTTTTTGTTCTGAAAACTCAATAAAATTTAATAACATTGAATCTGTTAACGAATCTCCAACTAAATAAATGACAGTATCACTATTTTTATCTCCAAATGTACAAAAATTACCGTCTCTATTATGACAAGGTATTCTTTTTTGGTAAATTTGTCTGTAATTTGCCTTTTTATAAAAATTTTCTAATATCAGAGGATATTTTTTGAATACAAGGCCTTTTGAGGAATTTAAGTAAAAAACTAAAATAAAAAAAATAAAAATAGAAATTGTTAAAATTGAATAAAATAATTTATTAGAAATTATTTTTTCGTTTCGAAATGGTGTCTCAATAAATTTAAAGGTAAAGAGAGATGTTATAAAAACAATGAAAACCAAAATAAACCAGACAAAAATATTTTGATCAGAAAATAAAATTCTATATGTAGAGAAAGCTAAATTATGCCATATATAGAGTGAAAAAGATATTCCTCCAATAATAAAAAAAAATTTATAATTCGATAATTTTTTAACAAAACTATTTTCTGGACTACAAATTAATAATCCACTTAGAATACAAAATATAAGAGTAAGTATATGGGGATGTGAATTTTTATTCTCAAAGAATAAAAAAAATAAAATTATTATTAATAAAAATAAATTTACTAATTTTTTTTTATCTTTCAAAAAATTACATATTAAATTATATTTTAAAAATATTATACTCCCAATTAAAAATTCCCAAAGACGTGAAAGAATAGAATAAAAAGAAAAATTTGGATGATGATCTGTTAAATATAAAGATAAAAAAAAGGAGATAAAAAAAATGATTAATAATAAAATTAACTGTTTTTTTTTAATAGAGAACACAAAAAAGAAAATAAAAATTGAAAGGATATAAAATTGTAATTCAACACCTAAAGACCAAGTATGAAGTAGTGGCATATATAAACTAAGGTCTGACTCATAAAATGTATGGTTGAACCAATAAAATATATTTGAGATAAAAAAAGAAGAGGAGATTATTTCTTTAGTAAGTTTATTTGAGAGTAATGGATCGTAAAAAGTATAACATAAAAATAAAACTACAAAGTTTAGTAAAATTATTAATGGAAAAAGTCTTCGCAGTCTTTTGTTAATAAAATTTCTTATTTTAAAATTTTTTAGGTTAATTTTTTCAAATAAAATCTTGGAGATTAAATAACCCGAGATAACAAAGAAAATGTCAACTCCTAAAAAACCACCTTTAAATAACTGGAAATTAGAAACAGAAATATTTAAATGATAAATTATTACTGCTAAAACAGATACTGCTCTTAAAAACTGTATATCATTTCTTATTTTAACTTGCATATAATTTCATAGAAATATATTTAAAAAAATACTTATAATAATGCATAATAAACTTCAAAACATTAAATTAGAAAAATTTTAATTTACATTCGGAGTTATCAAAAATAATGATTTTTTTTATAATAGCAGGACCAGGTTCAGCTTCACAGACTCTAAAGAATAGACTTTTAAATACTAGAATTTTTTTTAACAAAAACCATCATATGGATTTAAAATCAAGTAAAGGTTTAGGTCACTTTAAAATTAGATTATCAAAAATAAAATTAATTTATTTAAAAATTTGTATTTTTTTTAATTTAAATCTTTTATTTTACCAACATCTTTTTCCTACAAGCGAAAATCTTAGGAAACTTAAATATATTTTTGGATTAAATAATGTGAAATTTATATTAATTACACGAAACATATTTGATACAGCTAAGCATTTGAAAAAACTTTATATTTTAAAAAAAAAATTACCACTAGATGGAAAAAATAAAATACATTATTTAAAACAAACTCAATACATAATTAAATTTTATTATGAATGGCAGAAGTATTTTCAAAAATATCCAGAAAAACTTAATTTAATTACATATAAACAAATAATATCTAACAAAAGAGAACCGATTAGGATATTCTCAAAATTATTGAAAAGAAAAGTTATATTAAATAAAAAAATTATTTCAAATAAACATAAAAAAATTAATATTTCACTGACACCTAATGAAATTAATTTAATTAAAAATGAAATTAAAAAATATAATAAAAAAAATTTTATAAGAATAAAAGTTTTATAAATGAAAAAAAGAATTTTTATTTGTACAAGTGAATTTAAATCAGAGAAAAATTTTGATGGTGGTATTTCTTCACACTTTTACCGACTAGCAAAAGAGTTAAATACTAAATATGATGTTACAATCGTTACTTCCTCAGATAAATCGGGAGATTTAATATATGATGGATTAAAAATTATTAGAGTCAAAATATTTAATATTTTTACAAAATTTTTTTTAAAAATCACTGATAAAAATAAATTTCAAGGAGAAATTTTTGCACGACCTTTTTTTTGTTTAATACAGAGTTACTTTTTAAACAGAAAAATTGCAAAAATTTTAGACTCTAATTCAATTATAATTTATAGTAGCTATCAATATCTCAATTTTTTTCAGAAACAAGATTGGAAATCTATAGTTTATATATGGAGTATCCAAAAAGAATGGAACTTCGTCAACCCAAATTCAATTTTTCAAAAAATTGATACTTATTTTGAAAATAAATCATTTTCAATTGCAAAAAAAATCATATCAGTAAGTAAATTATTAATAAATAAAATTGATAATAACTTTCAAAACAAAACTTTATTGATTAGACCACTTTATATACCAACAAATAATTATAATGATTTACAAAATTTTAATAAAAATATTATTTTAAATAACGGTAAATATTTTCTTTATTTTGGGTCTATGATTAAAAGAAAAGGAATTGATTTAATATTTCAAATTCTCCCTAATTTAATAGAAAAATATCCTGATTATAAATTTTTATTTTGTGGTTCAAATTCTAAATTTGATGGATTTTCAAAGAGAGAAATTTTGGAAAATTATAAGAAGAGTTACCCAGAAAATATTTCAATTTTTGAGAGTTTGCCACATAATGATCTTTTTTTATTAATTAAAAATTCTAAAATAGTAGTAATGCCAACTTATATCGATACTGTACCTTCAATGAGTTTAGAAGCATTAGACCATAATGCCACCATCTTATGTAGTTCAAATTCAAGTATTGATGAATATATAACTAATAATAAAAACGGATTTATATTTGAGAACGGCAATGCAAATGATTTATTTAAAAAAATAATACATATTAGTAACTTGAATGAAGATAAAATTAGTGAAATAAAAAATAAGGGCAGAGATACTTTAAAAGAATACTTTTCGGAAGAGAATACATTAAGAAAATTAGAAGAAATTATAAATGAAATTTAAAAACTTATTTATACTATTTACAATAATAAACCAAAAAAAATTTTTATCAGATCAACTGAAAAAAATATCTTTTTTTTCTTTTATTCAACCACTTATTGAACTCGGTATAATTCTTTTAATTATTCCATTTATCACCAATTTTATAAAAAAGAACGAAACTTTATATTTTGAAAGGTTAATTACAATAATAAATCCAGATATTAAGAATAATGTTTTTATTCAAATTGTTATTGCATTAATTATTCTGATTATTTTATATCTGCTTCTAATTTTTGTTGAAAAAAAAATTATAAAAATTTGCTTCGATTTTTTTTCTAAAACAAAAACATACACATTAAAATTTATCTTAAATCAAAATTTTAAATATTTATTTAATACTGACGTTGCAAATCAGGTTCAAGTGGTTAGTAATGAAATAAACGTTCTAGTCCAAGCTAGTTTATCTTTTGCCAATATTATTAAAGCGATTTCTTTATTTTTAACTTTTTCATTGGTTCTTTTATATTTGAATCCAAAAATTACAATAATTATAATATTTGTACTTGCTACAATAAATCTTATTTTATTCGTTTCTTTTAAAAAAAAATTTTCTGATTATGGTAAACAAGATATTAAGGCATCTCTAAAATCTAATTCAATAATTTTTAATATAATTTCAAATATTTTCTCTATTAAACAATATTCAATTGAAAATGATGCGTTAAATATTAGTAGAAATTCATTTGATATTTTACAAAAAATTAGATCTGAATATTTATTTTCACAGAAATTAATTAAATTTCTTTTAGAAATAATTATTTTTTCTTCACTACTAATATTTTTGATTTTATTTTCAAAAAGTAAATTATTTTTTGATGAAAATTTAGCTTTTTTATCAATTTTGATTTATGGTATTTTTAGACTTTTTCCACTATTGAGCCAATTTAACACAAATTTTGGATCTTTAGTTAAACTTGAAAAAGGCTCAGAGACGATAAAAAAATCTCTTCAAAATTTAAGTCAAGATCAAACCAAAGATATTGAGTTTAATATAAGTGATATAAAAAAAAATGAATTAATAATTAAAAACTATTCAATTACAATTAATAATAAAAAGTTAATTGAAGATTCAAATTTATATTTAAATCAGGGTAAAATATATTTTCTTATTGGGGCAAATGGTTCTGGTAAGTCATCTTTTTTAAAGTCTTTATTGCATGTAAATGATTATGAAGGAGAAATCTTTTATGGGGATGTTGAATTAAAAAAAATAAATATAAATAAACTTTTTAAAATTACAAAATATTGCCCTCAAAATGATATTATATTTGATGATACTATCGCTTTTAATATTATACTTAATAACGAGGAAATTAAAAATACAGAATATTTTAATAAGGTTATTGATGCATGTGAATTAAGTGATTTTGTTAAAGATAGAAATATATATGAATATGGAGTTGGTGAAAATGGTTATAAAATTAGCGGCGGTGAAAAACAAAAAATATTACTAGCGAGAGCTTTATATTCAAAACCTAATTTTCTTTATCTTGATGAAAGTTTTTCAAATATTTCAAATTCTGATACAGTCAAAATATTCAAGAAACTTGAAAAAATCTTACCAAAATCTTTGATAATTATTATTACACATCAAATGCCTCAAATGGATAATTTAAATCTATTAAAAATTGAAAATAAAAAAATTGAAAAAAATTAACTTATTTCGCTTTAATCATAATTTTCTTAATTTTTGTTAAACTATATTTTGGATACGCTTTTTTAAATGCTTCACATGCTTGGAATAAATTCATAGCTTTTCCATTTTGGTTTTTAATTTTAAGAGTTGATGCAAACTTGATTAATTTAGTAAATTTAGGTTTAAAATTTACATCATAAATATATTTGTTGATCAACCAAGATAACTCTATATTTTTTAAAGGAGATTTTTGTTTTAGTTTTAAATTTCCTAGAGAGCTCGCATTAATAAATACATCAGTTTTTTTAAGAAAATTCTTAAAATTTTGTTTATTAATTAATATAATATTTTTATGTTTTTTTATTTTTAATTCTGATCTGTTAAATAGAAAAATTTTTTTTTTTCTAGAAACCAATTCTGCAACAATTGCTTTTCCAACCCCACCATATCCATAAACAAAAAAAGTTTTTTTTTTAATATATTTGTCTAAAGAATAATAAAACCCAAGACAATCTGTATTAAATGCTTTTAATATATTTTTTTTTTTTAAAACAAAATTTGCTGCATTACAAAGAGCTACTCTTTTGTCAAGATGATCAGCGTATCTTACTATTTTTTCTTTATATGGATTTGTTATTAAAAAAGATTTAAATTTTTTTTCTTTTTTAAATATCTTTATAAATTTAGGTATTTCATCTTTTTTAATATCTAGTGGTATAAAAATACTATCTATTTTTAATTTTTTAAAAACAAAGTTCCATAATTTTGGTGACCTTGCTCCTTTAGATGGATTTTCACCTAAAATAAAATGAATATCTCTATGCTTAGAAAAATTAAAATTGACAAATTCTCTAAATAACATTTTTGTTTAGGGTTTTCGCAATTTTTTTTAAGGATTTTAAAAGATCTCTAAACTGTTTATAATTTAATGTTTGAAGGTTATCTACTTTAGCATTTTTTGGATCAGGGTGAATTTCTATCATAATGCCATCAGCACCTGCTGCCGCTGAGGCTAAACTCAAAGATTTGACCCATCGAGAGTTAAAGCACGCATGACTAGGATCTGAAATTACCGGAAGGTGAGTAATTTCTTTTAAGGCAACAATTGCAGTGATATCTAAAAGGTAACGACTTACAGCTGAATGTGTATGAGGAGCAACTATACCTCTTTCACATAACATTAAATTTTTATTTCCCTCATTCAATATGTATTCAGCTGCTCCTAGTAAATCTCTTAAACTTGCACCAAAATGTCTTTTTAACATAATAGGTTTATTTGTTTTTGCTACATCTATCAAGAAAGGATAATTTTGCATATTTCTTGCTCCTATTTGAATTATATCAACTATATCCCCAATTTTATCTAAATACTTACTTTCCATTATTTCAGTAATAATTTTACATTTATATTTTTTTCTTATGTAGGCCAAAAATTCTAAACCTTTCTCTCTTGTTTCATAATAATGTTTAGATCTGTAAGGAAAAGTAAGTGGTTTAAAAGCACCTCCTCTAACAAAAATTAATTTGTTTTTTAAAAGTTCCTTAGATACACTTGTCATTAATTTATAACTTTCAACCATATTTGGACCTGCAAATAAAATGATATTTTTATTTGCTCCAATTTTTAGTCCATCAATATTAATTACAGTTTTATGACTTTTGTTTTTTTTGTTACAAAGTGGAAACTTGGTCTTTAAGTCCTCAGAAGTAATGTCTTTTCCTGGAAATTTATTTTCAATCATATTTATTTTTTAACATTTTAAAATTTATTTTTTTTTTGTATTCTCTTTATCTAATTTAGACAAGATGTTAACAGTTTGTTTCAATCTTGTTTTATCATTATCTTGATGTATACCATGATAATGATAAACACAACTTTTAGGAGTATATAATATTCTCCAACCCTTTTTTAAAATATTTTTTGCCCAAATACGATCTTCTATATTTGTTAATTTTTCATCAAAAGGTATCTTAAGCCAAACATTTCTTTTTATGCAACTATTAGCATTATTAAAATATGGATCATTAATCTGCACTTTCTCATCTAATCCAAAAACTATTTTTAAATCTCTTTTAGTTTGATCCGAACTATTTTTTGTTGGTATTTGTCTACCATATACCGCAGCTATTCTTTTTGAATTTATCTTATTTATAAAGTTACTTAACCAATTTTTAGTTTGAGGGATGCAATGCGCAGATAATATTATGATATAATTACCATTTGAGGCTTTAATTCCAATGTTAATCGCCTTACCAGGCTTGTAAGATTTGATTTTAACAACTTTAATATCATATTTTTTACAAATATTTACAGTTTTATCTGAACTATAATTGTCCACGACTATTATTTCCCAGTGTTTGTAATCCTGCTGTTTAATTGAATTTACACAATCTTCAAGCCATTTATCTTCATTCTTGGTTCTTATAATAATACTCGCAACTTTATTTTTTTTCATAATCAACTATTTGTTTATAAAAATTACTTAAAAGTTTTTTTCTTGAATTATTAAATAAAATATATCTGTCTAAAAAATTAATATATTGTTTTTTTTTCAATAAAGTAATAAAATTTTTCTTATCCATCATATCTATTAATTTGTATAAATTTTCATAATCGTTAACATTTTCAAAACAATTATAATTGTCAAAAACTAACTCTCTGTAATCTTTGTCTTTAATTAAAAACTTAAGGAAAATTATTGGTTTCATACTATAAATGCCATCTACAACACCTCCAGAGATTGTTGTTAGAAGTATATTTGCATTATGAGACAAAACAAATAATGAGGAGCTAAAATCAAAAAATTTTTCAAATCTTTTAAGATGTTTATATTTATAAAAGAAGGAGTAACTATCTCTCGAAGGAGGACATACAACAAAGTTAGAACCAAACTTTTGTGTCATTCTTTCAATAAAAATAGTTTCACTCTCAACGTTTTTCTCTTTATGATCAGTCATGACATAAAGTAAACTTTTTCTTTTTATTGCTGTAAAAAAATTGCTCTTTAGAATATCTTGCCACCACTTATCATATTTAAATGAACCTGCTTTAAATACCCTGAAATTTTTTTTTTCATCTATAAATTGGTTGATCTCATACTTTGAATTATAAACTTGAATATTATTCAAATTTTTATTTTTTATTAAAATTTTTCTTTTAGACAAAGTTAATGAATGCGGTAATTCAAAAAGTAGTATTTTCTTTTTTTGGCATATATTAGAAATGATATTGTAATAGCCAGTAATTTCAAAATTATTATCAATAAAAACTCTTGATGGTTTTTCTATTTTTATTTTTATGTTTAATAATCTTTTATTTAACAAGAGTTTACACAACTTCAGTTTTCCAAAAAGAATAGATTTTATTAGTGAAATAAAAAAATTTTTGATTGAAAAATTTTTATAAAGCGTTTTAAAATTTATATCCTTGCTATCAAATTTTTTTAAAATAGCACTATTTGCAAAAAAAAAATTTTTTATTTCTATGTCCTCTAATAATTGCGAGGTAAATTTTTTTTCCAAATTTTTTAAATCAATATTAATATTTATAATCTCTAATGATACTTTTTCTTTCTTATAAATTAAAAACCTCATTAATGGCAAAAAATGATCTACTTCTGTAATATTTTTTGCAATAAATAAATTTTTCATGAAGTCATTTTAAGATCGTGAAGAATTCTAGCTTTTTTTAAATCGTCTTGATCATTAATATCTGTTGACTCTATTTGACTTACCTCGTATCCCATACAAGATTCTAAATCAATCATTTTTGATTGAAAAGATGGCTTTAGATTATTAATTTTTTTTAAAAAATACTTTACATTTGTTATTCTGATAGATGGGTTTGATATAAAGGCTTCAGGCCACATTTGTGTACGTTCAAAATCAGAATATTTGTGGTTTTTATATTTAAATAAATCAAATTTAATTTTTTTATTTTGGATTTCAACAAATTGATAGGGATGAATTTGGCTTTTTACAATTGATGTTAATGAAATAATATTTTTATGCTTATTTTTTAAATTAATACATTTTCTGATTGTCTCGCTTTTTAAAAATGGATTTGTCACAGGTAAAATACAGATATTTAAATTTTCACTTATGCTATATTTTTTTCTATATGATCTTAAAAAATCTAATACAAATGAAATAGAGGATGCTGATTTACTTGAATATTGTTTATTTCTTAAAAACGGAACCTTTGCACCATACTTTTTCGATAAATTAGATATATTATTATTTTCTGTAGACACAAATACTGATCCGCTATTTGCTTTGAGAGCAGTTTCTATTTTTATCTGTAGTAAACTTTTTTTCCCTATTTTTTTTAAATTTTTTTTTTTAATTCTTTGAGATGATGATTTGGCAGGTATTAAAATAATTGTATTCATATTTTAATCTTATAAAACATTTTACATAAATTTTAAAATACTAACAACGTGCCTTGTGGAAAAATTATATTTTGGAAAGACAAGTTTTGACTTTGTTAAAAATTTTAAAGGGTAAATATACAAAAAATCAAAATTATAAAATTGTTTTACTCCTAGGAACTTACTTTTTCGATTTATGCTTATAAATAAGTTATTCTTAGTTAGTATTCTTTTTGTTTGTAAAATATATTTTTTAATAGTTTTTTTATTCATTTCTTGAAATGCACACAAATTAATTGATAGGTCACAGATATTATTTGGCAATTTTTCTAATTCTTTAGGAGATAAAAAAATAATATCGTAATCTTTAAAAGCATTCTTAATAACTCCATATTTTTTTATTAAATCTTTATAAGGTATAAAACTTATTTTTAGGTTAGGAAAAAAATTTGATACAAATAAAAAAGCAATGATATTTTGAATTTGTAAATCAATGATTATTGATTTTGTTTTGTATTTATGATTTAAAAGGCATGCATTTATAGCTGGCCCACCACCTATCTCTAAAGAATATTTGTATTTATTTTTATTACTTAAAATATCTAAGTTATTAATTAGATAAAAAAAAAATTTAACTTTCAGTGGAAATTGTTCATTAATTTTGTTTAATTTTTTTTTTAATTTACTTTCTTTAATAAAAAATATTTTTATTTTATTTAAGTAAAAGTCTACATTATTTGTTAAGTTATTAATTTGTAAATTAAATTTATCAAATTTTATAAATTTTGATAAAACTTTTCTTAGTATCAATAAGAAAAACAATTTAATTATAATAAAATTTTTTTTTTCTAATTTTTCTCCTAGATTTGTTTCATTGAATACATTTACTTGTAGTTTAGATTTATCTAATTCGAAATAAAATTTTTTTTGTCTTGAAAACCAATATTTATTTGTTTTAAAAATTTTTCTTTTTAAAAAAAGTTCCTCAAATTCTTGATATTTTTTTTTGGATAAAGAAAAAGAGTGGTTGTAATAACCTTTGTTAGTTTTATTCATAAAGTTTATTTAATTGCAAGAAAACCTGCAAAACAGAGATATTGGTATACCGGCATTATATCTTTAAAACCAGCTCTTTTTAAAAAATCTATGTTAGCTTTCATTGTAAATGGTTCCATAACCCCTCTTAAAGAAAGCTCTTTGTTTAAAATTTCACGCTGAGAAAAATTTTTTGATTTAAAGTCAAAATATAGAAAATTCAAAATATCTTGAAATCTTGCATCACTACCTCTAATTTTTTCACACAATACAAAAGCACCACCCCAATTTAGTGAATTGTAAATTCTATTAAATAAAAGCTGTCTTTTTTTTGGAGGAATAAATTGCATTGTAAAAAGGGACAATGTTAAATCATTTTTTTTGAGTTTTAATTTTGTTATATCTTTAAGCAAAAATTTTATTCTTTTATCTTTGAAATTTTTTTTTGCAATTTTAATCATTTCTATTGAATTATCATAACCATTCAATGTGAAATTTTTATTTTGATGTCTAGTAGAAATTTTCTTTAAAAGCGAACCATTTGAACAACCTAAATCATTACAATTAGAGTCATTTTTCAAAAAAAAATCAGATAAACCTAATATTATTTCATGAGCATGCTCATAATAAGGAACTGATTTTTTAACATGATTATCAAAATTGAGTGCAACATTTTTATCAAATTTCCAATTTGATCTTGAAGTTTTGATTTTTTTATCTGCCTTCATTTTTTTAAATATTTAATTATTTTTTTATAACTTTTTAATTCAAGTAACATTCTATTATATGAAATTTTCTTATTATTGTTTAGATTTTTCTTTTTATATTTTTTTACAATTTTATCTAGCTTATTCATAGTCATTTTTTTATGTTTTGAATACTCATTAAAAAATTGTAAATAATTATTTTCTTGTTTTATATTTTCTGAAATTAAATATTTAGCTAATTGACTTGAGTAACTAAATTTTTTTATTCTAGTTTTAATTTTTTTTGCAAATATGTATTCATAAGTATGATATTTTTCCAATTTTTTATCAATGTAGAGTAAAACTTTAAACCCATGCTTATTAAGAATAGATTTCCAAGTTTGTCTTGTAAAATATCTAAAATGATTATGATTATAATACTCATATGGAGATCCAGATATTTTATCTGTTCTCCATCTAATTATAAGGTTTCCATTTTCTACCACCACTCTATGAATTTCTTTAAGTGATTTATTAATGTTATAAGAATGCTCTAAAGAACCTAAAGACATGACTGTTTTAAAAAAATTGCTTTTATATGGCAAATTTTCTCCAAATGCGTGCTGAATATCTAATGAAAAATTTTTTTTTCCTACAACGACACTCGGAAGGTGCGGATCTATTCCATAAACATTCCAACCACTTTCTTTCCAAGGTATCATCGTAGCTCCTGAAGCGCATCCATGATCAAGAAAATTACCTTTTCTTAACTTGTTTTTAAAAAAACTTAGTACCCCCAAGCTTCTCTTATGTTGCTCTGCAATATAGTATTTGCTTGGCTTAAAAGTTCCAAATGCGATTTTTCTATATTGTTTCATATAGTAATCTTTGAAATATTTATCTGACTTTCTTGGATTTAAAAATCTATGTCCACAATTATAACAAATACAAATTTTAAGTTTGCCGTATTGTCCAGGTTTACCCACCCTACCTAAATTTCTAAATGGTTTTAAGTTTTTACTATTACAAATTTCACAAACTTTAATTTTTTTCATTTTTCAAATATTCATCAATAACTATTTCTTCTGTTTTTTCTATTGCATCCAAACAGGCTCCACCAACATGGGGGGAGATAAACAAGTTGTTAAATTTTTTAATATTTTTAATAAGAAATGGTTCGTCTGTATCGTTGTGCTCATCTTTAATACAATCTAAATAAGCCTCTGCATACCTATTTTTTTTTAAAAAATTTAATAAATGTTTTTCATTAATTACCTCACCTCTTGAGCAATTAATTATTTTTACATTTTCCTTACATCGGTTTAAAAAATTTTTATCTATAAAATTAAAATTATTCTTATCTAGATTAATATTGACACTTATAATATCTGATAAATTTAAAAGTTTATAAAGTCTTGCTTTATTATGTTTTTTTTTATCATAAGACAAAATCTGAAAATTTAAATTTTTTAAATACTCAGATAATTTTTTTCCAATTCTACCTTTTCCTATTAATCCAATTTTATAATTTAAAAATTGTTTACTTTTGAACAGATATCTATTTCTTTTTTTTTGTTTCGTTAGTGCAAAATATTTATGAGGAGACCTTAACGCTAACAAAATAAGAGATAAATTGTATTCAGCTGTTGCTGTAATTTTTTTTACTAAGATATTATTTGATTTTAAATTAATAATTTTAATTTTTTTTTTTTTACAATAATTTTGATCTATATGTGTTAAACCAGTAGTAGGAGAAATAATATATGATAAATTATTGAATTTCTTCATAAATTTTTCATCAATTTTATTTTCAAGCTTAACAAACAATGCGTAAACATTGCTAAAACGAAAATTGGTGTTTGTTAATCCATCAATTTTTTTAAGTGTAAATTTTTTTTTTAATTTTTCTTTGATATTTTTGTTTAAAATACTTTCATATAAGATAATTTTTTTAAATATCATAAAAAATTTTCTTTGTACTCAAATCTATTTTTTTTAAAACATTGATAATTTTTTTGTTAGAATTTCCATCCCCATATAATTTAGTTTTTCGTATTCTCTTTTTTGTAATGATTTTAATTGACTGAAGTATTTTATTTGAATCTACACTTGAATCGATAACATTATCTCCTCTTTCCCTTAATTTTTGTCTTTCACCAATATTAACAACGGGTATTCCTAGAAAAGAAGACTCTCTAATACCGCTGGATGAATTGCCAATTAAACATTTGCATTTATTTATTAATCTTAAATAATCTTCTACTTCAAAATTTATAAAAAAATTTACTTTTAATTTTTTATTTTTTTCTCTCAATGATCTGATCTTTTTTGTTAGCATATTAGAACCTGCATCATTATTTGGCCATAACCAAACTATCTGGTGATCCAACCTTTTAACAACTTTAATCATTTCCATTATTAATTTAAGATTTTCTTTATATTTCGTTGTTACAGGATGTAATAAAATTACATAATAAGGTTTTTTGTAATCAATTTTGTACCCAACACCATGACCATATTTTTTGAAATTTATATTCTTATTTAAATTAGTTTTTTTTATGATATCTATTGACGGACATCCAACATTAAATACTCTTTTTGGATTTTCTCCCATTTGAATGACTCTCTTACGAGAATTTTTTGTGGAAACAAGATGCAAATTTGAGAGCTTTGTAACTGAATGCCTAACATATTCATCAATTGATCCTGTAAGCTCACCTCCTTGCAAATGAACCAAATATATGTTCAAAAAAGATGCTGTTATTGCTGTTGATAAAGTTTCATATCTGTCACCTATTGTAAATACAATATTGGGTCTTAATTTTTGAAATATTGAGGAGAGATCCAAAAGTGCCAAACCTGTTGATCTTGTCATCGTGAATAAATTTTCTCCCTCAATATGATTAAAAAGCTGATAATTAATTTTAATTCCATCTTTTCGAATTAGTTCATTTAGACTTCCATATTTTTTTAATAATGTTGAGGATATTAAAACTGTCTGCAAGTCAAAGTGTTTAGAATTTTTTATATATAACATCAAAGATCTTACTCGACCATAATTAGCCCTATTCACGATAACAAAACATATTTTTTTTTTTCTTATCATCTTATTAATTAAAAAATTTCGAATTTAAAAAACTACCTTTTTTAATATTTTTTTTTACTGTTTTTCCCAATATTTTTTCAAAATCAAATGCTGGTATACCTATATTGGGTTTCATATCTTTTAAATCTTCAATAGTAATTTTAGATCCCTTTTTTATATCTTTATTTGCTGTTAAAGATTTATTAAAAAGATATTTAATATTAGATATTTTTTTAGAATTAATTTTTTTTATGTTAGAATTTTTAATTTTGTAAAAATCTTTATTAAAAGAAGTAATTATTTTTAATTCATCAAATGTTATTGATGATGACGAATCTGGTCCAAAATAATTTTTTTCAAGAACAACATGAAATTCTATAACAGCTGCTCCCATAGAAATTCCAGCAATGGCAGAATTAAGGTTACCTGAATGATCTGAGATTCCAATTGGTACTTTAAATTGATTTCTAAATTTTTTTATCAGTGAATGTCCTACTCTAGATATGTCAGTAGGATACTCTGAGGTACATTGTAGCAAAGAAAATTTTACTTTTAGTTTTTTAAGATATTTTACTACATTTTTTATTTCTTTGAGATCTGATAATCCTGTACTAAGTATCATTGGTTTTTTAGATTTAAGAGAGATATGTTTTATCAAAAGTTTATTATTAAATTCACCAGAAGCAATTTTCCAAGCAGGTACTGAAAGTTTATTTAAGTATTTTGCAGCCATAATTGAAAATGGAGAACAAATAAAAATTATTTTTTTTTTTTTACAATGATTTGCAAGATCTTTCCATTCTCTAAAAGAAAATGAAGTTCTTTTCCAATAATCATATCTTGTCTCATCCTGACTAGAAAATTTGATCCTAAATTTTTCATATTTTGATGACTCATCATCAGGTAAATGCATTTGAAATTTAACTGCATCTGCACCTCCTTTAGCACAAAGATCAACAAAATACTTGGCTAGTCCGAGAGAGCCTTCATGCGAAAGCCCTATTTCAGCAATGATGAAAGTTTTTTTAAAATTATCTATTATTTTATTATGAATTTTTATCATTTATTTTTGGAGTAATATTTTGCTAGCACAAAGTCCTCATAATTATCAATATTTATTGCCTGTTTTCCTTTGACAATAATTCCATATATTTTTTTTCCTAATATATTATCACTTTTATATATATTTTTTGCTTTAAAAAAATACATTGAACCAGTCCTTATAAATACTTTTTTTAAACTCTGTCTTCTTTTAAATGAAACCTTTTTGTTTATGAAATTCTTAACATGATTTTTACTATTTATAATTTTCATTCTTTCAGGATGATCTCGTACTTCATTTAAAGTAATAACGCTATCATATTCTTTTTTAAGTAGATTATTTGCTTTATTAAATACTGATATGCTTCTAAACGGACAAGTTGGTTGTAAAATTAAAATTTTATTAATATTTTTTTTATTTCCATTATAGTTTTTTAGCTCATATCTTATAACCTTGATCATGTCAGTATTATCTTGGGATATAGCTTTTGGCCGTAATTTGATTGAATGATTTAACGATTTTTTTGAAATTTTTATATATTTTTTTGAATCCGTACTAAAGACTATGTCTTTTACAAATTTTAATTTTTTTGCAAAATTAATGCTATGAAGAAATAATTCCTTATTGTTGAGAATTAATATATTTTTATCCCTAATACCTTTTGATCCTGATCTTGCAGGTATAATACATAAAGTATCTCTCATATATTAATTACATTTTTTTCGTTATAAAATTTATTCCTACAATCCAGAATTAAATTTGAAAATTTAGATAGTTTTTTATAGTTAATATAATCGTGATCTGTCAATAAAATTACAATGTCAAATTTGTTAAGTTTTTGATAATTAATTTTTTTTGAAAAATATCTTTTATTTGAAATATTTATACTTGGTATAAAATTATCATTATATTCTATATTGAGATTTTTCTTATTTATAAATTTTTCAAAAATTTTTAATGCAGGTGAGTTTCTATAATCATTTATATTTTTTTTATAAGATAATCCAATAAATAACAATTTTGGTTTATTTTTGATTCTAAATTTTTTAATAATTTTACAAATTTCATTATAAAGAATTGATGGCATCTTATTGTTGATTTCACCACTAAGCTCAATAAATTTTGAACTTACGTTATTCTTTTTTGCAACCCAATTTAAATAATAAGGATCAACTGGTATACAATGACCTCCAACACCAGGTCCTGGCAAAAATTTCATAAATCCAAAAGGTTTTGTTTCTGCTAATTTTAAAACTTCAATAAAATTTATTCTAAGTTTTTTTGATATTTGTTTCATTTCGTTTACTAAACCTATATTTACAGACCTAAATATATTTTCAAAAATTTTTGCCATCTCTGCTGTTTTGATATCAGAAGAATTAACTATTTTTTTAAAAATTTTTCTGTAGAAGAGTTCAATCAATCTTAACTCGAAAATACTATCTGCGGAAACTATTTTAGTAATATTTTTAATATCAAATTTTTTATTTCCTGGATCAACTCTCTCTGGTGAGTAAGCAGTCAATACTTTTTTTGAAGAGTTATTTTTAAGTATTTCAGTACATTCCTCTGTTGTTCCTGGATAAGAAGTGGACTCAAAAATAATTAATTGATAATCCTTCAAATATTTAGATGCAACATATACAGAATTTTTTAAAATTTTTAAATCTGGTTTTTTTTGTTTGTTAATAGGTGTTGGAAGAGTAAATATAATAATATCAGAACGATTTATATTAGAATAGTTATTTGTAAATAAAGTATTTCTTAATTTGTTGGACTTTAATTTTTTTAATTTATTTTTGTCACTATCTATACCAATTGTTTTGAATCCACTTTTGCTAACCAACTTCAAGAGGGGATATCCCACATAACCAAGCCCTATAATACATACTATTGCTTTTTTACTATTTATTTTGTTTTTTAAATTGTTCATTTAGTTTTACAAATATTGAAAAAATTTTTATACAACTTTAACCCATCTAAGCCACTTTTTTCTGGATGAAATTGTAAAGCATTCATTTTATTTAAGGAAATACTTGAGCAATACTCAAAATTTTTAATTCTTGCTAAAGAACTAATTATTTTTGTTTCAGATGGATCACAATAAAATGAGTGAGTAAAATAATATGGTCTCTGAGAATTTTTTTCGATTATTGATTTTTTGCTATCTATATTTGAACTTTTTACATTATTCCACCCAATAACAGGAACTTTAATTTCTCTGTCTTCAAATATACTTGGTATTTTTTTTACTGACCCCTTTACAATCCCTAAACCTTCAGTGAAACCAAACTCATCACTTCCTTCAAAAAGTATTTGCATACCAACACATATAAACATTGATGGAATTGAGTTTATTTGATCCATAATAATTTTATCTATATCTTTTTTTTTTAGGTTTTCTATTACACTTCTAAAACTACCAATGCCAGGAAATATAAAACCATCATACCTGTCTTTAAAATCTAACGAACTTTTAATAATCGTAACACTAAAGCCAGTTTTTAATAAAGCATAATAAACACTTTTTATATTAGATGTTTGAGTGTCAAATAATGCAACTTTAATTTTCATATCTTACATTAATATTGTTCTTTACTAAAAATTTTTTCAAATCTTTAATATTATATGATGAGTTTTCATTGCTTGAAAAATTTTTTATGAAAACTTTGGAACCATCTTCTTTTAAATTTTTATCTTTGTCTATTTTTTTTATTAAATCATAATGCAACATAGATGCTAATAAGACTCCATCAACATCACACTCTCTAAATAATTCTAATACATGATCATAGGATCCTGCTCCGCCATGTGCAAGCAAAGGTACAGAAACTTCTTTTTTAAGTTTCTTATAAAGTTCAATATCAAAACCTTTTCTTTTACCCTCATAAAAAATTGAGGTGACAATAATTTCTCCTACTCCAATTTTTTGGATTTCCTCAATCCAATTGAAAAGACCTACTCCACTTTTCTCACGTCCTGACTCAGTTAAAACTTCATATTTCCCATTTATTTTGTTTGTCTCAATATTTATAGAAATGGTGGAGCTCCCATATTTGTCCACTACTTTTCTCAAAAGATTTTTATCTTTTAGTGCAGCAGAATTTATCGAAACTTTATCAGCTCCCAATCTTAAAACTTTGTCTATATCTGCATCTGATCGTATACCACCTCCAACAGATATTATTACAAAAATATTTTTTGTTGTAGTTTCAATTATTTCATCCAGAGTATTTCTATTATATAAAGACGCAACAACATCTTGATAATGTATTTCATCTACACCTTGAGAAAAATATTCATTTGCAAATATTTTTGGATTTCCAATAACTCTAAGTCCTTCAAGAGAGATTCCTTTAACTAAAAAACTATTTTTACAGTCTAGTCTTGCTATTATTCTTTTAAACACGCTAAGAGTTCTTTTTAAAATATTCCCTTGGACTCACAGTATAATCCCATTTATTACCTGTTTTTTTCCATATATGATCAGGTCTAAATTTATCGCATAAATCTATAAATTTATTTTTATCTATATCTACATATTTATAAAATTCTTCCTCATATTTAGATGGATACTCACCATCAAATTTTTCTATTAAAGACAATCCTTCTTCCTTGGTAATATGTCCATTTCTTATCTCCTGACCACTATCTTTCATCGCCCTACCAACACCAAACTTAATATATTTTGTGTAATAAAAGAATCCATCTATCTTATCATCTATACTTGCATACTTTTGATAAGTTCCTTCTGTTCTTTCTTCATTAGATTTAAAATTAATTTTATCTACTGCAAAATAATAATTTTCTTGTGGAACCCATCTTAAATAATATCCTAAAAAATAAAATTTTATATTATGTTCATTGATTAAATTATAATCAGCAGGTTTATACGCTTCTAAATCATTTAGTGATAAACCTTCATCCAGATACTCCGACACCATTTTACCTCCTAAATATACATCTTTAAAATTTTTTCCCATCAAAGGATCCATTTCAAAACCTTTCTGAGATGTATTACCCTCTTCTGTGCCAAATCTATTTAATTTGTGTGACATTTTTTTTCCATATTCCCCTGGCATCTCTCCATAAAAAACTAAAGGAATATTCAACCTAAGAGCCATTTTAACAACAAAAGTTTTTTGACCAATTATAAAAGGTTGAAATGGATGGAGTAAGTTCTGAGTTGCATTTTTAGTTAACAACCTATGTACTCTTCCATTAGGTGTGAATAAAAAATTATCAAAACCACCATCATGAATCCAGTTTTGCATATTTTCCCATCCTATATCTGTATACATGTGTGGAGACCAAGTAACTGTGATTGGGTTCATTTTATATTTGTATTTAAGCATCCAAGAAGCAAAAACACTGTCCTTTCCACCACTGCCTCCAACAACACAGTCATATGAACCATCATTTTTTCTATATTTATCACATAGTTCAATTAATTCTTTTTCCCTATCTGGCCAATTAATTGTTTGGTCCCATTTTTTTTTATTAAAATTACAAGCTGCGCAGACTCCTTTATCATCAAATTCAACTGTATTTTGAACAGTTTCATTTACATGAAAATATTCATTTACTGTTGTGGGTTGTTGATTAGATAGATTGCATTTCACACAATATTTAATTTCTAAAGGAAGCCCGTTTTTATTTTTGTTCATAAATTTATTTAATCAGTTGCTAATTAATTTATTTATAATTTTCAAGAAAGAATCGCTTATCTTTTCAAGTTCAAATTCATAATCTTTATGACTTAAAAAATTTTTTTTGTAAAAAATTTCAATATTACCAGGAAAATATGATTTTTTGTAGCTACTAAGGAATTTTAAGATTTCAGTCTCTTGTTCTTTATCTTTATCTATTTCTGAATTTTGTTCGGTTAATTCTGAAATTATATTTTTTAAAATTGAATAATTTTCAGCTTTGTAAAGATTTTTAAAAATTTTATAATGATTGTTTCCAAGCATTATTAATTTTTTTTTTAATAAAATTGTTTCAATTCCAACAGATCCAGTCGAAGTAATTACAAAATTTGAATTCTTTATTAAGTCTATTGCTTTATCCTCTGGTTTGGCTAACTTAATATTATAGTGAGATAATATTTCATCATAATAATTTGAATTACGTCCGTCTGATGAAATATATTGAGATGGATGCTCTTTAACAATTAATTCATAATCATTAGGAAGATTAAGTGCAATAAATCGTGCTACTTTTCTCTGATCAAAAAAAATATTACATTGGGAATATGTTGATGCTTCCGGAGAAAGACCTAAGAAAAAAACACAATTTTTTTTTTTTTTAGAGAAATTTAACTTCTGATTAATTTTGTTTTTATAAAAAATAAAATTTATTCTTTTGTTAATTCTTGATTTGATAAGATCAATTGGATGGATATTGCCCAAATAAAAATTTTCAATAAGTGAAAATTTATTGTAAATGTTTACATATATAAAGAAATTATAAATTTTACTGAACAAGTTTCTCTTAAGAGTTTTAAAACGATTTTTTAAATAATTTTTTTCTCTGTCATTGGTTGATCTTTTTAAAGATATCTGCTCAAGCTCATTTGATAAATCTTGAACATTCTCTAAAATTAAATTATCAGAAAAATAATATTCCTCTAAAAATGGATTTTTTATATTCTCAACTTCATTTACTGAAAAATAATCTTTAAAAATAGATGAAGTGGGCACATAACATGGTATTTTATTTTGTCTAAAATATAGTATTCCAGAGATTGTATTAAAATGATCTCTGCATTCAACTAATGCTAAATCAATTTTAGTATTTTTAAGATGAAAATTATAGAAGCTCTCAATTAATAAAATTCTTGCTACAAGATGATATCTAATATCAATTTTTTTTTCATAATATTTAAAAAAATTATGGTAAATATTAAATTCAGATGTTGAAATATTAATTTCAGAAAGTTTACAATTATATTTTCTTTCGAATTTTAAAAAATCAGTTTCTTCAAATTTTTTTGTGTAATTTGCTAGTAAAAATTCATGCAAACATATTATCTCAATATTTTTTTTAAGATCATTTTTTTCTAAAAAATTATTAATTTTCTTTTTAGTCTCTATTTTTTCACATTGTAAATAAACAAAATAATTTTTTTTAACAAGATTTTTTGTTAGATTAAGGACTATATCGACTACTATAGTATCACAGAATAATAATACATTTTTCATTAATTTAATGCACACTGCAATGTTTTGTTAAACAAATAAATAAAATCACTAGATAATTGATTTTCATTAAATTTACACTTACCAAATTTCACCATTCTGAAAAGATTTTTTCTATAATCAAAATAACCATGATCTGAAGTGACTGTAATTATGGAATTTGGGTCATTTTTTTCTAGATAATCAATAAACTCATATATTTTCTGAATATTGCACAAATACGCGTTTTCATAACCTTTTATAGAGTCGTAAGAATATGATTTAAATGTGCAATCATTATTATATGTATAAGGAGGGTGCGGGCCCCAATCATGTATGAAGAAGAAATTATTACCCTCTGAAATTTGTTTTTTATTTTCTGGAAAAGTTACTGTCATAAGGTGATCAAATAAATTCAAATCATCATGAATAAGTTTATAAAAATACTCATCAAGAAAGTATTCTTTAAATTTAAATCCAAAATATGAAGATGATAGGTAATTCCAGATTGTCCTAGAACTATAGAGTAACTCACTATATTTTTTATTACTTACTAAACATAAATTTTCATTGTAAACATTACAATTGTTCCAAATATTTCCTGACCAATAAAAATTATAATGATTTTCTTTGAGTTTTTTTGCTAAAGGTAATATTTCATAAAATCTCATCATTACAGGATAGCTTCTTAAATAATCTTTATTATTTACATCTATGTTATTTTTTAAATTAAATAATCCACCAAGTGTAACTGCTGTATCTTTAGTTTTATTTGTGTTTATTGAATTATTTAATAAAATAAAGTTTTTATTTTCAAACAAAATTTTATAATTATCTAAAATTTTTTTATTTCTGGGAGATGTTGAAAGTTTATTTTCAAACGTTTTAAAATCAACAGCGGCATCACTTATAATAAAATAAATATTTTTTCCAGTCTTTACAATTTTTTCTGTTTTAATTTTTTTTTCATCTTCTTTTAAACTTTCAATACTCTTAATTCCAAAATAATTTACAGAACTATTATATAAAATCACACCTATAAAGATAAAATTAAAAATTAAAATAAATCTACTTATAAAATCTTGAATGATTAGTTTCTTATATATTAATAAAGAAAAGAAAATTAAAATTATTAAAGTTGCTACAAAGAATGTTCTTGTACCTAATATATTTGATAAATTATAAATATCATAAAATTGAAATTGAAATAAGAATAAAACAGAACCTATAAACAATATATCTTTATAACTTTTTAAAAAAACTTTTCTTAATATTAAAAAAAAAATAAAATAAAATGAAACAAAAAAAATATTAATCAATAACAAAAAAAAGTAATTTACATATTCGCCCTTATTTAAATTTAATGAAACAAACTGAACAAATGGAGTATTTATAAGTAAGAGGTTTACTAAATGAGTTTTTTTAACATAGTTAAAATTAGAAAAAAAATTAGCAATATACTTAAATATAACTGCAATAAATCCTATAATAATGGTAAATATATAAGAAAGAGATATTGGATCAAGATAAGCATAAGCTACACTTGGAGTGATTAAAAAAATAAAGACAATAATGATAATTTCATTTAGTAAAAATATTTTTTTAAATAACTTTTAACAACTAAATCTTCTTTATCAAAAGTATAATTTTTAATTAACTCAGGAATTTTTTCTATTTCATCCTTATCTATATTATTTGATAAATATTTCCTAGAATGTTCCTCTACAGATATGGGAAAATTTAAATTTACACTCTCGTTATTAATTTTTTGATTGGTATTTATCAAAATTGACTTTCTTTTTGTTATTAAAGAATATTCTAGAAAAATACCAGACCAGTCTGAAATCAGTATTTTAAAATCATAAAAATTAAAATTATCATTTAATAAGAATTTTTCGAAATATTGAATGTTTTTTTTATAATTCTTATCTTTCAAAACAGTCATATAATGCGGTCTTATTTTAATTGAATAATCTTTATTTAATATTTTTATTAAATTTAGAATAATTTCATCTTCAAAGAAATTTGTATTCCATGTTGGTGCGATCAGTATATCAAAATATGTTTTTTTTTGATCAGTAATATAATTTTCTAAAAATAAATTTCTTATTTTGAAAGCCTTAATTTTTTTTTTGAAAAGGTTTTCTAAATAATAAACTTCCTCTTTTTGAAAAGAATTGCAAACCTGAATTACATCAAAATGTTTAAAAGCATTAAATCGGTATGCTTTCAATAAACTTATTTGACTGTGTTGAATGTAAATATATTTTGTTGATTTAGTAATTGATCTAACAAATAATGTATATCCCAAATCAGGAGTTGTTGAGTAACAATATCTAATGTTACAAAAAAGAAACAACAAATATATAACAAATTTATTTTTAAAATTTATTACATCTGTATTATTTATATTTTGAGTTTGTAAGTTACAATTAAGGGACACAACAATAGTTTTTTGAAAATTACTATTTTTATTGAAATAAGGTTCTAAATGTTTTTTTGAAAAGTTATTTTCTACAAAAAAAATTCTTTTTTTTTTACTTTGAATTTTAAAAAATAAAATTAGTTTTTTAAATTCATTAATCATTTTTTAATTTTTTAAAAAAATTTTATCAAACACTAATGTTTGCTTTTTTTCATCAATTTTACTAAAATATGAACTTTCATTTTCATCAAAGTTTTTTTCATATTCAATAGTACTAAAGAAATTTGTTTTTTTTATTAAATTTTTTAAATGATATGCTCTTAATAGTGGATCAAAAAAACTAAACCATATTCTTCTAATTTCATCACCATTAAAAGATTTATAAATTGGAAAGATAAATTCTTTTGGATCCAGTTCTTCTCTTAGGATAACCTCACCTTTATCAATTTTCTGACTCATTATAAAGCTAGATACCCCAAACTTGGATCTGACATAATAATTCCATAATGAACCATCCATACCTCTGATATGTGGAAGATAACCTGGATGAATGTGAATAAACTTATGATTAAACAATCCAGAATTTTTTAATATTTGTTTTGTTGTATTCAAATAAAATGTATCTTCAGATTTGTTTAATTCTTCTATAACTTTATTACTATTAATATTTGCTGAGCTAATAATATTTATGTCAAAATTTTCGGTTAATTTCATTAAATACATTTCAAAACAAAAATTTTGTTCAAAACCGAAATAATTTTGAAACTGTTCAATTAATTTATATAGATTTTTATTTTTTAAGAATCTTACTGGATGAAAATTATTTTTATAAGAGTTTAAAAAAATAGAAAAATTTTTTGAAAGATAAAAATTCGTCAAATAAAATATCTTTTTAAATTTATATCCTTTATCTAAAAACAATTTAAGATAAGCTCTAGAAATTGGCCCATCATCAATAATTATTGAAATATTTGACATTTTTTCAGAAGAAACTTTTATATCTGGTTTTAAAATTAAGATAATCCCCGATATCGTCAAACTCATACCATTTACCTTTGTAAACTTCGTAATTAATTTCGTAACCAGCGTTTATTAATTCTTGGAGAAAACCTGTGGTTTGAATTTTTTTAAAATGGTTTTGTTTATAAAATTTAATTATTTTTTTTTTGAATTTTGAAGGAATATAAATTAATCCCATAAATTGAAATTTTGGGAATTTTTTTCTAATTTTTGTCCCAATTTCTAAAACTATTTTTTTTTTTTGATTTACTAATAAATTTTCTGCATCTACTTTGATTTTCTTATTTCTAATTTTCCAGACATTCTTCCAGTCTTCTAATATTGGTATAGTAATGTTTTTGGGCTTCTTTTTAACCAAGGTTTCTAATATTTTTTTTTCATAAATTATATCAGAATATGAATAAATCACATCTCCATTTAATTTTTCTAAAGAAAAAATTAAGGAGTAAAGCATTTCTCTAGATTTATAAAATTGATTATATATGTACTTAATATTTATTTTTTTTGATTTTAAATATTTTTTAATCAATGAAGACTTAAAACCAGTAACTATAAATTTTTGATTATTTTGAGGAATTTTTTTTATCAAACTTTCAATAAGTTTCTCTTTATTAACTGAAATCATACATTTTGGCTTATTTATATTTTTATAAATTCTTGAACTTTTTCCAGCGGCTAAAAAAACAAAATTCATTTTAAATTAAATAATTTAACGATTATAGAATCTATAATTGTTTGAGATGGATTATATCTTTCAGGATGAAACATTAAGCACAGAATTTTTTTGTTAATATTTTCCGCAATCTCTATAGATTTATCAACTTCAAAATATATTGGTTTATAAGTTTTAGGTAATGATTTAACAATTACTGTATGAAAGGAATTTACAAATATTTTTTTGTTATGAAAGGTTAATTCATGTATTTTTTTAACATGATTATTCGATTTTTTAAGTTGACAACGAAGTGAATTAGCTAAAAGTTGAAAACCATAACAAATAAAAAGTTTTGGAATATTTAATTTTTTTACAAAATTTAAAATTATTTTTTCATTTTGTTCTCTATATATATTTTTGTAATTTTTTTTAAACCTTTGTAAATCATTTCCATTCCCTCCTGAAAAAATAATACCATCAGAATTTTTAAGCTGACTTTTATAATTTTTGTAATCTAAAATTTCGATTTTAAAACCTAACTTTTTTCCATAATCATACCAGTTTTTCTCTATAATATAATTTATGTTTTTATTTTTGGAGAGTGAGATTGATGGAGTAATTATTATTTTTTTCACTTTACGAAACTATAATTTTTTTGTTCACAATCAATTCTAATGATTTTAGCCTCAGAGATTTCATTAAAAGTTTTTTCACCAACTCCAATTATTGCTGGCACATTTAATTCAAGACATCTAATTGCCATATGAGAATTTACTCCTCCATATTTAGTTATTAAACCTTTGATATTATATGAAAATATGAAATCATATCCAGGATCTGCATTTTCAATCATTACGATTTTATTATTTATATCGTAGGTTTTTTTTAAATTTTTTAAAATATATACTTTTCCAAATCCAACAAGTTTTGTTACATAATTTGGATAAGCGTCTTCAATTTCAAATTTGTATATATCTTCTGTATCAGTAATAAAGTCGGGAAGTTTGATTTTGCTTAACAATTTATAAGAATTTTTATTATTTTTAACATTGTCTTTAATTATTTTTTTTAATTTGTTTGTATTTAGATTCATATGTGAATTTAGAATTAAATTATAATCTATAAACTCCAAATCTTCTCGAGAAATTCCTATTTCTTTACCCAGGATAATTAAATTTTTAAAGATTAAATTTATAGATTTTGAAAAAATAAATTTGCTATATTCTCGTGCTTCTGTGGAAGT
>MDSZ01164056.1_pt1 | contig 28700 bp, 23 predicted proteins | sample 811201 | NCBI WGS metagenome assembly MDSZ01 (sample SAMN05326647, study PRJNA326480) | marine metagenome | isolation source: seawater | place: Indian Ocean: North | collected 2010 | reverse complement strand
TCTCTCTCTCTCTCTCTCTCTCTCTCTCTCTCTCTCTCTCTCTCTCTCTCTCTCTCTCTCTCTCCGTGTGTTCTGATAAACGTTTACTTTTACGTATAGGTATCGAACGACTTGCAAGTGGTAAAGGTCTACGTCTCCGTCCTCGGGGACGAGCGAGGGAAGAAAAATGCAATGAAAGGCTTTAAAAAACTCGAAGGGTACGTGAGAGGTAAAATAGGCTCGAAAATCTCTCTGAGACTCACCCCGGAAATCCGATTCGTGTTGGATGAAAGTTTCGAGCGAGGGCAAAAAGTCAACTCGATTTTAGATATTTTAAGAGAGGAGCGAGAGAGAGGATCTTCAAATAACGCAACAAAAGAAGAGATGATGGCTATCGAAGATACCATCGCGGAGAGAGGGGATGACGAGGACGAGTGGTTAGAGGACGACGAGGACGAAATCTTCGAAGAGGAGGAGACGGAGGTGGTGATTAAACCTTTGAGGAGGAAGAGAAATTGAAAGAAGAGCGCGTGCGTATACATAGAAGAAGCGATGATAGGGTAAGAGGGAGAAGACAGTACGCGCGCGCACGTAACCGTCTCCGTTCTGCTTGCAGTAAATTGTATTTAGTAATTAACTATCGTAATGAATTGTTACCCAGGTACCTGATCGTCGAAAGTTTTCAGCGCCGTCTAATCATAAACGCGCGCCCACACACCTTAAAGCACTTATTTTTAAGTGTACTCGTACTCGTAGTGATTTTTCAAAAATAGATAGATTTTTAATCTCCAATAGAAAAATGCAAATTTAAGTTCGTCGAGTTCTTCGAGACAGTCGGGAACATGCCTCCTCCTCCACCACCAACAATCCTCAAGAGGAAGACGTCCACGAAAAAGAAATACAAGAGGCCAAAATCGACGTATTTCTTCTGGCTCGGTGTATTCTCCATATTTTTCGGTGTGGAAATGCTGCAAAAATGTGCTCGATTTTTTATTGGGAAAAATCAGAACGATGAGAGCTTTGGAGTATCACGATAACGCGATGATGAATTATGTCGCCGAGAATAGTAGCAATAAGAATAATGAGATAATCACAACGAATTCGACGAGAAGTTTACCTCTTCGACAACGCGGGAATGGCAACAACAAAGGGAGCAGTACGAAAAACAACAACAAAATGTGTCGATGCGTGGACGATGATGTAGTATCCATCCATTGCAATATAAACTATCCCGAGGAGTCTGTGGTAGATGCGTCTTGCTTGTTTCGGAATCGAACGAGATCAGTGGTGTATGAGTACGTGAAGAACGCGCTTAGTAATAGAATCGCGGGAGGTTCCTCGAGAGAAGAGGATTTCAGGGGCGTTACGAGACGGCAAAGAGAATCTCGAATTCTTCGACGATTGAACAACGCCATAGATTATATAAGAGGAAACCATGAGAGCGAACAAAGGTTGAGGAGAAAGTTGAGTTTGACCGAGGAAGAGATAAACACAGCGAAAGAAATCGTTCGGATTGAGTTGGCCGGGTCGAAGGCTATTTTAGAGAGGATGTCTCAGTTAATCGAACCGTCGAAGTTTGGAGCGGCGGATTTGAGCAAAGATATGTTTTATACTAAAATGAATTGGGCGAGGATACGAGATAAGTACGATGGTTTTTCCGAAGAGGAGAGTTCAGATATGTTGCCTTTTGACGAGAAGGAGTTTGCAAAACTCAAAGAATTTGAGACATGCGCGGTGGTTGGGAATTCAGGATCGCTATTGAAATCGAGTTTAGGATTGGATATTGATTCGCATGATGCGGTATTTCGTTTGAATAACGCTCCGGCAGGGAATAGCGTGATGATGAATGGCGGGGGAAGTAGCAGTAATAGTAAAAATGATAGATTGATGGTGGATGTGGGCGGAAAAACCACCGTTAGAGTGCTCAACAAGAAATGGACCGAAAAGTTGGGTTTGGAAAGTGACAGTAAGATAACTGAACGTTTAGAAGCCGATTTGGAAACGAACGAGAAAGTCATATACATTGCTTCTCGGTGTAACGTGAAAGAGTTTACAAACTTTTGCAGAAATACCGTCAAGAGGAGACCAAATTTTGTGAAGGTATTCTTTTTGACTTCTCGATGTAATTCGCACGCGGCGAAACTTTTGTCTATTTTTCGTCGGGGCATCTCTGAGATTCTTTCGCCAGTTGTTAATTACAAACCAAATGATGCGTTCCAATACGATGATGATTCGGGTAATAAAGGTGGTGACGGATATGGTGCTCCCTTAGATATTTTCAAAGGCGGCTCTGTGCCCTCGACCGGATTTTTGACCACGTTCATGGCGCTACAGCTTTGCGGTAACAGAAGAGAAGGAGTAAGGGCTTCGAATAGCAAGAGCGCTGCGGTTTCGGTTTTTGGTTTCAGTGCGGACGAGTGTAAAGCTCATGGATGTAAAACGAGTGGAGCGTACCACTACTTCCCTAAAGAACGCGGCGAAATGAATTACGAACCTCGAGCGCACGCGTCACACGCGTTTGACTTGGAGGCGATTTTATTGCGAGGCATGGAAGAGAGCGGCTACGTAGCGTTTCATTAAAATACGCATACGTACTGTACCGTGTACGTAGCAAATCTTTAGAATAACAATAGTAAATATGTACAACAACACAACAAAATTATTATAACGGACGACTCTCCGCGCAGCAATCGCATTGTTCCTCTTCCAACGCCAACACTCGCGAAGACGAAGAGAATGACGACGCAACATTTCGATCAGAAGAAGAAGAGTCCGGACCAAAACAACAACAAAGAACAGAAACTCTCTTCCTGTGCTTCGGTTCCGGAGCGTCTTTCTCCTTTTCTTTTTTTTTTTTTTCGCTTCTCTTCGACGTTTTTTCTTCCCCGTCTGTCTTCGACAATTCGTACGATCGATCGTATCTCTTCCTGTATTTCTTCGTCTCTCTTTTCTCGAGAAACGTCCTCCAAAGTCACCAATGACATTTGCCTTTTTCTCCTCCTCCTTTCACGAAATGCTTCTTCGATGGTTTCATCGAAGTGATGAGCGTGACCGCGTTTTCTTTGGTGCAGGTCTTGGTGTTTTTTACTTTCCAACCTGGAAGATTGATTCTCCAATAGCTTTCTCTCGTGGTCCCACGCGACGAGACTCACAGTGAGTGCCGCATTGCACATTGGCGCCATGCGAAAAAGAATGTAAAAATGCGGGGGGGGAGAATGTGATCGCGCGAAAGCGCGCCGTTCTCGTGCGCGAGAAGGTGAGAGACGCGCGTCTTGTGCAACGTTTGAGTGTACCAAGCTGTTTTTGCCGTGATTCGGGCCTCGTCGTTCGATGTGCACGTGGGCGCGCGCGCCTTCGGGAAGAAAAGAGTCAATTGGTAATTAATTAATGTCGCAAAAAAATATCAGAAGACGAAACGACGAAAAGTAATTTTTGTTAAAAAAAATTGCCAAACGAATTGGCTTTTTTTTTGCTCCAATTTGAAATAAAGGGAGAGAGAAAGAGAGAGAGAGAGAGAGAGAGAGAGAGAGAGAGAGAGAGAGAGAGAGAGAGAGAGACGAAAGTCGGGTTTGAACTTGGAGTGTAATACTTTGATGATACTTTACATTACAACAACCTTCCTAAGGCCGAGTGACACTTACTCTTTAAAATACTCACGGCTTCTTTGAAAATGACGTCCGGTTTTCTCGCACCGACAGATTCGATGGTGAAGATGTAGTGATCTCGCTTTTTCAAGACGGCTATTTTGGAATCCCAACCGGATTCGCCAGAGAGTTCGCGAATGCGCTCTAAGCACAAGTCGCATCCTCGAATGGATTTGATCTTAACCTCAGCTTTCTCGCCGGAGCCTTTGAGTTCAAAGCATTGGTGATTCGGGATCGGGTCGCTGCATTCGCTCATGAAAATTTTCGCGTCGGCGCCGACGATTGGTTTTTTGAAGTACACGGTCGGGACGAGGCGGTACCAGCACGTACCAACCGGAGAGAATTTCGCGTGGTCAGCGCCGATGGATTTCATGCAGTGCGCTTCGAGCTCGATTTCCTGCCCAGGAACGAGTTTTGCGAGGAGAATGTCGTCGTGGACGGTTTTGATGCCCTCTTTTCCAAATTTTTTCTCCTGTGACGCGGAGAAGTTGCTAAACGTTTTGATTTTCTTTTTCTTGTGTTTCTTTTCGTCGTCGTCATCGTCGTCGTCCATGTCATCGTCTTCTTCTTCCTCGTCCTCGTCTGCACGCTGACTTTCATCTTCCAACTCCGACCCGTTTGGCAACCATACTAAATCTTTCGAGTACACTTTTTCGTGTAAAATGGAATCTGGGACAATGTTCCCGTTCGAATCTCTCTCCTTTTGACACTTCACGTGCATTTTAAACACGATCGTGTTCTTCTCGTTCAATAAATCCGTGTGCGCGTCCTTATCAAAACTCTCAAACTCGTTTGGATCGGCTAAAATAGGCACCAAACCTAACCTGTGCGCGAAAATTTCATCCGCTATGACGCTCGTGTTTTGTCGAAAGTATACCCTCTCAATCGCCATGGATGGCACTTCCGATATGATGATCCTCCTAAACGCGTTCGCGAACGCCGCAGATATGCCTTCCATTTCAAACTCCAACGTATTCGTTGCCTCGTTATTCTCCGTGATTTTAATCGTAAAATTTTTCCGAAACTGCTCCAGCGAAAATGGGTCTTCGTCGTCCTCCGTGGCTCCTGCTCCACTGTACGCGTTGAAATACGCCCTCTCTTGCGTGTGCTTATTTTCAGAAAACCCCACCGTGACGAATTTCTTTTGCATCTCGAGGTGCGCGGCGATTTTCTCCTCCACTTTGGACGTCGGCATCGGTTTCTTCTTCGCCGCTGGCATGATTGCACGCGGGGAAAAAACTTCTTCTTCCCTTATTAATTTCCGGCGGCGTCGGTCGTTGAAGTCGAGATGCGCGATGCTCCTCTCGAGATCTCCCTCTTACCGCGCGCGCTCGGAAAAAAAAAGCAAAAGAAAAAAAAAGAAGACGCGAAGACCACGGGCGAGAAGAAGACCCTCTTTCTTTCGTTCTCTCGTCGTCGTCGCCGTCGCCGATTTGATGCGCGTGTTTTTTTAGTACGCGTCTCGTGTACGAATTCTTCGACGGATTTTTGACGACATTTTTTTTCATTTTTTGACAAAAAACGACAAAAAACACAAACAAAGAGGGCCTTTTTTTTTTTGGGAAAGGAGGGGAGACCCGTTGTTTTTAACTCCCTTCTTGTTTTATAAATCCATCTCTCTTCTTCGACTTCGTCCATAATACGAGAGTAATATAATACTCGGTCTCTCCGAGAGAGTCGGATAATAAAAAACACACAATATCCATCGTCCTCAGTAAAACGTCGCAACACTATTTATTAGAAGAAAACATCATCATCATCTTTGTCTCGTCGCGCTACGACGAAGACGACTGCGAATACTAAAAGGACGCGAGGATGAAGCAACAGGCGACTGAAGGCACGACGACCGCGGCGGCGACGGCAGTGGCGACGACAACGACGACGACGACGACGACGACGACGAAACATTCCGTGTACTCGGGCGCGCATCGCGCGTCGCGCCACGGGCACTACGTGACTGGGAAATACGTGAAAAATTCGACGTTTCTCGAAGACGAAGAATACTCTCGCGCGTTGGATTGCATCGTGAAAGGATGCGCGGACGTTTTACTGCAAGATTCTGAGGGGAGGATTTTAATCGGATACAGAAACGTGGAACCGGCGGCGAACAAGCCTTGGTTTATTGGTGGCAGGATTAAAGTCGGCGATTCCGTGTTCGAAGCGGCACGAATAAACGTGAAACGAGAGTGTAAAATAGATATCGAAGAGACAAGATTTGAAGTCGTGCACACGTCTACGCACGTGTGGGCGAAGAGAAAACAAGCCCCGACGGAGAATGGTACAGGAGATGTGATCGTAGTTTCCACGGCGACGATCACGGACGAGGAGAAGAGTAAACTGGAGATGGTGAACACCGAATACGATGGATACGCCTGGAAAACGCCAGAGGAAATAGTGGGTGGGGAAGAGTTTCATCCGGCGTTGAAAAACGCGGTTAAGGCGATGTTCTTCAACAAGAAACAAAATAAATTGATCGAGGCGGTGATGGAGGGTAAGAGCGACGGTGAAATCGCGCAATTAGCTCGCGATGCGTTCGCAGAAAAGTAAGTCATATAGTAGGAATGAAACGGCAGGCACGCGTACCTGATATATGATGATATATACTACTGTAGGTATTAATAAATGAGATACACTTTAATTATTTTCATAACAGCATGTTTTACTTTCTAATGAATTTCTTACCGGAGACGGCTTGAGAACCTCGGGTCGAGCGAGATGTCGCTCGGGTTGAGCGAGATGTTGGTTTCTCTTTAGGCTGTGGCGGTGCTTTCTTCTTCCCTTTCATCTTTTCGGCAACTGCAGCCGCCGCTTTCGCCACGGGCTTTGTCGCTGTCTTCTTTGCTGGGGCCGCCGCCGGCGCAGGTAGATCTTCTTTTTCTCGCTTTCGTTTCGCCGTGGTACCACCAACACTCACTTTCTTCGCCAATGGTGCACCTACTTTCGTCGTCGGCGTCGGCGTCTCCTCCTTTGGTGCTGATTTTTCTGCTTTTTCCGCCGTACCCAACGATTTCTTCTTCTTCTTCTTGTCGCCCTTTTCGAACAAATTTTGCAAAGCTTCGTAATTGAGTTTTGATGAAACACCGCGTTTCTTGATGAGGACCGTTTGCGCAGCCACGGCGGCGTTTTCCGCTCGTTGATACTTCTCTTCTTTCTTTTTCGTGTTGTATTTTCTTTTCGGCGGTAAATTAGGATCTCGAGCGGCGTCTTTGTTCGCTTCCTTCGCCGCCTGCGATTGTAAATAGTCTTTATTCATTTCTGACCAAATGACGCGTTTCAATTTCGCTTGCTCTTGGTTATTGATGTAATCAATGACGTCGTCGTCTTCTACATCCGAGCACACGTCTCTCACTTCCTCTTCGTCGTTCGTTGGCGTGTCGACTCCGGTTTCAATTTCCTCTTCTTTCTTTACGTTCGCGTTGTTATTGTTTGTATTATTATTCTTCATCATGGCCTCATTGTTCTTGATGATCGAGTTGACGGTGGTACCAGGCGGCGGCGGTTCTTTGTTCACTTTGTATTTTCTCATATTTTCAGCCGCTTCTTTCTTCGCCTTCTCGACTTTACTATCTAGTACTATCTTGACTGGATTTTCCGGAGGGTTGAAATCTTCTTTACCGAGCAAAATTAAGTCGCGCGATGGGTAAAGCGTGTTCAAATACTCCAAAGCGTCGTCGTCAAAGCATCCTAAATTGATCAAATAGTGCACGATTTCGAGCTGAATATCCTTCGCGTACTCGGCGATATCGTCTCGGAAGTGCTCTCTCAAAACGCAACCTTTCGATTTACCATGAACAAACGGTAAACAAAACATTTCCGCAGGCTTTGTACCAACGAGTCTCTTCAAAACTTTTTCCGCTTCTATCATAAACTCAAACGGCGGCTCTTTCAAAACGACACGTTGCACTTGAACTTGGTGAATAACCTGCGGCGGTCGTCGTGCTTCAGCTTGCGTTTGCGTCCTCGTCGCCGCCACATTAGTGGCACCCGCAATAGCAGGCACGACGCCAGCCATCTGCGCAAACTCCCCAATCTCGCCTTCTAAAAGTGCACCTTCAAATTCAGCTCGAACTTCTTCCTGGCCGGCTTCAAAGTTTGCGATTCGTAAAATCTCTCTTTTTTTCTGCGCAGCGATAAACGCCGGGGGATCCATCCCTCCCGCAAAAGTTGTACCACCGGAAACTTTTACGTAATCGATGTAGCACGCTCGACACATGCCGTGTTGAAAGTGTTCGGGCTTGTCGTCGTCGTCCTTGTGTTTACACGTCAGCACCGTCGATCCGCTACAGATGAGATCTTGCTGCTCTTTACTTCCGATGAAGTCGTCGCTTTCATACTTTGCGGCTTGCGCTTCAAATTCTTCCATTGACAACAACGCCGCTGGCGTCGAGCTAAATTCCGTGATTCTTTTCTTCAAAGTTTGCTCGCCGATGTGTACGATCGAAACCACGTCGCTTTTCGATCGATCAAAGCCATGAACGTGCGAAGCAACCCAAAGCGCCGCGCCGCAAATTCCAGCTGGACGACGTCCAGTTTGCATCCAATCCCGTTTCATTGAAGCTACGAGCCTTAACGCGGTGTTCGACACCGTGTGCACTCTCTTTCCTAGATTCATCTTATCCGCGAACCTGTGAATAAACAATGAAGGATCAATTGGTCTTTGCATCAACGGATGCTGTTCTAATCTCATTAATCGACAGAGTTGTAAAAACACCCCACCCAAAACGTACACATTCGTTTGTAACACGTCCGCAAAATCAATTAACATGTACGGTCGATTCTCTTGCCTGCATATCACGTACAAACACGCCCCAGCGACTTGCGTCGTCCTTCGTCCTCTCGTGAAGTTTCTCGTCACCGCAATCTTATACAGTCTGTGCGCTGACATTGTAATATCCTCTCTCGGTTTCATCGCCAATCGATCTGCGATTTGGTTAATCTCCTGTTTCCCTTTATTCACCGTCTTTTCGTGCGAATCTATTTGCACATTAAACACTCTCCCGCCTCTGGTCGGTCTCCCTATGGAATGCGCGATACCCGATTCTGGGACAAAGTTCCCATCCACCTGAATTGCCCCCCCGCTGGTTTTAGAAAACGTTGGATCCGTACTAAACACGGAATCATCGAGAATCTTCCCGCACACCGTGCAACAGGTGAATCCATTCGCGTCGTTCACTTCCGCGAAGACGTCGGTTTTGCACTGCGAACAGTACTGAGAGATCATGATGTCTCACAACCCTCTTTTTCCTTCTTCTAAAATGAATGAATGAATCAAATCAGAGAGGAACCCCGCCACTCAAATTGTCGTTCTTCCCTTTCTTTCTCTCTCTCTTGCTTTCTCGAAAAAAAAAGAAGAAGAGCGACGACCTCGCGCGAGACGACGGAGGAGGTGCGCGCGCGTCGAGGCAGCCGCGCGCGCGCGATCCCACGGCGACTCAAACTCGAGCGCGCGTCGCGGCACAGACGTTGTTGTTGTTGTTGTTTGTTGTTCAATGCTATAATTCTCGACGCCCAATTTTTTTTTGTGTCGTCGTTCAACGGAAATTACCCAACCAATTTTTACCAACACCAACAACAAAGCCACCCTTTTTTTTCCACAGTCGAGCTCTTCTTTGGAGGAGACAAAAAAAAAGGGGGAGATTTTTATGGCCATGGACAAAAGTGCTGCTCTCTTTCGCTTTGCATCGTAAGTAATAAAGTCCTCCCCTCCCTCCGTCCACCTTTTTTGGCTTTTTTTCTCCTTTTTTTTCTTCCGCACACCAAGAACAACAACAACAGTCGTCTTGTGTTGTTTCCGACACTTTTTGGACTAAGGTAGCGCGAGACGACGCCCTCTCTTTCTCTCTCTCTCTCTCTCTCTTGGGGTTCCCTTTCTCTCTCGCTCGCGCGCAAAAGGCGCGAAGAACGTACGCGCGCGCGCTCTGAATCGAACACGGCGAGCCGGAGAGTCTCTCGCGCCGGTCGGTGCATCCGAGCTCGCGCGCGCGCGGGGGGGAAAACCGTCACCCGAGTTTTGTGTTCGCGCGAATCCAAAAGAGAGAGTTTGTTGGTTTCCCCGTGTGGCACAAAAGCGTCGGGGAAAAGAAAGGAAGAGGTTTTCTGTAACCGCTCGCTCTCGTGCGCGCGCGCTTGTGTCGCGCACGGACTATCTATCTATTCATCGATCGATCGATCGATTGGAAAAGAAGAGCAAAAATGATGGACGCGTCTGTGCTCGCGCCGCCTTCTGGAGTCGCGTCGCAGCGAGGAGAAGATAAAGACGGGAGGACGCACGCGACGAACACCAAAAACGCCTCCGACGTCTCCGAAGGCGAGCAGATATTATTGACAAATTCGCCGTCGCCCAAGACGACCGCGAGAAGAGAAAATAACTCCATGTTCCGGGATATTTCGAGGCTCCAATGGGACCGGAGATATCACAAACAATGCACGCAAATGCAGTGCATGAAACATCCGTCGATTATTAAAGGCATGCGGTTGGTGCAAAAACTGGAAAAACATGGAGGGTGCGTGAACACGGTGAGTTGGAACGAAGACGCGTCTTTACTGATTTCCGGGTCAGACGATATGACCGTGGTCGTTTGGAGCACCGGGACGTATTTTCCTGTGAAAGGATCTGTTTTTACCGGTCACACGCACAACGTGTTTGACGCGCAGTTTGTTCCAAACTGTAACTCGACGAAATGCGTGACGACAGCTGCGGATGGCCAGGTGAGAATGATTGATTTAGAGCGCGGGTTCGCGGAGAAGCCACCAAATCATCACACGAATAGATATATGCGGAATATAAATCTAGATTCGTCAGCCGCGCATCAGTTGTGGTCGGGGGATGGTGCTGGTATGGGAATGAAACTCATTTTTCTTCCTGGATCGTCCACATCTTTTCTTTCCACGCACCAAGATGGGTGCGTGAGACTGTTCGATATACGAGAAGGGACGAGATCGAGACGAGAAGTGGTTATTGATTTGGCATCCGTTGGTGCGGCTTCGGATATAGCGTTTGATCCAACAGCACCACATACATTTGCCGTCGGATGCGACGACCCAATAGTGAGAGTATTTGATATTCGGCACCACGTGGCAAAGCTGACAAGAACTTCGGAAGATTACTATTCTCACGCGGGGTCTCCAGGAACATCGCCGCTTCCATCACCAACCGACAACGTCACCGCCGCCATGAGACGTGGTGGCCTTTATTATGGTGGTTCACCAAGTAGTACAGTTGGGAGTCCTGGAACACCAATGGCAGCGGCTAGCGGAGGAGGAGATTACTCCTCTTCGCCTGGCACTTCGGGGTTTCCGTCGCCCTTTGGATTGCCGTCGTCGCCTCCTTCGCGGTCGTCCGGATTCGTCGAAAGATGTCTACCGACCGTGGCGGAATATTGTCCTGGATTGGCTTTTGGTGCCATGAAAAAGTTTCAAGGCGAAGAAGGGCTGATGAGATCTTCTTTTCGATCTCGTAGATTCGAGGGTATCTCCGGAATAGCATTTAGTAAAACAGGAGAGTTGGCGTGTACATATAAGGGCGAAGACGTGTACGTTTTAGAAACGCGTAAAGTCGTCTCGTCGGTAAAGGTTGATCTTTTCAAGCACGATTCTATGGACGAATTGGAAAAACGATACGAGGGGTGCACGAAAAAGTACGAAGGGCGCAAAAATACGCGCACGTTCCTTAAAGGCGTAGCGTTCATGTACGGTGATGAATACGTCACCACGGGTGGAGACTGTGGGAACATTTTCGTGTGGGACAAACGGACGACGGAACTCGTGTCCAAACTCCCGGGAGACTCACAAGTCGTCAACAACGTGATTCCGCATCCACATTTGCCCGTCGTTGCGGCTTCTGGCATTGATTCGGATATTAAAATTTTCGAGGCATCGAAGGATGGAGAGCACATCAAGGAACCGCCTTGGAAAGGCGAGAGAGACAACGATTTTGACTCCTCGGATGAAGATGACGACGACGACGACGACGAAGAGGACGAGGAGGATGGCGAAGATTACGTTCAAATTAATACTCCTGGTGGCTCTATCATTCAGATTCCTGGTCGGTCGTTGATAGAACTACTCAGACGGCGTCAAGAAGGTCGGAACGGAGGTCGGGATCCCTTGCCGGAGGAGGCTGCGGCGCTAAACGAGGAGGATAGCAACGAGGACGACGACAGCGATAACGACGAACTATCCTCATCATTAGATGGTGATGATAGTGACGAGGACGACGACGAGGACGACAACGACGAGGAACGTTCAGAGCACGAGGATGGTGGAGGTGGTCATCAAGAAGATGAACTCAACGGGGACAACGAAGAAATCGAGGAAGAGGATGAACAAATGGAAGATGCAGAAGAGTCTTTCGAAGAAAATGCTGTATAATAATAGCAAAACGGTACCTGGCTACCAGTGGTACCAATTCATACAGATTACATAAGGTAACATAAAATAGCAAATTCAAAGATTACATAGCACATTGGCGCCTGAGAAGAGCCGGAGTTCAAGTTGTAAAAAGAGTAAAATTTCATTGTACAAAATTTCTCAGCTCTGTATTATTATTATTAAAATTGGGTATACCACCCGGTATCATCTACATTAAACTATATTCAATCGCATGCAAAAGCAATCTCCTCGCCGTCGCTTCTTCTGGCGCAGGAGCAGGGCTCGATTTTTTCTTATCTGCGCCAGTCGCCTTGACGATAATTACTGCAACTACTCCTACCGCAACTAAAAGCATCAGCGTAATGACGCACTTATCCGTGGCTAACCCTTTCGTAATATCTCGAACCAAATTCATCGATTTCCTCACTGAAAACTGAAGTTCGTCTAACTCGTCCGTGATTTCGTCGAGTTTTTGTGTTTGCTCCTTCAGCTTCCCAGCGGTCACCGTGCCCATTTCGATAGTTTCGTGTACAATCTTCTTCGACCTCGAGACCGATTTATCCGTCTGATTCATCATTCCTCTCCCATGTTGAACCAGCTGTTGCGAATCCATCTCGCGCAAGTCATCGCTCTCTTTAATCTCGTGCACCTTTTGAAACGTTGGCATAACCCCGGCGAGTCGAGACACTTGTGCCGCCGATGAACTTGACACTCTCGTCATTTCCGCGATAGCCGCTTGCTTCTCTGCAATTGCATTCTGAGCGGATTTTTTCATCGTGACGAACCTATTCAACTCAGAAACCATTCGTTTCTTTGTCGATTGAATCGTATCCGTTGTAACTGAACTACCTCCTTCTGCCATTTCCTCTTTCGCTTTTCTCTCGTATTCTTTAATTAATTTCTTCCCATCCGCCATTGTATTCGTCAACTGTTTCAAATGCGCTTGAGCTCGAGTCGGTTCGCCTCTCAAAAGCGCAGTTTGATTGAAGCCGTTTTCTAAATGGGTAAACATTTCTTTCAATTTCTGCTCGATCGTCGAGGACGACGACGGCGACGATTGTTCCGCGACGCCAGGAGTCGTCATCGCGAACGCGTCTTCTCCCCTTGACGACGCTTACTATAGAGCTTTGCGTATTGCCGCCCGTTACACCAAAATGGAAGAGAGAACGAGAGAACTTTCAAAATGTCCCCCCGTCGTCGTCCAGGAAAGAAAAGAAAGGGGGGCGCCGGTCGCCGCGTGGGGTACCACAACTCGCTTCTTCTTCCCTTTCCTCTTCTTCTCCGTCGTCTTCGCGCGTCCGCTTCGCCTTTAATTCGCACGTGCGCCAAAGCGTATTTTTAATGAAGGAAAGTCTGGACTCTTTTTTACAGAAAGAAGACAGGCACCCCCAAAACGTGAGATTTTGAAACGGAGAGGTCGCAAACAGCGACGCGCGGAGGAACGGAGCGAAGGTTCCGCGACGACGACGACGACGACAACAACGACTGGGGCACGTGCAGAGTGCTCGCGAATACCGCGAAGAATGTGCGGTCGTGTTCACTCTCTGCTGAATGTAAATGTCAAGACATAAATAAAACAAGGAGAAAATGAAGAAGTACAATACTAACAATAATGAGTTGTACGCATTTTCGTTACTCCCGTGCGTGCTGATGCTTATAGGCGCCGGCGAAGACGGGATATTCACCACCGTACTTGTCGGCTGCGCGGTGTCGTATATTTTAGACTTGATGCGGTATCCAGAGATGACTTTGGTCGCGATTTGGCTCACGTTGTTTTCGATATACTTAGCGATGTTGATTGAATCCGATCTCTTCTTCGCCCCGTTACGTCCAACGATTATTTCATTGTTTTTACTGACCACGAATGGAATCATGCTGTTTTTGTGCGGTTTGTGGGCGAGTTTACAATTTAAATGGGTGGAAATGGAACATCCAAATGTCTGGAGATGGATGGAACGCGTTCTCGTGGCGTCGATTTTACCGGTGTGCGGCGCGTTGATAGGGTGGACGTTAATGGCATCTGTGGGTGCCGTTTTAGCACCATTTTATTTACAGATTGTTTTGTTAATACTGTTTCATGTCCTGTATAATGAGGATGGTAGAAATTTGACATCTTCGTCGCGGGGACGACAAAGAGCCTCATCTAATTTAAAAGTGGCGCCAGGACGAGTGCTAACGAGTCGTGAAAAGTACGTTCACAAATTATGCGTGTGTTTTTGTTCAGCATTTGTGTACGTTGGAACACATTGGCCAACACTAACAGAATCATCTTCTTTATTGTGGATTCACGCGTTGCACGTGATCATTTTATGCTCTCTCGGTGCGACAGTTCTATTTGAGACGAAAATGATTCTCCTCGTTACCATGGTCGCCATCGCGTTGCGGGTCGTCGACACGACTGAATATTCTGTATTATTACTAATTGGCAGTGCAGTCATCCTCGGCATCGCATCGCTCATCGATATATCGAGATTGAACATTGGGATTTACGCGCTGTTTATGTGTTTAGCTATCGCAACGATTGGATACTTTTTGAAAAGGAACTATTGGTTCATCGAAGGCATGGAAAATGTGTGTTTCGGCATTTTGTTGATTACTTCGATCACGTTTGCCGTTCCTGGTTTATATCTGATGGAATTTTCCAGAGAAATTCTGTTTGGCATGCTTTTCGTGCAAGCTGCCGTGATGGCTCAAGTGGAAACGATGTTATACAACGAGATTCAAGAAAACGGGAGTACGTTTTACCCGCCGTATTTAATCGCACTCACAACGTTCTGTGGCGTTCAACTTTCGACGAAAATGCTCAATCTTTCAAAGACAAAGTTTCCAGATATGCTTATTCATACGGTGTATATTTCTAAGCTTTCTATATTCTTGGATCTCGATTGGGTAAAAGTTTTCGTCTTGATGTGTGCCAGCGCGTCTAAGTATACGATACTCATCGTTCTCGCACTGTTATACGCGAGATTCGAGCTGTTTGACGTTTTATTTCTCTTCACAGGTCATCGCCCGACGGATGCTGGATTATTTGGTTCTTTACTGTGCGCGACGAGCGCACTCGGCGGGTTTCAATCCTCGCGAAAGGCGCGTTTGATTTGCATAATAGCCGGTCTCCTCCTCTTTATTATAAAACCGCCCTTGCCATGGCAAGGTGAAGTTGGATTTTGGTACGACCAAGACCACGTTCCGGACAGAGAACCAGATAGCGATAGCATGTATTCACTAGGGGGCAGAGACGACGATGAGGAAACGTATGGGAGTTGGTTTCTTATTCTTTCCATTGTTTTCGGTTTGTTTGGCGTCGGAACTATGAGTGGCTTGTGTTTTGGTTTGTTCGTGATGAAGGAGAGCGTCATAGTGTGCGCGTTGTGCGGTGCATTCGTTCAATACAAAAGTCCGAATGTGTTTTATGCCATGGTTTTGGCAATAATGTTAACCATCATAAGTGTGACGGGTGGCAACGAAGATGTGTACAATTTCCTCTCCGTCGTTGCGGTGTGTTTCTTACACTGCGCTTTGAGCGTGAAGTATACTTCCTATGCTGTCATGAGAGCACGACAAACGATGATGAGAAACCGCGATGACAACAAAGTATACAATCCGTTTGTTCGCAAGAGACAAAGCGCAAATGAGAAGAACTTTAGCTTTGGCAACAGTGGCAGGAATGCTTCATCGTCATCTAGCATCAGTGATCATGACATGGCGTTGAATCGCGTGGGAAACATCGCCACATTTTTGGCGTACTTCGCAACACTGGTCGTGTTTTGGGATTTTGAGGACTCGAGTTTCCTCACAATCCCGTTTGTTTCTACGATTCTTTTCTTATCACAGACCGAGAAGGCGGCGTTTCTCGCGTACACCGCAGCTGTATGCGGATACCTTGGCCAAGTACTTCTGTGCAACAGTAACGAAATCATTAATTCTGCTGTGTTTGCAGGGTTTTCTGTTCCAAGTGTGTTCATTTTCGCGCGCTGCCTCTTTTCATCCTTCGAGAGACAATACAAGAACAGCACGTTAGCACTTTCAGCTCCTTTAAATATCGTTCCTATCGTTATGGGATTTGGAGTGAAGTCAAAAGCGTTGGTATCGTTAGGAATTGTTGGCATAGCATCTGGTTCAATGCAGTATGTAGTCCAAAGTAGAATACAAAGAAGAGGTAGTCAATATTTATAGATAGCAAATAGCGTGTAAATGTGTTTAGAGAATACCTACCAAGGCACACCCCTCCACATTATTTCTACACGCCACAAAATCTTCTACTCAAAGTACATCGACGCGCGCGTTTTGCCGAGGGCAAGAAGAAGGAACAACAGCAACAACAACAGCAAAATGGGTATTCTCGAACGCATCGCGGATATCGAAAAAGAAATGTCCCGCACGCAAAAGAACAAAGCGACGGAATCACATCTTGGAACTTTGAAAGCGAAATTAGCGAAATTGAAACGAGAACTTTTAGAGCCCGCGAAAGGAGGAGGAAATTCCGAAGAGAGAGGATTTGAGGTGAACAGATACGGTCACGGAAGAGTGGCATTGATTGGTTTCCCATCTGTTGGGAAGTCTACTTTGTTGTCGGAGTTAACCAGCACCGAAAGTGAAGCGGCGAGCTATGAATTCACGACGTTAACGTGTATTCCAGGAGTGATTAACTATAACGACGCGAAGATACAACTATTGGATTTACCAGGGATTATCGAAGGTGCCAGCGAAGGGAAAGGGAGAGGGAGACAAGTCATCGCTGTCGCGAAGAGTTCGGATTTAATTTTGATGGTTTTAGACGCGATGAAATCGGAAGCTGCGAATACCACCTATGCGCACAAACAGATATTAACGAGAGAGTTGGAAGCGGTCGGGTTGCGATTAAATCAAACGCCCCCGAGAATATACGTGAAGAAGAAGAAATCTGGAGGAGTTCAAGTTTCGGATACAGTCCCTGGAGGGTTGACTAAAATTGATCGAAAAGCAATCATGAATGTTCTGCACGAGTACAAGCTAAACCATTGCGAAGTGATTTTTAGAGAAGACTGCACGGTCGATCAGTTCATAGACGTATTAGAAGGGAATAGGAAGTACATTAAATGTTTGTACGTGTATAATAAAGTAGACGCGTTGACGATTGAGGAGGTTGATAGATTGAGTCGAAGGCCGGATTCGATATGTATTTCGTGCACAAAACAGCTCGGTTACGATCGCTTGTTAGAATCCGTATGGAACGCCATGGGTTTAGTTCGCGTGTACACAAAGAAGATGGGCGAGAAGCCAGATTTTGTGGAACCGGTGGTTTTATCTGAAGCGAGAGGTGGGATTACACTGAACCAATTTGCCGAACAGTTACACGCGGAGTTGCCGAAACAGTTGAAGTATGCGCTCGTGTGGGGCTATTCCACGAAACACATGGGTCAACGGTGTGGTTTAAAACATAAGCTTATGGATGAAGACGTTGTGCAAGTAGTCAAAGGTACCGCGCACCTAGACGAAGGTATAGGGAGGTTTTCACAAACGAAAAAAGACGAGCCGGCAAGAATCGCAGACAGGGTGAAGAAAAAGAAGTTAGTTTCATAATGGAATTACAGAACAGCGTGCGAGCGTACAGTTGGGATTATACATTTTACTAATCTGAAAGCTAAACGATCTAAATCTATACATCTATTGCTTTTCTCTCGGAAGCAGTTTGAACAAGACGCGCATATCGCACGGTTCATTTTTTCGATAGAATCGAGGTTTCCCACCTTTCACTCGTTGGTCAGAGCCAATCAATTCGCACATTATAAAATCATCCGTCTCGAGTAAAAACTCGTACAAAGCCTTGATTTCGTGATTCTCAAATTCGGGATAGTTAATGAGCTCATCAAACACGAGATAAAGAGGAAACTTATTGCTACGAAAATGTACACTCTCTCGCAAAAATCTTCCGAGCTCGTTCAACACAATTTTTGCTGACGAATACAAGTCGGAGTCGATGTGAATCAAACTAAGAACAGAACCGGTCGCGGACAGCTCCTGAAAAAATCGAGGCACCGTATCTTCGAACCATCCTTTGACTATCACGGCTCCTGGCACGGAAATCTCTTTCGAACCTAGGTTAAACCATCCTTTTCCTCTGTTATTATACCAATTTTCCGGTAACCCCTCGAACGAATCAAATCCATATATCATTGTTCTGGGATGATAACATTCGAATTCTTCTCCTTCACACCTCTCCTTATTAGGATTTTTAGGTATTGATAAATAATCGACAATCTGTCCTAACGTGCCTCCCGTGTAGCATCCAAATTCCGCGACAACAAACTCTGCTTCTCTTTCTTCTTCTTCTTCTTCTCGTCTTTTTTGTTCTCTCATCGATCTCAATTGTTTTTGTACCAGTTCTAACGCGTGCACTAAGGGTGGTTTCTTTAGATTTCTCGTTGGGGAAATGGAGCCATTTTTCTCGTCGTCTTCGCGACGAGGACAATAAAGCTCTTCCAAGACGGTTGAAATGAATACTTTCAAATCATTCTCTTTCTCTTTGGCAAATAGATATGGCGCAGCGATTATTTCTTCTTTTAGTTCTTGAAAAGAGGGCGTCATCTCATCACAGGAGATGTTGTTTATGAGGAACAGTTATAGGATGGACTTTTAGGTATTCACAACAAAAACAAAAACAGAAACAAAAGATTCTTAACTCATCGCACAGAAATTCCACCTGGATGCAGCAGCTCTCTTCTCTTTTTCTTTCGCTTCCCACTCTTTCCTGGCTCTCTTCGTCGGACGAAAAAGCGTCAACACGCGATGAGGACATATCTCGTCTGGGTAATAAAATCGTAACTTTGTGCCTGTATCTTCTCGTCCGTCTGCGCCAATCACGACGCACTCGAGCCAATCTTTGTTTTCGTTTAGAAATTCGTACAGAGCTTTGATTTCGTGATCTTCGTAGGTTGGGTAATCGATTAATTCGTCGAATGCGACGTATAATGGTACCTCGGAAGACATGAAAAATTTGTTCTCTTTTAACGTCGTGGCCAAACCATCGCCAAGTACGTCTTTCGTGGATCGATACAAGTCGCAATCGATGTGAAGAAGTAAAAGCTCCACGTCTTTAAAGTCGGTCGTTTCAAAAAATTTAGGCACGGTGTCGCTGAATAGCCCTTTGATAATAGAAACGTTTTCTCCAAGAACTTCCTTTGGGATCTCCCCACCTTGGGAAAAGGACCCTTTACGCCACTCTGGGATCCAGTTCTCTGGAAGCCCTTCGAACGAATCAAACCCGACGATTGTTTTCCCAGTCGGAAATTGCTCCTTGATTTTCTGCAAGGTATGACCAGCGCCGACTCCGAACTCGCAAATCATCTGCTTCGGTATCGGCACGCGCGTTGGTCCAACACCTTCGTCTTCCTTCTGCGAACGCCTTTGAAGCGCTTTCAGGGCAAAAATAAGGGGAGGTTCGTTCAGGTGTAGAGAGATTAAGCTCGTGTGCACCTCGTCGATGAACGCGTCCAAGGAGGAGAGACCCGTTTTTTTTAACACCGCCTCTTCTTCTTTGCTTCGCGTTGTTTTGCGCGACATGACGAATGGGCTCCGCGTCGATGGTGGCGAGAAAGAAAACAAAACGCGTCGGCGAGTTCGCGTATTTTTTTTTGTCGCACCCCACTTTGCGACAACAGTATTTTTTCCCAAAAATGAATGAAATAATGTACTCAAAAACTCTCTTTTTTCTCTGCTTTTTTTGAGCCAGAGCAGTCTCAAAAATTGCCCCGCAAAAGAGACGAATTGATTTCGTAAACCCTGAAATTGGCCAAAAAAAAAAGAGAACGAAAGGAGGAGGAAAAAGGACGGACTTGGCTTAGAGACACGACGACCGCACTCCTCAGGGCACAAAAAAAAAATAAGAAGAATGAGTGCGAAAGGAGGAGGAGGAGGAGAAGAAGGAGGAAACGAGTCCGGTTCGGACGACGACATCGCGTTCGCGGACGACGATTACGACGCGAACGCGCAGGGCGAAGAAGAGACGAACGTGGAGAGTTACGACAGCGACGAGAATGTGGAAGAGGTGCGCTTTTGAGAAATGCGGTTTGAAATGTCTCTTTTGTCTTGCGACGACGAGATCGGCCTTGGTCGTTTTTTTCGATTTTCTCAACCGCGCGCGCGCGCGCGCGCGCGCGCGACACCGAACGCGACGGTTGGGAAGGGAGAGCTCGCGTCGCAGATTCTCGCTTTCCACGCGAGCGACGCTTTTGTTTTCGTCTCGCGTGGTGATTTCGATGCGAAAAGCGCGTCGTGCGTTCCATCCTCTCGGATCGGTCTTTTCGTCGTCCTTTTCCAAAATTTTTGAACACTCTCTCTTCTCTCGTGGATGGCGACCAACACAACAACAACAACAACAACAACAACAACAACAACAACAACAACAACTTAACAACAAACAAAGAGAGAAGAAAAAAATATTTCGCGAGTCAATCGACAACATCTGTTGCGTTCAATCATCCAACTCATGATACATTCTCTTCTTCTATTTAGGCCAAAGAAGGCGAAATCATGTCGCCGATGACGCCGTCGAAACTCGCCGCGGCGAAGGCAGAGAAGGCGCGTTTGCGAGAGCTAAAGAAGCAACAGCAAGAAGAACTCGAGCGCGTTCGAAGAGAACAAAATGCCAAAGTCGCAAAGGAAGGGAACAAGAACTCAAAGTATAAAGTGCTTTTGGCGGAAACGGAAGTGTTTGCTCACTTTCTTGCCGGGTCGAAGTCTCATGCCGCAAAGGAAAAGAAAGGAAAGAAGGCGAGGAAGGAAACCATCGACGAAGATGAGGAGGATAAAGAAATGGTTGAAAACGAAGACCACTTCCACGGAACGAGATTGACCGTGCAACCGTCGTGCATTAAGTTTGGCACTATGAGACAATACCAAATTGAAGGTTTGAACTGGATGATTAAGCTGTTTGACCAAGGCATTAATGGTATTTTAGCCGATGAGATGGGTTTAGGGAAGACGCTCCAAACGATTTCGCTTTTGGGGTATTTGCACGAATATCGCGGCATCACGGGTCCGCATTTAGTCGTCGTTCCGAAGTCCACGCTTGGTAACTGGATGAACGAGTTCAAGAGATGGTGTCCGGTTTTAAGAGTGTTCAAATTCCACGGTAACCGCGAAGCTCGCGAAGAGCAAATAAGAAACTCGATGCGTCCTGGTATGTTTGATGTTTGTGTCACGTCGTACGAAATGGTTATCAAAGAAAAGTCAGCACTGAAGAAATTTCACTGGAGATATATCGTCATCGACGAGGCGCACCGTTTGAAGAATGAAAAGTCCAGATTAGCGGTGACTTTGCGCATGCTTTCGTGCAATAATCGCATGTTGATCACGGGTACGCCGTTGCAAAACAACTTGCACGAACTTTGGGCGCTTTTGAACTTTTTGTTGCCGGAAGTTTTCGCCGTCGCGGGAGATTTCGACGACTTTTTCGCGAACGTCGAAGACGAAGACGGTGGATCCGTCGACGTTGTTCAGCAGTTGCATAAAGTGTTGCGACCGTTCTTGTTGAGACGTTTGAAAGCGGAGGTTGAGAAATCTTTGCCACCAAAAAAGGAGACCATTTTGAAAATTGGTATGTCCGATTTACAAAAGCAAATTTACAAACGCATCTTACAAAAAGATATCGACGTCGTGAACTCTGGTTCGGATCGTTCGAGATTGTTGAACATGGTCATGCAATTGAGAAAGTGCTGCAACCATCCGTACTTATTTGAAGGTGCGGAGCCGGGACCGCCGTACATCACTGGCGAACATCTCGTTACGACTTCGGGTAAATTGATTTTACTCGATAAATTGCTCCCCAAGCTTCAACAACGCGGTTCGAGAGTCTTGATTTTCTCGCAAATGACTCGTTTGTTGGACGTTTTGGAAGATTACTTGATGTATCGTGGTTATAAATACTGCAGAATCGATGGTAACACGGATGGTCAAATTCGCGAAGACTCTATCGAAGAGTACAACAAACCGAACTCGGAAAAGTTTGTGTTTCTTTTGTCTACTCGAGCTGGTGGCTTGGGTATTAACTTAGCTACCGCAGATACCGTCATTTTATATGATTCCGATTGGAACCCACAGATGGATTTACAGGCCATGGACAGAGCGCATCGCATCGGTCAGAAGAAGGAAGTTTCTGTCTTTCGATTCTGTACCGATAATTCCGTCGAAGAGAAAGTCATCGAAAAGGCGTACAAAAAGTTAGCCTTGGACGCTTTAGTTATTCAGCAAGGTCGTTTGCAGCAAAACCAGAAATCTGTTAACAAGGAAGATTTAGCGAATATGGTTCGATTCGGCGCAGAGCACATTTTTGATTCCACGGCTGTCACCGATTTGACAGCCGAAGATGTCGACGCAATTATTGCCAAGGGTGAGGAAGCTACCAAACAGTTAAACGAAAAAATGTCTGGTTTTACGGACAAAGCGTTGAAGTTTTCCATGAACGCGGACGCTTCTTTATACGATTTTGAAGAGCAAGAGGCAAAGGAAGAGTCAAAAAAGCTTCCGGAAGGCATTGATGTCAAAGCCATCATTTCTTCGAACTGGATCGATCCACCAAAGCGGGAAAGAAAGAAAAATTACAGCGAAAACCAGTACTACAAAGACCAAATGAACCAAGGCGGACGCCCGAGTGGAAAGTCTGGCCCGAGAATCGCGCGTTTGCAGCAAATGAACGATTTTCAGTTTTTCGAAGTCAAGAAAATTCAAGCGTTTTACGACAAGGATGTCAAGCGCAAGACGTACGAATGGGAGAAGAAACAAAACAGACCAAGAACGACTGGCGCGGACGGAGAAGAGGTGGAAGAGCCAGACGACCCGAACGCCCCTCCGGCTCTCACAGAAGAAGAACGGGAAGAGTACAATAAACTTCTGGCTGAAGGTTTCACGGACTGGAACAGAAGAGACTTTCAACTGTTCTGCCGAGCATGCGAAGCGCATGGCCGGAAAAATTTGGATGCAATTGCCTTGGACATGGAAGGTAAGACTATAAGCGAGGTGAAAGAGTACGCCAAAGTGTTTTGGGAGCGCTGCCACGAGATTGCCGATTGGAAGAGAATTGAAGGTAACATTAAAAGAGGCGAAGCCAAGATTCAACGACAAGAAGACATGTTGAAGGCGGTGAAGAAGAAACTCTCGCTTTACAAGAACCCGTGGCGTGAGTTGAAGGTGGTGTACGGCCCGAACAAAGTGAAATCGTACACCGAAGAAGAAGATCGTTTTCTTCTGTGCTCCATCACGGAGGTTGGCTTCGGGAACTGGGAAGAGTTGAAAGCGCAAATCAGACAACACTGGCAATTTAGATTCGATTGGTTCATCAAGTCGAGAACTCCGAAAGAGTTGGGTCGACGTGTAGAGACTTTGATCGGTCTCATCGAGAAAGAGGCGGAAGCTAACGACGAGAAAGCCGCGAAGAAGCAAAAGACGACGAATTGAAAGAAAAACAGAGATTTACACGAACATTTTAAATTGGAAAAAGAGAGAGGGACAAATCATGTCATTTCAAATATTCTTATTCGCATATGATTTTTATCGCACAACTGACAAATCTCTTCGGCTCGGGGAAATATATTCGATTTCCTCAACCTGACCATTAATCTTGAACGCGCGCTTGACATCGGACACTCCAAAAGCCGTTTCAGCGACGGCTCCGGCTTTTGAAGAGTTCCATTTTGCCATAAATTTAGCTTTAGCGCCCGCTAACTTTCCAACGGAAGACTTGCTGTCCGCCGCACTCTTCGCGTTGTTATTCTCGAAATCGAAATAAAGCATCTCGCCAAACTCTTTGTTTGATATTTTCGCATCCGGCGACGACAGCATGCTTTTCTTTGTGGGCGGCGGTTTCGGTTTCATCGTCTTCGTCATAATCTTTTCGGTAATGTTTTGTGTGACTTGGTTGTTTGTAATTCTTGCAAAAGCTTTTCTCGTCGGCGTCGCAACTTTCTTCACGTGAGTAGGCGACTCGACCTTCTTGGTCGCGTGTGAAAGAATCTTCTCTGCTTTCACTTGTTTCACCTCCTTGGCGCTTTTCCCGCAATTCGCCAAAATGCTCAATCTCGCGCTATCTTCTAACGCAAAACGCGGATTGTATTCCCACTCGTTCTCGCCTTCTTTCAAGTGCACTTCTGCTCTTTCGTGCGGTAACATTGAATGTGGAACGACTTCGATTTCAATGTCGTTATCCATGTCGCTCACCAGCCCGATAACCTCCGCCAAGAAATTTTCGTGCGTCTTCTCGCGATAACTCACGATTTCGTTTCTCCACTGCTTCACTTTCTCCACGTGTCGTTCTTTGTTTGTCTCCAACTCGCTCGTCAACACGTTTACGCTTCTTTGCAAATCTCTCGACGCTTTCTCCGCTTGCTCTTTTGCTTTCTCTAATTCTTCCAACATCCTTTCGATGGCGTTCTTCTGTGACACGACGATCGATAACTCCTCTTTTGTCTCGTTGCATTCTTCTGTCATCTCTTTTAAAAGCGAAGAAACCGCTTCGATTCGACTCTCCGCCGATTTCATTCGTTCTAAAGCGTGTTCGTATTCCTCGTGCGGATGCACAAATTTTTTCTCCTTCTTTTTGGTCACTTTGATGACCACCGTCCCTAATAAACCGGCGCCGATGCAGAAGACTTGCCCTGGGTTTTGTGGCATTTGGACGTTTTTCGTGTTGTTGACGATGTTCGACGCGAACGATCCGAATTGATGGAACCGTTTGGTGAACTCCATTATCGCGAGTTTTCTCCGGTGACGATGTTTATTAGATATTTCTTAGCAGAGAAAATGTTCGTTGTCGTTCGTCAAAAGTCGTCCCCCTTTTTCAAAATCTCTCGATTCGCGCGCGAAGAGTCCGACGTCTCGCTCCGCGCGCGGTCTTCTCGATTCAACGCTCTCTCGGCCGACGGTGGCTCTTCCTCGCGCTCCTTTTGGTGGTGGTGCGTATTATCAGTGTCGTTCGTAGTAAGGTAGTTTAGGTAGTAGGAGTAGGAGTACTGAGTATGGGGTCGTAAAAGTAAGGGAACGAGAGTTTTAGTCAGAGAAGCCCAAAGACGAGGGGGCCTCAAATTATTATTGTGCGGGTTTTTCCTTCCCAAAAAAAAAAAAATGTTTGAAGTCCCCTTCGTTTCTCATCGCAACAACAAAAAAGAAAAAAGAAAAAAGGGGATTTCATTGAGTAAAAGAGGAGCACGTCCCAAGCGCGCAACGAGTGGGTCAAAACACGCGCGGGAGACGCGCGCAAACAACAAAAAACAACAACAACAACAACAACAACGACGACGAGCACGCAATCGGACGCGACAGAGGATGATTTGAAAGAGAGGTGGAAGAGAACCTTTTTGGAGTAAATAATAATGCGCATCGACGAGGGCAACGATGGGACCGACGACGCACCAAATCCACCTTCACTCGGGGGAACACCGAAATCGCTCTCCGCGTACGAAAAGCTCGGTCGCATTGGAGAAGGCACGTACGGCGTCGTGTACAGAGCGCGAGATAAGAAAACGAACGAAATCGTTGCTTTGAAAAAAGTCCGCATGGATCGAGAGAAGAACGGCGTTCCAATCACCACTTTGCGAGAAGTTCGGATATTGCAACTCTGCTGTTCCCACGAAAACATCGTGCACTTGTTGCGAGTCGTCCAAGGGAACCAGTTGAACAACGTGTTCTTAGTTTTTGAATATTGCGAGCACGACTTAGCCTCTTTGCTGGATAACATGAGACAACCGTTTTTAGAGAGCGAATCGAAGTGTTTGATCGTCCAACTATTGAAAGCGGTGGAGTATTTACATGACCGATGGATTATGCATAGGGACTTGAAGTTATCGAATTTGCTGTTGAATAATAGAGGGGAGTTGAAGTTGTGTGATTTTGGATTGGCGAGGAGTTTTGAACCGATGAGAGAAGAGGAAGAAGACGAACTGGGAGAAGACAGAACAGAAGACGAACATGAAGACGAAAAAGACGAAAATGGAAACAGGAAAAAACGGAAAAGGGGGCAGTTTTGTTACACACCGAAAGTGGTGACGTTGTGGTATCGCGCGCCTGAAGTTTTATTTGGAGACGACGCGTACACGGCATCCATTGATATATGGGCTGCCGGGTGTGTACTTGCAGAATTTTTAAAGCACGATCCAATCTTTCCTGGTAAAACTGAAGTGACGCAGTTGGAACTGATTTTTAACTTGCTGGGCGCGCCGAACGAAAGGATTTGGCCCGGATGGAGCAAACTGCCAAATGTCGGCACGACACTCATTCCAGAGCAACCGTACAACTATCTCGAGCACGAGTTTCCGAACTTACACCAGACTGGTATTGATTTACTCAACGCGATGCTGACGTACGATCCAAAACGACGGTGCTCAGCGAAAGAAGCGTTGATGCACCCATATTTCAAGACGCAACCGAGACCAAAGTTGAAATCAGAGATGCCGAGCTTCCCAACGTTGCACGCGCGAGCGAATAAGAAGAACGAAAACGATTTCGGAGAAAAGTTTTGAAAAGAATCTCAATCGATAAATGTAAAACACTTAGTATAGTAGTTAGTTTTACCATCATAGTTTTACCATAGTATTACCATAGTAGTTACACTTGTAAGCATATTTTAAGTAATATTTACATATAGAAAGTTCGATAATAAAATGCGTTTTCTTAATTCGTGTACCCGGAGGTTGTAATACTATCAGCGCTATTCATGTCGCTCCACAAAGTGTGGTGCCAGCCTTCCATATCCATTCTTTCGTACGTGTGAGAACCGAAAAAGTCTCTTTGCGCTTGGACTAAGTTCGCCGGGCATCGTCCTCTTCTGTATGTGTCGAAGTAGTTCAGTGACGAAGACATGGACGGTGTGGACACACCGGTGTTTACTGCGGCGACGATGACACGTCTCCACGCTTGTTCCTTATCGACGAGTTCGGAAGCGAACTCATCGTCAACGAGCAAAGACGGTAAGTTCGGGTCTTTGTCGTAAGCCTGCTTGATGCGATCCAAAAACGCCGCGCGAATGATGCACCCACCTTTCCAAATTCTCGCCATCTCACCCAAATTTAATCCCCACTCTTGCTCATTCGATTTAGCTCTGATCAAGTTCATACCTTGCGCGTATGACGTCACTTTCGACGCGTACAACGCTTTGCGAACGTCATCGATCAACTGCTTCTTATCGATACCAGCGGCCGGCCCTTTGGAATTCGCCGGCACTAAACCTTTGTTTTTGAACACAGCCTCCGCGGCAACGCGTTCGTCTTTCAAACCGGACAAAAATCTCGAATCTAAACTGCTCGCAATCGTCGGCGCAGCGATGGATAACTCCGCTGCTTGTTGGACGGTCCACTTACCAGTACCCTTCATGCCAGTCTTGTCCAAAATTTTGTCCACTAAGAACGAATTGTCGTCTTTTTTATCGTCCTTCTTCTCCAAAATGTAACTAGAGATTTCGATTAAATACGATTCCAATTCGGCCTTGTTCCACTCCACGAAAGCGGCGTGCATTTCCTCGTTCGTTAACCCACCGACGGTTTTCAAGATATCATAGGCCTCAGAAATCAATTGCATGTCCCCGTATTCGATGCCATTGTGCACCATCTTTACAAAGTTACCCGCGCCGCCTTTTCCGACGTATGTCACGCATGCGCCAGTATTGGTTTGTGCACTCACCGGTTTCAAAATATCTTCGATGCGTTTATACGCCTCTTCGGACCCACCCGGCATCATCGACGGTCCATTTCTTGCCCCTTCTTCGCCTCCAGACACGCCCATACCCAAGTACAACAAGCCTTTCTCTTGAACTTGCTTCATTCTACGTTCGGTGTTTTCATACCATTCGTTCCCGCCGTCGATGATGCAGTCCCCCGGTTCCAGAAACTGCGACAAGCCTTCGATGGTCGCGTCAACCGGCGCACCCGCTTTCACTAAGATGATGATATGTCTCGGTTTCTCGATCGATTCCACGAATTCTTTAAAATCCTTATAACCACGCAAATTGTTCGATAAACCTTCCTTTTCGGCTCTTTTCACGCACCCGTCCGTCTTTTCACCGGAACGGTTATAGACGGAAATCGGAAATCCTTTCTCCGCGACGTTCAACGCTAAGTTTTGACCCATAACGGCCAAGCCGCACAAGCCAATCCTTGACTTTTGTTCAGAAGTGGCGCACACGACGAGCGGAGATCTTTGTGTCGATCGAGATCGTCTGATCGCAGAAGAAGACGGTTGCGTCACTTTTTGACGGTTACCTCGAATGTGCCCCGCATTGGAGGAAAACGATGATGAGGAAACGCTTTGCGTTTGTGCAAGCATTGGGTCGTGGGGGAGGAGTTCTTCGTTACTCTGAAAGTTTCTTCGTCAATGGATGCACGCGTGCCGATCTGCGATCTGCGATCTGCGATCTGCTCGACGTCCTCGATACCGAAACGTCTTCTTCCAAAATTTGAAAAGTCACGAACCGGGATTGATGACGATCTGATTTTGTTCTCTCTCTCTCTCTCTCTCTCTCGGTGCCGTCTTTACATTTTCTTTTTTTTTTTTTTGACTTTTTTTAAAACTTTTTCCATCCTTTTCCAAAAGGCAAAGGAGAGATCTGGATTGATAAAAATGATCCACTTAAGTAAGGGAGGGGGTCTAAGGGTTTGAGAACACGCGCCGGTTGGGTGCGAGAGAAAGAACGAGAGGGAGCGACGCGACGAGATGTGAAAGTCGACTTTTTGCGGGGGATATTACGAT
>MDSZ01195733.1_pt1 | contig 28702 bp, 25 predicted proteins | sample 811201 | NCBI WGS metagenome assembly MDSZ01 (sample SAMN05326647, study PRJNA326480) | marine metagenome | isolation source: seawater | place: Indian Ocean: North | collected 2010 | reverse complement strand
TAAAGAGCTGGCTCAGGTGACCTTTAAAATGGAGCAAGAAGGATATCCATTTGATGTAGAAAAAGCTACAAAATTGGTTGCTGAATTGCGAGGAAAAAATATCGCTGCGATTTCAAAATTAAAGGATTTTTTTGGTACTTGGTATGAGGATAAAGGTGTCTTTACACCTAAACGAGATAACAAAAGATTAGGCTATTCTGAAGGTATACCATTTACTAAAATTGAACTAACTGAATTTAATCCATCCAGTCGGCATCATATAGCTAAATGCCTAAAGAATAAATATGACTGGAGACCTAGTCAGTTTACTCCAAGTGGACTTGCAGAAATAAATGAAAAAATTCTAAAAAAACTACCCTACCCTGAGGCTCAAGATTTAGCTGAATGTTTCTTACTGGAGAAAAGGTTAGGTCAACTGGCTGATGGAAATAATGGCTGGTTACGAATACAGAAAAATGGAAAAATTCATGGACACATATCATTGCACTCAACTGCAACTGGTAGGTCCAGCCATAGAAATCCAAACCTCGGTCAAGTGACTGGAGTTGGAGCAAAATATGGAAAGGAAATGAGAGAACTCTTTCACTCAAATGGGTGGACCCAAATCGGCTGTGATTTGTCAGGAATTGAACTAAGAATGTTAGGTCATTTTTTAGGAAATTACGATAATGGCGATTATGGTCGAGAGGTTGTTGAAGGTGATATTCACACTAGAACTCAAACAGCCACTGGCTTACCAGATAGAGCATCAGCAAAAAGATTTACATACTGTGTTCTTTATGGTGGTGGTCCAGCCAAAATAGGTGAAATTGTAAATGGTGGTGCTAAGGAAGGAGCTAAGTTAAAAAAAAAGTTCTTTTCAGCAATCCCAGCATTTAAGAAACTAACTGATGATCTATCCAGAGTAATCAAAAAACAAGGTTACATAACTGGAATATTAGGTCATCGAATACCGATAAGGTCCGAGCACTCTGGATTAAACTTTTTGCTACAAGGTAGTGCTGGAACATTATCAAACATCTGGCTCCTGAACTCATATAAAGAATTAATACAAATGGGTTTTGAGCATGGATGGTCTAAAGATTTTGTACTGCTAATGCATGTACATGATGAAATCCAACTAGCAGTACGAGATAAAAAGAAAGCAGATCAAATAGGTCAAGTGCTGTGTAAAGTTGCACAAACTACAGGAACCCAACTGAAACTAAGAGTACCTATTAATGCAGAGTACAAACTTGGGGGAAATTGGGCTGAGTGCCATTGATAAATAATGACGAAGAGGCTCCAGTGCCTTGCCCAACATGTAATGCAAAAGGAAAAGTGTATTTACAAGTTGAGGTAGGTGATGAGCCATTAATAGCCAGTCGCTGGGTAACATGTCCAGATTGTCGAGGCTACAAAACACTAACAATCGAAGAATTTGAGAAAGTAGAGTATTTACATTGACAGATTTTACAACTTGGCTGTCTCCAGAATGTTTCTGGCTGGCAGTCTTTATCTATTTCTTAGGTGTACTATTCGTATGGGAAATAGTTGAAGTCGAAGAGCCTGACACTGAATGGAGAGTAGCCTTATTTTGGGGATACTGTGCCATCATGCTGATCTATCTCCGATTGATAGGAAAACATCCACCAAAAAAATAAAGGAGACCTAAATGGGTTTTGTTTTAAGCAAACGATCTCTAAGAAATTTAGAGGGAGTTCATGAAGATTTATGCAAACTAATTAAATTGAGCATAACAGATTCACCTCATGATTTCATAATTATTGAAGGTCTGAGATCGAAAGAAAGACAACGTAAACTTGTAGCTGATGGTGCATCAACTACTGAACGATCTAGACATATCACTGGGCATGCAATTGATTTTGTAGCTTGGGTAGATCACGATGGTGATGGCAAAAAAGAAATTAGCTGGCACTGGGGTTATTATAAGAAAATAGCTAACCACATGAAAGCCATTGCCGAGGCTAATGACATTGACATCGATTGTGGTGCTGACTGGAAAAAATTTCCAGATGGACCTCATGTACAACTTACCAGATTTAAGTATCCAGCACCTGATGGACAATAAGTCTAACGCAAGTGTTGCGACTAATATGGCTGGCGATGATGACATGTTAAAAAAAGACATTGTCCAGCCATACCACTACTCTAGATACGTCATAGAGCCACTTGATTTCATAATGGAAAATCAACTGCCTTTTTGGGTTGGTAGCATTATCAAATATGCATGCCGAGCTGGGTACAAATTAAACCATGAAAATGAAAATCGGCTAGAGGCTGAGATCAGAGATTTACGAAAAATTATCAGGTACTGCGAGGTCAGAATGAGCTGGTTAGATCAGAGGTTAAAAAGATGAAAAATTTGTATCTGGTGGATGCTGATATTCCAGTATTTAAAGCCAGTGTAATTGCCCAGCAAGTCAATCCATTTACCAATGAGGTTGACGATGCAAATATAGATTTAGCAATAGATTCTATTAAAGAACAACTTGAGCCTTATTTGAAATTAGGAAAAGTAATTCTTTGTTTCAGCGAAGGTAAAAGTTTCAGGTATAAAATCCTGGATTCTTATAAGCATAATCGAAAAAATTCAGAAAAGCCGATATTGCTTAATGAGGTCCGAAAATACTGCGAAGATAACTACAAAAGTTTAAAATACGAAGGTCTAGAAGGTGACGATGTTTGTGGCATCTTTGCGACCAAACCTGAGGTCCAGAAAGCATATGACATTACAGTTGTGTCAGATGATAAGGACCTTAAAACTGTGCCTTGTAAACTGATTAGACTGGACAACCCAGTAGAGGAAATTACACCTCAGCAAGCACATTACAATCATATGTATCAAACCTTGGTAGGTGACCCTACAGATGGCTATGGTGGCTGTCCTCAGTGGGGAGATAAGAAGGTCACAAAGTTATTAAGTCAGCCTCTCCGAAAAGATGAGACACTTTGGGGTCGTGTTTGTGACACTTATTACTCAAAAGGTTTGACCAAAAAAGATGCCTTAACTCAGGCACGTTTAGCAAAAATATTAACATGGTCCTTATGGGATTCGAGCAACAAAAAACCAATAATGTGGGAGTACAATAATGATGGACACTTTTCAGCAATTCATAGCAATCAGTAGATATGCAAGATGGTTACCTGACCAGAAAAGAAGAGAAACTTGGAATGAAACTGTCGAGAGATATTTAGCTAATGTTGTTGATACCAGTTTAATGGAATGTTTTAAGGATTATCAGAGCCTAAGAAGTTCCCTGAAAGTAGCCATTGAGGAACTGGATGTATTACCATCAATGCGAGCCTTAATGACAGCTGGTCCAGCATTAGATAGAGATAATACATGTGCTTACAATTGTAGCTATGTAGCTGTCGATGACCCTAGAGCTTTCGATGAGGCAATGTTTATTTTGTTGTGTGGTACTGGTGTAGGATTTTCAGTAGAAAGACAATACATTGATAAGTTACCAATTGTTCCTGAAAAATTAAATTTTAGCAATGACACTATGCTCATTCAAGATAGTAAGGAAGGTTGGGCAGATGCTATTAGAACTCTTTTTTCTATGGTTTACGATACTGGCACAATACCACAATATGATTTCAGACTTATACGACCAGCTGGCTCTAGACTTAACGTATTTGGGGGAAGAGCATCAGGTCCTGAACCTCTCATTGATTGTATAACTTTTATTACTAAAACACTTGAAAAAGCAAAAGGTCGTAAGCTCAATTCTATAGAGTGCCATGACATCATGTGCATGATAGGAAAATCTGTAGTTTCAGGTGGTGTAAGACGATCAGCTATGATTTCACTCAGTAACTTTTCTGATCAACGTATGAGACATGCTAAAGATGGTGAGTTTTGGAAACATAATGACCATCGATCATTATCTAACAATTCGGTAGCTTATACAGAAAAACCTGACAGTGTAAACTTTATGAGAGAATGGCTTTCATTAGCTGAAAGTGGCACTGGTGAAAGAGGAATAGTTAACAGAGAGGCACTAAAAAAACGTGCTCAATTAATTGGTCGAAAAGATCATGACTTTGGAGTTAACCCATGTGCTGAGATAGCATTACAATCTAAACAATTTTGTAACTTAACTGAGGTAGTTGTCAGAGCACATGACAATCTAGAAACATTAAAATACAAAGTTCGTCTAGCAACGATTTTAGGCACCATACAAGCTACTAAAACTTACTTTCCATATCTGAGACCAGAGTGGACCGAAAACACTCGTAGTGAGGCTTTGTTGGGTGTCTCATTAACTGGCATTATGGATAACGAAATGATGTCAGGCATGTCTACAAAATATAACCTTAGACAAGTTCTTCAGGAGCTAAGACAAGAGGCTAGAAAAACTAATCAGGAATATGCCAAAAAGCTAAATATAAATGTCAGTAAAGCTATTACAACTGTAAAGCCATCAGGAACTGTAAGTCAGCTGGTAGACTCAGCCTCAGGCATACATCCAAGATATGCTAGGCACTATATTCGTACTGTACGAGGTTCTAACGATGACCCAGTGACCAAGTTGCTAAAAGATCAGGGTATTAGTCATGAACCAGACGCAATGTATCCTGATAGAAATACAGTCTTTAGCTTTCCTAAAAAATCTCCTGAGGATGCTACAATTACCAGAAATTTATCTGCTATCCAGCATTTAGAAATTTGGAAAACTTATGCAAGATATTGGACCGAACATCAGCCAAGTATCACAGTTAATGTGAGACCTGATGAATGGATAGAGGTTGGAGCTTGGGTCTATGCTAACTTTGATATGGTCTCAGGCATCTCATTTTTGCCTTTTGAAGAGCATGTTTACCAGCAAGCACCTTATCAAGAGGTCGAGGCACTGAGCTATCATGATCTATACAGAATAACTCCAAATAAAATAGATTGGTCCAAGTTATCTGTTTATGAAACTGAAGATCAAACAGCTGGGTCTCAGACTTTAGCTTGTTCAGGAGATACATGTGAACTGGTGGACCTAACATGATTATTACAAGAACATCTCCAATGACTGGTAAGGTCCACAAAATGAATATTGATGTCTCGGAAGATCAATTAGAAAAATGGAAATCTGGAGCATTAATCCAAATGGTAATGCCAAACCTCTCTCCGAGTGAAAGAGAGTTCATTATGACTGGAATTACCGATAATGAGTGGAAAGAACTCAATAAAAACGAAATTTGACCCATTTTAAGCCTCACTGAGTGCCCATATCGACATGCTCTAGTATGATTGTCTACAAATGGTAACTATTGTCTGTACGAGGCTTATTCTGGCTCTAAGCAAAAAGGATAGAAAATGACCAAAAGTAGATTTAGTAAAAGATTAAACTGTCAAATTGGACAATATGAACGATGGAGAGGACCTAAGGTCCAAGTTTCATTAGCTGAGTTCAAGCCTCGAAATCCAATAGTTCGAGACAATTGGAATAACATGTCAACTCAACCTCATAGAAATAAAAAGAAAGACTGGAGACCTGATGGGGAAACGTAGTTCAGGATTTATTAGACGAGCAAGAGACTATTATCCTACTCCGATCAAGGCTGTAGAACCATTAATCAGGCACATAGAAACATATCAGACTTATGCAGAACCAATGGCTGGCAATGGTGCACTAGTTAGAGCACTGGACCAGCTATCAGACCTCAAGTGTACTTGGGTGAGTGACATAGACCCAAAGTCTGAGGATATCTATGAGGCTGATGCATTTAACCTGACACTATCTGATTATGGTGTAGGAACTGACCTGATTATTACTAATCCAATGTGGGATAGAACAGAGCTACATCGAACTATAGAATACTTTAGTGCTATTCGACCTACTTGGTTACTCTTTGATGCCGATTGGATACATACACTGCAATCTAGACCTTACCTGAAATACTTACAGAAGGTCCAAAGTGTTGGTCGAATTAAATGGATAGAAGATACTACAATGACTGGTAAGACTGATTGTTGCTGGTATCTATTTAGCAGAAAGGACAAGCCAGAACATGACAGATTCAAAATGTACGGAAGAACCTAAAGTGTACACACTTGAACACTACAGATCACAGCCAATTCCTAAGTGTTCTAGTTGTATGCAGAAGGAAATTGTTGTTACAGATTATGGTGGATTATGCTCTCAATGTGCTCTCAAAGTAATAATGAGAAACTCAGTTGTAAGACGTTGAATCTAAGTGGTTATTCGACCTAACCTATCAAATGTGTACATTTATAGAAGAGAGAGGTCCTTGATGACCTCTAACTACTACTAAGACTTCATGCAAAGACTAGGTACTGCATGAAGTCGTATTTTTTTTAAAAGACTTTTTTGCCCTGAGCTGAAAATGACCACAAAATAATATGTCTAGAAATTTTCTTTGTCATAATGTCTAAGCCACCTGATCTACAATCAGTTGTGCTACCCAATAAAATAAGGCTTATGTTGCTTGGGAGTAATTACTCCCATCGTTTGTCTACAAAAAAGAGCCTCTCCTAAAGATATCATAAGCATAAAAACATACGAAAACCTTTGTTGTTCAAAAATGTTGTTAAAGGGTTTGTTGTTGTTGTTGTTGTTCGACCTTTTTAATGAGGTCTCCATTTAAAAAAGGATTATATAATGGTTTGGAATTTCATCGTGCCAGCACTCATAGGTGGTGCTATGTCTGCATTAAGTAGACCCAAGGCTCCTACTTATCAGGCTCCACCACAAGAGCAAGCAATGCTACCTTATATGCAAGAGGCACTACCTCTTTATAAAGATGCTATTACTACAGCAATGAACCAAGGTCCATATAGTGGTGCTACGTATGCTCCAATGTCTGGTCTACAGCAAAGCAATCTTAATAACTATTTAGGGTATTTATCAGGACAAGCTGGAACAGCAAATAACATATCCAACATGGGTCAACAATTGGCTATTAATAATACTGGTGCTTATCAGGGAGCTATTAATCAGCTAGGAAATTTTCAATCAGGTTTGACCAATGTAGGTCAGAATATTGCTGATGCGTCAGCCTATGCTTTTAACCCAATGACATCCAGCATAATTCAAAATGCAGTTGATGCATCCAATAAGGTTCTAGGTAGACAACAAGCTGGTCTAGATGTTTCAGCATCACCATCAGGAAATCTTAATAGTTCCAGAACTGGAGCACTTGAGGCTAATCTGATTTCTGATGCTCAGGACCGAGTAGCTAATCTAACAGCTGATGTTTATGGCAATCAGTACAACCAAGGTCTCAGTACAGCTATGCAAGCTAGAAACCAAGCTGAGGGAAGAAACCTTAGTGCACTAAATAATTATCTAAGTGCTACTGGTCAGGCTATGGGTACTGGTGTTGACCTCATGGGAACTGGATTGCAAATGGGCACTGGTCTAATGGACAAAGCTATTAATGTTGGTGCAATGCAACAAGGTGAACGTCAGAACGTACTAGATGCAAATATGGCAGATTATGAACGTAAACGTATGGACCCAGTCAACATGACTGGAGCTTATCTATCCAGCACCATGATGCAACCTAGAGGTCAGTGGCAAGCTCCACAGCCATCGATGTTCCAAAGATTCCTTGGTGGTGCCTCAGCTGGTCTAGGCTTTGGCAATCAGTTTCCAAATATGTTTGGCAACTTTGGTTTTGGTGCACGAAATTATGGGTTCAATAAGCCAGCTGGTGGTTATGGTCCTTATCAAAATGATGGCTATGGATATTATCAGAGGTAACTAATATGGCAGAGAGAGTAATCAATATCTCTCCAGCTGAACGTGAGGCATTAATTAGAACTGTACTTGCAGAGGCTGGTGGTGAAAATCCTATTGGTCAAATTGCAGTAGCTAATGTTATTCTTAATAGAGTTAAGTCTGATCGATACCCTGATACAATCCAAGGTGTTGTAAGTCAGGATAAACAATTCAGTTCCTATGGTAACAAGTTGTATAACTCGGACCTAAATACAGCTGATGCTCAAAAAGTGGTCCAGAATGTTGATATGCTTTTAAGTGGTAACTGGAAAGGTGGAGACCCAACACAAGGTGGCACACATTTCTATAGTACCAAAATGATGAAAGATGCACCTTACTGGTGGGGAAGTGAATCCAAAAAAGGTTCGGTCCAGATAGGTGGTCATAAGTTTGCCAAGGGTGGCTTAAAGAACAGCCAAGAGGATGATGGTTGGAAATTTGATATATCCAAATTATTTGGTAGTCCAGCTGAGGCTAGTACAATTCAAAATGCATTAAATGCTGACCCACAAAACAAAGCCTTTCCAACTACATTTGTAAATCCAAATAAAAGCATCTCAGCTAGTATCATGGATATTCCACAGTGGCTTATAGATACTGGTGTTTTACCACCAAATGCAAATGATAATTACGCAAATTTTCGTAATACAGCAAACATGTTGATGGAAGATGGAAATATGATTCCAGTCGATGCAGATTACGAAATGGACACTATTACAGTCACTCCAGATAAGGACAACAATATGGTTAAAACAAATATTGATGGGGGGTCGGACACAGAGTCTGACAAGCCCTTTCGATTTACTGCTAGTCAGTCTAATCTTCTTGCTAATCTTAGTAGGGGTTTGCTTACGCAACCTGATATATCGAGTGCTTTGGCTAAGGCACAAGAATTAACTCAGGACCAAATTTTTGGTAATACTCAATTTGCTCAAAAAGGCTATCAAATGGGTCAGGTCTATATGAGTCCTATGAATGGAAAAATTTACGAGGCTATTTTTGATAGAGCCACTGGTAAGATGATGTATAGAAGTGAAGGGAAGATGTATGATGCTTTACCAGCTGGTTCTGTTCCCTACTCACAAAGTGGAGAAGGTAGTTTTGCTATTGCCTCAGGTAAGAGCCTAGCTAGTTTTAATGACAGCATTGGTCGAATACCTCAAAGCATGAGAAATATTAAAAGTTTAAGAAATCTCTTAGCAAGCAGTGGTGAACAATTTGTAGGTCCTACTGTTATGAATAGTTTTATGAGATCAATGGCTACTAGTTTTGGTCTAGATTTTGGTGGTGACCTTGATGATCTAACTGAGGCTAAAAGAGCCTTAAAAGACATGATGGTCGAAAGTGCTCAAAGACTTAAAGGTCAAGGTCAGATTACAGAAAACGAAAGAAAGATGCTTGCAGATAGTTTAGCAAATATTGAGACACTTACTCCAAAGGCTCTCATAAAGGCTTTAGATATTTTAGAAAAAGGTATGAAAAATACTATGGCAAAAGCTGATGCTTGGGCAAATTCTGGATTACGACCAAACCAATGGTACGAGTGGTCTACTAATTGGGATTTAAAAAGAGCACAAAGAGAATTTAAAAACGCATCTGATATATTAGACGAGATTTGATTAATCTTTTCATCGTTATTTATTTCATCTGTTTAGCACTCCAGATCACAATGCTGGTTTATCTTTATAAGGAATAATTATGTTTCAAATACCATTGTCAGGCGAAGGAAACCAAAACTGGCTCCAGCCACATATGGCTTATGCTCAAAGTCAGAACTTTGAAAGTGTCATGAGTCCTGACTTTCAAGCAAAGATACAAGGCTATACTGAAGATGAGCTAAAACAAAAAATTGAAAAATTATATCAGACAGCTCCTGATGAAACCTTTATGCTCAAAGCTCTTGGTTATGAACTTTGGAAACGTGGTGGTCAGGATAGAAAACCTAGCTTTATAGATAGCTGGGAAAAGCAAATAGCCGATTATCAGAATCCAGATAAAAAAAAAGGTGAAGATTCTACACTTGAAAAAAATACCTCTTGGTTCAATACAATTAAACAAGCAATGGATAATCCTACTGAGGGTTTAGCCAGTACGTTTAAGGCATTTGGCTGGGATGGTACATCTAAGTGGTTCTCGGACCTTATAAAGCAAGATGAAAATTATCAAAATGCTTTTGAAAGTTTTTTAAATGGTAATGGATTTAGAGAAGGATTTGATGTTACCGAATTACCTAGAGCAACTTTAGAACAATCTGGTGATTTAGTTACCAGTATTTTGACCAGAACTGTAGGTCTAGGAGTTGGAGCTGGTATAGGTGCATTAATTGGTGGTCCAGCTGGTTTAGCAATGGGTGCAACTATAGGAGCTATAAGTGCTCCAGCTGGTTTTGCATTTGTTAGACATTTAGGTCCAATTGTTTGGGAAAGAGCTAAGAACGATGGTCGGCAATTTCCAAATAGAGAAGATTGGGCATGGGCAATTGGAACATCAGCTGGTATCGGAGTCATGGAATCTATCGGTGTCAATTATGGTGTCGGTATTGCAAACTTTATTAGAAAAATGTTTACCGAAGGTCTTACTGAAGGTCTACAGTCCTTTACTGAGCAAGTAGGTACAACTTTACAAACTGAAAAAGGATTAAATGTAGAACTCAAGCAGATTTTAGCTGAGGCTACATTAGGTGCATCCTCAAGAGGTGCTGTCGATGCTACTGTTTACACAGCTAAGAATGTAGCAACTTTAGGACAGTCAGGTGCTAATGCAAGATCAGCTAAAGAATTTCGTGAAGATCAGGACCATTTTAAATCACAAGTTCGTGTAGGACAGCTTTTTGAACAAGAGGTAAATTCTTTAAAAAAAGCTCAAAAATTTGAAAAAGGTTTTGTAGGCGAAAATAGAGTTTTTAAGAATTTAAGACAAAAAGTAAAAAATCAGTATTTAGATACAATTCGAGCTTTAGTTGATAATGGTTCACTGGACCCAAAAGAAGGTGCTGAACTAAAAAAACTTACGAGCTTTGCATTTAATACTCAAAGAGCTGTCGGTGATGAAGAATTTGCTAATGCCTTAAATGTTTTAGAAAATACTAGTTTAAGTGATGATGCTAAAAATACTCTTATTAATTCATTAAGAGATTTAGACAATGTCAGCGAGGCAAGTGTTGCAAAAAGAAACAGAGGATTTTTTCAAGAAATTCTGACCTCTGGTGGTCGTATGATTGGAACTGGTGCTCCAATTACAGCTGTCGGTCCAGCTGGTGCTTTAGCTAGTATCGGTGGTTATACAGTTGGTGGAAAAATTGGTGGTTCTATTGGTGCTGGTATTGATAAATTAACTGGTCTACATACACCAGTTGTATTGAAAAGATATGCTAAGAAAAGAGCCTATTTAGAAAGCCAAGGTGTAGATTTTGGTAATACTTTAGGTGACCTTACAAAATTAGCTAATGAGGCTCACCAAGGTAAAAAATTTATCAATAAAGCCAAAATTCTACAAATAATTGCTGATGGTCGAGCTAGAGCTGAAAGAAGAGCTAAAAATAATGAAGGTCTCGGTGGTTACGATTTTAAAATATTTAACGAGGTAGGTCTAAAACCAGCTGAGGTCGATAAAGCATTAGAAATACTTTTAGCCAAAGGAGAAATTTCAGAAAGTACAGTTGATAAGTTTTACAATGACCCTAACCTATTCATGGTTAATGATGATGGTGTTAGATCAAAAGAAGGTTTAAATCTTTTAGACAAACTAAAAGGTCTAATGCTAGAAAATGGGTTAGCAGATTTTACTGACTTAGAAATTACATATGAGCCAAATCAAGGTCCAGTACGAAAAGAAGGTGAAAGATCAATTGTTGGCGATGGGATACCTAAATATCCAAATGATAAATTTAATTTAGCTTTATCTAATATGGGTTCTCTAGAAACTGACCCTGATATTGGTCCAGCTCCCCCATTAGGTGGTGCTGAGGCTGGAGCTAATTTAGGTGGAAATGTACCACCACTTGGTGGCTATAATGATTTACAGAATGAACCAATAGGTTCCAAGGTCGAACCAGTATCCAGAAAAGCCTTTTTTACTAATCATGCTGGATATTCAGCTGACCTTAAAGAAAGAGCTAGTCAAATTAAGAATAAATTAGCTTATGAGGCATCAGCTAGAGGCAAACAAGAACGATATACAAATGCTGTTAACAATATCATGAATACTGAAGGTATTCGACCTGATGTTAAAAGCTATTTAGGTTCAACATTGTCTCCTATTGTCGATTTTCCAGACTATAAGTCTGCAAAGTCATTAGCTGACGTTTTAGTTGCTAATTTAGATGCTAATGAACGTGCTTTAGTATTGCCACATTTAAACCAAATATTGGCTGAAAAAAAAGGTGCTCCAAAAGGCACTTTGGATAACCAGTTCGATGGAATTAAGCCAAATGCAAACTGTGATTTATCAAAAATTTTAGGAAAAAAAGGTCCTAGATAAATCAGGTCGCTGCGATTTTCAAATAGCCTTATTTATAAGGAGATTACATGTCTCAAAGGTCTAAGACTTGTCCATTTGATATGGATGGTGCTCTCGAATATTTTGGTGATTTTACCAGAAAAGTCAAAATGCAGAATTTATATGAAACTGTACCTACCCTTAACGATGTAGATTTATCTGAATTATTAGATAAAAAAGCAGTTCCTATTATTGCAGATAAAACAGCTGGTGGTTTTACATTTAATGGTACTTTTGAAATCATAGCTGACCCAACTGAAGGTCAAGGTGGAACTACTTTTGCCTTATTTCAGCATAATGTTGATGAAGGTGTTTTATGGGCAAACCAAGGTAACACAATAGCTGGTAAAAAATTTTCAGGTGCTCCTGATTATGGAATTGTTGTAGTTATGGGTCAGGATAGTCACCAGTCTAATGCAACTGTATCCCAGCATTATATGTCAGCTGTTATGAACTCATTAGAAACTGGAAAATTAGACAGTGCTAAACTCAAAGAACTTTCACAGTTTGTAAGAGAAAATGCATATCAAGGTAAGGACAATCCATTTGAAGATTTACAGAATATGCCTGATATGGATTCTCCTGAATTTAAGCCTTGGTTACAAAATGAATTGGGTAGTTTTGAAGATACCAAAAGATTAATGGAATTACTCAGTAGATCAGAAATTAAAGACTTAGATGTTTTACCAAATCTAGATGCACTTTTAGAAAATACCAGAGATGTACATCAGGATGGCTTAGACTGGGGTTCTTCAGCCTTATTAGTTAAATTTGATAGAGAAGGTTCTATGAACGCAGATGGTTCTCCAAGAACTTTAGAGTCATATGGAGTACCACCTCATAAATCTTACAAATATGGAATAAAAGGAACAGTTATAGGTAAGTTTGGCAGACCCATACACTGGACCTCAATGTTTGATGGTTTTACCGAGGCATTTTTGTATGGGGGAAATCCAGAATACACAGCTTATGGACAACCTAGAGTGGGAGTTAGAAATGAATTTAAACCTATTTTCAAGAAAGATGAAAAAGGAAAACTTATCAGAGACAGTGAAGGAAACAAAATTGAAACTGGTGAGTATATCAATAAAGGGGGTAATCTCACTGATGAGGCGATTATTGCGTCTAGTGGCAGACGCAGTTTTGAGCTTACAATGCCGATTACATATCTTTCTCAAAAACATATTGACATTGCCAAGTCGAATCCTTTCAAGGCTATCAAATCGCAAGAACAACTAAGAGATGTTGTAAATGCTGGTGTCGGTAATTTTGTAGATAAATCAGTACCAGCTAATAAAGATGGTATTAGTACATCAGTAGCAATTGATAATATAAAATTTTCAAATGCCAGAGGTATTCATGAAATCAAACCAGAAGATGTCATGATATTGTCGAAAACCAAAGATGGCAAAAGAAGTTATAAATGGAAACCCAATATAAATATTTATGGGTTACCAATTGGTGGTTCAGGTGCTGGTGCAAGTAATCCAAAAGCAATGTTTGCCATTGTAGATACTGATACACAAACAATAACTGGTGTTGTTAATAATAAACGTAATAACGAATACCTGACACCAGTATTAATTCTTAACGCAGTGGACAATGGAGCTAGACATATCGAGTTTCCAGAGTTCAGTGTTACAACCAATACTTTATTAAATAGACTAGGTTTTAGGAGAGTCGATAATGGTCAAGGAAAAGTTAGATATAGCATTGCCGATAATGGCGAACTTGACGGAAACAGAGTACAACAATATTTTGACCAAGGTCTCCGAGGTTTATCACTCGAAGATGCTAAACAATATGTCGCAAATAGAGATAGAGGACTTGGGGAGAGACATAAGCTCCTTGATAGACTCTTTGGGAAAGGAACTGCCTATCTCGGCAATAAAGGAAATGAAGGTGGCTCAAGAGACCTATTTCGCCAACAATCCCTTGCGAACACTCTTCTCGAAACCTCTTTAATGTCACCTCAAGAGGCTGGTCAAATAAATGTAGACCCAGCATTAATCCAACAAGCACAACAACGAACTGGATTATTGAATGAGTAATGAAATAAATCCATTAACCAATAGAAAACGCATTGTAAGAATGAAATCCAAAGTGCGACCTCTTGAGGAAGATGGAAAGCCAAAAAATATTATGGCTTGGCGAATGAAAAATGACCCTGAATTTGTCAAAATGATGCATAAAAAGCAACGAGACAAAAGAACAAAAACTGGTCGCAAAATAGGTATACCCAATGGGGTAACTGTTAATCAATTTCGTAAAAGTCAAAAAATTGCAAAAAAAGAGGCGAGGATTATCGTGAGTAAAATTACAAAAGCTGATGAAGATATTTATGCAAAAGAGGCACTAGAGGCTAGTGTTGAAATTTTGCGAACTCCTGAAATTTCAGTGGACCATAAATTGAAATCAGCAAAACTTGTTTTAGATTTTACAAAGTCTAGACCAGCAACCACTACTGAGCTGACCATACACAAAGCCGAGGCTTTTCTGGAAAGTGTATTAGACTCAGAGGAAAATGATGGACAAAAAGTTAATTGAAGTTCGTAAAAGATTACGAGAAGATTTTCCACTTTATTCAAAACATGCTTTAAAAATTAGAACTAAAGATGGAACTATTGAGCCACTTATTCTAAATCCAGCACAGCAAATATTACAAAAAGCTGTCGATAGGCAATTAAAAGCTGAAGGTAAAATTAGAATAATAATTTTGAAAGCTAGACAGCAAGGCTTGTCTACTTATGTTGGTGGCTATTTATATTTCCAAGTATCTCAGGCAAGAGCTAAAAAAGCTATGGTTATTACCCACCATGCTGATTCAACTAGAGCTTTATTTGACCTTACAAAAAGATACCATGACCATATTCCAGAAATACTAAAACCTCATACTAAATATAGTTCCAGAAGAGAGATTTCTTTTGATGCTCTAGATAGTTCTTATGTTGTTGCTACAGCTGGTGGTGATAATGTAGGAAGAGGTGAAACACTTACACATTTACATGCCTCAGAGCTTGCATTTTGGTCTCCTAATAACGCATCTCAAATTTGGAATGGTTTAATACAAGCAGTACCAGATACTGAAGGTACAGCTGTATTTATTGAGAGCACAGCAAATGGTGTTTCTGGAATATTTTATGATTTATGGAAAGGTGCACTGGAAGGTTCTAATGGATTTATTCCAGTATTTATACCTTGGTTTACTGACCCAACTTATAGAGAAAAACAAGTTGGAAAATTAGATAAAACTCCAGAAGAAAAAGAACTACAAAAATTATATAAATTAGATAACCAGCAATTAAGGTTTAGAAGAAAACGAGTTGCTCAAACTGGGCTTGATTTATTTAAACAAGAATATCCAGCAAATGCAGATGAGGCATTTCTAACAACTGGTAGACCAGTATTTAATCCTGAACAGCTACAAAAACGCATGCAAGATACACCAGCGATTTTACAAAAAATGGCTCTAGAAAATAGTGAATTTGTAAATCACAATAGAGGCGAATTACAAGTTTACAAACATCATGATGCTGGTGAAACTTATTACATTGGAGCTGATGTCAGCCTCGGTGTTAGAGGTGGTGACTGGTCATGTGCTCAGGTCCTAGATTCTAAGAAAAGACAAATAGCAACTTGGAGAGGCATGGTCCATCCAGATTACTTTGCTGACGTTCTTTATGCTCTAGGTATGTATTACAATACAGCTTACCTAATTGTTGAAAATAACAATCATGGAATTTTGACTTGTACAAGGCTGGGTAAAGATATGGCTTATCCAAATTTTTATCAGGAAACGACAGTCGATAAAATTACTGAAAAAGAGTCAATTACACTGGGTTTTAGAACTACAGTGAAAACTAAACCCTTGGTCATAGATCAGCTAAGAGCATCGATGAGGCAAGAAGAAATAGAACTAAATGATAAATTAACAATTCGAGAAATGATGACTTACATCGTAACTGAAACTGGTGCGATGGAGGCTGAACAAGGCTGTCATGACGATACAGTCGTTGCATTGGCTTTAGTCAATCATATTCATGAAGGTAAATTTACTCCTATCGAAGTCACAAATGATTTTTACATTGAGGCAGTTTAATGGCTATAGAAATAAAAAAAATGGATGATGATGAGATTAAGACAGCTGTCAAAAGTCTCATTCATAGTTCTACTGGATATTATGATTCAAACCTTAGTTCTGAACGATCTAAGGTCCTAGATTATTATCATGGTAAGCAACCAAAACCTCATCATGAAGGTAACTCTAAATATGTCTCAATGGATGTTTACGATAGTGTAGAAAGTCTTAAAGCTGTTTTATTAGAAACCTTTTCAGCTGGAAATGAAATTATACAATTTGCACCACAAGGTCAGGAAGATGTTTATCCAGCAAAAGTAGCTACAGCATATTTAGATTATGTTCTGTTTAGACAAAATGATAGTTTTAGAATTTTTAGTGACTGTATACATGATGGTCTACTTGCTCGAATGGGTATTGTAAAAGTCTGGTGGAAAGAAGATACACAGTATTCAGAAGAAGATTTTAACAATGTCACTGAAGATGAACTTGATGCAATAATGGCAGACCCTGATGTCGAGCCATTAGAAATATATGAAGATGAAGAAGGTTTATCAGGAACTGTAAGAAGAGCACATAATAAATCAAAAGTTTGTATTGAAAATATAGCTCCTGAAGAATTTTTAGTGGACCCAAAAGCTACCGATATACAGAAGGATGCAATTTTCTGTGCCCATAGAATGAAGATGTCTATCGGTGATCTTTTAAAAATGGGTTACGACAAAAAAATTTTAGATAATATTCCTATTGGAGATAATTTAGAACTTGATAATCAAGATGAAGTTCTAGCCAGAATGGGTGACTTATCTGATGGTCAAGTAGATCGATATGAGCACATACAAGATATTATGCGTGAGGTCATGTATTATGAGTGCTACGTAAAGTTTGACCCATATGCCAAAGGCTATCCATGTTTGTACAAAATTTGTTATGCTGGGAATACAATTTTGCACATGGAAGAGATTGACAGAATACCTTTTCATACTTTCGTTCCTCTCCCAGTACCTCACCAGCTATATGGTTCCAACTTTGCAAACAAATTGATACAAATCCAAAATGCTCGGACAGTATTGACGAGAGGAATCATTGACAGCACTGTTATGACTAACAACCCAAGATATGTAGTCACAAAAGGTGCTTTAACTAACCCAAGAGAATTACTTGATAATAGACTTGGTGGTATTGTAAATGTCACTAGACCTGATGGTATAATTCCATTTCAACAAGCCTCTTTAAATCCATTTGTATTTCAAACAATACAGATGTTGGATTCAGATAAAGAGCAACAAACTGGAACTAGCCAATTATCACAAGGTCTAAATAAAGATGCTATAAGCAAGCAAAATTCTCAGGCTATGGTCGAACAATTAGTTACACTTAGCCAGCAAAGACAAAAAGTAATTGCAAGGCATTTTGCTAATGATTTTCTAAAACCTTTAGCTATAGAAATCTATCGTTTGGTTTTACAAAATGAGGACCAGCAATCCATTGTTGAACTGGCTGGTATGCAAGTACCAGTTGATACAAGAACATGGATTGAACGTAAGGATGCTACAGTTGATTTAAAACTTGGCTATGCAGAAAAAGAAAAAGAGGCTCAGAAAATATTAGGTCTTTATCAGCTAATGGCTCAGGACCCTGAACTAGCTCGTTCTTTTGGTCCACAAAATCGCTATTTAGCAATGCGAAATATTTTAGAATTAAATGGTGTAAAAAATGTAGATGAATATCTTACACCACCAGATCAGCAACAACCACCACCACCTGACCCAGCACAGCAAATGCAGATGCAAATGGCTCAGATGCAAATGCAACTTGAAGAACGAAAAGTAGCACTGGATGAACAGAAAGCTGAGATGGATGCTAAATTTAAGATGCTAGAGCATGAACTCAAGCAAGAGCAATTTAAAGTGACCACCATAGTCAAAAATCATGAAACTGAAAGAAAAGATTTTGAGGCTGAGGTAAGAGCACAAGTTGCTAAAGAGGAGCTTGATCTCGCTAAGAAATCTACTCAAGAACAACGTAACGTAATTGTAAGTCCAAACTCATAGGGGGATTTAATGTATAAAAAAAAAGGTAAAAAAAGGAAATAATTATGAATGAAGAACAGCAAATAGAACTCGGAAGGGCATGTGAAAAAATGTTAAAGCAGTCCGAGTTCGTGCTGGTCCTTAGAAATCTAGAAGGACACTATATACAGCAAATAGTACAAGCAAAACCTGAAGAACGTAGAGAACGTGAGGTATCTTATTACCAGCTAAAGGCTTTGCAAGATATAGTAGGAACAATGAACCATTATGTTTCAATTGCTACTAATAAAGAGAAACCTGAAGAAAAAGAGGTTAACTAATGTCTACAACTGACGAAGGCACAACTATCTCAAATGACGTTGATGTCTCTAACCCAATGCTGACTGAAGAGGATGCACAAGGGTCTTTCCTAAAAACTTGGGATGATGACGCAAAAAAGCTATCTGAAACTGAGGAAGAGGAGACAACTGAAACTGAAGAGGAAACTGACTCCTCAGAAGAAGAGGTTGAAGAAAAAGAGGAAACTGAAACCGAAGAAACCGAAGAGGTACAAGAGGAGCCTGAGAGTTCCAACGAAGAAACTGAAACTGAGCAAATAGAAGTATCTGAAGAGGCTCAAATAAGTATCCAAGTTGGGGATGAAGAACACTCAGTACAAATTAAGGACCTCAAAAGACTTTATGGTCAGGAAAAATCCCTCACACACAAAAGTCAGGCACTGGCTGATCAAAGAAAAGCAGTGGATGCCGAAGGTGCAAAGTATGTTGCTGGCTTAGAACAATTAATGAAAAGAGCTGAGGAACGTCTTAAACCTTACAAAGAAGTCGATATGCTTGTTGCATCACGTAACATGCCAGATAATGAATTTCAGCAATTACGAAGAGAATTTAATACTGCAAATGAAGATTATAATTTTCTAAAAAAAGAGCTGGATGGATTTGTTAAAGACTTTCAGGAAAAGCAACAAACTGAAATGAAAAAGCAAGCTCAGGAAAGTGTTAAAGTCCTAAAACAAGAAATACCAAAATGGGATAATAATCTTTATGGCAAGCTCAGAGATCATGCAGTTGAAATGGGTTTTTCTAAAGAAATGGTCGATAATACTATTGACCCATCTTTTTTCAAATTAGTTTACCAAAGCAAATTATATTCAGATGGTAAAGCTAAGGTGAAATTAAAACCTAAAATTAAAAAAGCTACCAAAGTTGTATCTCCTAAAAAAGGTATAACTGGTGCTGAACTTAAACGTGCCGACAATCAAAAAAGATTACAAAAATTGCAACAATCTGGTTCTCAGGATGATGCAATGGATGCCTTTTTACAGAGTTGGCAATCTAATTGAAACCCTTAGTTTTTAGGAAAGAAACTTAATGGCTACTTATTCTACTTATAACCAGATAGGACAAGCAGAAGATGTTTCAGCGATTATCTCAAATATTACTCCACAAGCTACACCTTTTACGTCTACGATATCTAAAGGAAAAGCGAGAGGTAAAGTATTTGAGTGGCAAGAAGATTCATTAGCTAGTCCTACTACCATTGCTCATGTCGAGGGAGCTGACTTCACCGATATGACACTAACTCCAACTGTGATGCGATCTAATCTAACACAGATATTTTCCAAGACGATCAAGGTCAGTGCTACAAGTGACGCAATTGAGACTCATGGTCGTGCTAAGGAAACTGCTTACCAGCTTTCTAAAGTAGGTGCTGAGATGAAACGAGACATCGAACATACGATGGTCGGTATTGCTCAGGATGCTGTAACTGGTGATGCAAGTTCCACAGCTAGACTTACTGGTAATGTCTTAGGAAAAGACAGTGGTTCAACTGATTGTATTGCCTCTGGTGCTATTACCGATGGTGGTAATGCCACAATGACAGAGACAGTCCTTAATGGTGCTCTTCAATCTATGTACGATAATGGTGCTACTCCTGAAGTTCTAATGATAAAGCCAGCTGACGCAACTGTCGTAGCTAACTTTGCATATAGTTCTCCATCAGGTGCTACTACCAGAATTAGAGACATGGGTTCGTCTACAAAAATCGTTAACTCTGTACAAATTTACGTTTCACCATTTGGTGAGGTAAGGGTCCAGATTAACCGATTGATTAAGTCTGACAAAGCTCTGATTTATCAACCATCAATGTGGTCTATGGAAATTCTAAGACCAATGACTAGAACATTGTTGGCTAAAACTGGTGATGCTGACAAGCATGCACTGGTGACTGAGTTTGGTCTCAAGCACAAGAACTATCTTGGCTCTGAGTTAATTTCAAACTTAACTTAATATCCAATTGGATGGATGGGGAGCACGATACATAAGGAAAACTTTTGTAATATAGGTGCTCCCTATCACAATTTTTGAGAGGTAAAATGAGCTTAGTAGAAAATATAAATAAACGAAAAAAAAGGGCATTAGCCGATCTAAGAAAAAAACCACTATTTCAGATAAGGCTTATAAAGAAATGAAAAGTGGTTGGAAAAAGACAAAATAATGAAAAAAGCAAAAGTTACTACCATTGACCCAAATTGGAAAATTGGTTCAAACACTGAAGGATTATTCTGGAAAGAAGAACAAACTATAACTCCAGAATTTCTAAATTCAACTCATGAAAAAAGAGTAAATTCTGCACAGAATAAAGCCAACGACTGGCATCAAATTGCAGATATTCCTATCTCGGTAATTGATCAGTGGAAACGAGAAGGATTCGATATTTTTGACCCAAATGTCAAAGCGAGTGAAATAGTAAAAAGATTAAAAAATTCTGGTCAGCATTATTTCTTAACTACTGATAAGAGGATTTAGTATGGCTCTAGAGAGTACCACTACAATTGCTGGTTTAAACAGCACTAACCCAACTAGCTCTGATACTATTGGTCAGGCTGATAATCATATAAGATTAATTAAAACTGTTTTAAAAACTACCTTTCCAAATTTTAGTGGACCTATTACAGCTACAAATACAGAGGTAGATGCTTATGCTACTCGTTTAACATCAGCTGAAACTACAATTACAAGTCATACAAACTCATTAGCTACACTAATACCAGCTGGAATAATAGCTATGTGGTCAGGTTTAAATTCTGCTATACCTACTGGATGGGTTTTATGTGATGGTCAAAACAGTACACCTGATTTAAGAAACAGATTTATTGTTGGTTCAGGGTCCAGCTATACAACTGGAAATACTGGTGGTGCTAATAGTGTTACATCAGGTTCAGCTGGTGCTCATAATCACAGTGGAAATACTGGTTCTACAGCCATTACTGAGGCTCAATTACCTACACATAATCACGTAGTTACAATTGAAGATGCTGGGGAAACAAGCCAGAATTATGGTACGACCTCAGGTAACGTAGCTGTAAGCACTGGTTCAGTTACTAATGCTGTAAACTCAAGTTCAATAGGTAGTGGCTTAGGTCATACACATACTATTTCAGCTGAACTTGGTCACACACATACTGTCGATACATTACCACTTTATTATGCTCTTGCATTTATAATGAAAACTTAGAGGTGCTCCATGCCAGTTCAAAAAATTCGTAACCTTGGGCAAGTCGGCATGGTTACTGATGTTGCATCTTATGATTTACCTATGATGGCTTTTGAAGATGCTAGAAATGTTCGATTTGTCGATGGTAAAATACAACGTGCTCCAGTTCATAGAACTATTGGAAATTTAGGCAACTCAGACCCTACTCAAACTTATAGTCCTAATGATGCAATTGCGTTAGGAAAAGATACAATGGATTCATCCTATGGTGGACCAGGTGGTCAAAATATTATTGGTGGACAGCCAACAGCAACTAAACTTATTGGTGAGTATCCCTTAACAGATGGTACTTTAACAGCTGGTCTTTCTGTAGGTGCTACAGTTACATTAACTACACCTAGAAAAATTACAATTACATGCTGGAATACTCCAAGTACACCAAATACTTATTTTAGAGTTAATGGCACTGATTATGCTGGTAATGCATTAACATCAGTTATTAAACAATTGCCTCAAGAAACTGGTGATGTTGTAGCTACAGATGAATATTTTAAAACTGTTACATCCATTGAATTTGGCGATGCTACTATGGGTTCAGGTTCATGGAATTTTGGTAATTGTCATATTGGTACTGGAGACCATGTAGAGGCTGATTACCAGCCACAGCATATTGTCAACATGACTGAATTTGACAGTAATACGACTATGTTAATTTTTGATAATATTGGTCGAGTTTTAAGATTTAACAACGATAGTGTAACAAATGTTTCCATACCAAATTATAACTACCAGCCTCTTAATGGAACATGGACAACTGTTAAACAAGCTGGAGTCCTCTATGCCAATAACAGCAATGGAACTCCCATGTTTATCAAAAAAGGTCAAACTAATTTTCAGGACCTCACAAACTGGGTCGGAGCAACGACAAAATGTAAAGCTCTCCGAGGTTACAAAGACTTTCTACTAGCCTTAAATGTAAACAAAGCTGGTGTTGAATATCCAACAATGATCAAATGGTCGGATGTTACACCATACAATACAGTTCCAGCTACTTGGGATGAAACTGACCAAACACGTAGTTCTGGAGAAAATATTTTATCAGATACGCAAACAGAAATAATTGATGGTCTGACTTTAAGAGATGACTTTATAATTTACTGTGACAAAAGCATATACAAAATGCAGTTTGTAGGGTCTCCATTTATCTTTTCATTTATGAAAATTTATGATGATGAAGGAATTATAAATGCGAATTGTGTCGTTGAGGTCGCTGGTGTTCACTTTGTGTTTGGCAATAGTGATATATATATGTTCGATGGTACAGCTAGGAAATCAATCTCAGCTGGTCGAGTACGAAATAAAGTCTATGAAAGATTAAATAAAAATCTAATTTCCAAATGTTTTGTGTCTCATGATGTAACTAATAAGCAAGTTTATTTCTGTTACAATACAACTAACGATGAGGTTAAATATCCTAATGCAGATTCTTGTAATGAGGCTGTAGTTTATAACTACGTTTCTGATACTTGGAGCTTTTGTGATATTGCTAATGCTGTATCAGGTACAATGAGTATTTTACAAAAAGGTAAAACTTATGATGATGCTGTAACTGGTGCTTTATCTTATGAGGATTTTAGTGGCTCTTACATGAGCACTGAAGGTCAAAGAAATGATGCATTAGTTTTTCTACATAGACCAAGCACTGATGATAATATTACTCAGTACAAAATGACAGCCTTAGATTTTATCCAAGATGGCTTAGTTGCTTACTCAATTGATACTGAAATGGAAACAACTCCATTTGTATCAAAAGCTAATATCGATATGGATGAGCTGACTGACCTTGAAGGTCGTAAAATGATACGAAAAATTACACCTCAAAGTTTTGTCAAAAATACAGAAAATGGTTCTATTTATTTTCAGTTTGGTTCTCATGAATTTCCAAGTAATTCACCAGTATATGACCCTAGTCAAACTTTCGATAGCTCTACTGCTTATAAACTAGATACTAGAATGAATGGTCGGTATTTAAGTTTTAAATTGGAAACTGATAAAAAAGTAGATTTTGAAATATCAGGTTTTGATCTTGATGTAGTTCCACAAGGTAGAAGATAATGGCTGAAAAACTTAGACCTTATATACCCAGTCCTAGACCAGTGACTGGGGATGGGTTCCCTTATTATGTAGATACTGAATTAAGAAAGCTGGCTACTTACACTGAGCAAAGTAAAAAAATGCTTGAATTAACTGAGCAAGCCTTAACTGGTGAAAGTGCTAGTCTTTTATCTGTAGCATCAGCTCAAGTCGCAGATGGTGAATCTGTAGCTACTCAAATAACTCAATTAGAATCTTCAGTAAACACAGCCACTGCTACAGCAAACACTGCAAATAATACTGCCAATACTGCGACCACAAATTTAGCTAATCTGACTACTAGTCATAATACACTATCTACTACAGTATCAGCTCAAGCTACAGACATTACGAATTTGTCATCATCTGTTACAACAAATACTAGTGATATTGCTACAAATACTAGTGACATTGCAACAGCGAATACGAATGTAACTAATTTAACATCAAGCCTTAATACTACCAATACAACTGTTACTCAACTTAACAGTGATGTAAGTGCCTTATCATCAAGTGTTACCAGTTTAACAACTACAGTTAATGGATTTAGTTCTTCTATTTCTACTAATACAACTTCTATAAATGGAATTGAATCTAAGTATGCTGTAAAGATTAATAACAATGGGCATGTCTCAGGCTTTGGCTTAATTAGTACAGCCAATAATGCAACTCCAACATCTGAGTTCACAGTTCAGGCTGATAAATTTAAAATTATTGATTCATCAGGTTCTGGATTGACAGCACCATTTGTGGTTACTGGTGGTGTCGTTTATTTAGATGAGGCTAGGATTAATACTCTTAGTGCAAATAAACTTAATGTTAGTGGATTTAATTTTAGTACCTTTGGTGGTCAATTATCTATTAGGAGTGGTGGTGTTGATACTAATGAGCTTGATACTAATGCAGTAGAAACTGCTAAGGTAGCAGTCGATAATATTACTGAAACTGCATATGCTTTTTCTGATAGTGGCACTGGTTACAACTATTATACTCCATACATTCAGCCTAACTCATTTGATGTAGTTGTTCATGCTCCATGCACAATTATAATGTATGCCATTATGGATTTTCAAGGCACAATAGGTTCTGGAACTTATGCAAGATTTGGTCAATGGCTAGTTCCAAATGCAAGCAGTTTATATTCATTTACGACCTTGCCTAGTGGTGGTTCTGGTTGGACAAATGCTAGTCCTCAACAATGGGTAGAAACAACTGGTTATGGTTCAGCTAGTCATCAGCAATTGGTTGCACATTTAGATTTAACAAATGCCAGCTCAAGTATATTTCCATACACAGTAAAACAAAAAGTGTCTGGATATAAGTTAAACTGGACAGGCTTTAGAATGGTTACAAATCACGTTGCTATAGTGAGTTATCGATAATGCATAAAACAATCACAATTTATAATCCTGACACTAATCAAATAGAAATGGTTTTAAACGCAAGCACCAAAACAATTGATTCAGGACATTATAAACATTACTGGGAAGGTGAATACAAACCAGCTGAATATGATTGTGTTGATGGAAAGCCAGTAAAAAAATCAGACGCACAATTGCAAGAAATACAATTTACTAGTGAATGGAACCTAGTAAGAACTAGAAGAAATCAATTATTACAAGCATCAGATTTTAGCCAATTACCTGATCTTCCTGATGATAAAAAACCAGCTTGGGCAGAATACAGACAAAAGCTCAGAGACATAACAAAAGATGTAACTGACCCAAATACAATTACATTTCCAGACCCACCAACTAGTTAAAAAATCAGATCGCTGCGATTTTTGAAACTCTTTATTTTATTGAGGTAATTATGAATAAAACTTCCCTGAGGCAGTTCATCAAAGACCTGATGAATCGTACCGACCTGACCGATAGTCTAATAGATTCATACATGGAAATATCTTTCCAGTATATCCAGCGAGATTTACGTCTACCTAATATGGAAAGGCAAACAACTTTTACTGGTGCTAATCCATCTGGTACTGAAAGTTTTTTAATACCTAACGATTATTTAGAGGCTATTGCAGTAATCAGAAAAGATTCTTCAGGTAACGATAAAGTTGTAAATAGAAAAACAATTGCTGACTTTTATAATTACGACACAAATACTACACAGAATATTTATACTAGACTTAGGTCCAGTTTACTTATGAGACCAGTAGTAGCTCAGAATGAAACATTTTCTATGCTTTACTATGGTACTCTTACATTTTTCGCATCCGATAGTGACGAGCCAGCATTAGCATCTTTTGCACCAGATTTGATAGCTTATCAAACATGCTCATATCTATGTGACTACTATGTCGATGAAAGGATGCAACTATTCCAACAAAGAGCCGATGTAGCAGTGCAAAAACTTATGGCTCAAAATGAATCGGAAGAGATGAAAGGTGGTCTCTTTCAAATGTCTACACCATATGCTGGGAGTGAATATTAATGCCTAAAGGTTCTTTTTGGTCCACTACTGGACCTACTGCAACTCAATCAGCTGACATTGAAGGTCAGGTAGCTAATGCTACAGCTCAGGCTCAAATTGCTACTACTCAGGCTGGTATTGCTACTACTAAAGCTAGTCAGTCAGCCTCATCAGCTACAGCCTCAGAAACAGCTAAAACTGGAGCTGAAACTGCACAGACTAATGCTGAAAGTGCAAGAGATACAGCTCTTACTTATAGAGACCAAACACTGGTTTATAAGAACAATGCTGAGAGCTACAAAAATTCAGCTGAGACTGCTAAGACTGGAGCTGAGACAGCTAGAGATACTGCATCTGGACATGCGTCTACAGCCGAAACTCATAAGAATACAGCTACTACTCAAGCTGGCATAGCTACAACTCAGGCAACGACAGCCACTACTCAGGCTGGAATAGCTACGACAAAAGCAACTGAGGCATCCAATTCTGCAACTACAGCTAATACACATAAGACTGATGCTGAGACTGCAAAGACTGATGCTGAAACAGCTAAGACAGCCTCAGAAACTGCTAGAGATACAGCAAGTGACCACAGAGCTGATGCTAGTAAATATGCTATTACAGCTGAGGATTCTACTTTTACACTTACTAGCACTAATGGTGGTACATCAGGTCTTTATTCAGCTTTACATTATCAGGCTAAAGCTCAGGCTAATCAGACAGCCTCGGAGACTGCAAAGACAGCCTCAGAAACTGCCAGAGATTTATCACAAAGCTACAGAGATACAGCTGAAACTCATAAGAATACAGCTAATACACATGCCACTACAGCTACTACTCAGGCTGGGATAGCTACAACTCAAGCTGGCATTGCAACTACACAAGCTGGCATAGCTACAACTCAGGCTAGTAATGCATCTACATCAGCCTCAGATGCTCAGACTGCATTAACTACATTTTTAGCTAGTCCGACTTTTACTGGAACTCCATCAGCTCCTACAGCTACATCTGGAACTAATACAACTCAAATTGCTACTACAGCTTTTGTAAGTACAGCTGTCGCTGATCTGGTAGACAGTGCTCCAGCAAGTTTAGATACTCTCAAAGAACTCGCTGACGCACTTGGTCAAGATGACCAATTCTCTACTACAGTAACTAATAGCATTGCCACCAAGTTAAATAGTTCAGCTGTTTCTTCATTTGGTCTTACCTTAATTGACGATGCTGATGCTAATACTGCATTAACAACTTTAGGTATAGATGGTGCTAAGGTTAAATCATTATATGAGGCTGAGACTAATGCCTTTACAGATGCTCAATTTACAAAGCTGGCTGGTATTGAAACAAGTGCTACAGCTGACCAGACTGGAGCTGAAATTAAAACTCTGTATGAGGCTGAGTCTGACACAAATGCACTAACTGATGCTTTACTTACAAAATTAAATAACATTGAGGCTAATGCTACAGCTGATCAAACAGCCTCAGAAATTAAAACTGCTTATGAAAGCAATTCCAATACAAATGCATTTACAGATACTCAAGTTTCTCAGTTAGCAAGTTTACAAGCTGGTGTACCCTACTCTCCTCAGGCTGGTAGTTCAAACCTAACTACAGTTGGTGCGTTAACTAGTGGTTCAATCGGTAGTGGATTTGGAGCTATTAATATTGGTTCAAATGCAGTCAATGCTGGTTCTGCAACTCTTATAGGAAATCTATCAGCTGGAACAATTAATGTAACTGGTGGTAGTTCAGGAAACTGGAACACAGCTTATGGCTGGGGAGATCACTCTGTAGCTGGTTACCTGACATCTGAGACATCACATGCTGATGTTGTCGTAGATGGTGATTTTAGTTCAGCTGGCATTATGGCTACTAATGGTTCAGGAACCTATTCCATAATCACTGACAATAGCTCAAATTGGAATACAGCCTATGGCTGGGGTAATCATGCTAGTGCTGGTTATTTGACCTCATTTACTGAAACCTCACATGCTGACGTTGTAGTCGATGGAGATTTTGCCTCTAATGGTATTTTAAAGAGGACCAGTGCTGGTAATTATGGAATTGTAACTGACAATAGCTCAAACTGGAACACAGCCTATGGATGGGGAGATCATGCCTCAGCTGGCTATCTGACATCTCAAACATCTCATGCAGATGTATTGGTCGATGGTGACTTTGGTTCAGCTGGATTAATGGCAACTAATGGTTCAGGAACGTACTCAATAGTTTCTGATAGTAGTTCAAATTGGAACACAGCTTTCGGTTGGGGAAACCATGCCTCAGCTGGTTACCTAACAACG
>MDSZ01218221.1_pt1 | contig 28713 bp, 29 predicted proteins | sample 811201 | NCBI WGS metagenome assembly MDSZ01 (sample SAMN05326647, study PRJNA326480) | marine metagenome | isolation source: seawater | place: Indian Ocean: North | collected 2010 | reverse complement strand
TATTTTTCATAAAAATTAAATTTTATGAATATATTTTACTAAATCACACATTCTATTTGAAAAGCCCCATTCATTATCATACCAAGCTGAGATTTTTCCCATATTTTTTCCAATAGTATTTGTTAAGTTTGCATCGACTACAGCTGAATAAGGGTTGTGATTGAAATCAACTGATACTAATTTTTCTTTAGTAGTGTCTAATACGCCCTTTAATGATTTTTTTGAAGCATCTAAAAAACATTTATTTATTTTTTGAACAGATAAGTCTTTTTTTGTACAAAAAACTAACTCAATTAATGAAACATTTGGAGTTGGCACTCTCATCGCTATACCTTCTAATTTGCCTTTTAACGAAGGTATGATTTCTCCAATAGCTTTTGATGCGCCTGTTGATGTTGGTACGATTGATTGCAATGCAGATCTTGCCCTTCTTGGATCTTTATGAGAGTTATCTAACAATCTTTGATCAGTAGTAAATGCATGAATGGTTGTCATAAAGCCTTTTTCGATTTGATAATTATTATTAAGAATATAAACTATAGGTGCTAAACAATTTGTAGTACAAGAAGCGGCAGAAATAATCTTATCATTTTTATTTATAGAATTTTGATTAACGCCATAAACTATAGTTTTGTCAGCATTTTTACATGGAGCTGAAACAATTACTTTCTTAGCACCGTTTTTCAGGTGTGGCAAAAGCTTTTCTTTAGAATTAAATTTTCCTGTACATTCAAAAACATAATCAACATCGTACTTTTTCCAATTTATATTTTCGATGTTTGTTTCTTGAGAAAATGTAATTTTGTGTTTTCCAATTATAATTTTATTTTTATCAAATTTAATTTTGGAATTAAATTTTCCATGTATCGAGTCATGCTTTAGTAAGTTTGAGCTTATTTCAGAATTACTTCTATTATTAATATGTTTAATAACAAAATTATTTAATTTACCTTCAATAATTGATCTGATTACCATTCTACCGATTCTGCCAAGTCCATTAATACCTATTTTTATTTTCATATTCTTTCTTTTATTTTTTTAACAATATTGCTTGAGTTAAGCTTAAAGTGATTATAAATATCTTTATATGGTGCACTTTTTCCAAAATTATTAATACCAAAATTCATTCCATTTGAACCTGTATATTTCTTCCAAAAGCCAGTTTCAGATGCCTCAATAGAGACTAAAAGCTCTGTGTTTGAAAAAATTTCTTTTTTGTAAATCTCACTTTGTTTATCAAACAGTTCTTGACATGGCATTGATATGACTTTTGAATAAATATTTTCTGTGGCTAATTTATGGCTTACATCGCAAGCTAAATCTACCTCTGATCCACTTGATAGCAATATTACTTTAATGTTGTCCCCAGTTCTCATTATCTCATATGCTCCTCTAGAGCACCTATTGAATTTACTGTATTCCTTCCTAATAGGTTCAATTTTTTGTCTAGACAATGCAATCACACTTGGTGTTTTATTACTTTCAAGCGCTAATTGCCAACACTCAAAAGTTTCAATTGTGTCAGCAGGTCTAAACACATTTAAATTAGGTATCGACCTTAAACTAGTTAATTGTTCAATAGGTTGATGAGTTGGACCATCTTCTCCAAGTCCAATTGAATCATGTGTTAAAATATAAATAACTCTTTGGTTCATCATTGCGGCCAGTCTAATTGCTGGCTTACAATAATCGCTAAAAATTAAAAATGTTCCACCATAAGGCACTAAATTACTATGTAAGGACAACCCATTCATTATTCCACACATCGCATGTTCCCGTACTCCGTAATGAATATAATTTCCTTTAAAATTTCCAGGTTTAATTATTTCATGCATTTTAGTTTTTGTATTATTCGAACCAGCCAGGTCAGCTGATCCTCCTATTAGATTTGGAAGAGATGTAATCAATTCCAAAAACATCTCAGAGGATTTTCTTGTTGCAATCGATTTAGAATTCCTTAAATATTCTTTTTTTACTTTTTCAATAATTTTTTTAAGTTTGGATTTATTAAAATTAAATTTTTCTATTTGTTTTTTATTTTTTTTATCGTATTTTTTTGCATAGTTAGAAGCTTTTTCTCCAATTTTTCTCCATTCGTTTAATACTTTTTTTGGTATTTCAAATGGTTTATATTTCCATTTAAATTTTTTTCTTACTAGATTAATTTCTTCTTCACCCAAAGGGCTCCCATGCGCAGATGCTTTGCCCCCCTTATTTGGAGATCCATAACCAATTGTTGTCTTACAAGAAATTGCAAAAGGTTTTTTTGCTTTTTGTGCTTTTTTTAATGCTTTGAAAATTTCTTTTTCGTTATGTCCATTAATTTCCAAATATTGCCAACCATAACTTTCAAACCTCTTTTTGGTATTATCTGATACCGCAAGTTTTGTAGGCCCATCAATGGAGATAGAATTATTATCAAATAGCAAAATAAGATTTTTTAATTTCAAATGTCCAGCCAAACTTAGCGCCTCATGGCTTATACCTTCCATTAGACATCCATCTCCAGCCAAGACATAAGTTTTGTGATTTATTGTTTTTCTGCCATATCTTGTTTTTAAAATTTCCTCTGCTAAAGCAAAACCAACTGCATTAGCGATTCCTTGACCTAGCGGTCCAGTTGTTGTTTCTATGCCTGTATTGGCTTGATACTCGGGATGTCCAGCGCATATGGAATTTAATTGTCTGAAATTTTTAATATCTTTTAAATTAACACTTTTATACCCAGTCAAATATAGAATCGAGTAAAGCAACATAGATCCATGTCCAGCTGACAATATAAATCTGTCTCTATTCAACCAACTAGGATTTTTTGGATCAAATCTTAAAAAATCTTTAAATAATATCGTGACTACGTCCGCCATCCCCATGGGCATTCCAGGATGACCAGAATTAGCTTTTTGTACAGCATCCATAGATAAAAATCTAATACTGTTGGCCAATTCTCTATATTGTGCGCTCAAAAATTATCCTATCTAGACTAAGAAGATTCTATTTAATACTATGTATATATATGAAAACTACTAACGAGAAAGAAAAAAAACTTGTTTTAGCACTTGGCAAACTAAAAAAATTAAAATTTGAAAACCCTAACCATAAAAATAGTCTAGAAAAATTAAATAATCAAAAAAATCAATTAGAAATTGAAAAAAAAGAAGTAGAGAACAAATTTAAATTATTAAATCAACAATATTTAAGCCTTCAACAGAAATTAGAAAATCTAAACCTTAAACAAAAGAGCGAACAAAGAAAAGAAATGGAGTTTTCAGAAAAAATTGATGAATTAAATCAAGAAACAGATAGTCTATTAGAGGAAATAGATAAATGGCAAATGTAAATATAAAATTTAATGGAAAAGAGTTCTTATTATCATGCGAAGACGGTCAAGAAGCTCATTTAGAAGAACTTGCAGAACAATTAAGTCAAAAGTTTGAAAATTTAAAAAATGATTTAGGAAATATTGGTGAAAATAAACTTTTATTGATAACTTCAATTAAGATCATTGATGAGTATTTTGAAACAAAAAAGAAAATTGAAATTAAAAAAAAAGAATTAATCAATCTATCTAATAAATTTAAAGAATTAAAATCTTTAGTTTATAATTACAAAGATAATAAAGAAAATGAAATAAAGCAACTAGTTGCTAAACAAGATGATTTTAAAAAGGAGATTGAAAAAAACAAAGATGAATATGAAAAAATAATTGATGATGCAGCTGATCAAATTGAGACTTTCTTGGAAAGTGCGGTCAAAGAAAACTTAATTCAATAAATAAATATTGTGTTAAAAAATAATTTAAGAAAAAAGATTCTTAATATTAGAAGCAAGGTAGATACATTAAAAAATAAAATTGATTTTAAAAAAATCTTTCAATTAATTAAAAACCAAAAAAATAATAAAATTATTGGTGGGTATTTTCCTGTAAGTAATGAAATTGATGATTTAGAAATCTTAAATATATTTGAAAAAAAAAAATATAAAATTTGTTTACCAGTTGTAAAAAAAAATTTTGACATGGATTTTTATAGCTTCTCTTTTAATGATCCGCTTATAGTTAATAAATTTGGTATACCTGAACCAAAAAAAAAAAATTTATTATATCCTGATATAATTTTAATTCCCATGGTAGCTTTCGATAAAAACCTTAATCGATTAGGTTATGGAGGAGGTTATTACGATCGATTAATTGAAAAACTTACCAAAAAAAAAAATATTGTAAAAATTGGTTTGGCTTTTTCAAAACAAAGGATTAGATATTTGCCTGTATCAAAATATGACAAAAAAATGGATTATATAGTAACTGAAAAATACATTTTAAAATGAGAATTCTTTTTTTAGGTGACATTGTTGGAAGTTCAGGTTGTGAAGCTTTAAAGAAAAATTTACAAGAGATTAAATTAAAAAAACAAATAGATTTTGTAATTGTAAACGGAGAAAATGCTGCAGAAGAGGGAGTTGGAATTACAGAAAAAATTTGCATAGAAATGTTCGATTGCGGAGTTGATGTCATAACAACCGGAAATCATGTATGGGATCAGAAAGAAATTTTATCGTTTATTGCTAATGATAAAAGACTTTTAAGACCCGAAAATCTGATTAAACCTTCTCCTGGATACGGTTTTCAAATATTTGAAAATAATGGTTTTAAAATAGGAATTTTAAATTTAATGGGAAATATATTTATGAAAAAATGTGATGATGTATTCATTGAAATAGAAAATTTTATTAATAAAAATTCTTTGAAAAAAAATTACGATTTTTTAGTTGTAGACTTTCATGGAGAAATAACTAGTGAGAAAATGGCAGTTGGTCATTTATTCGATGGCAAAGCAACTTTAGTTGTAGGTACTCACACTCACGTTCCAACAAATGATGCAAGAATCTTAACAAAAGGAACAGGATATCAAACTGATGCAGGAATGTGTGGAGATTACAATTCTGTTATTGGAATGGACAAATCAAATGCATTAAAAAAATTTTTTAAAAAAGACTCAAAAAAACATTTTCCCGCGAGTGGAGAAGCATCTTTATGTGGGGTTATAGTTCAAGCTAATAAAAAAAGTGGTTTAGCGGAAAAGATTGAAAATTTTATTCAAGGAGGAGATTTAAAAAACTCTAATTAATATGGCAGGGCACTCACACTGGGCAGGTATTAAACATAAAAAGGGTAAAGCAGATAAGCAAAGATCTAACCTTTTTTCAAAGCTTTCAAAAGAAATAACTGTTGCTGCAAAATTGGGTGATAAAGATCCAGAAATGAATGCAAGACTTAGATCAGCGATACAAGCAGCCAAATCAGCTAATATGCCAAAAGAAAATATTGAAAGAGCAGTTGATAAATCATCACACTCAATTAATGAAAATTTTGAAAATTTAAGGTATGAGGGTTTTGGTCCTTTTAAAATAGCAGTGATAGTTGAAAGTTTAACTGATAATAGAAATAGAACCGCCTCAAAGGTTAGAACTATTTTTCAAAAAAGTGGTGGAAGCCTTGGTACGCAAGGTTCGTCATCTCATAATTTTAAACAAATAGGCATTATCAAAATAAATAAAAATGAAATATCAGATGAGAAAATCTTTGAACTTGCAATTGACTCAGGTGCAACTGAATGCTTTCTCAATGACGATTTACACGAAATTCATTGTGATAAAAATGAAATTTATAATATTAAAAAAATTTTAGAAAAAACTATTAAAAAATTTATTTCTACGGAAATTAGTTGGATACCTTTAAATCATGTTGAATTAAGCGGGGAAAAGTTAAATTCAGCACAAGAATTTTTAGAAGAACTTCTGGAAGATGAAGATACTCAGAATGTTTATACAAATTTAAAAAAAGGTAATATCTAATGCTTATTATTGGTATCGATCCAGGAATATCGGGATCAATATGTTTTTTTGAAGATGGAAAAATTATTGATTTAATCGATATGCCAAATATGGCAGAGGGAAAAAAACAAAAAAAACAAGTAAACGGGGCACAAATTTATAATGAGATTTTATTAAGAATAAAGAATGTTGAAAAAAACGACATTAAAGTAGTAATAGAGCATGTTTCAGCAATGCCTGGGCAAGGTGTTACAAGTATGTTTAACTTTGGTCAATCATTTGGTGTTTTAAAAGGCATTTGTTCTGCAATGCAACTTTCCATGTATTTTGTTAGACCAGTAAAGTGGAAGAAATTTTTTAATCTTATTAATGCTGAAAAAGATGCGAGCAGAACTAAGGCAATTGAGATATTTCCCTATATTTCAACTCAATTATCAAGAAAAAAAGATGCAAATAAAGCTGATGCAGCGCTAATTTCAAGTTATTTCTACGAAACATACAAGTTTGATCAGTAATATATTGATATTAAAGACAAATTCATGACACATTTTAGTGTGAGATCTTATTTATGGAAGCAGATATAACATCACAAGCTGTTGGACTAGCAAGTAATACGGATTTTTCAATTTATAAATTATTTATTAGAGCGGATATAATTGTAAAAAGTGTAATTATAATTTTAATAGCATGCTCAATATATTCATGGGCTGTTATTATAGAAAAAATAAAATTATTTAAAAAAATAAATATCTCATCTGAAGATTTTGAAAATAAATTTTGGAAATCAAAATCAGCAGAGAATTTTTATAATAATCTTCCTTCAAAAACAGAAGACCCTTTGACTATTGTATTCAAAGACTCGATGCATGTAATGCTCAAATCTAGACGTGGACCAAATTTAAATGAGAAGATGTCTAGAATGTTAGAAATAAATATTGATAAGCAGATGGAAAAAATTGAAAAAGGATATACTTTTCTTGCAACAGTTGGATCGACAGCTCCATTTATAGGTTTGTTTGGAACAGTTTGGGGAATTATGAATTCTTTTCAATCAATCGCAATTTCAAGAAATACAAGTTTAGCAATTGTTGCCCCAGGTATAGCCGAAGCATTATTTGCTACAGCTTTGGGTTTATTAGCTGCTATACCAGCTGTTGTCGCCTATAATAAATTTAATCAAGACGCAAAAAAGTATTCACAAAAGTTAGAAAATTTTTCAAAAAGATTTTTATCTATAATTTAAAATGGCTTTTAATATAAAACGTTCATCAAAAGATCCTATGAGTGAAATAAATGTAACTCCATTTGTTGATGTAATGTTGGTACTTTTAATTATTTTTATGGTAACAGCTCCTTTATTAACTGTAGGTGTACAAGTTGATTTGCCAGAGAGCTCAGCGGACTCGCTACCTGAGGAACAAGAACCTTTAACACTAACAATAAATTCAAAAGGAGAAATTTTTATTCAGGAGTCCAAAGTAGAATACGATAAAATTATAGCAAAAATATTAGCAGTTTCAAAAAATAGAACGGATACAAGAATTTATGTTAGAGGCGATAAAACAATAAATTATGGAAGAGTTTTGGAAGTTATGGGAATGTTGTCTGGATCAGGATTTACAAAGGTAGCTTTGATTTCTGAACCATACAAAGAAAGGTAATTTCTGTGACTAGAAATGTTATTATTTCATCTTCTTTTCATTTAATAATTATTTTAATTACTGCAATGAGTTTACCTTTTTTAGCAAAAAAACCAATTGATCTTCCTCCAATTGTTTCAATAGAGCTTATTCAAATCACCGAAAAAACTAATATTCCTTTTGCACCAAAAGCAAAAAAAATTATTGAAAAAGTAAAAGAAAAAGAAAAATTAGTATCAGAACAAGCTCCACCAAAAATTGTTAAAAAAGAAAAGCCTGAGGCAATTCCATTACCAGATGAAAATATAGAAAAAGTCCAAAAATTAGAAGATAAAAAACAAAATCCTGAAAAAATAGACAACAAAGTAAAACAAGCTTCAGAGTTTGAAAAAAAAGAGCTTTTTGATCCAAACAACATAGCTGCACTTATAGATAAATCTAAAGAGGATGTAGGTGAAACAGCAGAAAAAACATTTAAAGTTTCTCAAAATCAAGATAATACAGTCGATAATATTGGTTTATCTCTGAGTGAGGAAGATGCTTTGAAAGCCCAAATTTTTGGTTGTTGGAGTATACCACTTGGTTTACCCTATAATGAAAATTTATTAGTAAGGATTAAGTTAAAATTAAAACCAGATGGATCAGTTATAAAGTCCGAAATATTAGATCATGCACGAATGAATAAACCAGGCCAAGGTTTTTACAAAGTTCTAGCTGAGAGCGCACTTCGAGCAATTCAATTATGCCAACCTCTCAGAGTACCATCAACAGGATACGAAAGATGGAAAGATTTGCAGTTAAACTTTGATGCCAGAGAAATGTTAGAGGGATAAATATGTTTTTAAGATATTTAATAATTTTTGTATTTTTATTACCTATAAATTCTTTTGCATTAATAGAGGTTGATATAACAAGAGGTAATTTAAACCCTCTTCCAATTGCTGTATCTCCTTTATTCTCCGATAAAGAGACAAAAAGTAATTTAAAAAAAACAAATGAAAAGGAAGATATAGGATCAGAAATTTCCTTTGTTATTGAAAATAATTTAAAAAAGTCTGGACTGTTTAATCCATTAAACAAAGATTCTTTTTTACAAAAACCAGACATTGCCCATTTAAAACCTAGATTTGAAGATTGGGCTTTAATTAAAGCTCAAGCTTTGATTACTGGCAAGGTTACGTTGATTGATGATAAATTAAGAGTTGAATTTAGACTATGGGATGTTCTTGCGGCAAAAGAAATGATGGCTTTGGCATTTACAACAGTTCCAAGTAATTGGAGAAGAGTAGGACATATTATTACTGATAAAATTTATGAGAGGCTAACTGGTGAAAAAGGTTATTTTGATACAAGAATTATTTACGTATCAGAGGAAGGACCTAAGACAAAAAGGATAAAAAAATTAGCTATTATGGATCAAGATGGATTTAATACGAAGTACTTAACTTTAGGAAATGAACTGGTATTGACTCCAAGATTTAATCCAACTAACCAGATGGTTACCTATTTGTCTTATTTTAGAAATTTACCTAGAGTTTATTTATTGGACATTGAAACTGGAATTCAAGAAGTGGTAGGAGATTTTCCTGGAATGACATTTGCTCCTAGATTTTCACCTGATGGAAAAAAAATTATTATGAGTTTCGCGAAAGATGGAAATTCTGATATTTATACTATGGATCTTGAAAACAGAATTGTTGAAAGAATAACAAATCATCCATCTATTGATACCTCACCATCTTATTCACCTGATGGTAAATATATTTGTTTTAATTCTGATAGAAGTGGTTACCAGCAAATTTATATTATGAAAAGTGATGGATCTAATGTAAAAAGAATTTCTTTTGGAAAGGGCTTATATGGAACACCAGTTTGGTCACCAAGAGGTGATTTAATTGCTTTCACAAAATTACATAAAGGAAAGTTTTATATTGGGGTAATGAGAACAAATGGAAAGGGAGAAAGATTACTAACTGAAAATTTCTATCAAGAAGCACCTTCTTGGTCTCCAAATGGAAGGGTACTAATTTTTTATAGAGAGACAAAAACAGATGAAAAAGGAGAGGGTTTCTCTGCGAAACTGTGGTCAATAGATTTAACAGGTTATAATGAGAGGCTCGTAGACACAGAAACCGACGCTTCTGACCCATCTTGGTCGTCTTTATTAAGTAATTGATATTAAATAGTTGATTTTTAGGCTTGAAAGATTTAATTAGGTGTGAAAAAGTCATACTATTCAATTTTAAGGAGTAAGAATGAATCTGAACAAAATTTTTAAAAACAGCCTTCTAATAATACTAGCCTGTTTTGCACTTTCAGCTTGTGCAAAAAAAGTGAGCACTGGTCAATTACAAGGTGATGTTTATACAGGTACTGACACCGTTGAATATTTAGCATCTGGAGTTCCGGACAGAGTTTTCTTTGCAACCAACGAATCTGTTTTAACTACTAAGTCAAGAGAGACTTTAAGAAAACAAGCAGCGTGGTTAAGAAAAAATTCTAAAATTAACATAGTTGTTGAGGGACATGCTGACGAAAGAGGTACTAGAGAATACAACTTAGCACTAGGAGAGAGAAGAGCTAATGCTGCTAAAGACTATTTAATGACATATGGAATTTCTGCCGATAGGATTTCTGTAATAAGTTATGGAAAAGAAAGACCTGTAGACTCAGGTTCTAATCCGCTTTCGTGGTCAAAAAATAGAAGATCAGTTACTGTAAAAGCTAATTAAAAAGTTTTATAAAAAGACCCTGTTTAATAGTTATTCAGGGTCTTTTTTTTGCCATCATTATACATACAAATAAACTTAATGCTAAAGATTATAAAACTTACCTCGTTTTGTTTCTTTTTAATTTTGACTTTATATCAAAGCAAATCTTTTGCTGAAAATACTAATGAGGAAATTTTAACGATTTTAAATACTCTTCAAAAAGATATTAATACATTAGAAAAAGCAGTCTACGCAGAAAATAGCAGCGAAATATCAAATACTTCTTTTGATCAGAATTCAGAGGATGTACTTACTAGACATTTATTAAAATTAACTGAAATTGAAAAACAGTTTCAGGATTTGACAAATAGATTTGAGGAAATAAACTTTAAATTAGATAAATTGTCGAACAGGTTATCAAAAGTACAAGCTGATAATCAAATAAGATTTCAACAATTAGAAAATTACTCAAACACAACTGATTTTAACATTAATCAAAATAAAGATTTGGTTTTAAAAAGTAACGATCAAGAAAAGTCACTACCTGGATCTTCTCAACCCCAAGATTTAGGATCAATTTCTTATAAAGACACAGAAACAAAATTAACTACTCAAGAAACTCAATCAATAGAATCAACAGGCACAATAATTACTGAAGAATTTAGCTCAGAGGAAAAATTACTTCCAAAAGAATCTCCTGAAAAACAGTATGAGTTTGCTACTAGTTTTCTAAAAGTTGGTGATTACAATACCGCAGAAAGAGCATTTAAAGAATTTGTTGATACAAATCCAGATCATAAATTAGCTGGTAACGCACAATATTGGTATGCAGAAACTTTTAGAATAAGACAGTTATATACTGATGCAGCATCTGCATATCTTGAGGGATATCAAAAATATCCTAAAAGTGATAAGGGTCCTATAAATTTATTAAAACTTGGTGTATCATTAGTTCAAATAGGAGAGAAAGATCAGGGTTGTTTAATGATTACCGGTGTACAAAAACAATACCCTAAAGCAAAACAATCAGTTCTTCAAAAAGCAAAATATGAAGAAAAAAAGTTTGAGTGTAAAAACAAAAAAACATAAGTCAATTCTTAAGTATTTAAACCACAAAGATATTCAAAATGTTTTTTATGAGTTTAAAAAATCAATTAACAAAAAAAATACATATGCAGCCGCTATATCTGGGGGCCCTGATAGTCTTGCTTTAGCTTATTTAACAAAATGTATATCGATCTTATATAAGATAAAAATTAAGTATTATCATGTTGATCATAAATTAAGAAAAGACTCAACGTTAGAAGCAAAAAAAGTTTTAAAAATTCTTAAAAAAAAATTGAACATTAATTGTAAAATTCTCACTTGGAAAGGTAATAAACCTCAGTCAAATATTCAATCAAATGCAAGAGAAAAAAGATACAACTTGCTAGGGAACGAATGTAAAAAAACGAATACAATTTATCTATTAACAGGTCACAATTTAGATGATTTATATGAGAATTTTCTTTTAAGAATTTTAAGAGGAAGCGGCTTAAAAGGCCTGGTCTCTTTGGATAAAATCTCTAATGATAATTTTAATAGTTTAAAAATTATTAGACCATTAATATATGTTAAAAAAGCCGAATTAAAAAATATTTCAAAAAAAGTATTTAATTTTTTTATTGATGATCCATCAAATTTAGATGAAAAATTTAAAAGAATTAGAATAAGAAATTTAATTAAAACCTTAGAATTTGAAGGTTTAGATAAAAATAAATTAAAACTTACAATTAAAAATTTAAAAGACTCAAATAGTACTGTTGATTATTTTGCAAAACAAAATTTAGATCAAAATTCAGTTTTTTTCGAGAACAAAAGAAAATTTTTTTTGAACAAAAATTTTTTTAACCAACCTGATGAAGTTATTTTTAGGTCAATGGGAAATGTGCTTAAGAAAGTTAGCCGAAGATACTATTTGCCGAGAGGCAAAAGTATTAATAATGCAATTTTGCAAATAAAAGACCAAAATTTTAAAAAAACAACTTTGGGCGGTTGTATAATTGAAAAAGCAAGTGAAACTATCATTGTTTTTCAAGAAAGATCATGAAATTCTTAAATTTTGCATCAAATTGCCACTTGTTTAATCTGCAATAATTCTTATCTTAATGTTATGAATTTTAAAAATTTAGCCATGTGGGCAGTGATAGTTTTTCTAACTATAGGCCTTTATAATATGTTTAAAAATCCTCAAGGATCATTGAATAAATCTAATCCTATAATTTTTTCTGAATTCTTAACCGAGGTAGACAACGGTAGGGTTGTAAAAGTAGAAATTAAGGAAAATAATATTAAAGGCGTAATGTCTAATGGTGAAATATTTTCAACTTATTCTCCGAACTATCCAAATTTAATAGAAAAACTTACAGAAAAAGGTGTAAGTATTTCAGCTTCGCCCGTTGATGAAAAAATGCCTTCGCTTTTAGGCGTGCTTTTATCTTGGTTTCCAATGTTACTACTAATTGCAGTTTGGATATTCTTCATGAGACAAATGCAAGGTGGAAAAGGCGGAGCTATGGGATTTGGTCGATCAAAAGCAAAAATGATGAATGAAATTAAAGGCAAAGTTACTTTTAATGATGTAGCTGGTGTAGAAGAGGCAAAAGAAGAAGTAGAAGAAGTAGTCGAATTTTTAAAAGACCCAAGAAAATTTAGCAGGTTAGGAGGAAAAATTCCTAGAGGTTGTTTATTAGTTGGCCCCCCAGGCACAGGAAAAACATTATTGGCAAGAGCAATAGCCGGCGAAGCAGGAGTGCCTTTTTTTACAATTTCAGGATCGGATTTTGTTGAGATGTTTGTTGGAGTTGGTGCATCAAGAGTTAGAGACATGTTTGAGCAAGGTAAAAAACATTCACCTTGTATAATTTTTATTGACGAAATTGATGCTGTCGGGAGAAGCCGAGGAGCAGGTTTGGGCGGAGGAAATGATGAAAGAGAACAGACTTTAAACCAATTGCTTGTTGAAATGGACGGTTTTGATACAAATGAAGGAGTAATAATAATTGCAGCAACAAACAGGCCCGATGTATTAGATCCAGCACTTTTAAGACCTGGTAGGTTTGATAGACAAGTTGTTGTTTCTCTTCCAGATATTATTGGGAGGGAAAAAATACTTAAAGTCCATGCTAAAAAAATATCAATGGCACCAGATGTTAATTTAAGAACTGTTGCAAGAGGAACTCCAGGTTTTTCGGGAGCAGATTTAGCTAACCTTGTAAATGAGGCTGCTTTATTAGCCGCAAGAAAAAATAAAAGAATTGTAACTTTTGCCGAGTTTGAAGATGCGAAAGACAAAGTTATGATGGGAGCCGAAAGAAGATCAATGGTAATGACTGAGGAAGAAAAGAAATTAACAGCTTATCATGAAGCTGGCCATGCTATAGTTACAATAAACGAAAAAGCAGCTTACCCAATTCATAAGGCGACAATTATTCCTCGAGGTAGAGCACTTGGAATGGTAATGCAGCTGCCTGAAAAAGATGAAGTATCACAAACCAGGGAACAACTTCACGCTCAAATGGCTATTGCTATGGGCGGGAGAGTAGCAGAAGAAATAATTTTTGGAGAAGATAAAGTTACCACTGGTGCTGTAAGTGATATTGAGCAAGCTACAAAGAGAGCTAGGGCGATGGTTATGAGAGCTGGTTTAAGCAAAGAATTAGGTCCAGTTGCTTATGGTGAAAATGAAGAGGAGGTCTTCTTAGGAAGATCCGTCGCAAGACAACAAAATATGTCTGAGGAGACTGCAAAAAAAGTTGATGCTGAAATAAAAAAATTTGTTGAAAAAGGTTATGAGAGAGCTAGAAAAGTCCTTACTGAAAAGATTGATGACTTACACAAATTAGCAAAAGCACTTTTAACATACGAAACTTTAACGGGTGAAGAAATAGAAAATTTAATTAATAAAAATATCTACCCGACTAATAAAGAGGACTTAAAAACTGAGGAAGAAAATAGCGACTCAGCTTTGGGCTCTATGGGACTAAAGCCAAAAATAGTACATTAGATTTATGTTAAAATATTACACAAAAGTGTGTAATTTTTATTTTGGCAAAAATTCAATTGAAAAAGTAAAAAAAGGTTTATCTCTTCCTCTTCATGGGAGTTATAGAATTTCTTTTGATTCTATAGAAATTTTATCGAGAAAAAGTAAGAAAAAGATTTCTATAAAACAAATAAACACCCTTCCAAAAGAAATAAAACAAAAAATTAAAAAAGATATTAAAATAATTACTAAGAAAAAAAAGTTTAAAGGTTTAAATTTTCAAAATTTACCAATTTTAATGGGAATTATAAATTTAACACCTGATAGTTTTTCCGATGGAGGAAAATTTAATAAAAAAAATTTAGGATTAAATCATGCTAAATATTTAATTAGCAAAGGAAGCAAAATTTTAGATATCGGTGGAGAGTCAACAAGACCTAAATCAAAAATTATAGATAAAAAAATCGAATGGAATAGAATTTATCCAACCTTAAAAAATATAAAAAAACTTAAAAATCTAATTTCTTTAGATACGAGAAAAAGTTGGGTCATTGAAAAAGCAATAAAGTATAGAGTTGACTTAATAAATGATGTATCAGGTTTAAAATATGATCCTAAAATATTAATTATATTAAAAAAATATAAAATTCCTTTTGTTATTCATCATATGCAAGGGACACCTCAAAATATGCAAAAAAATCCAAAATATAAAAATGTAGTTTTAGACATATTTGATTTTTTTGAAAAAAAAATAAAAACGATAAGAAATTTGGGTATTAAACATAATAATATAATATTAGATCCAGGAATAGGTTTTGGTAAAAACTTGAAACATAATATGAGCCTAATAAGTAACATTTCTATTTTTCACTCATTAGGTTTTCCTATACTCTTAGGAACTTCCAGAAAAAGTTTTATAAAACATTTATCTGGCTTAAATGATAGTAAAGAAAGAATTGGAGGAACAATATCATCTTGCTTGTTGGCCATGACGCAAGGTGTCCAGATTTTAAGGGTACATGATGTTAATGAGGTTAATCAAGCAATAAAAGTGTTTAAATCACTAAAATTTTAATAATGATAAAAAAATATTTTGGCACGGATGGTATTAGAGGAAAAGTAAATAAAGAAAAAATTAATGGCGAAATGTTTTTTCGATTTGGTCTTGCGGCTGGAACCTATTTTAAAAACTTAAAAAAAAACAAACAAATTGCAGTAATCGCAAAAGACACTAGATTATCTGGTTACACTCTTGAGCCTGCGTTAGTTTCAGGCTTGGCATCAGCTGGTATGCATGTTTATACTCTCGGTCCATTACCTACAAACGGATTAGCTATGTTAACCAAGCAAATGAAAGCTAATTTAGGAATAATGATTACCGCCTCCCATAATCCACATTATGATAATGGTTTAAAACTTTTTGGACCCGATGGATTAAAATTATCAGATAGAATTGAAAAAAAAATTGAAAAGCTAATAGATTCGAATATTTCAAAAAATTTATCAGATACCTTTAAACTTGGACGGGTAAAACGATTAGAGGATGCAAATGATAGATATATAAATATTCTTAAAAGTAATTTCCCTAAAAAATTTAATCTTAAGGGAATAAAAATAGCTTTAGATTGTGCAAATGGCGCAGGATATAAAGCTGCCCCAAAACTATTTAGATCTTTAGGCGCTAAAGTTTATACTAGCGGTGTAAGTCCAAATGGGTTTAATATCAATAATAAATGCGGGTCTACATTTCCTAATTCTATTAAGTCGCTCGCAAAAAAACATAAAGTTAATCTTGGGATTTCTTTAGATGGAGACGCTGATAGAGTAATTTTATGTAATGAAAAATATGAAATTGTTGATGGCGATCAGATTATTGCAATGTTGGCAGATAGATGGAAAAGAAAAAAAATATTAAAAGGTGGAGTGGTTGGAACTTTAATGTCTAATTATGGGTTGGAAAAATATTTTAAGACTAAAAGAATTAAATTTGTAAGATCTAAAGTAGGAGACAAACATGTAAAAGAATTGATGAAGAAGAATAAATTTAACTTAGGTGGTGAACAATCTGGACATATTATATTAGGAAAATTTGCAACAACTGGAGATGGGTTGTTAGTTGCATTAGAAGTATTATATTCAATGAGAAAGGGGATTAAGTCAAGTAAGTTATTTAATTTATTTAATTTAACGCCTCAAATTTTAGAGAACGTTGAAGTAAAAGATAAATCAATAATCAATTCTGTTAAATGTAAAAAATCAATTAAATTGAGTTCAAAACTAATAAATGAAAGTGGAAGAATGTTAGTTCGCGCATCTGGTACCGAGTCTAAAATAAGAATAATGGGAGAGTCTCATGATAGGGCTTTGTTGCTAAAGTGTATTAAAATTGTTAAAAAATCAATTAAGTAAATTGAAACCTAATTCTAAAATATTAATTATTGCGGGGTCTGACTCGTCAGGAGGAGCTGGTATTCAAGCAGATATTAAAACAGTTACTGCACTAGGCTCATATGCTATGACGGCAATAACAGCTGTAACTGCACAAAATACTTTAGGCGTAAAATCAATAGTTCCAATTTCTCCCAATGAAATATCAAAACAAATTGAATTTACTTCTAAAGATATTAAACCTGATGCTGTTAAAATTGGAATGCTACATAGCTCAGAAGTAATATATGCAGTTATTAAATCTTTAAAAAAAATTAAAGTTAAGAAGGTCATATTAGACCCAGTAATGGTTGCAAAAGGAGGTGCTAAACTAATTGATGATAAGTCAATAAAAGTTTTAAAATATAATTTAATAAATAAAACTGATTTAATTACACCAAATATACCCGAGGCAGAGGTGCTAACTAAAAGCAAAATTAAAAACTTAGAGGATATGATTAGTAGTGGAAAAATTTTGCTTAAATTAGGTGCTAAAAATGTCCTTTTAAAAGGTGGCCACATAAGACAAACATTTCTCAAAGATATTTTTTTAAATAACAAAGAAATTAAAATTTTTACTAATAAAAGAATAGATTCAAAACATACCCATGGAACAGGGTGTACATTATCCAGCGCTATTACAACTTATTATTCGTGTGGAAAAACTTTAAAGAAATCTTGTGAGATGGCAATTAAGTATGTTAACAACTCTATTGGTACAGCACCTAAATTTGGAATGGGTCATGGACCAATAAATCATATTAGTGCGATAACTATAAAAAAAAAATATAAATGAAAAATGTTGTAGTAGTTGGTTCTCAATGGGGAGATGAAGGAAAGGGAAAAATAGTTGACTGGCTTTCAAGTGAAGCCGATGTTATTGTCAGATTTCAAGGGGGACATAACGCTGGACATACTCTTGTTATTGATGGAGTTACTTATAAATTAAGACTTCTTCCTTCTGGCATAGTAAGAAAAGGAAAAATTTCCATAATTGGAAATGGTGTTGTTATCGATCCTTGGGCTTTATTAGATGAAATAGAGGAGATAAAATCAAAAGGGATAAATGTAACCGAAAAAAATTTAATCATTTCAGAGGCTGCAAATTTAATTTTACCTTTCCACAGAGAAATGGATGAAATAAGAGAAGATGCCGCTGGTAAAGCTAAAATTGGCACCACTAGGAGAGGCATAGGACCTGCTTACGAGGATAAAATTGGAAGAAGATCAATTAGAGTTATGGATCTGATTTCGGAAAAAAATTTAGATCACAGATTAGAAACTGTATTATTGCACCACAACGCTATAAGAAAAGGTTTGGGAAAGGACATTTGCAAAAAAAATAAACTTAAAGATGATTTATTAAAAATCGCACCAGATATATTAAAATTCTCACAACCAGTTTGGAAAAAAATCGATGAATTTAAATTAAGTGGAAAAAAAATATTATTTGAAGGCGCTCAAGGTGTATTGTTAGATGTTGATCATGGAACTTACCCATTTGTAACTTCATCAAATACGGTAGCCTCGGCTGCTGCCACTGGTTCAGGTTGTGGACCAAATTCAATAAATTATGTTTTGGGTATTACCAAAGCATACACAACAAGAGTTGGAGAAGGACCTTTTCCGACAGAATTAAAAGATAATATTGGAGAAGAGTTAGGAAATAGAGGCAAAGAGTTTGGAACTGTTACGAGTCGTAAAAGAAGATGTGGTTGGTTTGATGGTGTATTGGTTAGGCAAACTATTAAAATAGCTGGCATAGATGGCATAGCTTTAACAAAACTTGATGTCTTAGATAGTTTAGATGAAATTAAAATGTGTATTGCATATGAACTAGATGGAAAAAAATTAGATTATTTACCTGCTGCGGTAGATGATCAAATTAAAGCAAAACCAATTTATAAAAGTTTTAAAGGATGGAAATCATCAACAAAAGGAACTAAAAATTTTAATGATCTTCCTGAAAATGCCAAAATTTATATCAAAGAACTGGAAAATTTTGTCGAAACAAAAATTTCAAGTATTTCTACTAGCCCTGAGAGAAATGATACAATTTTAATTATAGATCCTTTTAAATACTAATTAACAGGTAACAGGTTTTTTGATCTTGCGGAGTTTAACATGTGCTTTTGAAGCTTTTCAAAGGCTTTATTTTCAATCTGTCTTATTCGCTCTCTACTTATTTTGTATTTTTTACTCAAATCTTCTAAAGTAGTAGGTTCATCATTTAATCTTCTTGAATATAAAATTTCCTTTTCTCTTTCGTTTAATATCTTAATTGAATCTTTTAGAAGATCTTTTCTCTGATCAAGCTCTTCTTTTTGAGCCAACTTAAGTTCATGATCCATTTGATTATCTACAATCCAGTCTTGGAACTCATCCCCATCTTCACCAATTTGAGCATTAAGAGAATGCTCTTTTCCAGCTAACCTTCTGTTCATGGAAACAACTTCTTCCTCGCTTACATTTAGTTTGTTTGCAATTTCTGTAACATGCTCTTTTTTTAAATCACCCTCAGTTTTAGGCGCAATTTGATTTTTAAGTTTTTTAAGATTAAAAAATAACTTTTTTTGTGCAGTTGTCGTTCCAATTTTAACCAAGCTCCAAGATCTTAAAATATACTCTTGAATAGATGCTTTAATCCACCACATAGCATATGTTGCTAATCTGAAACCTTTTTCTGGTTCAAATTTTTTTACTGCCTGCATAAGGCCAATATTACCCTCGGAAATCATTTCACTGACTGGTAATCCATATCCTTTATATCCCATTGCAATTTTTGCAACCAGCCTTAAATGACTAGTGACAAGTTTTTCTGCTGATTTAACGTTACCTGTTGATCTCCAGTTTTTTGCTAACATATATTCTTCCTCAGCATCCAACATAGGAAATTTTTTTATCTGAGAAAGGTAGGCTGACAAACCTCCTTCATTTGATAAAACAGGCAGATTATAACTTGTAGTTGTGCTCATAAGCTTATTTATTTAATAAAGATTTTTAATTTTACAATGATTTATTTATCAATATTTCTAAGGGTTTTTAATATAATCATTAAATCATTTGGCAAAATAGAAGTAAATCTTAATTTTTTTCCCGTCTTCGGATGAATAAATCCAAGTACTTTTGCATGTAAAAATTGTCTCTTAAGATTAAGTATAAGTTTTTCAAGATTATGATCGATACTTTTCAATTTTTTAAATTTTTTTTTATATTTTTCATCTCCTAATATAAAATTTCCTTTATGACTCATATGGACTCTGATTTGATGAGTTCTTCCAGTTTCAAGTTGACATTCTACCAAGCTTAAGGTGGGAGATTTAACTTTTTGAAATAATTCTAAAGTCTTATAATTTGTGATCGCTTTTTTTCCCTTAGCGATTCCTACTTCCATAAGCTGTCTATTTTTTGAGCTCCTTTTAATTAATGTTTCAATTCTGCCTGTTTGCGGCCTTAGTTTTCCCCAAACCATTAATTCATATATTCTCTCAATAGAGTGATTATTAAATTGTATCGATAATTTTTCATGGGCAAAGTTATTTTTTGCTACAACAATTAATCCGGAGGTATCTTTATCTATTCTATGAACAATTCCAGGTCGAAGCTCACCTCCTATGTTAGATAAACTATTTCCGCAATGATTTATAAGCGCATTGACTATCGTATTATCAAAATTTCCTGCACCAGGGTGAACAACTATTCCTGCTGGCTTATTTAAAACCAACAAATCATTATCTTCGTATAGTACATCAATTTTAAATTTGTATGGTTTTAGAGAAGGTTTTTTTTGTTCTGGTACTTCCAAATTAATCTTATCTCCAATTAGAACTTTTTTTGATGGATTAACTACTACTGTATTATTTAATTTAATACATTTTTGTAAAATTAAATTTTTGATTCTTGTTCTGCTTAATTTTTTTTCTTTTTTTGAAATAAAAGAGTCCAAACGACTGCCATTTTCTTCTTTTTTAACAATAATATTAATGATATTTTTCATAAATTATAATAATACTTATCATATGCGCTTGTAGCTCAATTGGATAGAGCGCCAGATTTCGGCTCTGGAGGTTCAGGGTTCGACTCCTTGCAGGCGCGCCATATATTATGATTAAAATATAAACAAAAATTTAATTATTACAAATATTAAATATAAAATGATGTTAATAAAATCTCTCTAAAATTATAAAATGAGTCTTAAATTTACATTTAAAAATCTTAACTATAAATTAATTTATTTATTATTTTCCTTTTTATTATTTATACTTGTATCAGGATTAATTTTTAACAACTTAATATATTTTTATATAAATCCAATAATAAACGAAACAACAAATGATATCTCTAGATTTGGAGACTGGACTGTAATAGTAGATGCAATCTCTTGTTCAAAAAAAGGTTTTAATATTTACGTCTTAAATCCTTGCGATGTATCCAACCGTCCACACGTATATGGAAACATATTTTTATATTTACCATTTGTAGATAAATTTTATAATTTTTATATATTAGGGTTTCCACTTTTTTTAAATTTTTTGGTTATTACTGCTATCACTTTTCATTTAAAGCCAAAAAATCTTTTTAATTATTTATTATTGTCGTTATTAATTTTAACTACCCCTGTTTTGTTATCTTTAGAAAGAGGCAATTCTGAGTTAATTATTTTTTTACTTTTAATTCTAATTGCCCAAAATAGGAATTATTTTATAGTTCATTCTATAATTTCCCTTATAGCTAGCCTTAAATTCTTTCCAATTGTTACATCAATTATTTTTCTGTGCGAAAAAATTAAATTTAAAAAATATCTTAATATATCGATTTCTTTTTTTATTTTTGTTTTTATAGTTTATATAAATTTTGACGGCCTAAGTTATATATACAAAACCAAGGCTAGTATTATGCCTTCGACAGTAGAAAATGTTGGTATGTATATTTTTTCATTCCAAGGTATGCCGCAACTAGTAAAATCAACCGTTTTACATTTAAATATATTTGATGCAGAATTAACACTGGCAATAGCTCAATTTATTTTGGGATTTTTAGTACTTTTTTTAATAATTTTAAATTTCAATTTTATAAATAAAGGAAAAATATTTTATAAATTTGATTTAAATTTGTATGAAGAAAGATTGTTTTTACTATCCTGTGTTCTTTTAACAATTATATTTTTTTTTCCAAATATGAGTTATTTATATAGAGAAATATATTTTTTAGGATTAATTCCTTTTTTAAGAAAAAACTATAATTATAGAAACCCATATTTAAAATTTTTTTACATCTTAATTATATTTAAATTTATAGTATTTACTTTTTTATGGATTTCCCAAACTTTATTTTTTGAAACATCGATATTTGTCAAGGGCTTCAATATTTTTTTTAAAAATTTGATAGATAATATTTTAATTATAATTTTATCTTCGTTCTTACTTTTATTCTTAAGACAAAATTTTTTCGCTGATTTTAAAAAAATAAAATAATTCTAAACTTTTATTCACCAATGTTAATTAAAGTTCCTTTTTTTCTTGCTTTACTAAATGAAAAGTAAAAAAGAATAACACTAGATGCTAAATAAAAAAAATTTAAATATATTGCTTTCAATATATTTTCATAATTTACAATTTGATCAATCAATATTGATCTCGCTTCTTCAAAAATATAAACAAGCGGAAGCATATATGCTATTTTTTGGAAAAACTCTGGTAAAATTTCAACAGGATAATAAATACATCCAAAAGGTGCTAATAAAAACATTGTTGACCAAGCTATATTTTCGAATGAAGGGCCAAATCTTAATAAACCAGACGAAACAAGAATGCCCAAAGTAATACCAAATATATACAAACTTAAAAAAAGTAAAAATAAGTGTATACCCAAGTCCAATAAAGATATTCCAAACAATGGAGATGTAAGTAGAATTGCTGGTATTAAACCGATTAATGCTCTGACCAATGCTGTAAATACTAATGAAATTATAATTTCACTTATTTTTATTGGAGCAATAAATAGATTTGTAAAGTTTCTACTCCATATCTCCTCTAAAAATAACATATTAAATCCAATACTCGTTCTAAACAAAAAGTCATACAAAATCGCACAAGTAAGAATTACTCCAACTGCATTATTATAATAAGCACTATGGGTTGCAAAGAAATTTGATATGAAACCCCATAAAGTTATTTGAATTGATGGCCAATATATTAAATCTAAAATTCTTGGAAATGATCTTGTAATTAAAAAAAAATGTCTTAAAAAAAGACCGTATATTTTATTAAAATTAATTTTCATATTTTGTAAGTTTAAGAAATACTTCCTCCAAATTTTTTCTGCCGTGTTTAGCAATAAGTTCTAGGGGTTTACCTTGATCTATAATAACTCCATTTTTCATCATTAATATAGATGAACATAATCTTGTAACCTCATTCATATTGTGTGATGCTAATAATATAGATAATTTTTTTTCTTTTTTGTAATCTTCTAAAAAGGTCCTTACAAAGTCTCCAACTTCAGGATCTAAAGAAGCCGTTGGCTCATCTAGAAATAATACACCCGGGTCATTTATTAGAGCTTTTGCTAAGCTAACCCTGTTTTTTTGACCAGAAGATAATTCACCTGTAATTCTATTTAATAATTCACTCAATCTTAGTTTAGTTGCTAAATATTCGATTCTATCTTTTAAATTCTTAACATCATACAATTTTCCATAAACTAATAAATTTTGTTTTACAGTAAGTTTTTTTGGCAATTCAATGTAAGGAGAAATAAAATTTATTTTTTGCAGAATTTTAATTCTGTTCTTTTCAATTTTCATTCCATTAATAGAAATTTGACCATTAGAAGGCTTTAGCAAACCTAAAAGCATTCCTATAGTCGTTGTTTTTCCGCAACCATTTGGACCTAAAAGTCCAAGAATTTCGTTTTCTTTAATATTAAAGTTAATGTTTCTTACTGCAATTTTTTTACCATAAGATTTTGAGAGATTTATAACTTCAACAGAATTTTTCATTGAAATTTAGAAGCTCTATTCAATCTATCATTAATTGCTTGACCAAAACTTTTATCTGGTATTTTCTCAACTGCGATACTCTTAAAATTTTTTTTTTTGATCATTCTTAAAGTTTTGTATAAATTTTTTGCAGCTTCTTTTAGATTTTCATTTTTAGTTAAATAAAAATAGTTTTTACCATAGTTTTTTCTTTTTTTAATTAATATAAATGCCTCATCTTTTTTCGGTATCTTAATATTTAATCTAATCCTAATTCCTGGTGAATAATGAACTTTTCCTTGGCCTGGTGAAGCAATATTTTTATCTTTGGGGCTATATTCAATCTTAGAACCTAAAGTTTTTTTTATTTTACTTATCTCGATGCCTCCTAGTCTAAGTATTTTTGGTTTATTTATTAAACTTACAATTGTTGATTCAAGTCCTATCTCCGATCTACCACCATCCAAAATGAACTTAATTTTTTTTCCAAACTCTTCTTTAACATCTCCTTTCGTAATAGGGCTAATCTTAGTTGAAATATTTGCGCTTGGTGCAGCAAGTGGATAATTAATGCTTCTAAGAAGTTTAATTGTAATATCTTTTTTTGGAAATCTTACTGCTAATGTTTTTTTATTATTTGTAACATTTTTTGAAATTTTACTATTTTTTTTTAATTTTAAAATTAATGTAATTGGACCAGGACAAAACTTCTTAAATAGTTTTAAAAAATTGCTATTTATTTTACAGTCTTTTTTTAACATTTGTAAACTAGCATAATGTACTATTAATGGGTTTTTCTTTGGTCTTCTCTTTAATTTAAAAATTTTTGCTGTTGCAAAATCTGAGTATGCATTAGCTGCTAATCCATAAACTGTTTCAGTGGGAATACCTATACATTCATTTTTATCTAGAAAGTATTTAGATTTTTTAATAATTGAAAGATTGTTTTTCATGTAATATTACAACTAATATATGAAAGATAAAAATTTGCCAAATAATTTTGAAAAGAAATCCCTAGAGGAACTTACTGAACAGGCAAATAATATAATTCAGACTTTGGAAAAAGAAGAAGATCTTGGAAAATCAATAAATAAGTATCAAGAGTTGATAAAATTAAATAATCTAATTGAAAAAAAATTCCAGAGTACTTCAAAAAAAATATCTCTAACTACAAAAGAAAAAATTAAAAGATTATTAAGTGCTAAAAATGATAAAAAAATTAAATAAAATAGCAAAAGATACAAATTTATATTTATTTAAATTTATAAAAAAACAAAAAACTACAGACTTAATTCGACCGATGAAATATGGATTGTTTTCAAGAGGAAAAAAAATTAGATCAAAAATAATTATTGATGTAGGTAAAATTTTTAACATAAAATATCAAACTCTTATTCAGATAGGAGCTGCTGTAGAATGCATACATGCTTATTCATTAATTCATGATGATTTACCTTGTATGGACAATGATTTAATGAGAAGAGGCAAACCTTCAACACATAAAAAATTTGGAGAGTCAACAGCTATACTTGCTGGGAATTCTCTTCTTACAATTGCATTTGAAATATTGTGTCAAAAAAATTTAAACATTGATAATCAAATTAAAATTAAACTCGTTAAATTACTATCTGAGTGTTCAGGTCATGAAGGAATAGCGGGTGGACAATATTCTGATTTAAATTTTGAAGGAAAAAAAGTTCCTATAAGTAAAATTATTAATATGCAAATAAAAAAAACTGGTAAACTTTTTAGCTTCTGTTGTATGGCTCCAGCTGTTATTAGTAAAAAAAAAAAATATACTAAAAAGTTTGACAAGATTGGTTCCAATATTGGTTTGTTATTTCAAATAGCTGATGACTTAATTGATTATAATGGAAATACAAAAAAAGTTGGAAAAAAAACAAAAAAAGATTTTAAAAAAGGAAAAGCTACCTTAATTAGTTTATTAGGACCTCAAAATACTATTTTATATGGAAATAAACTTAAATATAAGATATTTTCAGAACTTAAATATTTTGGAAATAAGGCCAAAGATTTAAAAAGTACCATTAGCTACATATTAGAAAGAAACAAGTGAAAAACAAATATAGATATTTAGACAATATTAATTTTCCATCTGATATAAAAAAATTAAAACAATCAGAATTAAAATTTTTAGCTGATGATGTAAGAGAGGAAATGATTAGTGCAGTATCCGAAACAGGCGGACATCTAGGAGCTGGTTTAGGCGTGGTAGAATTGACTGTGGCATTACATTATATATTTAATACCCCAAACGATAAAATAATTTGGGACGTAGGCCATCAAACTTATCCTCATAAAATATTGACCGGTCGAAAAGATAGGATTAGAACTCTAAGAAAAGGTAAAGGATTGTCAGGATTTACCAAAAGAAGCGAGAGTGAATATGATCCTTTTGGGGCCGCTCATAGTTCTACATCTATTTCTTCAGCTTTAGGAATAGCTGTAGCAAATAAACTTTCAAATAAATCAGACAGCGTAGTTGCTGTTATTGGTGACGGCGCTATGAGTGCAGGCATGGCATACGAGGCTATGAATAATGCCGGAACTAGCAAAACAAAAATGATTGTTATTTTAAATGACAACGATATGTCAATTGCAAAGCCAGTTGGGGCAATGAGAGCTTATTTAGCAAAGATATTGTCAGGCAAAATATATTTTAGTTTAAGAGAAACAATAAAATTAATTATTTCTGCATTTTCAAAAAGATTTAGTAAAAAAGCTGGAAGAGCAGAGGACTTTTTACGATCAGCAGTTACAGGTGGAACATTATTTAATTCTCTGGGCTTTTATTATGTTGGTCCAATAGATGGACATGATATTGATTCAATTGTATCTGTTTTAAAGAATGTGAAAGAGATAAATTATAATGGCCCAATTTTAATTCATATTAAAACTAAAAAAGGGAAAGGATATAAATTCGCAGAAAGATCAGAAGATAAATTTCATGGAGTATCTAAATTTAATGTTAATACTGGAGTTCAAGAAAAATCTAAATCAAAAATACCTTCATATACAAAAGTTTTTGCAGATACATTAGTGAAGCACGCAGAAAAAGATAGCAAAATCATTGGAATTACGGCAGCAATGCCATCTGGAACTGGAATTGATATTTTTGGAAAAAAATTTCCATCGAGAACATTTGATGTTGGTATTGCCGAACAGCATGCAGTTACCTTTGCAGCGGGACTTGCTACTGAGGGCTATAAACCTTTTGCTGCAATTTACTCTACTTTTTTGCAGAGAGCATACGATCAGGTAGTCCATGATGTTGCTATACAAAGTTTACCAGTAAGATTTGCAATTGATAGGGCAGGGCTAGTTGGAGCTGACGGCCCAACTCATGCAGGTTCTTTTGATATAACCTATTTAGCAACACTCCCTAACTTTATTGTAATGGCTGCAAGTGATGAAGCTGAATTAGTCAAAATGATAAATACCTCTGTAGAAATTAATGATAAGCCATCAGCTTTTAGATATCCAAGGGGAAATGGAACTGGTATTAATTTGCCATCAATAGAAGAAAAATTAGAGATTGGCAAAGGAAGAATAATTAAAGATGGTAAAAAAATTGCTTTAATTAATTTTGGTGCAAGATTAAATGAATGTTTAATTGCAAAAGAAAAACTCTCTAAAAAAGGCATAGATCCCACTATAATTGATGCTAGATTTGCAAAACCTTTGGATGAGAATTTATTATGGCAGATAGCAATAGATCATGAAGTATTAATTTCAATAGAGGAAGGTTCAATTGGGGGCTTTGGATCACATGTTGCTCAATTTTTGTCAGATAAAAAACTATTAGATAGTAATTTAAAATATAGATCTATGATATTACCTGATAGATTTATAGATCATGATAAACCAGACTTAATGTATAAATTTGCTGGATTGGACTCTAATAGTATTGAAAATAAAGTTTTAGATACATTAAATTCAAAAGTAGTAATAAAAAAAACTAATTAACTTTTGCATTGAGCGTTATTCATTAGATAATGATCTAATAAAACACAATGCATCATAGCCTCTCCTATTGGAACTGCTCTTATGCCCACACAAGGATCATGCCTTCCCCTAACAGATATTGATGTATTTTTTCCAAATTTATCAATAGTTTTTCTAGAAGAAAGAATTGAAGATGTTGGTTTTACTGCAAAAGATATTATTATATCTTGACCAGATGATATACCGCCCAAAATTCCGCCAGCATTATTTGATTTAAAATTTATTTTTTTTTTATTTTGATATATTTCGTCTGAATTTTGTTCACCGGTTAATTGAGCAGAGCTCATACCAGATCCTATATTTACCCCTTTAACCGCATTAATGCTCATCATTGCAGAAGCTAAATCCATATCTAATTTTGAATAAATTGGCGCACCTAATCCTACAGGAATACCTCTTGCCCTTACCTCTATTATTGCTCCACATGACGATCCTGATTTTCTTATACTTAGCAAGTATTTTTCCCAAATTTTCAAAACTGATTTATCTGGACAAAAAAAAGGATTTTTTAATATTAGTTTATCATCCCATTTTCTTGTATCACATCCTAGTATTCCTAATTGTGTCACAGCTCCAATAACTTTGTATTTTTTTCCTATTTTTTTCTCTAAAACTTTTTTTGCTATTGCTCCAGCTGCTACTCTTGAGGCTGTTTCTCTAGCTGACTGTCTGCCTCCACCTCTATAATCTCTAATTCCATATTTTTTAAAATATGTATAATCTGCATGTCCTGGCCTGAACTTATTTTTAATTGTCTCATAATCTCTCGACTTCATATCTTTATTATAAATAATCATTGATATAGGTGTTCCGGTAGTTTTTCCCTCAAATACTCCTGATAAAATTTGAACAGCATCATCTTCTTTTCTTTGAGTTGTGAATTTTGATTGCCCTGGTTTTCTTTTATTTAATTCAGACTGTATATCTTGCTCTTTTAAGTTTATATTGGGAGGACAACCATCAACTACACATCCAATTGCAGGCCCATGAGATTCGCCCCAAGTTGTGAAACGAAATATCTTTCCAAAAGTATTAAATGACATTAAATATATTATATAAGTTATTTTGTTGAAATTA